>Ga0302248_1000451_pt1 | contig 40634 bp, 51 predicted proteins | sample AAG_UR_Leu_MG_FD_193528 | JGI IMG/M metagenome (GOLD analysis project Ga0302248, IMG submission 193528) | Enriched activated sludge microbial communities from anaerobic digester in WTTP, New Holstein, Wisconsin, United States - AAG_UR_Leu | ecosystem: Engineered > Bioreactor > Anaerobic >...
GCGATACGCTGTCTTCCAGGGGTTAAGTCCCATGATAGCAGCAACGTCGCTGCCGCCGATACCGCGCCTTCTTTCCTCAAGCCATTGCGCGTGATCCATCTTTTCTCCTTTCATTCGTCAATCCCGCAGGGTAAGTCACAGAGAATCATGTCAATGCTCTTATCGGCCAGCGTAGGCATAATTTCTAAGCAATCGCCGTTGTAAATCATGATCTAATCACCCCCAGGGTGGCTAACGAGGCTGATCAGTTCGTCAAGGTGTGGGTTCATTGGGAACCTCCTCATATGTTTCAGCAAAAATATCTGGTTTACACGGATAAAATTCCCCCGCTACTCCCCTTATTATCATATCGCCAATAGACGCAAGATGAGACCCCTCAAGAGTGAATATTTTCAATCCTTCTTTTCTAACAACTTCTTCGTACTCTTCCCATGCCCAATGAAGAGCAGATTCGTGCAGTCCTGTAAAAGAGATCACTTCTTTCAAGTTATCTCCCGTCCATTTTATAGCTGTTATAACTACTGGTTTTTTCACATATTTTTTAATATTCATCCCTTCACCTCCCTTTCCTGCCACCACCACCCCGCCACCAGTTCGGGGAAGCGGATCTCGTCCATGAGCCAGTCAGTAAATACTTCTACTATAAAGTTAGCTGTTGGATTCAGGGTTAGTGTTTTGTCCCACTCGCCTGCCGCAAATATGGTCATATCCTTTCCAAAATTATCAACTTTCGCGCTTTTGTTATTCCGCATTTTCGCCACCCTGCGGCTTTAAAACAATACCCAGGGTTAGCTGATCTGATCTTGTCCGCATTGACATAGGTATAATGCCTCTCACCAGGCCAGCAGAAATCAGCAATGGCGTCAGCCTGCCGGATAAGCTCAGATGACTGATGGGAACTCTCATTGCGGAAGACGGCACAGTTGACTCCTTGTTGTCCGCTGCCATCAATGAATTTTCGCCAAACAAAGAGGGCATCTCCTTCCCAAGTTCTAAGGACAATCTTTTCGCCGGGGCCGCAGAACAACTTGACGGTTCTCCCGTCTTTGTATCTTCTGCGGCTATAATGTCGCTCGTAAAGTTCCTTGCAGACTTCGTCCCCATCCTTTGTTATCCACCAAAGCGGCGTCACGCCGCCTTCCTTAATGATTTCACCAGATCCCCGATGCGCTTCAGCCGGCATCGGTCGTCCCATCTTTCCTGCACCGACTCCCGCCGGGAAATCACCTCTTCCCCGCAGCAGGCCGACCCTTCATACTCGTGGACCTGGCAGGATGGCCGTCCGCAGCAGAAGTCATCGATATGCTCGACGCATTTGACCGGCTCGGTCGGCTCCCCGCAGCCCAGGCAGTAATATTCGGGTTTCTTCCTCATTGTTTTAGTGGGTTCTTTTCCTTCGGCGGGAGAACCCATAGACCTTGTTGGGAGGGAGGTTGTGGCATCATTGCATGATCATCCTGTGGATCGGCACCAGAATCAGGAAATAAGCGGCGGCTACCCCGGCGGCTATCGCCAGCACCGTCCCGGCGTCCTCAAGGCGCATCATGAAGCGGTCGAGGCGGTCCTGGGTGATCCGGGCGCGGAGACGCCGGACGACATTAAAATTGGTGGCTAACATGGCGTCGCTCCTATCATTGAGAATACCTTACAAGGTGTTCAATCCGGCCTAAAATATAGCCCTATATTGCGGCCCCCGGCAGTCCCGCACGGGGGCCGCATATCGCTTACTACATCCCTTGCCGTAACTTTTTTGGTGTCCGGAAAGCCTAAACCGGGAATGACTATTTCCTGCCCTACTACCCGCCACATCCAACATGGCGACCCTGGACCCGGCCTATTGCGGCTCTGATCCCTCTACGGGATACGCGGCCTATGCGGTGGCCGGGGAGGTTTGGGGCGGTGTTGCTTTTGGGGGTAGATTAGCACCGTGAGAATTGATTGTCAAGAAAAATCTTCGCGTGATGCGAATTACATTTGAAGGGACCAGACAATAAAAAACCCGCCGAAGCGGGTTGGGTGGGGTAGCAGGTATGCGGGGAATCGGCGGTTAAAAATTAGCCGTTCTACATCTCCCCGGCAGCGGCTCGTTTTTCCATCTCCGCGTTTGTTTCGGCCTGTTCAATGGCGGCTTGCTTTGCAAATATTGAGTAATAGCTATCCTGATTCAACGCCGTGATCTTATACTCGCACTTCTCATCGTATTTAATGGTAAAGAATCCAAAGGCTACCACGGCATACCAAGGGATTAGCGCTTTCTTGTGAGTGCAGACGGTTTCCGTCCTTTTATTGTTCTTTTCATCAATCGTGGTATTGGTTACGTATTTTTTGTGGCGTGCTGCTTCGCATTCCAATATTTTTCTGAGCTTTACGTCTTCCGGTGGAGCCTTCGCATTATGCGAATTATCGTCTTGACTTTTAATTCTCATGGTGATAATGTGTGCAACATGAATCCAATCAAAAAGTTTTCCCTGGCCAATAGGGTCAGGATCAAGGAAGTGGCGAAGGAGGCGCGGTGCTCTCCTTCGTACCTATACCAGATCATAAACGGATACCGTCGCCCGTCGGCAACGCTCGCCCTCCGCATCGAAGAGGCCACCGGCGGCGCGGTGACGCTGCGGGATTTATTCCCGAAGGACGCCAAATAAACAGGGGAGGGCGGCCCAACCGGAGACGGCGGCAACATAACCCCACGCCCTCCTTTTCAATGATAACCGGAGATTTGTCAATAAAAATGTAGGGAGGGGCACGGATTGAAGCTCAACGAAACCAAGGAAAACATCAGCAGCAGCTTGGAAGCCTGGATCGTGGAGATCATGGATTATTGCTGCAAATGTCAAGACATCAATCGTTCCCAACTCATCACTCGCGCCGTTAAATATTACTGCCTCGAAAAAATCTTTAAATCACATCCCGAACTCTGGCGCACAGTTTACGCGAAGGTAAATTCAGATTCAAATGATTAATCCGGGCGAAAATTACAGAAATTATTTTAATTATTTTCCTGCAAATACTGGAACCATAGGAATAACGGAGACTTAAATGGAAATCATCATCGCGGCGGGGAGGGGAGAGTGATTGATTCCTACCTGCAATTTCTGAAATCGAAAATAGAGGTAGCCAAAGACAGCGGCTTTTGCATATCTCCGGCCCAGGTGTCCCGGATCTTGAAGCCACACCAGAGAGATGCGGTTATATGGGCAATCAAGGGCGGACGCCGGGCGCTGTTTGAATCCTTTGGTCTGGGCAAGACCATCCAACAGCTTGAAATTCTCCGGCTCATCACCGAGAGAGAGGGCGGGAAAGCCCTGATAGTCTGTCCTCTCGGCGTCCGGCAAGAATTTACTCAAGACGCAAAGAACCTCTTAGGCATTGAGATTGAATATGTCCGCACTATCGAAGAGGCGCGACGGTCTGACAAGTCCATCCTGATCGCCAACTATGAGCGCGTCCGGGATGGTGATCTGGATCCTAAATTCTTCACGGCAACATCGCTTGACGAAGCATCTGTTTTGCGCTCCTACGGTTCCAAGACATATCAATCATTCCTTAACCTGTTCAAGGGCGTCAAATACAAATTCGTCTGCACGGCCACGCCTTCCCCTAACAAATTCAAGGAGCTGATTCATTATGCCGGGTACCTGGAAATCATGGATACCGGCCAGGCATTGACGCGCTTTTTCCAGAGGGATAGCACGAAGGCGAATAACCTGACCTTATACCCCCACAAAGAAAATGAATTTTGGCTCTGGATGTCCTCGTGGGCGCTTTTTATTACCCGGCCCTCTGATCTTGGCTATGACGACACCGGCTATGACCTGCCCCCGTTCGATGTTTTCTATCATGAGGTACAAGTTGACCACGGGTCGGCGCCATCGGGAAAAGACGGCCAGGGTAAGTTATTTAGAGACGCGGCGTTGGGGCTGAAAGAGGCGGCAAAGGAAAAACGGGACAGCATCCCGGCCCGGATCGATCGCATGATGGAGATCATCGAGGATAACCCGAATGATCATTTTATCCTCTGGCATAACCTGGAAGCCGAGCGCCATGCAATCAAGAGGGCCCTCCCTTCATCTTTCGATGTCTACGGTACCCAGGACATGGATGTCCGGGAACAGCGGATCATCGATTTCAGCTATGGCCGCCTTCAATACCTCTCCACAAAACCCGAAATAGCGGGGCAGGGCTGTAATTTCCAGAGGTTTTGCCATAAGGCCATATTCCTCGGAATCGACTATAAATTCAACGATTTCATCCAAGCTATTCACCGCATCTATCGCTCTCTGCAGGATAGCAAGGTCGAAATTCACATCATTTATACCGAATCGGAAAAGCAGATCCTTGAAACCCTTCTGGAAAAGTGGAAACAGCATGATTATCTGGTTCAAAACATGGTCAACATCATTAAAAGATACGGCCTGTCGAATACCTCGATTGCCGAAAAAATGTCACGATCAATAGGGGTGAAAAAGGTGGAAGTTAAAGGAAATAACTTTACCGCCGTCAATGATGATTGCGTTGTGGAGACGGCCCGGATGGCCGACAACAGCGTTGACCTGATCCATACGTCAATACCTTTCAGCAATCATTACGAATATACGCCTTCTTATAACGACTTCGGGCACAATGAAGGAAACGCCCGGTTTTTTGAACAGATGGACTTTTTAAGCCCGCAGCTTCTCCGGATCCTGAAACCTGGCCGGGTGTTCGCCTGTCACGTCAAGGACCGGATCCTTTTCGGCAACACTACGGGTACCGGGATGCCAACCGTGGATCCTTTTCATGCGGAGTGCATTCATCATTACATCAAACATGGTTTTCAATTCTTCGGAATGATCACCGTCGTTACCGATGTTGTCAGGGAGAACAATCAGACATACCGGCTTGGATGGACGGAGCAATGTAAGGACGGGACGAAAATGGGCGTAGGTTGCCCGGAATATATCTTGCTCTTCCGAAAGCTCCCCTCTGACACAACGACCGCTTATGCCGATGTTCCTGTAACCAAAAGCAAAACCGACTACACCCGTGCCCAATGGCAGCTTGACGCACATGCTTTTTGGAGGTCATCGGGAAACCGCATGATGTCGAGTAAGGAAATCGCCGACCTTCCCATTGAAAACATGCAGCGGATCTATCAACGGGCAAGCCGGGGCAATGTCTATGATTATGCGGAGCACGTAGCCGCGGCGAAGGTCCTGGACGACCAGGGCAGACTTCCGGCCACGTTCATGGTCATCGGTCCGGGATCGTGGAGTGACGGCGTCTGGGATGACATTAACCGGATGAAGACCTTGAACACTAACCAGTCCCGGAAATGTCAGGTGATGCACGTTTGCCCCCTGCAACTGGATATTATTGAGAGGATCATAAACCGGTACAGCAATCCCGGTGAGCTTGTGTTCGATCCCTTCGCCGGTCTGTTTTCGGTGCCGTATGTTGCAATCAAGATGAAACGGAAAGGCTACGGTATAGAATTGAACCCGGACTATTTCATTGACGGCATGGCCTATTTGCGGGCGGCGGATATGGAGATCGAAGCACCGACCCTGTTTGACGCGGTGGTGGCCCAATGACCCCTTCCTGTCGCAACTGTAAGCACGCCTACTTGCGGACCAAAGAGACGGCCCACTACAATTTCGAGTGCTGCGGGATAGGCGCGGCCCCTCTGGTGGTCAACATGCCGTCAGATGCCAGGTGCGATTTATGGGACCGGCGGACCATTGAAGCCCTGCCGCCCCGGAGCAATATCGTATGGGGAGAACCATTGGAACTATGACCCCAACATTCAAATGCCACAAGCTCAATAATCAAATCCCCGTTTCCCGGTGTCTTGCTAACCAGGCGAAGGGGCTCGCCTTTTTCGGACCCAACGCCGGGAAATATCAAACATGCCCCTGCGACCAGGGGATAAAAATCAAGGAGGAAAATCAGATGGGGACTGCGGCGGTCAAGAAGCATTGTGAGGACTGTGGGCGAACCATTTATAATGGCCGGTTTTGCAGCGCCTGCGCCACAAAAATCAAAAAGCGGCCCCTTGTCATCTGCAAAGAGTGCGGGCGGGAAATGCCGCATCAGGGGCAGGGGATGTGTGGGAAGTGTTACAGCAAGCTGGTTAGGAGGCCAAAGCTTCGGGCGGCGAAAGAGAAGGCAAAGACCACCGAACCCGCGCCCATCTATGACCCCTTCCTTGACGCCCCGGTCCCAGATCCCAAGCCGGAAAAGTTTGTGGTGGTCCCGGTCAAGGCGAAGGAACCGGAACCGGCCCCCGTCCTGTCCCTACCGATCGCCGATGACCTGGACCGGAAGGTCCTGGAATTCATCAACTCGGAGGCCAGACGTTGCCGGCGGACCCCGGAGCAGCAGGCGATGTGGATGCTGCAAAGCCACCTGCCGGAAAGCACGGGGGAGGCGGCATGAACCGCCGAATGTCATATCAATGGGCATTTATTTTTGTAAATACGATAACTTATGCGTTGATACAAGTAATATGTATCATCGGCATAGAAACGGGCTGGTGGTTCCCGCCTTGGGCCGGTGGGGTGATTTATGTCGTGATGCTGGCGATATCCGGTTGGAGCGGGCTCATGGTGGCCGGTGCAGTCAAGGCCCTGGGGAAGTTGTATGACAATTATTAAACCATCACTTTAAGGGTGGACGTGAAAGAGCTTAAAATTACCATACCTGGCTCAGTGGTGAGCAAGAAGAACTCAAAGCAGGTGACGATGATCGGCGGGAAAAACTGCCCCCGCCGTCCTATGATCCTACCGTCGAAGGCATACAAGGCATGGGAAAGCCAGGCGCGTCAATCCGCCTGGGGCAGGGCGATCATTCCGCCCCTGACCTGCGACGTTCATGTTGAAGCGCACTTCTTCTATCGCGGCAACCAGCCGGACCTTTCCGGGGCGATGGAAAGTATAGCCGACTGCCTGGAGGGGGTATTCTACGCCGATGACAAACAGATCATGTCATGGGATGGTTCCCGGTTGCATCATGACAAATACTGCCCCCGGACCGAGGTGACGGTTAGGTGGGAGGAAACGCAAAGGGAGATGTTTGGAGGGCGGGAATGACATGAGCAAGGCTCCGGCGTTCCAGTTCTATCCCGCCGACTGGCAGCGGGATTTGGAGGAGCACCCCCTTGAAATTGAGGGCGCCTGGATCAGGATATGCTGCAAACTATGGTGGTCAGAAACAAGAGGCAAATTGACCCGTTCCGTTGATCAATGGGCGAAGATTTTGAGGGTTTATCCACAGGATGCAGAACGAATAATTAACTACATCAATTCTGAGAAAATTGGTGATGTTTTGACCGATTCTAACGGAAACCTAACGGTAATATCACGGCGAATGATGAACGACGAAAAAGAGCGCATTAATAACCGCTTACGGCAAAAAAGGCATTACGACAAAAACAAACCTAACGCCCCAATAACGCCGACCTCACAATACTCTTCTTCTTCATCTTCTTCTTCAAAGAAAAAAGAAAGTAATAAAGAAAAAGTCGAATTTGCCAATTCGCTTTTTCAGAACATACCAGAGACGCTTATGTCGAAATGGAAAGAATCCTGTCCCGGCATAGACATAAAGCGCGAAATCGCCAAAGCAGAGGCGTGGGTAATATCCAACCCAAAGTTAAAGAAATCGAATTGGAGTAGGTTTCTGACTAACTGGATGGTCCGGGCGCAAGATCATGCCAAAGGAGCAATGACGAATGAATACAGGAACAACGGCAATCGCCGATACGGACGCAGTGACGCAGTGCCGGATGCATCCCTCGACGCCCTTGCCAGGGCAGAAGAGGAGTACGAGAGGGCTAAAGCTGCCGCCCCTGGTGGTTCCCGAAGAGCAGCCGTCGGCGACGATGTGCCGGATTTTGCAATGCAATGAATGGGAGCTGGAAGAAAACGCCGATTACAAACTGCTGCGCAATACGCTGATAGCATATGCAAAAGCGGGCGATGAACGGAATTGGGATCAGTTCAGGGCAAAGCTGAAGAACCAGGAGATATTGACGATTTGGGCCATGATCCTGAGCGAGTGCGCCCGGAATGGGTTTATGGGTCCCTATGTCCACGACGGGCGAATCAGGTGGCGTCAGGTGATAACAGCGGGAGAATTCAACCGGCTGGATTTGTGCGTCATGTGCGAGCGGTTGTGCGATGTCCGGGAAGAGGTGAGCACCGGGCGGGCAAAGTGGAAAAGGCAGCATGTCAAGGGCTATCAGGAACCAACGCCGTGCTGGAGGTAGAATCGGCCATGAACAGGAGAGGGTTTCTTTGATGAGTTTAAGGAGGAGAAACCGTGAAGTGTTTTTATCATAAAGCAGATATGGACGGAAGGTGCTCAGGTGCCATAGTTAAAATGAAGTATCCTGATTGTGAAATGATTGGAATTAACTATGGAGACGCCTTTCCTTGGGAAACTATTAGTAAAGACGAAAAAATATTCATGGTAGATTTCTCACTACAACCTTTTAGTGATATGGAAAGGTTAAATTCCGTATGCGAATTAGTATGGATCGACCATCATAAAACAAGTATAGAAGAAGCTCATAATGTTGATTTTCATGCTTCTGGCGGGCAAATGCTCGATATACAATATGCAGGGTGTGAGTTAACCTGGAAGTTCCTGCATCCGGTTGATCCTTTTAATCCTATCATCTACAAGATCCTCCCCTCTTTCGTGTATCTACTTGGCAGATACGACGTATGGGATCATGCAAATACTCCAGGCGCATTAGAATTTCAATACGGTATTAGGAATAAAGGTTTGATGTTGCCTGACGATCCTTTATGGCCTGAATTGTTCGACACTGAATTGGTGCAGCAAATAATCAACGATGGTAGTTTATTGCTTGAATACGAAAAAAAGCAGAATGAGGCATACGCTAAGTCATGCGCTTACGATGTTGAACTTGATGGGATTCGTTGCATCGCAATTAACAAAGGACTTGCAAACTCTCTCCTTTTTGAATCAGTGTATGATCCTAATAAGCATGATGCAATGCTTTGCTATGTTAGAAGAAATGGAAAATGGACAGTAAGCATCTATGCTGCAAAAGATAATATTGACGCATCTGCTATTTGTAAAGCACGAGGTGGTGGTGGGCACAAAGGGGCGGCAGGGTTTCAGTGTGAAACATTGCCATTCTAATTGAGGGGGGGGTAGGAAAGAACGATTAGATAGATTACACGAGGAGGCCACCGATGGAAGATAAATACCGCATCTTGCTGACCGAAAAGCTACTTGGGGAGTCTTTCTTTGAAGACAGCGGAAAGTTTTACACAGGGCTTTACACCAACGGAGATTTGATCCCTATGCGCACCTTCGACACTTGGGAGGACTTCGGGGCGGTGTGGGAGGCGATGCAGAAGAGGGAGGATTGTAAGGAGTTTTTGCTTGCGGTTCTCAAACAAAACATAAATGCCGTTGATAAATATCTATTTCCCCAACTCTGTGCCGAATGGCTCGAACAGTTCTACGAGTGGGATGGGAAGGGATGGAGGGATACGATATGATCACCACCCCCTGGGCCGATGAGGTGGATAGATTGCGGCGCCACCTGGCGGAATTGGATAAGCTGATCTTCGGCAAGGCCGGCACGGCAGAACTGAGAGCCGCCCGGCAGCGACAAAAGGAAGACGACCGGGACACCGGCGTCAATGTTTGGAGCGAAGGAGGATAGTGATTGCCTGATATAGCCATCGGCCGGAAAGAAATCATGAAGACCCTGCATGTAGCGTCATGGCGCACCATCCAAGTCTGGAAAAAAACCGACGCTGGATTCAATAAAATCCTCAGACGAGCCCCAAACGGTAAGCCGTTTATCGTCATAAGTGAGGCCATCGGATGGTTCATCGACTATGACAAAATAACAAGGAAAAAAAGACAAGCCGCAATATAGTGTTACCCTATTTCATCCCTTTTGCGCCCCTATTGCATCTGACACCCCTCGCCAGTTCTGTGCTTTACTGGCATCATGAAAAGTCTGGACAAAGAAGCCTCATTACAAGCTGCTGAAAAGAATCGTTGCAAGACTGAGCAGCGCCTCCGCAGGGCCGGCCTTTCCCGGACCTACTACATGAAGAAACTCAAGGACTTGTGTGAGGCTACAAAGCCCGTCTCCTGTGTTTCCGGTAAGGACGCCGGCGCGGGATCGGTGGACTTCATCGACGTTCCAGACAATCAGACCCAGCTCGGCGCCATTAGGACCATTATCGACCTCTACGGCGACAAGGCCGCGCTCAAGCAGGATGTCAAGCACGAGGGGAATATCGAAATCCTGATCACCAACTACGCCGGGGCCTCCTCTCCCACCAGCAAACCGCGAAAGGGGGCCGGGAAATGAAGATTGAAATACCCTACAACTTCGCCCCCAGGGCCTACCAGCTCCCATTCCTGGATGCCATGGACTCAGGGTGCAAGCGGGCCTGCTGGGTGGTCCATCGCCGCGGCGGCAAGGATAAGACGGCCATCAACCTGGCCTCCAAGCGCATGTTCGAGCGCGTCGGGACATATTATCACTGCCTGCCGACCTATAACCAGGGGCGCAAGGTCATTTGGGACGGCCGCGACAAGGACGGCTTCAAGTTCACCGATCATTTCCCGGCGCCGCTGCGTAAATCCACAAACAACACGGAGATGAAAATCGAAATGCTCAACGGCTCCATCTGGCAGATCATCGGGGCCGATAACTTCGACTCCGTGGTCGGCGCCAACCCGGTGGGGATTGTGTTCAGTGAGTGGGCAGTGTCGGACAAATACCCGGACGCCTGGAACTATTTTCGGCCGATGCTCGCGGAAAACGGTGGCTGGGCGGTGTTCATTTACACGCCACGCGGTCGCAACCACGGCTTCGAGTTGTACCAAATGTCCCTCAAAAACCCGGATTGGTTCTGCCAGCTCCTGACGGCTGACGACACAGGCGCCGTCTCCCGGGCGGACATAGAGGCGGAGCGCCAGGCCGGGATGTCGGAAGACATGATTCAGCAGGAATTCTACTGTTCGTTCATTGCGTCCGTGGAAAACATCGTTGTGCCGTTCGACCTGATTCAATCCGCCGTCGGCCGGGATGCGCGTTACCCCGGCTCTCCCAAGGTGGCCGGCCTGGACGTGGCCCGTTTCGGTAATGACCGCACGGCCCTCGTAATTCGCCAGGGCGGGGAGATAATTCATGTTGAGACCTGGAACATGGCCGATTCGATCATGACGGCTGGACGGGTCATGGACCGCTACCGGTCCCGGCTGTTTGACGCTATCGCCGTTGACGCTATCGGGATTGGTGCTGGCGTAGCTGATCTGCTCAAGGCCAACGGCATTCCAACGGTGGCCGTCAACGTCTCCGAATCGCCATCGCTCAATGACTCGCGTTTCTCACGTCTTAGGGACGAACTGTGGTGGAAGTTGCGCCTCTGGTTCGAGGAGCGGGCCTGCGGGATCTCTCGGGGTATCATGCCACGAGTGGTGCAGCAGCTCATCGCTGATATTCAGGACATCCGTTACGACTACACGCCCGCTGGCAAGATCAAAATCGAAAGCAAAGACGACATGAAAGAGCGTCTGGGGTTCTCCCCCGACATTGGGGATGCGCTGTGCCTAACCTTCGCCGCGGAGCCTCGGGCCAGAAAGCCCATCGTCAGAAAGTCAACGGTAGGTTTCGGTTTCCAACCGCCGAAGCCAAGTGATTACGGCAAATATCAAGAGGTTTATGTGAGATAGCAGGACAGGAGGATAAAAATGGCACAATCATTGACAGTTACGGTGCAGGGCAACCCGTTTCTGGACGGATCAGAGCCGGCAAAGATCACCCTGGATTGGGTGTCGGCGGCAGCGGGGACAGTAAGCCTCGATATAGCTTCGACCCTGGCTGCCGCCGTCGCGGCGAAGGGAGGGCTGGGCGGCCCCCAGCCCACGAAGATCCGGGGCAATATTATCGGCATCGAGACGGCTCCGGGACTCAACGGAGACCTGGCAAACGCACTGCCAACGGCCAACTACGATATCACGTTGCTGGACCCTTACTCCCTGGACGTGTGCGACGGCGTACTCGCCAACAGGTCAGGGACGGCGGCGGAGGCCGTTTACCCCAACGATCCGATACCCGTCGATTCGGAATTGACGCTGATGATCGCCGACGCCGGGGACACGAAGAAGGGCAGAATCATCATTCACTTAGCATAAGGAAGGGAGACGCACCATGGGATGGGGAAAGCTATGGGAATTATTTAAACAGAACGCCGATACACCCTCCTCTCCTGCTGCCGGCTACAACAAGATTTATCCCAAGAGCGACAACAAATTGTATATCCTTCATTCCGACGGCACGGAGGTAGAGGTGGGGGCCTCTGCCCAGGCCGGTGAGGGCGAAATTGGCACGCCGGGAACCGCCGGGTTTGGCGTCGGTATTTGCCCGCTGTCATCCCTGCCTGCCGGGTTCACCCCGTTGCCGGGTTACAACGTTGTTGGACACAGCAATTACGGCAACTACCAGTTTACCGACGGCTCCATCATGGTGTTCGTCCCGAAATTCTATTACAGAATCGGCCATGCCAGCAACCCCACATACGCCACCTATGGGGTAAATTCGGTGGACATCAAAGGCACAGACACCTACGCGGATACGGCGGAGGCCAACGCAGCCGGGTATGCCCTGCATCGGGCGTTCATCGACGGCGGATCCGAACAGGCCGGCTTCTTTTACGACAAATACATGACCAGCAAAAACGCCCTCGGGACGGGATATGTGGCCAGTTCGATTCTGAATGGCCTGCCGCTTTCGAGCCATGCGGACCACAACCCCTTCGCTGGTTGCACGGGTGGCGCCAACTTCTATTACAGCGCCGTTGATCTTCCCCACAGGCGGGATGGGAGCGACGGAAACGTCAATGCATCGTCCCGTTTTCACTGCGCATCCATTTTCCAGAAGGGCGCGATTGCCATACTCTCGATGGCACACGGACAAGCAGCTTATGTGAATGGCACAGGCACAACGAATTGTGCGTGGTATCACGCGACTTATAATTTCCCCAAGGGGCTGAACAACAACCAGGCTCCTGTAGCGGGCGTAATTTCCAGCGCGGATGTCAATGACACTACAATTTCATTCACTTCGGACGGGTATAGCAACTGCGGAAAAACAGGTTCCGGCAGCCCGTTTGCCAAAACCACCCACAACGGTCAAACCTGCGGAATCGCCGACGTCAATGGACTGATGTGGGAGATAAACATTGGCATGACGGCAATCGCCACCTCCCCGGCCATCGAGGCCATGACTGCGGCAAACCCCTGCGTGGTCACTGTTACCGGGCACGGAAAGTCAACCGGAGATTATGCGCAGATTGGTGCCATCACCCAATCGGGATGGACGGCGCTAAACGACAAAATCTATAAATTGACCAAGGTCAATGACAATCAGTTCTCCCTGGATGGCGTCAACACCAGTGCATACGAGACATCCGTGGATATTGCCGGGCTGTCGAAGGCGGCGGCGTGCGTCGTCACTTGGTCCGGTCACGGACTCTCCGGGGCTAATAACAAGGTGCGGATCGCGGGAATAACCCAGGCGGAATGGAGCGCCTTGAACGGCGAGCATACCATTACCGTGATTGACGGTGACACCTTCTCCATTGCTGTTAATACGTCCGGATACACGCTGGACTACGACGCCGAGACCGATCCTGGAACCATCACCAAGGGGGTTTACAATGCCGCCGCCGATCCCGGAACGGTTACAATCGGCAAATGGTACGTCGCCAAGCAGGCCACGGCCATGAAAACCTTCACGTCCGGCAACAGCGCCGCCACTGACCACTGGGGAGCAACCGGTGTTGCAGCGATGATGGAGGAGTTTACGCCTGTTTTCGAAACGTCTGGCGGAGGCGCACTTGCCCAGCGAATGGGCAGCGGGGCCAACGATGTCCTGTCATCCGCTCTCTCTGGTGCAGCTTGGACGAATGCCGGGATGGGGTTCCCGATAGATGCCGATGGCATTGATACAACAGGTACTGATTTATTCGGGAAAGATTACTATTACCAATATATCAGAAACGAAATGTGCCTGCTCTCGTCTGGGTACTGGGACGGCGCGACGGCTGCGGGGGTGTGGCGCGTGCATTGGGGCTACTGTCGCGCGGATGCGAGCAGCGGCGTGGGTTTGCGCGCGGCCTGTTACCCTGATTGAGACGAGCGATAGCGAGGCGATGGGGATACACAGCGAGGCAGGATTGAATCGGAAGTTTGTGGAGTTTGCCAAGCTCCTGAACATTTACCTGAATCATTTCCCGAAACACGAAAAATATGCACTGGCAAACAGAATAAGGAATACGGCTTATGAAATTTACGACTTCATCACAGAAGGGCAGAAGCGTTACCATAAAAAGACCACCTTGAGCGCCCTGGACATTGCCCATGAAAAGCTGCGGATGCAACTGCATCTGGCAAACGAGTTGGGATATTTTGAGTTTTCAGACGGCAAAAAGCATGACGATGAAAGATGGGAGGACACGGCGGCGCACAGGTATCTGACCATAAACAAAATGGTCGATGAGCTGGGGCGCATGATCGGTGGATGGATACAGAAAATAAAAGAGGACAATCGCTGGTAGCAAACGGGTAACATATTAACATGAGTGCCTGATCTCGTCTGGGAACTGGAACAACACGACGAATGCAGGGGTGTGGAACGTGAATTGGAACAACTATCGCACGAATACGAACAACAACGTGGGTTTGCGCGCGGACTACGGCTCTTTCCTCAACCCTCGAACGAGGATAGTGGAGCCACAGGGATATGTTATCCGGCCTTGGGCGAAATCAAATAGCTCCCCCCTTTTTGGTAGGGAAACCGAAGACCAGGGGGCGATATGAAGCGATACGGCAATCTTTTTGAAAAGGCGTTCAGCGAAGAAAATATGTATCAAGCCTATCTTGATGCACGACGAGGAAAGCGTGGAAAGCGCGCCTGTTTCGAGTTTGAGAAGCATTTGGGAGATAACCTTGCATCTTTACACAACGCAATTCACACAGGAACGTATGCGCCAAGCCCGTATTTCCAGTTTGTCGTTTACGAGCCGAAACGCCGCATCATTCACGCCCCGACCTTCCGCGACGTGGTTGTCCAGCACGCCATCTATCGAACGATTTATCATATTTTTGACCGATCGTTCATATCGTCGTCGTTTGCATGCCGCATTGGCTACGGCACACATAAGGCCGCCGCTCACGCACAAAAAGCTCTGCGGCATTACAGCGGCAACGACTATTATCTGAAATTGGACGTGCGCAAGTTTTTTTATTCCATCGCAAGAAATACGCTTCGGAAGCTTATCGAGAAGAAGATTAAAGATCGCCGCCTCGTGGACATTATGATGATGTTTGCAGAGATGGAGGGGGCGGAGCGCGGGATTCCGATCGGAAATCTTTTATCGCAGATATACGCGCTCATCTTTTTGAACCCCATAGACCATTTCGTCAAGCGGGTCTGTAAAGTAAAACATTATACGCGCTATGTTGATGACCTGGTGTTGGTGGGCTTGAGTCGCGCCGAATGTTTGCAATTACGTGATGCCCTGTCCGGATTCCTGAAAAATATTCTATCTTTGGATCTGTCGAAGGTGGTCGTTCAGAAAATTCGTAAAGGGCTGAATTTTTGTGGCTACCGAATGTGGAGGACAAAATCGTTTGTGCGGAAACACAGCATCTATAAATTCCGCAAGTCAGTCAGGGATGAAAAGCGGGAATCTATTGCGTCACTGCTCGGACACGCGAAACGCACACTGTCCTTAATATATATGCTCAAATCTATCAAAAAGGAGAATGCACATGGCAAAAATATACAAATACAAAAAAGTTACCGACGCATATACGACACATTGTTTGATGGAGCCGGACTACAACCTGTTGGAGCGTGACAATCCGTCTCTGGTAGGCGTGCGAATCACGGAGCTGTGCACCCTGGATGACTGGACATATGCCAGCGTGCCCGACGCAATCAGCCTGCCGGAGCAACCGGCGGTAATTGCCGCGACCCTGGCAGAAGTGGACCTGAGCGAGGACCCGGTGCTTAAGGCGGCCATCATCGCCGCCTCGCCCAACTGTCAGAGCATCAGGGGCCGGGTTGTGGATAAAATCCGGGCGCTGTATTCGATTGACGACGAATTTAAAATGATTCGCCTGGCCCCATCGGAAGAATCGGCGGCGTATAACGACCACGTTGAGGCGTGCCGGGCCTGGGGCCGGGAAGAGAGAGCAAAGTTGGGGCTGTGAGTACGAGAGGAAGCAATGAATGAATATCAGACAATCGCCGCAATCGCTGCCTGGGGGATAGTATGAATACCTCAATCCCGACCTGGTGCGTTCCCAGTTCTGTCCTCTGCGCCCTGATCTACGGCATCCATGAGCGCCGGCCTGTGCGTATTGCGATATTCGACCTCGGGGAAGGTGTCCATCACGCACAGGCACAGGCACAGGCAGAGGACGGGCAGTGGGAGTATCTCACGGAATACTGGACGGGCGCCTGTATGGCGGCAAAGCTCTACCGGGAGAACCACCCTGACTGTGTAGGCAAGGAGCCGATCAGGTATTACACCGTGAGAGAGTTTCTGGAGCAGCAATCGAAGGCGTTGGGGCTGGAGGGCATACTGTAGGGTAGCGGAGGGCAGGGCGATGGAAAAGACAATCATCGGCGGGGCGGTAGCGGCGGTTGTGGGGTGGTTGGGCCTCATCCAAAAAGGCAAGGTTGACCGGGACGCCTGCCAAGCTACCCACAAGGGCCTCTGTGCCAAGCTGGACGACATCAAGGATGACGTTGCCTATATCCGCAAGCGCCTTGATGATCACCTGGACGGTGCATGATGATTTATCCGCATCCCATCATGCTGCTGGGCGGCCCCTTTTTCGTGGTTGGCTATTACTGGCTCTGGGTTTGGAGTGCAAAGTGAATGAGCAGAACGAGCAGAACAGAAAGGCATTTCTGGACATGATCGCCGTATCTGAGGGCACGAAGGGGCGGGGCGAAGACGGTTACAACGTCCTGGTGGGCGGCGGCTTTTTCTATGGCTACGAGGACCACCCCCGGCGGCGGATCAAGATCAATTTGGCCCTCTATTCCACGGCGGCGGGACGTTATCAGATACTGGCCCGGTTCTTTGATGCCTACAAGAAACTGCTGGACCTCCCCGACTTCTCCCCGGCCTCTCAGGATGCCATTGCCATGCAGATGGCTCGGGAGCGGAAGGCACTGGAGGACATAGACGCCGGGCGGATTGAGGCGGCAATCCATAAGTGCCGGCGGACCTGGGCGAGTTTTCCGGGGGCCGGATATGGGCAGCACGAAAACGAAATGGCGGACCTGGTGGCTGCCTATGTCGAGGCGGGCGGTGTAGTCGCATGAAAACCGGGGCGGTGCGCCGCAAAGAGGCGGCAAAGAGAGAGAACCGGGCGAAGAGGAAAAAGAGGAAGCGGAAGTGAAGCGGGATAAATGCCTTTATTTCAAGAGGGGATACAAATACCAGGTATCGCGGGTTTTCCGCATACAGTTTGATATTGTCCCCGTCGCCCCTATTGATCTTCCTTTCGTCAAAATGGACATGGCCGGGAAAACTGAAATCCTCCCCGGCTATGCCTGGAACGGTGCAAGCGGGCCGACCTGGGACACCCTCAATAGCATGATCGGCTCTCTGGCGCACGACCTCATTTATCAGCTTATCCGCCTGGGCCTCATAGATCACAAATACAAGGATTACGGCGATCAGGTTTTGTATGACATCTGCACGGAGGATGGAATGTTTGAATGGAGGGCGGGTTATTGGAGGTGGGCCGTCCTTAAATTCGGCGAGACTTCGTGTTTGCCGAGTGCGGAACCTAAAGAGGAGGTCGCGCCATGATGAAGATCACAGACAAAGAGGTCGTTGTTTTTGCCCTGACCCTGATCGGCATTTATGCCCTTTATGTCATGGGCGCGGATGCGGAAAACATCATTACCGCTATTGTCTCCGGTCTGTGCGGCATTGCGGTTGGAAAGACTTTGAACGGACAGGGAGATAAATAAGATGCCGTATCCGAAGAAGAACGAAAAGCGCAGCGATTACATTGGCCGGGCGGTCAGCACCATCATGGGCGAGGAGCCGGGCAAGCCGATGAAGGCCGCCCTCGGGAAGGCTTACGGGATGTGGGACACCTATAAAGGCGGGAAGAAGCCGAAGGAGAAGGTTCCGAAATGGATGAAATAGCGCCTTTGGAAAGCAGCGTCGTGGCGCCCTTCGATGGTATCGAGGCCGCCATCAACTTAGGCCCCGAAGAGCCGCCGGAGATTCCGCCGCATATGCAGCGGCTGATTGATTACTGTTTCGGCCTCTACGACGACTTCAAGGGTTCGCAGTATCGGAAGGAAAAGCTCGACGAAGCGGAGCGGAGCCGTAAATCCTACGCCCTCAAATCAGATGCCGCGCCTTTGTGGCAGGACGCCAGCAACGAGGTGATGCCCTTTGTGTTGATGACCGTCGATAACCTGGAGCCGCGGATTCATAGCGCCCTGGTCGGCCGGGAACCTATCGTCGAATTCGAGATGCCGGGGATCACCGAGAAGGACGAGGCGACCAAGATCATTCAGCATTGGTTCAACCAGGAGCTGAAAGACGTCGTGAGTATCGACACTAAGGTCATGGCCATGGTCCACGATCTCCTTCTCGATGGCACGGTGTTCCGGGTGCCGAAGTACGACGTCAAGGAACGTAAGCGACGGGAATTCGTCTTCGATCAGACCGGCAATCCTGTTCTTAATCCCATGACGCAGCGACCGGCCATGACGGAGCAGGTCTATACCAAGCACGACGGCGGATCGCTTGAGGAAATAGCCCTGCAAGACCTCTACTTCCCCGACAACTGCGGGACCATGGAAGAGTGGGAGGATTGCGCCAAGGTCCGGAAGATTAGGCCGACCTACGCCGAATTGATGCGGCTAAGGGACGGCTACGGATATATGAACATCGGTCCCTGGCTGTGTCGCCAGAAGGAAAAGCTGACCCTGGGGACCGATAGTGGCAAGGATACGCAATCGCCATCGCAAGGTGTTGCCGGCGTCGAAGTGACGGGCAAGGAAGTCATTGACTGCCTGGAATTCCATATCACCTATCCGATCTGGCGCAACGACGTAGACAAGGAAGAGGCGGAGCAGGATGATTTCCGGGAAGAACGGATCGTCCTGACGGTATCCGAAGCCAACCAGGTGCCGATCCGCCTGGTGCGTCTCATCGACCTGACCATGACGAACGAATGTCAGATCAAGCGGATGCGCCTGTTCCCCGAAGACGGCCAGAGCTACGGCAGCCCCGTGTATGCCAAGCTCAAGAGCGTCCAGAAGGTCGGGAGTGATATGTTCAACCAGCTCATCAACTGCGCCATGATCGCCATGGTCCCCTGGTTCCTCTACGACGATCGGTCCGGTCTGCAAAAGGAAGTGGAGATTCATCCCGGCAAGGGCATTCCCGTGGATAACGTCGAGGGCGTGAAGTTTGCCACCTTCCAGGCCATGCCCCAGGCGTTCATGGTCTTCCTGCAAACGATCATCAGCATGTGGGAGCGAATCGGCAACATCGGGGATCTGCAAATCGGTCGACCTTCCGAGACGTCCGGGAAGAACAAGACCGCTACGGAAGTCATGGCGGTCATTCAGGAAGGGAATATCAAGTACAACTACCAGGCCCGGACCATGAAGGCGGAATTCATCGACATGCTGCGCGGGCTCTACGACCTGTATTATCAGCACATGCCGTTTGACAAGAGTTTTACCTACGGCGGCCGCGTCCTTTCCATCCCCAGGGCCATGATGCAGCGGCCGTTCAAGTTCCAACTCACCGGCAGCAGTGAGACGGCAAACAAGCTCATCGAACGCAAAGAGGCGGAAGACCTCTACCAGTTGGGTACTCAAAACCCGCTCATGAACCCGGTGAAGGTCCTGGAAGACCTCCTGAAGGCTTACGGCCGGAGCAACGTCAAGGAATACATCCGGCCCGAAGTCGGCCAGGTTGTGCAAGCCCTGAACGCTAACCCAGAGATTCCCCAGGTGATCGGGCGGTACCTCCAGACCAAGGCAGCGGTGAACACGGAAATACAGACTGGAGCGGTGTCAAGGCCGTCCCCCGGCGCGGCGATGAAAATGGTGGGTGGCAATGGCTAAGACGGACTTGCTCATGAACGAGGACTTTCACGACTATCTACGGATGGTCGTTGTGGAGGCGAAGGTATTGAGCCGCCAGCTCGTGGACGCGAACGTGACGCCGGAATATTTCCGGGGCGCCATGGACATGATGAAGCAGGTGTTGCGGGTTCCGGTGAAGATGGCCGGGCATGAGGGCGATAAGGAACTGGCCGGGGTGCTGGTGAAGCGGGCCTTCGATGAATTCGAGGCGAAGCTGCTCCGGAGCTACCTGGTGGAGGACAAGGAGTGATGAAACGGGGCGCGAGAGATTCCGCCTGTTCATATATTCGCTGCCAGCGGGCGTTACCGCTGAGATCACTAAAGGAGGGGCGCGATGCCCGATGACAACGAAGGAGCCGTCTTGAACAACGGCGACCCTGGCGTCGATGGCGGCGGCGGCAAAGATGGTGCCGCATACGACCCAGGCGAAGACAAAAGCGATGCCGACCTGTACCTCGATAACATCTACTTCGGCGATGACGACGAAGGGGAAGGAGACGAGGGGAAACCGTCCAAAAAGGGCGAGAAAAAGAGCGGGGATGAAGGCAAAGCCCCCGACGTGCAACAGTTGCAGGCGGAGATTGACAAGCTAAAGACCGACAAGGTCAATCTCAACCGTGCCCTACACGAAGAGCGACAGAGCAAAAAGAAGGCGAAGACCGACGAGGCCGAGGACGACCTGACGGACGCGCAGCTCAAGGACCTCATGAAAGAACACCATGACGATCCGGACGCGCTGTTCAACATCGTTCAGTACATGGCCAGGAAGGTAGCCAAGGGCGAGAAGAAGGCCGCGCTCAACGAGGCCGAAATCGCCAATAAGCGGCGGGACATAGACATTTATATCTCCAAGCGCAACCCCGACTATGCGGACCCGGAATCGGAGATCCGCAAGGAGGCGGAGAAGACGAAGGCCCAACTTGGCCTTGAAGATCATCCCTACGCCGACATTCTGGCGTTAGGTGTCAATGCCTATCTCTCCCTGCCGGAGATCATGAAGCAGGTTTATGCCAAAGGGAAGGAAGACGCTCTGAAAGAAGCGGCGGAGACCAACCGGAAGAAGGACGTGAAGAACAGCAGCCTGACCCCCAAGGGAGAAGGCGGCAAGAGCTCTCACGCGCCTGCCCTTACCAAGGACATTGCCGCTGTCGCCAAGCAAATGAACATGACCCCCGGCCAGGCCAAGGTTTATCAGCGCCTGATGAGCAGCAAAGGCGGTCATTCAATCACCGTGGAGGGATGAAGCCATGACATTCAAGACGCAAAAGAAAGCTGTTGCACCGGAAAAGGAATCGCCGGAAGTCGAGGCAGCTCCGGCAGATAGTGAGAAAAAGATCGTGACCGAATTCACCAATCTTACCCCGGAAGAAATGGCGATTGCCCGCCGGGTCCAGGGTGAAGACGAGGAGTGGAAGCATCCGATAGGGGAGGAATCGGCCCTGGATTATTCCCTGGGCGGCGACCCCCTGAAGCTCCCTCCTCCGGCTCAGAAGATGAAGGACAGCAGGAAGTATGCGTTCCGATGGATAGAGCGCCGGCCCGATAGGGTGGATCAGATACGCAACAAGCAGATGCCGCTGCGTTGGTGGATCTGCAACCGGACAAACACACCGTTCCTGGAGAAGTACATTGACCCCGTGCTCGGCTGCGTTTGCCTGGAGGATCAGTTGCTAGTCTTCAAGCCCTGGGCTTTATGGGAGGCGGAAAAGGCCCTCAAAGACCGCCTGCGCGACATCAGGAACGAAAACGATCTCAGCGCCATGCACGGGCAATCACGCGGCGGCATGGAGATGAGCGCGGCGGTAGGCCGTCCTTTGGGGATGGGAACACCGACGCGGGAGGAAATAAAAGGCGGCGACGTCCTGATGGATGTCGAAGCGCGGGATATACTGGACGCGGCCGATGGCGGCGGACAGTCATTTTACACGGACGAATAACAGAAAGGAGTTTGAACCATGGCGAATGTCGATTCACCTCATGGCTTCAAGGTGTGGGGCGAGCTTTTGCGGGCTCGTCTCTACGCCGTAAATACAGCGCCGACGATTAATGTAGCCGTCGGCGATATGGTGGCGTCCGGCAATTCGGGGCTTTCCTGCACGAAAGGCAACGGCACGCTGTTAATGATCGAGGACGCGAACGTCATTCCGGCCACTCCGGGCAATGCCACGCCGTTGCTCGGCGTCGTTCTCGCCTGCTATGACGAGAATATGTTCCCGTACAACAACGCCCCCTCGGGTTATATCGCGGCGGGCGAAGTAGGCGACGGCACGGTAGCGGGCTATGTACTGGTGGCGGATCATCCTGACCAGCAGTTCGAGGCCCAGGCGGATGGAGCAATCACGGCGGCCAACATCGATCTCAACCACAAGATCACTTCGGCCACCTTGAGCGCCCCCAATAGCGCCACCGGCATTTCCACCCAGGAGGTAGCCGCTGCCGGATCGAATACGACCAACACCATCCCTCTGCGCCTCTACGGGCAGGCTTACCCCGAACTTGATGCCATCGACGCCGCCGGTTGCCGGTGGGTCGTTGGCATTAACCCCGACTGCCATTATTGGGCTGCGGGAACGGCAATCTAAGGAAAGGAGGATAATCAACTATGTGGACACGAGGACGATTTATCAATGAGTATCTTCCCGGCCTTTTTGCCGTAGCCATCGACACCTATATCAGCAAGTCGGCCGAATCAATGTGGCAGAAGCTGGTAACGATCCGGGACAGCAAGAAATCGAAGGAGGAGAACGGGATTCGTTCCGGGCTCGGCCTTCCTGTTGTGAAGGGCGAAGGGGCGCCGATCAGTTACGATACGCAGATTGCCGGCGCGAAACAATCCTGGGTGCATAAGGTTTATGCCCTGGGCGTGCGGATCACCGAAGAGGCCATCGAGGATAACCTTTATGAACTCAACGGCGGCGGGGGCGGCGACAACCTGAAGGAGATCTTCGAGGACCTGGGCGCGGCCATGAACGAGAACATCGAAACCCTGGTGGCCCGGCTGCTCAACAGCGCCTCGGCTACGACCTACCATACGACCAGAAACGGGTATGCCCTGGCTTATGCCTCCCATCCCCGTCTGGACGGTTCGACCTTCTCCAACCTGGCGACCAATGCGGACCTCACCTACGCCACCTTCTGGACCTGCCTGATTGCGGCCGAGAACCAGTACAACCATCGGCAGTACAAGGTGCAGAAGCGCGTCAAAAACCTGTGGGTGCCTCCGCAGTACGAGCAGAAGGCCCGTGAGATCCTTCAGTCTCCCGACAAGCCGGATACGGCCAACCGGGCAATCTCCGCCTACGCCAAGAGCGGGCGCAACATCCAGCTCTGCAAGTGGAGCTACATCACCGATACGGACGCCTTCATCTACCAGATGGACGGCCCCGGTATCAAATTCTTCTGGCGGCGGAAGACAAGATTCGCTCGGGAAAAGGATTTCCAGACTGGCGACCTGATGTGCAAGGCGGATCAGAGATTCAGCGTTGAAGTGGACGACGAACGTGACTTCTACTTTAACATTCCGTAATATCGGACACTTACGAAGGTAAGAGAACGGAGTAAGTGACGATGAAACGAAAATACAACTTCAAAAATGTCCTGGACGTGGGTCTCTACATCCTGGCGTTTCTTCTGGTCGTCGGCGTATCGTATGCCGGCGTCACCAACCTGGACGGTATTCGCCTTAAGGCTACCGGCGAGGAGACGTACCAGGTCGAGGTGCAGAACAGTTCCGGGACCAGGGTGTTTTCCGTCGATAGTTCCGGAAACGCCTACGTTGCCGGGACTCTGACGGCTACGGTCACGCGGAGTGTCCCGCTGCCCATCATGGGATTTCTTATCCAGGAAACGTCATCGACTGTAACGCCGATAACGTCGTCATCCACGACTACGCCGATCTATGCGACGGTCAGCAACAATGTTCCGCTGCTTAGATTTATGACCGGCTACACGACTCCGGTAATTATGACCTTCCGGATTCCCGATGACTATTCCAGCGGCGGAGCCTTCAAGGTCATGGCCAACCAATCCGGTACGACGACAGCCTGCACGATTGATTTTGACGTTTATGTAAATGCGGCCGGAAGTACGATGGATAGTGCGGCCACGGATCAGACGGCCGGTACCCTTACTTATGCGGGAACTACGCCGTCCCAGGTAACATTGACGCCGGCAACGGACTTTGCATCACTGGCCGCCGGGCAATGGGTAACATTGCGGTTGTGGAAGGGTACGACAACAGGCACCGATGATTTACAGGTGGGCAATGTCAGTTTCTTCTATACTGCCACGCAGTAAGATAATCATGAACGCCGTCTGCGAGGCAAGGGGGAATATTGTCCCCTTCCTCGTGGCGGCGATTCTTGCCGTCGGGGTAATGATGTTCATGCCGTCTCAGGTAATTAATCTCAGGATGCAGGAATCATTATTCCCCTTGATTGCCATCACTATGGCGCTATGCGCGATGATCTCCCCCGTCAGCGTATCGATAACCGCTTTCGGATTTTTCGTCGTCATGGCGGCAATGGTGCGTTTCACTCCTGATTCTTACGCCTTCCTGATTCTCACGACTTACTATCTGGCCTTGTATCATTTGGCAACTTCGTGGCGACGGTTACCGGAACACCAGGAGATGATTTTTGACGTGATCTGTATCTTCGCCCTGGTCAATGTCGTTTGGATCGTCATGCAGGCAAATGGTATATACTTGATATTTCAGCCTTTATATCAAGGAAGCACGGAAACGGGGTGGTTTGCCAATCGCAACGAATCGGGCGCGTTCCTGGCTATCTGCCTACCGTTGTTCTTTAGGCGTAAAGCGATATGGGGGATACTTCCAATAACCTATGGCATATATACGGTCAAGTGTACCAATGGAATGATCGCAGGATGCACGGTGGCCGGATTATATCTTTGCTATCTTTTGTGCCGGAACCTGGACAGAAAAAAGGCGGCGGCGGTTGTTGCCGGGATAGCATTAGCGGCAATGCTGGTTGTTGGTTTGTATATGACTTTTGTGCATCAAGGCGGCTGGCGAGAGCGCCTGAAAGCCTACAAGGCGGCCATCGTCCTGGTAATGGACAAGCCCGTGTTTGGGTGGGGCATAGGTCAGAGCCCGTATCTGGTGCCATTGTGGATGAACGCGGAGAAGAACCCTGTTCAGGTAAACGCCGCCTTTTATGAGCGGGTTTACTATCAAGGCGACTTCCGGAAACTATATATCGAAAAGCACGACTATAAAAATGATTTTACCGAAATTTGGACACATCTTCATAACGAATACCTGCAATGGGGCATAGACGCGGGCATGGTCGGGCTGTTGCTGCTTGCCCTTGTCATCGCGGCGCATCTGCGGCGGGCTTGGCAAAACAGGGCGGTTGTTCCCGGATTGGCACTGGTTGCATCCCTGGTAACCGCCAATGCTTTTTTCACGTTTCAAATAGGCAGATTGTTATTCCTGACCGTAATTTTTTCCGCCTTGACCCATGTCCGCGATGAGGTGTGATCGAAAAGAACGAGGGGAGAAAAGAAATGACGAATGAACCACTTATTACCTGGAACCTGCTTCTCTGTTTAGTTGCCTTCCCCTCTCTCGGCTGGTTCATCCGCCGTGAACTCACCAACATCCAGGACAGCGCCAAGGAACGCTCCGCTGAACTGACCAGGAAGATTGAGAGGATCCAGGACTGCATGACGCTGGTAAAACGGGACGTGGAGCAGAAGGTGGACCGCGACGACTGCGAGGCCAAAGGCGCGGAGAAATGGGAACGTATCTACCATCACAAACACAATGATGCAGGGGGAAGTGGTGGTGGTGCGATGATGCCACAACCATGGATGTTGTTAGGCGGCCCGTTTTTCGTATGGGGTTATTACCTCATGTACATTACGAGGGTTAAATGAAGAAAGGCGCGGCAGCGGAAGTTCATCGGGACACGGATTACCTTTTCACCGGGACGCACAAGGGGGCCTCGGGAACACTGATCTTGTCGGATAACGGCAAGTATTTCGCTTCCCTGGGCGTCATGGTCGGGCTGGCAATCGCCAACGATACGGACGGCTCCAGTGGTCTGGTGACGGCGGTGGCGGACAATACCGTTACCTGTACGCTTTCCGGGGGAACGGCAAACACCTGGACCACGGGCGACACCTATTACATCTACAAGACGGCGGCCTACAATACGAAGATTTCCACGACCTACACGGATAAGATTTACGGCCAGAAGGTAACGGACCCGGCGCAGCTCTACAAGGGGCAACTGGCCGATGATGCGGATCTGGATATTGACCACGATCATGTCTGGGGTCCGGGGCAACCCTATTCGCCTGAGAGGTATTGACAATGGGCATTACCACGAACGTCAGCGGCTTTTACGAAGGCTATACGGTAACGCAACTGGAAAAACTTGCCCTCTGGCACGTGGGGCAGGTGCTCGGGACAACCGTCTCGTTTGACCGTTTCCCCAAATGGTTGATCAGGGCATTTCTCAATGAGCGTCAAAACAAGTTCGTCTCCGAATCTCATTGCCTGAAGAAGTTTGCCCTTCTCATCGCCAAAGAGGGTTACGATATGTACAAGTTGCCCTCCAACTGCATAGACAACGGCGTGATTGCCGTCCGGTACTTCGAGGATGCAGACACCTACTACGACCTGGAATTGACAGACATCGAATCCCTGGACCAGGAGGAGCCCAACTGGAAGACGGCGAAGAATAGCGACGTTCCCGAAAAGGCTTTCATGGGCGACTCTTACGGGAACGTGCCGATGATCGGTATTTATCCGCGGCCTGATGCCGACGGGACCGACTACGCGCTTTCTCCGGATACCGGGGTTACAGTGGGCGACGATCTACCGGGAACGGTGAACAACATCGTCGGGACAGCCACTGGCGGCGGGACCACGACCCTGGATGATACGAATGTCGATTTTACCGACATGGGCCTCGTGGAAGGCATGTACGCCCGGAACGTCACCGACGGCAGCTACGCCTACATCAAAACCATTGCCGAGACGGAACTTACCTTTGCCGCTGCCCTGACCGGCGGGAGCGCCAATACCTTTGCGGCGGGCGACTCCTATAACATCCTGGCCGGGGAATACGGCGTCATCGTCTCCTGGGACCAGGATGAGCGCTACATCTTTTCGGCCAATATCGGCCTCGTCAATAAGATCACTGTGCCGGATGGGAATTTTTGGGTGGATTACGTCCCCATGCCTTCACCGTTTTCCGTCGATGATGCGGCCTCGGACAGCAATCAGGGCAACGACGATCAATACCCGGAGATCCACAAGCAATATCAGATTGCCCTCGTCTATGGCGTGGTGGCCGACCTCCTGGCTACGTTCCATGAGACCTCGAAGGAGTTTCAGCGGGCGGCTTATTACGAGGGCAAATATAACGAATCGCTTGCCAAGGCGACGATGCGGAAGGGGGCGCGTCCCTTCCGGCGAAAGCAGGTGAATGTTTATCCCAGAGTGAGGCGGTAAGAGGATGGCACAGGAGCTTGTTTTCTTTCATGAGGGGCTAAACTACTCGGCGCGGTCGGTATTGCAGAAGCCCGGCTATCTGAAGACGGCCAAGAATGTGGGTTTCTCCATCGACGGGGAGACCTCGTTGCGGGAGCGGTTCACCAAGGTCAACACGACGGCCGTCGGGTCCATCCACAGCATCAAGCGCTTTCGCAACCGGCTTCTCATCGGCGACGGCAAGCATCTGCGGGAGAGATCCGCGGCCTCAGCGGGAGACTTCACCGACCTCTATTCCTCTTTTGCCGACGCCCCCTGGCAGTTTCGGGAATACAAGGACTTCCTCCATTGCGCCAACGGGACCGACATGGCCCTGTTTGATGCGAGTGGCAATCTGTACCCGGCGCAGCCGGCTAACCCGTCAACCTCTCCCTCCGGGGCGGCGGGTGCAGCCGGCAACCCGTCGGGACATTACATGCTGTATGTGTCCTTCCTGATCACCTTCCCTAACGGCATGACTTACGAGACGGGGCTTTGCGCGGCCTCGGCGGACGTGAATGTCACCAGCCAGAAAATATCCTGGACGTCCATCCCCGTATCCACTTATGCGGCCTACTACGGGACGGCGCCGACCATCCACCGGAAGTTGTACCGGGGGCCGGGGACCGGCGGGACCCTGGCGGACATCTACTACGTGACCGTCATCACCGACAACACGACCACGACCTACACCGATGATTTCACAGACGAGGAACTGGCCGACAACGGCGGCTGTGACGTCGAGGATTACGAGCCGCTCCCGGATGCAACCTATCACGCCTACCATAACGGGCGCTGGTACGGCATAGACGCCACCTACGAGAACCGGATGGTTTATTCCGAAGCGGCGGCGGGAGACACGGCGACGGAAAACGAGATCATGATGCCCATCGCCACGATGGACAACGATTGGGATGATCTCCGGGTAGCGGCCTGCGATGCGGTGGACCCGATGGGGATGGTCTCCTGGGGCGGGAACCTCTATGTGGCTCTGAAACAGACCTGGCTTATGAAGCGGGGAGATGATCCGGACACCTGGGCAATCCGCAAGACCTGGGCGAACCTGGGTATCGGCGCTCCTTACACTATCTCTCCCGTTTCCACGCCGGGCGGTATCCTGGGACTGTCGGTAGGCGAAGGCGGCACGCCTTTCCTGACGCTGTTCAACGGGCAGAGCGGCGACATCCTGACTTCCCCTATCCTGGACTACCTGCTCAAGACGGACCTCGACATGGACTATATCGAGAACTGCCGGGGCATGGCGGTGGGCCGGAAATATCACCTGCTCTATCCGTCCAACAGCGCCACGAGCGGGACGCCGGACAGTCACCTGTGCATCGACCTGACCCGCCTTCCGGACATCCGCACGGCGAAGTGGGACGGCCTGAACGCCGTGTGCTTGGACGCGTACAATCAGGGGCAGGCTTACTACTTCGGCGGCTCCGACGGATATGTCTATAAGCATGATACCGCCTCGACGGAAGTGGTTGATGTGGATGTCGAAACCCATGACCTGGCCGGGGGCGGCTTGCAGCTCACCAACATCATGAAGACCTTGAAGGAGCTGAAATACAACCTGGACACCGACGATGACGACGTGACCCTCGTGGTCTATATCGACGGGACGGCGGCGACCTGGCCGGACGGGAATGCCTACAAGACCATCTCCGGCGGCGGCGATGAGATACAGTTGCTTAAATTCCCCCCGAATTTCCGGGGCTATAACTACCGGCTGCGGGTGTATGCGTCGGACCTGACGACCTTCACTATTTACAGCCCCTGGACGGTGGATTTCGATGTGACGGCGTGATGACGGTAAGAGAAGCGACAAGCAAGGAAGACTTTGAACAGATGCTGGATATGGCGGCCAACCATCCGGCTCCGGAGTACGATTGCGACTTTTCGGTTTATGCCGGCGCGGTGCTGAGTGCGGTGGGGAAGCGTGACCGTTTCCGGGCGTGGCTGTTGATGGATGATGAAGGGGATCCCGTCGGTTACACTGCGGCTATCCGGGAGAATTACCTGCGAAATGAAATCACCGTCTTTGACATCTATCTGACGCCGGAGGCGCGGGGCCTGGGACGGTTCAAGATGCTTACCGATGAAATCAAGCAGTGGGCGGAGGAGAGCGGGGCGCTGCGGGTAACATGGACGAGCAAATGGCCGCTCAAGAAGTGGTCCGACAAGCTCGGCCTGAAACTGTCAGAATATACGACCTTTGTCTGGGAGGTGAACTGATATGTGCGGGGGCAGGAACTGGATAAGCGACATCATGGGCAGTGGCACGACGATCGGGAATGTTGTTAACTCCGCCGCCCAAACATTGCCCATAGTTGTGCCGTTGGGATTGACCATTATGAGCGGCGGGGCGCTGGGGCCGACCGGAGCGGCGCTGACCGCTGGATCCCTCGGAGCGACGAAAGGATTTTCCGATACAGGAAACATTGAGGGAGCGTTGAAACAGGGGGCCCTGACCGGCGGCCTTGCCTATGCCGGCGGAAAGGCGTTGGGGATGCTTTTTTCTCCGGCGGCTGTTGATTCAATGATGACGGCGCAGGGATTAGAAGGTGCGGGTGCTCCTGCCGTTGAAACGGGTTCGTTGCTTTCGGTTCCAGTTGGCGGGGCGGCGGTCCCCACAGCCTCAACCTACGCGACATTGGGTAGCGGATGGGAGGGGTTGCCTGGGGCAGCAACAACATCCGGCGTTCCTTCCTCGATGTCCATTGAATTGGGTTTGCCTGAAGCGTGGGGCGGTGGATTGGCGGCAACAGATGCAGGCGCGTCAACGGCGACCAGCATTGCCGATATATTATCAACAACAGGAGGTGAAGGAGCGATGATGGGGTTTGAATGGGCGAATCCGACCGAGTTGGAGGCGGGGTGGAATGCCCCGACATTATGGGAAAACATCAGAGCTACCCCGGTATTGGGCGATTCTTTAGGATGGCTCGGCAACCATCCCCTCACCACGGCCCGGATGTTCACCAATCTGATGGACATTCCCGGCAAGCTCAGAAAGAAAGGGGCCTATGAGGACCTTGCCGATCAGTTGACGGGCTTCCGGAACAAATACCTGGACGACTACAACCGGGCGGTTGAAAATGCCTCGTGGAATGACACCAAGCGGACGGAGTACATGAAGGGGATCATGGGCACGATTTCCAGCAACCTGGAAGGCACGAAGCGGCGTCTCAGCGCGAATCAGGCAGCCCTGGGCAGGGGCGGCGGCGGATATGGAAAGCTTGTTCAGGACGCCATGCAGAAAGGCAGGGAGCAGGCGGCCACGGCCAGGGCGGAGACCTACAAGCCCCAATGGTTCGCCCCGGCCAACACTTCCAGTTATGACAGTGCCATAGCTCAGGCTCTGGCGGCGGCCAATTCGCAGGGAGACGTTTATTCCAGCACGGCGGGCGACCTGGCGACGTCGTTGTTAAGCGGATTGCTGTCGGAAAAGATATTGAGCGGCATGGGCAGCATCTTCGGATAAAAAAGGAGGCGGTGAGCCATGGGAGAGATAACCGATCGTTTTGATGCGACGATGAATAACGTGGTCCCCCTCGCCATGAAGAAGTGGGCGCTGGATATTGAGAACCAGAAATGGCAGGACCAGCTTAACGAGACGAAGCGGCAGCATAACCTCAACGCCGGGATGGAGTTTGTAAAGCAGAAGGTGTTTGACGCTGCGATGCCATTACTCGGGGAGGCCGGGGTGAATACGACTGGCTTGTTGGACAAGCTTCAAGCCTCTCCAGGGTATCAGAACGATCTCCTCAAACAGAAATCTAACGAACTTGCTTATAGAACTGCGGAAGACAAAGCCGTGCGCATGGACGCGCTAAGGAAAAAGCTTGATCAAGGGGTGGCAATAACGCCTGGCGAGATGGGCGACTATGAACTTGATGCCAACGAAAAGGCAGATGTGCTTGCGGGTAATCCTGTTTATCGGCAGCATACTCCTGAAGAGATATTGGCCATGATCGGAGAAAGCGACCCCGAGACATACCTAAAAAACGTTCTCGCACAAAAACAGCTTGCGCAGATAGACAAGGAGGATGAACTTTTGCCTCTTAGAAAAAGACTGCTTGAATCTCAGATAGCCCATAACTTTAATCTTGCCAGGGGCGCCGGGAAACCTCTTCCTTCAAGTTGGACCAATGATGCCGTGAAGGAGCTGACGGGTAAGAGTGGCGGCGGCGGGCGGGGAGGATCAGGTGGTGGCCTGGTAAAGGCAATTGATGAGAACGGAGAAGTCATCTATGTGCCGAAATCGGAAGCGGCCGGGAAGAGAGCTTCAACCGGAATAACCAAGAAACAACTGGCGGATGCTGAGGCCAAAATAACTGCCAACGCAGACAAAGAAGCCGTCGCACCGTATGTTGATCTATATAACCAGGCAAATACTGGCTACAAATACGAGTGGAAGCCGGGCCGGCTTTGGGGCGGCAAATGGGTGAAGAAGCCGGCGAGCGGTTCAGTGTCCCGGCCGGCGGCGGCCAATGCCGGGGCAGCAGGGGTTATTAAATGGGGGCGTGACGCTAACGGCAATCCTGTGAGGATAAAATAATGCTGGTTGAATTTGAGGGAGCTATTCACGAATTTCCCGATGATTTCACCGACAAGGATATAAGCGCGGCCCTTAAAAGTATCGGCAAGCCGCCCGCCGCAGCTCCTCCTTCTCCCCGACCCTCCGGCCTCCTGGACAGATTGACGGCGGGGCTGGCGGAAGGTATCAAGGCGTCCGGGGCGGAGTCGGACCTGATGACGGCTGCCGGCGGCCCGGTGGAGTTGCCAAGCCTGACAGATGCGGGCACGTCCCTGGCACGCGGGATTACCTCCGGGATGATGACCGTACCCGAGTTGGGGGCCAAGCTGTTGGGAGATGCGGCGGACCAGGAGAAGTACAAGGCGGCGCGTCTCGGCATGGCCGACGAGCGGGCGGAAGCAAAGAAGAACTATGGCATCGGCGGCAAGGTTCTGCTCGACATGCTGGAAGGCGTCGGCTCGCTGGCCGCTACCCTTCCCGTGGACATTCTGACGGGCGGCATAACGAAAGATGTGCTGATGGCCGACCGGGTGGCGCGGCTTTTCTCTCCTATGCTCAAAGGCGTTATCGAGGCATCGCCAGGGTTCGCTCTCGGCATGGCGGGCCGGGGAGCTTTAACGGAAGCCGCCGATAGGGAATATGACCCGCTGACCAGAGCGGCGCGAACTGTTGCCGGCGGCGTGGAGGGGTTGACGCTCGGCAAGCTCTTTGAAACGGCGATGGGTGTCGGCAAGGGCCTGGATTTACCTGGCAGGCTGGCGGCTCAGTTGGGGGTGCAGACGCCCCTGGGGGTTGGCATGGCCGGCATGGAGGCGGCAAAAGAGGGCAGGCTGCCGACCGTCGAGGAGCTGGCATCAGGGGCCGGCATGGGGGCCGGATTCGGCATCTTCGGAGCGCTGAAGGGGAAGCCCAAGCTCGACACGGAAGCCCTCAATGACTTCAAATACGAACGCGACATGTTCCGGTCGGAACTGGCTGACCGGGTGCGTGAGTTTGCCGGGGACCGGATGAGCGACGCAGAGGCGGACGCTTTCACGAGGGCCTTTGAATCCGCAGAACTGAAGAAACAGAACATAACCGAGCCTTCTGCGGAAGATTATCGCCGGGGCCGGGAGAACCTGGCAAACATCTCTGAGGCAATGCGCCAGGGCTTCAACCGGGAACGCGGCCTGAACCTGTTGGAACCTCCGGGCGGCCTGAAAGCGGAAGGCGTTCTTTCCAATCCTATTGCCGCCGAAGCCATTCTGAGAGGAAACAAGCCGCCGCGTATTGCCGCCGATGAAACGGCGCTGGGCGTCAATGCGGCCCTGGAAAGACTCCTTCAGGAAATGGGAAGAGAGAAGGCCCTGCCGGCTGGCCAGGGGTTCGAGCTTAAAGACGAGCCGGCGATGTCCCGTTTTTCTCCGGAACTGGCGTCCCTGGTGCGGCAGCTTTCCGGGCGGGCAGCCCTGCCTTCTGGGGAGCGGGGATTTGAGCTTCAGGGGAAAGCCTACGACCCCATCGAACGATTCCTCCGGGATCTCATCGCCAAGGACCGGGAACGGAAGGCCCTGCCTCCTCCTCCCAGGGAAGGGGAGGGGTTCACCTTCAGTGATTCCACAGACAGCCCGAAGACCATGCTTCGCAAAGGGGAGCCTTCCTGGACGGCGGGACGGCTACCGGAAGAGGGCGAATTGCAGGTTGACTACAAGCCGCGGCTGACCAGAGGCGGGACGCCGTTCAAGAGCGTCGCCACGGCCCAGGCCGCCATCAATAAGCTCGGGTTGCAGGATAGTTTCGTTGTCGTCCCCGTGGAAGGCGGCTATGGCCTCAAACGGGCAGGAACGAGCCCCAAACCGTCGGCGGGGGAGATCGTCGAACCTGGGGCAACGTCGGGAGGTGTCGGGCAGGAAGTTCCGGAGTCGGATCGGGTAACGGGGGGCGGAGCGGTTCCGGGGAGGAGCGACCGGATAAAGACGGCGGCGGGTACGCCGGTGGACATCCAATATGCAGTCGTCCCGGCGGATAGTCTGATTGCCTCTCACGACACGGCCATGCGGATAAACAAGAACTATCCCGCATCATTGCAGCCGCGAGACAGGACGCGGGCGGCCAGCGATGTTCAGGTGTCCGGCATTGCCAAGAAGCTCGATCCCAATTTCCTGGGTGAAAGTTACGACGCCGGCACAGGTGCGCCTATTGTCGGCAAGGATCTGGTGGTCGAATCGGGGAACGGGCGCGTTATCGCCGTCAAAATGGCTTATGAGAATATCCCCGACAAAGCCGCGGCATACAGGGAATGGCTGGACGCCAACGCGGAGAAATTCGGGGTTGACCGTGCCGCCATCGGGAAGATGAAAAATCCCGTGCTGGTGCGAGTGCGAACAACGCCGGTGGACCGGGTGGCGTTTTCCAGGGAGGCGAATGAGGCGGGAATCGCCGCCATGAGCGCGGTGGAACAGGCAAAGGTGGATGCCGCCAAAATGAAGCCGGGGCTCATGGACCTGCTCGATGCCGGAGAAGCCGGAGACTTGACGGCAGCCGCGAACAGGGATTTCGTCCGGGGATTCCTGGAGGCGGTTGTTAGCCCCAGTGAACGCGGCCGTTATCTCACCAAGGACGGGCTCGTTTCCCAGGAAGGCGTCAACCGGATGCGTAATGCCGTCTTTGCCCGGGCATACGGCGAATCGCAGGCCCTTTCCCTGCTGTCGGAAGCCACGGACAGCAACATCCGGAACATAACGAACTCGCTCGTATCCGTGGCCGGGAAGATGTCTCGGCTTGACGATATGATCAAGGAGGGTAAGCGCCATCCCCTTTCCATTTCCCAGGCCATCGGCCAGGCGGCGGATAAGATGTCCACCTTGCGGCAGCAGGGTATGTCGGTGGATGCCTACCTGAAACAGGGCGCCATGTTCGACGATGGGCTGACGGACCAGGCAAAGGGGCTGTTGTGGGTATTTGATGAATTCAAGCGGTCGTCGAAGGCGCTGACGAATATCCTGGCCGGCTATGTCGAGCAAGTCAACAAGGTAGGCGATCCACATCAGCAGAGCCTGCTTGACAATGCCCCGATCCCTGATTATAATGATCTTATACAGAGGAGCATAAGCGATGAAAGAGCAGGACGACAGCAAACGGTATATCCCGACCTTTTTGAGGCCGGGGTCGGTGCGGCCGGAAGTGCAAAAGAAGCTTCAGGAGATCGACGAGGAGTATCGGAGGCTCGGCGGGAATGGGACCGAGAGCCTGCTGGAACTGCGGGAGCGGCGGCGGAAAGAGAAGGAATTTCCTCCCGTAAAAGAAGTTATGGCACAGCCCAAGTTGAGATTGATTTCGAAGGGGCCAGGCCGTTACCCGACGGTGGCGGAGTAGAATATCCGCTTGTCGGCGAAGCGAAAATAGGCGCTGCCAAGTCTGACTATCAAGACGAATTCACCAGCCAGGACGCTGCCCAAATAGGGCGCGACCTCATATCCAAATATCCGCAAGAACATCTGATTGCCATCTTTACCGATAAAAACGGGCGGCCTGTCTCCGTGATGCGCCACGTTATAGGCGGCACCACGTCATCCGCAACGTATATCGAGCTCATCGCCGGCAAGGCCGTGAATTATGACGCCGGCGGCATCTACATGGTGCACAACCATCCCAGCGGCAATACCAGGCTCAGCGATCCGGATATGCGGCTATTTCGAGCCCTGGGAGGGCTTTTGCAGGGAACGGGCATTGAAGCGAAAGATATGATCGCGGTCGGCCCCGAAACATGGGGCAATTCTCAGGGGAGCAACATTGCTTTCCCTGCCGACGCGAAGGGGAAGGAAGGCATCGAAATTCCCTATTTCGAGCGCGTATTTGCATCTCCCGGAAAGAAGCTAACGACTATATCGGGCAAGGACGATTTCCTGCGCTATGCGCGGAAGGAAATGCCCGACGGCGGGATTATCCTGCTTAATGCCGTCAACGAGGTAGTCGCGACAATGAAGGGATTGCCGGACTACGGCGCCATAAGAAAGGCGGGTTTGCGGGAACTGCTGGGAGAATCAGAGAAGCGTGCCGCGGCGGCAATGCTTATTTATGAGCCCAACAGAGCGCTTTCCTTTGACGACATAAAGAACGTCGGCGCCTTTGCTAACGCAGCCGGCCTGGCCCTTCATGACGTTTATACCAAGCGGGGCTCTTATAGAGAAGCATACGGCAATCCGCAACAAGGCGCCGGGAACATATTCCACGAAGGGATAACCTCTCTTTTCAGCCCGGAGGCATGGCGAAGGAATTTTATTCCCCTGGCAAAGGACCTCTCCCGCGCCATCCCCCGCCTGGAGGCCCTGGGGCGCTTTGTGTTCGATGCCGGGAAGAAGACGGCCAAGGAGTGGGTGGCGGCCATGAAGTCTTACCTGGGCGATTTGTGGACGAAATTCCGGGAACAACTGCGGGACATCTGGAATAACTTAAAGGCGATGAACCGGAAGAAAGGACCGGGAAACGAAGCATCTAAACGTCATAAAGAATATCTAAAGTCCATTAATTCCGACCTCCCTAACCCATCCCGCCCCCCGGAGGTTGGGGGGCAGTCTGGCCGCAAGGGCCCCCTTGGAAATCAGCGCGGCGCCGTCAACATCAAGCCCCTGGCCCCGGTAGCGGACGCCCTCCGGGATTTCAAGCGCGAAATCGGCAAGACCATTGACGAATATACCGGCGCTATTTCGACCCGCCTGGGCAATATCGACCCCGGCATCAAGGGGACGCTGCGGAAGTTTGAGTACCGCCGAGGCGTCACTGCCGCCAAGCGCGTGGACCGGGTGCTGCCCTTCCTCAAGAAGGTCGCCAAGATGCCCAAAGAGGACAAGTCGGCCTTTGATCTGGCCCGGAAGAACGGCAATCCGGGAGAACTGAAGCGCCTCGTCACCAAGTACAAACTCGGCAAGGAATACCATGAACTCCGCCTCCTCCTGGCGGAGATGCACAAAGAAGCGACCGATGTCGGCTATGACGTCGGCTTCCTGTCCAATTATCACCCCCGCGTCCTTAAAGATACCCAAGGCTTCCTGCGCTATATGTACCGGCAGGATGATTGGCCGATTCTGCAAAAGGCAATTCGCGCGAAAGAGGAAGACCTGCGGCGCTACCTGACTGATGAGGAAAAGGCCAAACTCGTCAACACCATGCTGCGGGGCTACCCGGTGGCGGGCATCAGCCTGGGGAAGACCGGGCAGATGAAGGCCAGGGAAATCACCAGGGTGACGCCGGAGCTGAACAAGTTTTACATGGACTCCGACGGGGCGCTGCTGCGATATATCAGTGACGTGACCGACGCCGTGGAGGCCCGGAAGCTGTTCGGGCGGACGGCCAGGGGAGGCGCGATCGGCAACATCGAGGACACCATCGGCGGATACATCCTGGACCTGCTGCAGAAAGGAAAGATCAAGCCGGAAAACGAACGGGAGCTGCGGGACATCCTGATCGCCCGGTTCAACGAGGTGGGGACGCGGGGCCTCTTCAGCCTCTACAAAAACCTCTCTTATATTGACACAATGGGATCTTCCATTTCGGCCGTCACACAGATCGGCGACATCGCCTGGGCAATTTACAAGAATGGCCTTCCCAAGGCGACCAGCGCCGCTGCCCGCGCTTTGGTGGGAGGCTCGCCGATACGGAAAGAGGACATCGGCATCGAGCGCATCGCTTCGGAGTTTGCCGATACGGGGAAGATGGCTAGGGCGGTTGACAAGACCTTCAAGATCATCGGCCTTGCTAAGGTGGACAACATCGGCAAGGAGTCCCTCATCAATTCCACCTGGAAGGCGGAGCGAAAGAAGGCCATGAGCGACAAGGGCGCGGAGAAGTTGCGGAAAGAGCTGTCGCCCATATTCGAGGAGGAAACCGAACAGCTCATCAGAGACCTTCGGGATGGCAATATCACCGACAACGTGAAGTTTTACCTCTTCTATGTTCTGTCTGATTTCCAGCCTATATCGCTGTCCGAAATGCCCCAGAAGTATCTTGAAGCCGGCAACGGGCGAATCTTTTACATGCTCAAGACCTTCACGCTGAAACAGTTCGACATTTTCCGGCGGGAAGTATTCCAGAAGATAGCCAAGCGGGGCACGCGGTTGGAAGGAATCAGGAATCTTGTCTGGCTGGCGGCGAGCTTTGCGGCGGCCAATGCCGGGGCCGATTTGATCAAGGCCGTCATCCTGGGGCGTCCCATCGACGCAAACGATATGGTGGTGGACAACCTGTTGCGGCTCTTCGGCGTCTCCAAGTTTGTCACCTGGAAGGCGCGGGAAGAAGGCGCGGGATCGGCCATGGTGCGGCAGATCATACCTCCGTTCAAGGCGGCGGACGCCCTGAGCAAGGACATCTTCGGGAAGAAAGACGGCAAGGGGCTGGAAATAACGCAGTCTATCCCGGTGGTGGGCAAGCTTTATTACTGGTGGTTCGGCAAAGGGGCGGAGAAGTCGCGCAAAAAGCGGGAGAAGATGAACAGCCTGGGGAGCGACGACGAATAATGGCCGACCTTCCCTTTCTAATTCAAGCCGCGAACGTCCAGGAGCTGGTCCGGAAGGTGCAGCACCTTATGGACGACCTTTACCACGACCGGATCGCCGGGGCGGAGATCGGGGACGTCTTCTCCGTCGGGAGCGATAACATCTTAACCATTGCCCTGGCGGCTGCGGGGGGATTGGAAAAATCCAGTGGGGAATTGCAGATAAAAGTATCCCCAACCGGGGGATTGCAGACCGGCAGCAGCGGCGCCGCTATCAAATGCAAGACGGGGGGCGGGGTTACTGTGGACGCTGGTGGCCTGTCTGCATCGGGCGCGGCGGTGGACAACTTCAAAACTATAAACTGCCCGTCCGGGACCAATCCAGTAGCGGCGGCGGCGGCGGATACCCTGAACCTGGCGGCAGGGAACGGGATCACCGTCACCGGGGATAGCGGCACCAAGACAGTAACCTTTGCCGTCAAGCAACAAACGCATTTGGCGGACGCCGTGGCAGTATCGGGCGTTACCGCCGGTGCAGGGGCGGACAGTATTGATCGCGGCGCCCTCAACACCAGTCTCGGGACGCTGGTAACGGAAATCAACGCCATTAAGACGGTGCTTAATAACCTGATTGCTAAATTAGAATCGGCAGAAATAATCGCGTCATCGTAAAGGAGGCACGAATGAGCACAACCATCGAGAAAAGCCCCATCGGAGAGCAGGACCTGAATCGATGGGCGGGTACTTCCAGCGAGACATTCACCAGGGAGACAAGCGCCGGGTACGACATCACCCTGAGAAAGATCGGCGCGGCGGTTGATGTCGTCATGAGTTACGGCGGCGGGGTTAACTTTGACCGGGCGGCGATTGCGGCGGCGCTGACGGCTATCGGCGCAACCAACAAGGTGGGCCTGGTGCTGCGACCGGGGACCTGGGACATTGACGATGACATAACCATTACGAGCAACATCGCCCTCATGCCGGCGCCCGGGTGCAAATTCACGGTGGCCGCCGGCAAGACCGCAACCATACAGGGGCCGGTCATGGCGGGACCGTACCAATGGATCTACGGCACCGGGACGACGACGATCAGCACCTATCCGCAGGATCAAATTTGGTGGGGCAACACGCAGCGCACGGATTTCGGCAGCGTGCGCTGGTCCGTCGGCAGCGATGCCAACGGCGACATATACTACCGCAAGGACGGCGTCCTGACACGACTGGCAAAAGGGGGCACTAACAGCATATTGACCATGGGGGTTCAAACATTGCCATATTGGGACGAAACTCCATATGTGGGCCTCCCGGAAATAATCGCGTCAGAAACACAGTCGCTGTCTGCCTGGCAGCTAAAGGGGTCGATAGTCAACAATTACGGACAGGCCGCGGACGCTGTCATTACGCTGGCCGCGGCGGCTGTGGGCCTGTCGTTTATCGTTATATTGGGGACCACCGTCGCCAAATATTACCGGTTGGACCCGAATGCCAACGATAGCATCTATCTCCTCGGGACCACCACGGGGGATGGTAAGTATGTCGGGATAGCAAGTGCGGTAAAGGGAGCGGCGATTTCTTTTACGTCATTCCGTAGCGGGGCCGCAACCTATGACTGGTATGCCGCGCCCATATCCGGCACCTGGGTGGCGGAGGCGTAGCCATGATCAGGCCGGCGTTCTTAGGATCAACAATAGGCGGTTATTTTGGCAGCAGCACGAAAGTCATGCTGCATTGCAACGGCACCGACGGCAGTACGACGATAGAGGATTCGTCATCCGCGCCAAAAACATTCACCGCCCGCGGAGGCGCCGCCCTGGATACCGCACAGAAACGATTCGGCACGGCCTCGCTGCTGCTGGACGGCGTAGATGACTACATCGACACGCCGGATCATGACGATTTCGCGTTAGGGTCTGATCCGCTTACG
>Ga0302248_1000461_pt1 | contig 40133 bp, 37 predicted proteins | sample AAG_UR_Leu_MG_FD_193528 | JGI IMG/M metagenome (GOLD analysis project Ga0302248, IMG submission 193528) | Enriched activated sludge microbial communities from anaerobic digester in WTTP, New Holstein, Wisconsin, United States - AAG_UR_Leu | ecosystem: Engineered > Bioreactor > Anaerobic >...
TGGAAAAGACGACGTCCCTCTCATGGAGGGGGGTTACACACCCCCTTGATTCTTCCGTCCCGCCGGAGGTGATCAGAGGGAATATACCGCAGAGACTATTGCCGCCTTCGCCTCTGTCCCGGACAGGACATTCGTCTCCCCGGTGCTTCTCAGTTTGAGTTCCACCTTCCCCAGGGCCAGATTTTTGGGACCGATGGTCACCCGCATAGGGATGCCGATAAGGTCGGCGTCCTTGAACTTCACCCCGGCCCGTTCGTCCCGGTCGTCGAGGAGGACCTCTACCCCCTCCTCCGACAGTTCCGCGTAAAGTTCCTCGGCAGCCGTCGCCAGTGCCTTTTCTTTCATGTTCACCGGGGTGATGATGACGTGATAGGGGGCCACGGCCAGAGGCCAGATGATACCGTTGCCGTCATGGCTCTGTTCGATGCACGCCGCCACGGTGCGGCCCACGCCAATCCCGTAACAGCCCATGACCATGTACTGTTCCTGCCCCCGGCCGTCGAGATAAACGGCCTTCATGGCCTTGCTGTACTTCGTCCCGAGCTTGAAGACATGCCCCACCTCGATGCCCCGGGCGAAACGGATTTCCCGGCGGCAGCGCGGACAGGGATCGGATTCCCTGATGACACGCAAATCGGCAAACTCCGCCACCTGGAAATCCCGCTCGAAGTTGACGTTTTTCAGGTGATAGTTCTCCTTGTTGGCCCCCACGACCATGTTGCGCAGACCGATCAGTGAATAATCAGCCAGAACGCGGCATTTGATGCCGATGGGGCCGACGAACCCCCGGGGGGAACCCGCCGCCGCCTGGATCATGTCGTCCATGGCCATTTCCAGGGCATCGCAGCCGAGGAGATTTTTCACTTTGATCTCGTTGACCTCTTCATTGCCCCGGACCAGGACGGCGACAGGGACTTCATCGGCGCTGAAGACCAGGGTCTTGACCACCTGTTCGGGAACGACGCCGAGAAAGGAGCAGACCTCCTCAATGGTTCTTACCTCCGGGGTATACGCCTCCTGTAACGGCAAAAGAGGCGCCTGTGTCTCTTTCGCTTCTGGTCTGGCAATCTCCGCCTTCTCCATATTCGCCGCGTACCCACACTCCTCGCAGTAAGCCATGGCGTCCTCTCCGGAATCGGCAATGACGAGAAATTCATGGGAGTAACTACCGCCGATGCTGCCCGTATCGGCCTCCACGGGCCGGAATTTTAGCCCGCACCGGGTAAAGATACGGTTGTAGGCTTCGAACATCTTCTGATAGCTCTCATCAGCCCTTTCGGCATCGACGTCGAAGCTGTAGGCGTCCTTCATGGAAAACTCCCGGCAGCGCATAAGTCCGAAGCGTGGACGGATCTCGTCACGGAATTTGGTCTGGATCTGATATAGGTTGAGAGGCATCTGCCGGTATGATTTGACCTCATTCCGGACGATGTCCGTGACCACTTCTTCGTGGGTGGGACCCAGGCAGCATTCCGAATCCTTGCGATCCCGGAACCGGAGAAGCTCCTTACCGTAAAAACTCCACCGCCCCGATTCTTTCCACAGCTCCGCCGGCTGGACCGTGGGCATGAATATCTCCTGGGCACCGGCCCGGTTCATCTCTTCCCGGATGATCTGTTCTACCTTTCTTATGACCCGATAACCCAGAGGCAGATAGGAATATACCCCACTGGTAAGTTTCCGGATCATCCCGGCCCGCAGCATGAGTTGATGGCTGATCACCTCCGCGTCGGAGGGCATTTCCTTGAGAGTCGGCAGAAACATTTGTGAGTATCGCATCAGGCCTCCTTTTTTTCCTGTATTATCGATCGGATTTCCGCCAGCAGCTCGGTGGCGAAGTCCGTTTCCTTGACCCTTCTGATTATCTTTCCCTTCCGGAAGAGCATCCCGGCTCCCCGGCCGCCGGCGATGCCGACGTCGGCTTCCGCCGCCTCTCCAGGCCCGTTGACGATACAGCCCATGACGGCCACCTTGATATAGGTCCGCTCACCCCGGAGGCGCCTTTCCACGGTTTGTACAAGTTTCGGCAAATCGATCTCGCACCGACCGCAGGTAGGGCAGGAAATAATCTCCGGACCGACCAGACGCAGTTTCAAGGCCCGGAGTATCCCGTAGGCGATGGGCAGTTCCCGGACCGGATCGCCGGTGACGGAAACCCGGATGGTGTCGCCAATGCCCTGGTGCAGCAGGGCGCCGATCCCGAGAGCGGACTTGATCGCGGCGCTCAACATGGTCCCCGCTTCGGTGACACCGAGATGGAGTGGATAGTCCACCCGGTCGGCAAGGAGACGGTAGGCACTGATGGTAGTGGGAACGTCCGAGGATTTAAGGGAAACCTTCAAGCTCAAAAAGTCCAGATCCTCCATAAGCCGGATGTGGGCCAGGGCGCTTTCAACCAGGGCTGCGGCAGTGGGGCCGCCGTGCCGGGCCAGCACTTCCCGCTCCAGGGAGCCGGCATTGACACCGATACGGATCACCGTCCCCTGATCCCGGGCCGCCCGGACAACCTCTGGCAGGGCGCTTTTTTTCATGTTTCCGGGGTTGATGCGGATTCCCTCCACGCCCGCCGCCATTGCCGACAAGGCCAGGCGGTGCTGGAAGTGGATATCGGCAATCAGCGGGATGCATATCCGCTTCCTGATAGCAGGTAACGCCGCCGCCGCCTCGTCGTCCGGCACTGCGACCCGGACGATTTCACAACCGGCCCGTTCCAGCCTGCGGATCTGAGCCACGGTTTTCCCCACGTCCCGGGTGTCCGTGGACGTCATGGACTGGACCGAAACCGGGGCGCCACCGCCAATTTGCACATTTCCTAAAAAAAGCTTCCGGGTCAATCTTTTGTCGTCCTTATCCATCTTCTTTCCCGACCGCGCCGCGCGGGTCATCTCTTGAGGCTAAACTAACCGAGACGGCCAAGGGCCTGGGCAATCCGTACAACCCCCGTCTCGATCTGTTGCCGGGAGGTGGCATAGGACATACGGATGTGATTGTCCGCCCCAAAGTCGGCGCCGGGTACCACGGCCACGTTGGCTTCGTCGAGGAGATATGCCGACAGTGAGGTGGAATCGGCGATGACCTTACCCTGAAAGGAGCGGCCGTAAAGCTGGGCCACATTGGGAAATACATAAAAGGCGCCCTGGGGATTGGGACAGGTAAGACCGGGAATCTTGTTCAGGGCAGCAACGATGACGTCACGTCGTTCCCGAAAGGCCTCCACCATCATGCCCACGGCCTCCTGGCTTCCGTTGAGAGCCTCTACCGCCGCCTTCTGGGCGATCGAGGCGGGATTGGAGGTGTTCTGGCTCTGAAGCTTCGTAACCGCGGCGACAATCGGCTCCGGACCGGCGGCGTAACCGATGCGCCACCCCGTCATTGCGTAGGCCTTGGAAACCCCGTTTACTATCACCGTACGGTCCTTCATCTCCTCGGAAACAGCGGCGATGCTGAAAAACTCGAACCCGTCGTAAAGGATCTTCTCATAGATGTCGTCGGAAATGACGGTTATCCCCATGACGGCCAGTACGGCGGCCAGGTCGGTCAACTCTTCCCGGCTATATGCGGCGCCGGTGGGATTGGCTGGACTGTTCAGGATTAGTACCCGAGTCCGGTCCGTAAGTGCCCCTCGCAGGAGCTCCGGTGTCATCTTGAAGCCCGCCGCTTCCTCGGTGGGGACGATGACCGGTGTCGCACCGGCCAAAACGACAATATCGACATAGGAAACCCAGTAAGGCGCCGGCACGATAACTTCATCTCCTTCTTCACACAACACCTGGATGAGATTGTACAGGGTGTGTTTAGCCCCGCAGGAAACGACAACCTGCGACCGGTTGTAGTCCAGGCCGTGATCGCGGTCCATCTTCGCGGCGATGGCATCTTTGAGTTCGTCTATGCCCCCCACCGGTGTGTACTTCGTGAATCCCGCCGCGATGGCCCTGACAGCGGCTGCCTTGATGTTTTCCGGGGTGTCGAAATCGGGCTCGCCGGCACCGAAACCGATGATGTCCCGCCCCTGTGCCCGGAGGGCGTTGGCCTTCATGGTAATGGCCAGCGTGGGAGAGGGTTTGATGCTCTGAATTCTCTTCGTTAATTTCATAAGTCCTCTCAATGGAAGTGATATTATTATTTCTGGTGGTTATACTTGGCCTGCAACTGCGCGAGGACGGCGTCGGGAACCAGACCCTTAACGGACCCCCCCAAGCTCGCCGCCTCTTTGATGAGGTTGGAGCTGGTGTAAAACCACTGATAGCCCGTCATGAGAAACACCGTCTCCACATCTCTGTTGAGACGACGGTTGATGAGGGCCATCTGAAATTCGTACTCGAAATCGGAGACGGCCCGCAGGCCCCGAAGGATGACGTTCGCCCCCCGACTCCGCACATAATCCACCAGTAGTCCGGCGGAACAGTCCACGTGCAGACGCTGTTCATCCCGGATCAGGACATCGCGGATGAGGGCCATTCTCTCCTCGACGGTGAACAGGGATGTTTTTACCGGGTTATAGGCCACCAGGACGATGAGTTCGTCGAACATCCGCAAGGCCCTGGTGATAATGTCGATATGACCGTTGGTAATGGGGTCGAACGACCCGGGGTAAACAGCGATTTTTTTCATCTCAATGTGACTCCTCCAAGGTATGATCAAAAAAGGTCAGCACAGTGTCGCCGTGTCGCCGCTCCTTGCGGAGGATTAATTTACGGCCGCCGACGGCCGCGGGGATCTCTTCCCTGACGGAGCGCTGGACGATCAGCATCCCGCCGGCGGCGATAAGATTCCCCCGGCAACAACACTCTATCATAGCGCCGATCATGTCCCGATCATAGGGAGGATCGGCAAAGACCAAGTCGAATCTCTCTTCCCGTCCGCTCAATATAACCACACCGCCGACGGCGTCCATATTCAGGACGAGGGACCTTTCCGCCAGTCCCAAGGTGGTAAGCCGCTCCTTGAGCCTCCGGCTGGCGACGGGGTGCTTTTCCACAAACACCGCCGTTTTCGCACCCCTGCTCAGGGCTTCCATACCCACGATCCCGGTGCCGGCGTAAAGATCGAGGAAGTTGCAGCCGTTGAGAGGGGGAAGGAGATTGAAAAGTGATTCCCGGACGGCGTCCGGTGTGGGCCGTATGCCGCCTGTCTGGGGGGGCGGAATTCGTCTTCCCCGCATTTCGCCCCCGGTTATTCTCATCTTGAATCTCCGTTAAAAAAAGATGCCACACGCCCCATCTAAATGCGCGGAGACACTCTCACAGGTAATCCCGAACCAGGATTTCAGCAATCTGGACGGCATTGAGGGCAGCACCTTTCCGAAGGTTGTCGGAAACCACCCATATGTTGATGCCGTTGGCGATCGATTCGTCCTCCCGAATCCGGCCCACGAAGGTTTCATCCCGGCCGGCGGCGTTGATGGCCAGAGGATACGCCCGGTTTTTCGGGTCATCGACGACCTTTACACCGGGTGCCTTCGCCAGCAGATCCCGGACCTCGGCAGCGGAGATCTTTCTTTCGGTCTCTATATTTATGGATTCCGAATGGGCATAAAAAACGGGCACCCTGACCGTGGTGGCGGTTACGGCAATCGAATCGTCATTCATGATCTTCTTTGTTTCATTGACCATCTTCATCTCTTCCTTGGTGTAACCGTTATCGAGGAAGACGTCGATCTGTGGAAGGCAGTTGAAGGCGATCCGATGGGGATATACCTTCACCACCGGCTCCCGCATCCCCAGCAGAGACCGGGTCTGGTTACTCAATTCCTCGATGGCCTTCTTTCCGGTCCCGGATACCGCCTGATAGGTGGAAACGACGATCCGCTTGATACGGACGGCGTCATGGATAGGTTTCAGGGCCACCACCATCTGGATGGTGGAGCAATTGGGATTGGCGATGATGCCCTTATGCTTGTACTGGGAGATTGCCTCGGGATTTACCTCGGGTACCACTAAGGGGATATCGGGTACCATCCGGAAGGCGCTGGTGTTGTCCACCACCACGCATCCCGCCCGGGCGGCCAGGGGAGCAAACCGCTCGGAAACGCTGCCCCCGGCGGAGAAAAGACCGATCCGGACATCCGTGAAAGAATCCTCCTTGAGGACCTCCACGGGGAGACTCCGCCCCTTGTATTCCAGGGATTTGCCCAGGGAGCGTTCGGAAGCGAGAAGGAGCAGCTTGGCGACGGGAAAATTTCTCTCTTCGAGAATCTTGATCATTTCGTTACCCACGGCGCCGGTGGCGCCGACTACCGCAACATTAAAGGATTTCATATCTGTGTCTTCTCCTTACGGAAGTTTAATGGCTACTTTGCGGCCCCGGTTTCACCGCCGCACTCTTATTCTCCGTCGCCGTGCCTTTCCGGTAAAGCTTGACAATCAGCCAGATGGGCCCAGAGAGGCTGTATCCCGCCACAAAGGTGAATATCATGATCTGGGGCTCGGCGATTACCACTACCAGGACACAGACGATGACGACGAAGGACATAAATGGCTTTTTTGCGAAGAAATTCAAGTCTTTGAAACTGTAATACTTGATGTTGCTCACCATGAAGAGGGCCAGGACAAAAACCGAGATCAGGACCAGGGGATGATGGAAATGCCCGACCCCTCCCAACTTGTAATAGATCAGCACACCCGTGGCCACTACCGCGGCGGCACCAGGTATGGGCAAGCCATTGAAGACCCGGCTGTCGATGATGCCGATTTGGATGTTGAAGCGGGCCAGACGCAAGGCACCGCAGGTAACGAAGAGAAATGATACGACCCAGCCCCACCGACCGAAATCCTGCAACGACCAGGTATAGGCAAGAAGGGCCGGGGCGACGCCGAAGGAGACGAGATCGGACAGGGAATCGTATTCGGCGCCAAATTTGCTCGTTGTGTTGGTCATCCTGGCGATCCTTCCGTCCAGGGCATCGAGAACTGCCGCCACTAAGATCGCGACGGCGGCGACCTCGAATAGTCCCTTCATGGAGGCGATCATGGAGTAGAAACCGGCAAAGAGGCTGGCCGTGGTGAAGAGATTCGGAAGCACATAAATCCCCTTCTTCATCTTTTCTTTCTGAAAACGTGAACGTTCTTTCATGGCAATTCTCCTATGGGCGTTTCCCCGGCCCGCACCTTTTCTCCCACCTGGACACGGAGTTGGGCACGGGGCGGCATGAAGACCTCGAGCCGGGATCCGAAGCGGATCAGGCCGAACCGCTCCCCCTTGTTCACCTTCATACCCTTGGCCGCCCAACAGACGATTCTCCGGGCGACCAGGCCGGCAATCTGAATGACGAGGAGCTTCTCCCCGCCCCCGATATCTATGCGCAGGGCATTGCGCTCGTTATCCTCCGAGGCCTTGTCTAAATTCGCCGTGAGGAATTTTCCCGGATAATAGCGAATCTCATCAATAACGCCGCCGAAGGGAATGCGATTCACATGGACGCTGAAGACGTTCATGAAGATGCTGACTTTTTTCAGTGGCCCCGGCAGCAGCTCATGGCCGTCCACCGTTTCGATGCGAATGACCCTGCCGTCCGCCGGGGAAATGATGGCCCGGGGGTCGGCAGGAGTGGTACGCTGGGGATTGCGGAAGAACCACACCACCCAGAGGGTGGTCAGACCGAAAATCACCGCCGCCCAGGTCCACTGAAAATAAACGCAGACCGAAGTGATTAGAACTGCGGAGATGATGAAGGGCAGACCTTCCGCGGCGATGGGGCTGTCATGATTCATGGCGTCTTCCTCTCTTCAGTTTAATCGATCGTCCTTTGATTTTAAGGGAATTCGTCCTCCCTGTCAACATCGGCGGTCATCTAACTTGCATGGCGGGGTGCGTCTCATCAAAATTTCCTCGCCGGGTCCACGACGGGGCTCCCCTCCCCAGTCTTCTTGTACCTCCCCATGCGGAGCGCTCCGGCAGCGTTGCGGCGGCATCCCGGCACCATTCACAGTTCCCGCCGGAGATACACCGGCGCCAGTTGAACCGCGGGCAGGAGATCACCGGCCTCAGCCTTGCGGCGGGCGACAATCCCTGCGGCGGCGGCGCTGATCCGGTGCAGATGGGGGGGGGCGAACAGACTCCGGCCTTGGGGCCGGGCGCAGATAAGCTCTTGATAAACACCGGCGCCGCTGCCGACGAAGACCGCATCCCCTTCGATCCGGTTCGGTATTTCCTCGGCAGCGAGCAGGCAATCGGGGCTGAGGCGCGTCAGGGAACCTGCGGCGCCGCTCCGGTAAAAACCGGCATACACCTGTCCACGTTTCGCATCGATCAGGGGACAGACAAGGGTCGGAAAGCCCGCCGCGTTGACCGCCAAGGCCTCCAGGGTGGATACGCCGACAACGGGCCGGTCGTTGGCGAGGGCCAGACCTTTCACCGTGCTCACTCCGATCCGGACGCCAGTAAAGGAGCCGGGACCAACGGTGCAGGCGAAAAGATCCAGATCGCCGATCCGGACGCCAACCCCCTTCAGGAGATGACCGATGGCGGGAAGGAGGATTTCGGAATGATGACGCTCCACATCGAAAAAAACCTCTCCCACCGTCACATCGTCCCTCAGGAAGGCAACAGAGGCCGTTTTTCCCGAGGTGTCCAGGGCAAGCAACTTCATGGTTCGTTAGTAAATATCTTCGTGAAATCGTTTATAATCTTGATATCCAACCGGTCGATGTCCATCATGATGACAAAGATCATCAGCATTACGAGGAGAACGAAACCGATCTGTTGCGCCCTTTCCCGGGTCTTCATGCCAACCGGCTTGCCCCGGACCGCCTCGACGAAGTAAAATAGCAAATGGCCCCCGTCGAGAACGGGAATGGGGAGGAGATTGAGCACCCCGAGGTTGATGCTCAGGAGGGCCATGAACAGGACGAAAGGTATGAGGCCTTCCTTGACCTGGGCGCCGGCCATCTGGGCGATCAGGATCGGACCGCCCAGAGTCCGGGGGGAGATCACCCCCTCCAGGATCTTGACGATGCTGATCAAGGTGAGCTTGGTAATGAACCAGGTCTGCTTCAGGGCGGTCCACAACGCCAGGGCAGGATTCTGGCGCTCAATGACCGTCAGGCCGGCGGGGGATACCCCGATCTTGAAAGAGTTCGTTTCCTCCCCGAAGATGTTCTTCCCCTTCATTTCCCGGGGAACGATCCGCAACTCCAGTGGCACTCCCTGGCGGAGGACGGTGAACCTCATCTCCTTTCCGCCGCTCTCGGTAATCTTCACCGCCATCCTGTCCCAGCGGCCGACCACATCCCCGTCAATGGCCTGAACGACATCGCCGGACTTCATACCCCCCTCATAAGCCGCGGATCCCTCCTGGACACCGCCGACGGTGGTGGTCAATACGGGCACCCCGAGCATATAAACCCCGGCAAAGATTAGAATCGCCAGCATGAAATTGAAAAGCGGCCCGGCGAAGACGATGGCGATCCGCTTCCACACCGATTGACGGCTGAAAGAGCGTCTTTCCTCCTCCGGCGACAGCTCTTCACCATCCCCTTCCCCAAGGAGCTTCACATAACCGCCAAGTGGCACCAGAGACAGGAGGTATTCCGTTTCCCCGATCTTTTTGCCGATGAGCTTGCGCCCGAAGCCGAGGGAGAATTTCTGGACCCCGACGTCAAAATATTTCGCCATGAGGAAATGTCCCAACTCATGGACAAAGATCAATATCCCCAAAAGCACGATAACCGAAACGATACTTATGCCAACCAATCTTTCTTCTCCTCGATGATTTTAACGGCCCGTTTCCTGGCCTCGCCGTCGGCGGCCATGATGTCCCGAAGCGTGGGCGCGGAGACGACTCGATGCGATTTCATGGCGCCGGCGATAACTTCCGGGATGTCGGTAAAGAGGATCTTTTCTTCCAGGAAGGCCTGGACGGCGATTTCATTGGCCCCGTTGAGCACGGCCGGCATGGTCCCGCCGATCCGGAGGGCGTCGCCGGCCAATGACAGGCAAGGAAAACGGTCGGCGTCGGGGGGGTAGAACTCCAGGGCCGGAATGTTTCGGAAATCGAGAAACTCACCGGTGTCTGCCAGTCTCTCGGGCCAGGAAAAGGCATAGGCGATGGGCACGCGCATATCCGGATGTCCCAACTGGGCAAGCACCGATCCGTCGCGATATTCCACCAGGGAGTGAACAACGCTCTGGGGGTGGACGACCACGTCGATTTGTTCCACTTTCACCGCGAAGAGCCACCGGGCCTCGATTATTTCCAGCCCCTTGTTCATCATGGTGGCCGAATCTATTGTGATCTTCCTGCCCATGGTCCAGTTGGGGTGCCGGAGGGCCTGGTCGGGCCGCACGCGCCGCAACTCCTCCCTGGTCCAGGTGCGGAAGGGGCCTCCGGAGGCGGTGAGGATAATCCTTCGGACCTCCCCGGCGCTGCCTCCCTGGAGGCACTGGAAAATCGCACTGTGTTCGCTGTCCACAGGGAGGATCCGCACCCCTTTTGCCGCCGCCTTTTCCATGACCAGCGCCCCGGCCATGACCAGCGTCTCCTTGTTGGCCAGCGCAACATCCTTGCCTGCCTCCACGGCAGCCACAGTGGGGATCAGTCCAGCCGCCCCCACCATGGCCGAAAGCACCAGGTCGTTTTCAGGCAGGGCGGCGATTTCCTTATATCCATCAGGTCCGGACAGGATCTTCAATTCACGGGGCAGTCCCGGCTCTTCTCCGAGCCGCAGGGCGCATTCCTCGTCGAAAACGGCGACGATACGGGGCCGGAACTTCGCGATCTGCTCCCGAAGCAGGGCGATATTCCTTCCCGCCGCCAGGGCGGTCACGCAAAAGCGGCCGCGATTGCCGTCGATGACCGCCAGCGCCTGCGTGCCTATAGAACCGGTGGAACCTAAAATGGTGATATTCTTCATGAGATAAAATAATAGCGATAGTAGTGCACGCAGGGGGCGATAAAAAGGAGGCAATCGAGGCGGTCCAGGATGCCGCCGTGACCGGGCAGAAGGGTCCCCGAATCCTTGACCCCCGCGGTGCGTTTCAGCACCGATTCGCACAAGTCGCCAAGCTGGCCCAGGACGCTGGCGAAGAACCCCAGGACGATGGCGTGCCAGGGAAAGAGCTGGGGCAGGAAAAACCAACTGAAGATCAGGCATCCCAGCACGCTGCCGGCGACAAGACCCAACACCCCTTCGACGGTCTTTCCGGCGCTGACCAGGGGCATCAGCTTCCGTCGTCCCCAGGTGCGCCCCACGTAATAGGCAGCCACATCCCCGGAAAAGGCCAGGACGATGACGAAGAAGATCCACAGCGCCCCCGCTTCCCCCCGGCGCAGCCAGATCAGATGAGAGAGGAGGAAAGAAACATAAAGGACGCCGAAGATTATCTTCATCACCGGCGTTAGGTTGAAGTTTTCCTTTTTGATCCTGGCCAGATAGAGGATGAATACCGTCAGCATGGCCGCGCATAGAATACCGAGCAGCATCTCCGGCGAGCCCAGGAAGAAGACAACGGGAATCAACGCCGAGATGACCAGGGCCTGAATTTTTTCGTGGACTTGAGACGCATCCAGGACCATGTTGCTGTATTCATGAATCCCCAGGAGGATTACCGCCGCGATGAGGGCGAAAAAAACCGTTTCACCGCCCCAGGCGATTACCGCAAACAGTACGGGGACCACGACTATGGCGGTAAGCCAACGTTTTATATGGGAATTCACGAGGAGGCTCCCTTCCGGAGCTGTTCACTGGTCAGACCGTATCTCCTCTCCCGGCGCTGATAATCCGCAATGGCCGCGAAGAGATCCCTCTTGTCGAAATCCGGCCAGAGCACCTCGGTAAAAAAGAATTCCGTATAGGCCGACTGCCAGAGGAGAAAATTGGAGATCCGAAACTCGCCGCTGGTCCGGATGAGGAGATCGGGATCAGGTATGCCGGCGGTATATAGATAGGCGGCGAAGGATTGCCGGTTGATGTCCCCGGCACCCAGCTTTCCATCCCGAACGTCTTCGGCGATCCGACGGACCGCCCGGATAATTTCATCCTGGCCGCCGTAGCTGAGGGCCAAGTTCAGGACCATGCCCCGGTTCCCCGCCGTCCGGTCCATAGTTTCGGCAAGCAGTTTCCGAACTGGCTCCTGGAGACCGGCGATGTCGCCGATGGCGTGCAGGCGGATGTCGTTCTCCATCATCTCCGCCAACTCGGAACGAAGATACTGCCTGAGGATCTGCATCAGCGCCGCCACTTCCTGATCCGGACGCAACCAGTTCTCCACGGAAAAGGCATACAGGGTCAGATACTGAATGCCGATTTCCCTGCATAACCGGACGGTTTTCCGGACGGCCTCCACCCCCTTCTGGTGGCCCATGATCCTTCCCAAGGCATGTTGCTTCGCCCAGCGGCCGTTTCCATCCATGATGATGGCAATATGCCGGGGAAGTTTCCGCAAGTCGATATCCGCCATTACTGTTCCCCTGGCGGCGACGCCGGAGATACGCCGGCGTTTGGGCTTACGATGACTTGGGAACGGCGGTGGAGACTCACGCCGCCGCCGGTGCCGGGAATTAATACGGCGCGCCTATGGTGTGAAATGGACGTGATGGACATGATTTTCGCGTAACATATCGCCGGGCTCTTGGCAAGCAGACTTTAAAAAAATGGGGAGCTTGCCGTCTCCCCAAAACATCTTCCACCGCGCCGTCAGGTCGGCGATTCATCATATCTCCATAATTTCGCTTTCCTTGGCCGCCAGTATGGATTCGAGCTTCTCGATATACTTGTCCGTTCGCTTCTGGACCTCATCCTGGGCGGTAAACATCTCGTCTTCAGAGATCTTGTTTTCCTTCTTCAGGGACTTGAACTGTTCGTTGGCATCCCGCCGGGCATTCCGCATCTTCACCTTGCCCTCTTCCGACATCTTCTTGACGATCTTGACCAGATCCTTGCGCCGTTCCTCCGTCAGAGGAGGAATGGGCAGGCGGATGATCTTGCCGTCGTTGGAGGGCATTAGACCGAGTTCGGATTTCTGTATGGCCTTCTCGATCGCCCCGATCACCCCGGTATCCCAGGGCGAGATGACGATCAGGCGGCTTTCGGGAACCGAGAGGCTCGCCACCTGATTCAGCGGCGTGGGGACGCCGTAATAATCAACTTTGATGCCGTCGAGAAGCGCCAGTGAAGCCCTTCCCGTTCGCACCTTGCTGAAGCCCTTCTCCATGGACCCCAGGATCTTCTCCATATTATCTTTCAGTTCCTCGTATACGACTTCTTTCATGAATCTAACCCTCCACGAGCGTTCCAAGCTTTCCGCCGCAGATAGCGGCGGCGATGTTCCCCTTTTTTCTCAGGTTGAAGACGATAATGGGCAGGCCGTTTTCCCGACACAGGGAAATAGCAGTTGCATCCATTACTTTAAGGTTTTTTGACAAGACTTCGTTATATGATATTTTTTTATACATTATCGCATCGGGATTACCCACCGGATCTCGGTCATAGACGCCATCCACCTTGGTGGCCTTCATGATCACTTCCGCCCGGATCTCCACCGCCCGGAGCGACGCCGCCGTATCGGTGGTAAAGAAAGGGTTCCCCGTCCCACCGGCGAAGATTACCACCCGGCCCTTTTCCAGGTGGCGAATCGCCCGGCGGTGAATATAGGGTTCGGCAATCTCGCGGACCTCCAGGGCGGATTGGAGGCGGGTGGCGACGCCAAGATGTTCGAGGGCATGCTGCATGGCCAGGCAGTTGATCAATGTTGCCAGCATCCCCGTGTAGTCCGCCGCCGACCTCTCCATCCCCCGTTTGGCGGCTTCACCGCCCCGCCAGATGTTGCCGCCGCCGATGACGATCCCCAACTGGACGCCGAGTTCCACCACCGCCCGGATCTCCCGGGCGATCTCATTTACGACATCGAAATCTATGCCGAAGGAGCGCTCTCCCTCCATGGCCTCACCGCTGAGTTTCAGCAACACCCGTCTATAAACTGCCCTTTTCATATCATCAGGATTTGATTTCTTCCCCGAGCTGGAACCGGGCAAAACGCCGGACGATGATGTTTTCGCCGGTTTTGGCGATCATTTCGTTTACCAGGGTTTCTACGGTAATATCCGTATTCTTTATGAATTTCTGCTGGAGGAGACAAACCTCCTCGTAATATTTTCTCAGTTTCCCCTCTATGATCTTGTCCCAGATCTTTTCCGGCTTTTTCTCCGCCAGGAGCTGGCTTTTGTAGATTTCTTTTTCCCGCTCCAAGGCGTCGGCGGAAATTTCCTCCGGACGGACATAGAGGGGATTAGAGGCGGCTACATGCATGGCCAGATCCCGGGCCATGGTCTGAAAGGCCTCTGTCTTCGCGACAAAATCGGTCTCGCAGTTCAACTCCACCAGGACGCCGATCTTACCGCCCATGTGGATGTAATGGGCGATCGTGCCGTCCTTGGCGGCCTTGGAAGACCGCTTTGTCGCCGCCGACATCCCCTTTTTTCGCAGATAATCGACAGCCTTTTCAAAATCACCCGCCGCCGCCTTCAGCGCCTCTTTACATTCCATCATCCCGGCGTTGGTCTTATTTCTCAAGGTTTTAACCATTTCCACTGTAATATTCACGTTCTTACCTCCTCGTTATTCTTCATGAAATCCCGCGGGCTCATCATCATTCCGCGGCCTGAGCGGCGACGACGCTATCCTTGGTCTCGATGCTTTCGGGGACATCGCTTTCTCCCTCATCGCCTATCGCCACCTCACGGACCGGGTCATCCTTGTCGCTTTCGGCCTGGATACGTTCCTCGAACTTCTTCTTCCCTTCCAGCACGGCTTCAGCTATCTTGGCCGAAAAGAGCTTGATCGCCCGGATGGCGTCGTCGTTACCGGGGATTATATAATCGATATCGTCGGGATTGCAGTTGGTATCCACCATGGCCACGATGGGGATCCCCAGTTTCCTCGCCTCCTTGACCGTGATGCTCTCCCGCTTGGGGTCCACGATGAAAAGGCCGCCGGGACGGCCTTTGATCTTGCGGATGCCGCCGAGGATCTTTTCGAGTTTTGCCTTTTCCTTCTGCAAGGAGAGGATCTCCTTCTTCGGAAAGGCCCGGATCGAGTCGTCTTCGATCATTTTATCCAGGGTGTTTAGCCGGTCGATGCTTTTCTTGATGGTAATGAAATTGGTGAGCATCCCTCCCAGCCAGCGCTGGTTCACATAGGGCATACCGCAACGGCCCGCCTCCTCCCGGATGGACTCCTGGGACTGCTTTTTCGTACCCACGAACAGCAGCTCGCCACCGTTCGCCACCATATTCACCACGAATTCGTAGGCCTTATGGAAGAGGACGACGGTCTGTTGCAGATCGATGATGTAAATGCCGTTTCTCGCCCCAAAGATATAGGGCTTCATTTTGGGATTCCATTTGTTGGTCTGATGACCGAAATGGACCCCCGCCTCCAGCAGCAGCTTCATGGAAATGTGTGCCATACAAATACTCCTTCGTTGTTTTTTTCCGCCATTCCCTTCCCGCGGGCTCAGGACTTCTCCTTGGAGGCGAAGCAACAAAAAGCCCATCCGGGAATGTGTGAAATTCGGGCAGATTTATCATATTGCCGGTTAACACGCAAGCCATATTTCCCACCCATTCAATATATTTGAGAGCTTTGCATAACTGCGTAAAAATGGTTCGCAAGCGGCGAATCAAATGTTTTTCGCCGTTGCGTGATTGAACTTAACAATTGGTAATGAATAAGGTTTATACGTTACCCATTCAGAGGCGAAAAAGATTTCTGGGCTGCGGCGAAGCCATTTTTCAAAGTTCTCATATTTATGTTGTCCCGCGATGAAGACGCTCAGGTATGGTAGTGGGCGTTGATCTTGACGTACTCTAAGCCCAGGTCGGAAGCGAAGACCCGGAAGGACTTTTTCCCCCTCCCCGCCCGGAAGAGGACTTTGATCTCCTCCCGGCTCATTATTTCTTTCAAGATCTCTTCGTTCCCGGTAGTTTTCCGCCCCTGGCGAAACAGGGAAACACCGTCGAAGAACAGCTCCACGGAATCTACGGAAAGCGGCACGCCCACCGCCCCGGCCGCGGCGATGATCCGCCCCCAGTTGGGATCGCCGCCGTAAAAGGCCGTTTTGACAAGATTGGAATTGGCGATGGCATAAGCCATCTTCCTGGCCTCTCCCGCCGTCCGTGCCCCTTCCACGGTGATTTCCAGCAGCTTGGTAGCCCCCTCGCCATCCCGGACCATGTCCCTGGCAAGCTCGGTCATGACCTCCGTCAGTAACCCACGAAAGGCAATGAAGTCACGGCCTCGCTCCTCAATCCTCCGGTTTCCCGCCACGCCGTTGGCCAAAACCAGCGCCGTGTCGTTGGTGCTCATGCAGCCGTCCACGGAAATGGCGTTGAAACTGCGCTCCACACCGTATCGAAACGCCAGGTCCAGGGCCTTGGCGTCGATATCGGCATCAGTCATGACATAGGCAAGCATCGTGGCCATGTGGGGTTGAAGCATCCCGGCGCCCTTGGCCATACCGCAGGCGGTAATTTCCCGGCCCCCGATCATCCGTTTCCGGATGGACAGCTTGGGATAACGGTCCGTGGTCATGATGGCCTCCTCGGCATCCCTGATCCCCTCGGGATGCAATCCCGCGACAAGCTTCGGTATGCCTTTCCGGATCTCATCCAGGGGCAGGCGGTGGCCGATCACCCCGGTAGAGGATACCAATACGTAGTCTTCCTCTATGTTCATACACCGGGAAAGGGCGCTTCCCATGGCCAGGGCATCGAAATAACCATCTTCGCCCGTGGCGGCATTGGCGTTGCCGCTGTTGGTGAGGATAGCCTGAGCGTATCCGCGGCGGACCCGCTGCCGCGAAACAACCACCGGGGCAGCGGGGAAGGCATTGGTGGTAAAAACACCGGCGGCCCGGGCGGGTTTTTCAGAATAGATCAGCGACAGATCCTTCGCCCCCGTCTCCTTGATCCCGGCACTTACGCCGCTGGCGAGAAAACCGGGCACTTTGATTTCCTTTTGCGTCATCATCCCATCCTTGCGCCGTCTATCTGCCGCAACACTTCTTAAATTTCTTGCCGCTGCCGCAGGGACAGGGGTCATTGCGGCCAACCTTCTCCTTCTCCCTCTTCACCGGCGTCGCGCTCACGTCTTCGCCCCGGCTGAGGATGTAATCATCTTCGGCCTGTCGCTGCATCTCTTCGATATCTTCCTCCCGGCGGATCTGGACCAGGCAGAGCTTTTCCAGGGTATCCTCCTTGATCCGCTGGATCATGGCCATAAACATATCATAGCCCTCTTTCTGGTACTCCCGGACGGGATCCTTCTGCCCATATCCCCGGAGGCCAATCCCCTCCTTGAGATGATCCATGCCGAGAAGGTGATCCTTCCACTGGGCGTCGATGCTTTGCAGCATGATCATGGTCATGATGTACTGCATCAGCGGAACACCGAAGTTTTCCTCCTTGCGGCGGAGATGGGAATTGACGGCGGCGGTGACCGCCCCTTCGATCTCCGGAGCGCTCATCTCCCCTTTCTTCTCGTGGAGATTGAGGCGCAGGGAAAACCGCTGGTAGATCCGGTCATCCAGAGACTTGAGGTCCCAATCCTCGGGATTACCTTTTTCGTCCACATAATCCGCCACCATGTCGGCTACCGTCTCCTCGACCATCCCCTCGATATCCGTCCAGAGATCCTGACCGCTCAAGACCTTCCGGCGCTGCTCATAGATAACCTGCCGCTGCTTGTTCATCACGTCATCGAATTCCAGGAGATGTTTCCGGATGTCGAAGTTCTGGCCTTCCACCCGTTTCTGGGCGTTCTCGATGGCCTTGGAAACCAGGCGGTTCTCGATGGGTTCGTTCTCCTCGATGCCGATGCGGTCCATGATGGCGGATATCTTTTCCGCCCCGAAGATCCGGAGGAGGTCGTCCTCCAGAGACAGATAAAAACGGGATGAACCCATGTCCCCCTGGCGCCCCGACCGGCCTCGGAGCTGGTTGTCGATCCGGCGGCTCTCGTGACGCTCCGTACCGAGGATATGAAGTCCCCCCAGGTCGGCGACGCCGTCCCCAAGCTTGATATCCGTACCGCGTCCCGCCATGTTCGTGGAGATGGTCACGGCGCTCCGTTGTCCGGCCTGGGCGACAATCTCCGCCTCCCGCTCATGATGTTTGGCGTTGAGGACATGGTGCTTGATCCCCGTCCGAGTGAGCATGGTACTCAAGAGTTCCGATTTGACTATGGAAATCGTTCCCACGAGTACCGGCCTGCCCTGGCGGTGCATCTCCTTGATCTCCTCGATGGCGGCGTGGAATTTTTCCTTTTCCGTCTTGTAGATCACGTCGTTGTGATCATTGCGGATCATGGGCATGTTGGTGGGGATGACGACGACATCCAGCTTGTAGATCTTCTTGAACTCCTCCGCCTCGGTATCCGCCGTGCCGGTCATCCCGGCCAGTTTTTCGTACATCCGGAAATAATTCTGGAAGGTAACCGAGGCGAGGGTCTGGTTTTCCCGCTCGATCTTCACGTGCTCCTTGGCCTCCAGGGCCTGGTGGAGACCGTCGCTGTAGCGCCGGCCCGGCATGATCCGCCCCGTAAACTCGTCAACGATTATGACCTGGTCGTCCTTGACCACATAGTCCACATCCCGTTTGAAGATCGTATGGGCCTTCAGGGCCTGATTAACATGGTGGAGAAGCTCTATGTTTTTGGGCTCGTAAAGGTTTTGCACCTTCAAGTACTTCTCCACCCGGGCGATCCCCTCCTCGGTTAGGACCACCGTCCTGGTTTTCTCTTCGATGGCATAGTCCGTGTCCTTGCGGAGCCTGGGAATGACCTGGTTGATTCGGTAGTATTTATCGGTGGATTCCTCGGAGGGACCGGAAATGATGAGCGGGGTCCGGGCCTCGTCGATAAGGATGCTGTCCACTTCGTCCACGATGGCATAGTGAAAATCCCGCTGTACATAATCCTCCAGGGAGAATTTCATATTGTCCCGCAGATAGTCGAAGCCGAACTCGTTGTTGGTCCCGTAGGTGATGTCGGCGGCATAAGCATGGCGACGTTCCTCATCTTCCATGCCGTGAACGATCACCCCGACGGATAGACCGAGAAAATTGTATATCGGACCCATCCAACCGGCATCCCGGCGGGCCAGGTAGTCGTTGACCGTGACCAGATGACAGCCTTTGCCCGTCAGGGCGTTGAGATAAAGCGGCAGCGTCGCCGCCAGGGTCTTGCCCTCGCCGGTTTTCATCTCGGCGATCTTGCCCTGATGGAGGACGATCCCGCCGATGATCTGGACATCGAAGGGCCGCATCTGCACGGTTCGCCGGGCGGCCTCCCGAACCACGGCGAAGGCCTCGGGGAGCAAATCATCCAGAGAAGAACCCTTGAGCAACAGCTCCTTAAACTCCGGGGTCTTGGCTCGGAGTTCGTCATCTGTCCGGGAAGCCATGGCGGGCTCGAGACGGTTTATCTCATCGAGGACAACGGATATTTCCTTTATGATCCGATCGTTTTTGGTCCCGACGATCTTTTTCAGTAAAGCCCCAATCATGTTTTTACCTTTAAAAGAAAAATTCCGGCCCTATCCCGCCGGAATTTCCACTTACGGCGAGATCCGGAACGTAACGTTTTCAACGTTCGGCCAACCCGCCCGCTCAATATTCATTTGTTTCGATTCACTCTTTGGCCACAAACAGCAGCTTGTCACCAATCGTCACCTTGTCTCCCGGGGAAACATAGATCTCCGATACCTTGCCGCTGATCTCCGCGGTGATGTTGTTGAGCATCTTCATGGCCTCCAGGACGATGAGGACCTGTCCCTGGGCCACATCTTCCCCCTGCTCCACGGAGATGTCGTTCACCGTTCCGGTGAGATGGGAACGGATGTCCCCGGCCTTCCAGGCCGCGTCGATCTCCTTGGGGGACATGACGGTCTTTTTCTGCTTTTTGCCCCCCTCTTCCTCCTCCTGTTCCGTAACGATTGGCTCGGGGTGATGATCGATGATCAGATAGGTCGCCGTATCCCCCGATTTGGTCTTGCGCTGGGGACCGATTTCGACACTGTGGAGCTTACCCTCTGCATCGGGGATGTCGAACTTCTCCCCCAGACTGAAACCGCCCTTGCGAAACCAGATCCGCGGCGAAAGCACCCAGGTCTTGCCGTAGGTCGATTCGAACTTGAAGAAGTCCACCGCATCGTTGGGATGCTGGAGATAAAGCGTCAGTTCGTCATCCGTCGCGGCTCTCCCCAGGCGGTGCTGCAGCACCTTTCTCTCCACCTCCAGATCCACGTCCTCGATCTTCTGGTAGCAAGTGTCGCATTCCACGATCTGCTTCCAGTCCGGACCGAAGACGGCGCGGTAGATCTCATCGGAGGGCATATAAAAGGGGAGATCACCATAGCGTCCCAGCATGAGGTTCTTCAGGTCGTCATTGGCGTCCTTGTAGCGTTCCCCCTTCAGAACATTGTTCACCGCCGTCGTCCAGAGGATCTGTGACCCCGGCGTTACGCTCCACCAGTTGCCCAGTTCCACCTGCACCCTGGGGAGCTCCTTCTGGAGAATCTCGGGCATCTTCTGGAGAAATCCGCCCTTGACGGCCTGTTCGAAGCTCGATCCGGTGGCGCCACCGGGAAGTTTGTGGATCTGCACGGTGGGGTCGAAGCCGAGGAACTGGGATTCGAAATCCCGGTAGTATTCACGCTCCGGACGGAGTTTGTTGGAGGTTTCGATGACGGCCTGGCGGTCCAGCCCCGCGGCCTGATAGCCGTAATCCGCCAGGATGTCCACCACGGACAGGAGCGGGGGAGGTCCGTAGAAGCCCGTAAAGGCGTGATCGCTGGCGTCCACGATCTTCGCGCCGTTGATTACCGCCGCGAGTATCCGGCCGATGTCTTCGCCGTCGGTGTTGTGCCCGTGATAATGGATGACGAGGTCCGGATACCGGTCATGAATGGCCCGGACCAGATCGCCAATCCGCTTCGATGTCCCCAGGCCGCCGTGATTCTTGATGCACAAGAGGATGTCTTCCCCTGTAACGTCCAGGATCTCCCCCACCTTGCGGACATAGTACGCGTCGGTATGCTCCGGCCCCGTGGAGAAGCAGATCGAGGGCTCCAGGATGCAGCCCGCCGCCTTCACCTCCTCGAACACCGGCACCATGTTGGGTATATGGTTCAGAAAATCGAACACCCTCCAGACGTGGACATAACGGGCGAAGGTGCGAACCGTCATCCGGACCACATTGTCGGGATAGGGTCGGTAACCGAAGAGATTGATCCCCCGGCAGAGGGTCTGAAACATCGTGTCCGGCATCCGCTCTCCTAAAACCTGAAGCTTCTCCAGGGGATTGATCTGCTTGCGCAGCATGTCCACATGGACGGAAGCGCCCCCGGTAATCTCCAGGGAGAAGAAGCCCGCCCGGTTCCGCTCCTCGGCAACAAGCAGTTGGGTGTGAGGCATGATCCGGTTCTTGAAATCGGACTGGGAAAGATCCCGCTCCGTGTTGGTGACATAATAGCCCGGCTGCCTTTTTATCCTGTCCAGGACGTATTTCACGCCTTTCTCTCTCATTTCCCGGGGGGTGATGCGCGGCTCGCCTTCCCGGTGAAGTTCTTTTTTTCTCGTTTTTTTCATGTCCTCTTTCTCTTGAATATCGATTTAGTAGGCATGCCGGTTGATCTTCCGGGCGTGAATCTCGGCGATGAGTTTGCCCAGTTTGGCGATTTCCCGTTCCGCCTCCGGATAGTCGAATATCTCCGGATGGGTGTCGATATAGCCCGTGTCGAACTTGCCGGCCCGGAAATCCTTCTCGTCGCAGACGGCCAGATAGAAGGGAATGGTCGTCTTGGGGCCGACGATGATGAATCCGCGGAGGGAACGCTTCAAACGCTGGAGCGTCTGCTCCCAGTTGTACCCCCTTATGGTCATCTTCACAAGGAGGGAGTCGTAATCCGTCGGGATACGGTATCCCTGATATACGGCCCCGTCCAGCCTGACCCCCGGACCTCCCGGAGACTGATATACCTCCACCCGTTTTCCTCCTTCGGGCATGAAGTTGTTCTTGGGATCCTCGGCGTTGATGCGGACCTGCACCGCCTTGCCGTGGAGGTGAATGCGTTCCTTCGGTATATCCAGGACCGCGCCTTCGGCGATACGGATCTGTTCCCGGACGATATCGATTCCCGTCAACTCCTCGGTAATGGTATGCTCCACCTGGAGGCGGGTATTCATCTCCATGAACCAGAACTCGTTGGTCCGGGCATCCACCAGAAATTCCACGGTGCCGGCGTTTATGTAACCCGCTTCCCGTGCCGCCCTGACGGCACAATCATACATCTCCTCCAGGACAGCCTCGGGTAGGTCCGCCGGGGCGATTTCCAGGAGCTTTTGGTGCCGCCGCTGAATCGAACAGTCCCGGGAACCCAGATGCATGATATTGCCGTGCTTGTCCGCGAGGATCTGGATCTCCACATGCCGGGGGCACTCAATGCATTTTTCCATGTAGATGCGCTCGTCATTGAAGGCCGACAGGGATTCGGAACGGGCCAGGGGAAGCTGCACCATTAGATCCGCCTCGTCCTTGACCTTGCGAATCCCCCGCCCGCCGCCGCCGCAGGAGGCCTTGAGCATGACTGGATAGCCACAAACGCGGGCGAAGGAAAAGGCCTCGTTCACCCCGTCGCCTCCCTTGAGGATGTCGGCGGTGCCGGGAATGAAGGGTATCCCCGCGCGCTCCATGATGTTCCGGGCCACGACCTTGTTGCCCAGATCGCTAATTACCTGGGGCGGCGGACCGATGAAAATGATCCCCGCCTTTTCACAGGCAGCGGAAAATTCCGGGTTTTCGGCGAGAAATCCATAGCCGGGGTGAATGGCGTCGGCGCCGGTCTTCCGGGCCGCCCAGATGATCCTGTCGATGTCAAGGTAATCCTTCCGGGGACCCTCGCCGATCATGACGGCTTCGTTGGCCTGGCGGACATAATAGGCATCCGCATCGGCCTGTTCGTAAACGACCACGACGTCCAGGGACATTTCCTGGACCGTGCGCATGATCCGCAGGGCAATTTCACCGCGATTGGCAATGAGCACTTTACTGATCTTCCTGTTTCTCTTCGTCATGGGATTACCTTCCTTGAAAGGAGTTACATTTGTCGATATAAGTCGGCCTTTATACTTATTGCTGGAATTTCTGTCAACATCATTATTGTAAACGAAAATTGTCTTGACATCGCGGGAATTGTTAAGCTAAGCAGGCCGATCACAGCGCCATTCCGCCATTGCGTCATAGAAAGGAGAAGTCATGGCCAAATATGACTCCAAGTCATTGAGAAACATCGTAATCGTCGGACACGGATCCACGGGAAAGACATCCCTGGGTGAATCCTGCCTCTATGTATCCGGGAAGACGGACCGCCTCGGGCGGGTTGACGAGGGGACCTCCAGCCTGGATTATGAACCGGAGGAGCAAAAAAAGCGGATTTCCATCAGCGCCGCCACCACTTCCGTGGATTGGCAGAAATGCAAGATCAACATCATCGACACCCCAGGGGATTCCAACTTCTCCTTCGACACCCAGAGCTGTCTCCGGATCAGCGACGCGGCGATCGTAGTGATCGACGCCGTGGGGGGGGTAGAATTTCAGACCCAGAAGGTCTGGGAGTATGCCGATTTATACCAACTTCCCCGTATGATATTCATCAACCGCATGGACCGGGAACGGGCCGATTTCCATACCGCCGTGGCCAGCATTAAGGAAAAGATGGACGTCAAGGTGACGCCTATCTGCCTGCCCATCGGGGCACATGATTCCTTTCGGGGAATCGTCGATCTGATGACAATGCAGGCCCTGATTTATGACGACTTGAAGGGGACCTTCAAGACCGCCGATATTCCCGCCGATATGAAGGAAGAGGCGCAGAAATGGCGGGAAACCATGGTGGAAGACATCGCCGAATCCGACGAGGCGATGATGGACAAATACCTCGACGCCGGTGAACTGACCGATGAGGAACTGAGGGGCGGCCTCAAATCCGGGGTGCACAGCGGTACGATCATTCCCGTAGCCTGCGGCTCCGCCCTGAAGAATATCGGTACGGGCCTGCTGATGGATATGATCGTCCTTTATCTTCCCTCGCCGGTGGATCGCGGGCCGGTTAAGGGTAAGAAGCCAGACGGGGAAGAAGAGGAGATACGCCTCCCCGAGGAAGGCGCCCCCTTCTCCGCATTGGTATTCAAGACCATTGCGGATCCCTATGCCGGCCGGCTTACCCTCTTCCGGGTGTATTCCGGCGTCCTGACACCTGAAGCGGGTATGTACAACGCCTCCCGGAAGCTCTCCGAACGTTTCGGCAATATCTTCTTCCTCGAAGGCAAGACCCAAAAACCCACGGAAATAGTGATTCCCGGCGACATCGCCGCCTTTGCCAAACTCAAGGAGACGGGCACCGGCGACACCATCTGCAACGAAAAGCATCCGATCACCTATGAAAAGGTGACGCCGCCACCCACGATCATGTCCTTTGCCATCGAACCCAAGAGCCGGGGCGACGAAGACAAGATCGTCTCCTCCATCAACCGCCTTATCGAAGAAGACCCGACCATGCATTTCCACCGGGACGATCAGACCAAGGAGATGATCATTTCCGGGATGGGTCAGATCCATATCGAGGTCGCCGTGGAGAAGATGCGGCGAAAGTTCGGCGTGGAGGTGAATCTGAAAACTCCCAAGGTTCCTTACAAGGAGACCATCAAGGGCAAGACAAACGTCCAGGGCAAGTATAAGAAGCAGTCCGGCGGCCGCGGCCAGTACGGGGACTGCTGGCTCGATATCGAGCCCCTCCCCCGGGGCTCCGGCTTCGAATTCCAGGACAAGATCGTGGGCGGCGTCATACCCCAGCAGTACCGCCCGGCGGTGGAAAAGGGGATCGTGAAGGCGATGGAGGAAGGCGTCGTCGCCGGCTATCCCGTGGTGGATTTCAAGGTATCCCTGGTGGACGGCACCTATCACACCGTGGATTCTTCGGAAATGGCCTTCATGATCGCCGGGTCCATGGGTTTCAAGAAGGGCGTTCTGGCCTGCCAGCCCATACTGCTGGAACCGATCGTCAACATCTTCATCGAGATCCCCGATGAGTACATGGGCGACGTCATCGGCGACCTCAACGGCCGCCGGGGACGCGTGCAGGGCATGGACACCAAGGGTTCCAACCAGATCATCAAGGGTCAGGTGCCTCTGGCGGAGATCCTCAAATATGCCCCCGATCTACGTTCCATGACCAGTGGCCGGGGCACCTTCACCTACGAGTTTTCCCACTACGAGGAGGTGCCGGCCCATATAACCGAGAAGATCATCGCCGAGTCGAAAAAGAAGGATGAGGCGGAGAAATAATTGATCAGGGCAGCGGTTATAACGGTAAGCGACAAGGGATCCCAGGGTCAAAGGGAGGATGTGAGCGGCCCGGAAGCCGCCCGGCTCCTCGCCGCCGCTGAGGTTGAGGTGCTCTCCATCCGGATCGTTCCCGACGAGGTGGAAGACATAAAGGAAATCCTCATCGAGATGGCGGACCGCCAGGGGGCGGATCTTATCGTCACCACCGGCGGCACCGGCGTCTCCCCCCGGGACGTCACCCCGGAGGCCACCCGCGCCGTCCTGGAACGGGAAATACCCGGCATGGGCGAGGCGATGCGCCGGGCGGGCCTGGACGTTACCCCCCACGCTATGCTCTCCCGGGCGTTGGCGGGGATCCGCGGCAGGACCTTAATCGTCAATCTGCCTGGAAGTCCCCGGGGGGTCCGGGAAAATCTGGCCGTAATCCTCCCCGCGATTTCCCACGCCGTAGCCAAGATTCAGGGCAGCGACGCGGATTGCGCCATTTAGTTATGGGTCCGGAGCGATCTTATCCGCCCGCAGCGCCGCTACTTCTTCTCCCAGCCGCCGCGGTCGTTTTGCACCCACCAGCCGGCCTGTGACTTTTCCCGCCAACTGTTGGCAAAGATCTTCCTGATCTGCGCCACCGACTCCGGACCGAGTTTGTTTGCCTGGGCGATTTCCCCGTACAGGGCATTCCGGTCGCTGTTTTCCTGATCGATAAGCCGGTTGGCCTGACTGCGCTGCGCCAGATTCAAAGCGGCGGCATCCCGGAGTTCGATCAACCCGTTGTTGTTCTCCCCCACGGCGCCCTGGTCATAAAGAGTCTTCAACTGGGGAAATCTGTTTTTCATTGCGTCTTTAAGGCCCCGGATGGCAGGGGTGGAAATGTCGATATTCATCTGCGCGTAGGCCGGCTGCAAGCCGAACCCGAAACGTTTCCAGATCTCCGCTCCACTCGACGGCGCCGGCGCCGCCGGGGTGTCGCCGGTCTTCTTACGGACGTCGTCCACGATCTTGTCGGCAGCCTTCTGCACCTCCGCGGCCGGGAAATATACATTGACCGTCACACAGGCCGCAATGAACAAAACCACCAGACAGCCGCAAACCTTGCATATCGCTCTCATAGGTCATCCTCCGATAAATTGATCCGCATTCATAACACATCCGGGCGACTACGACACACTTTTCTCTTCCTGCCGGGACTGGCGGATGCGACCCACACGCTCCGCCATGTCCTTGAAGCTGATGGAATTATCCTGATTCTGGTTGATAATGTCAATCCCCCGGAGCCATGCCCGGCGCACGAGATATTCCGTCCCCCCATCGTGAATGAGCCCCCGGAGGGAAAATATATCGTCCGCCAAGGCACAGCGGATGCCGATTCGGCTGTAGGGGTACTCTTTGAAAAACATGTTCAGGCCGCTGCTCATCAGCGATGAAACCGCCCTGGAACCGGTGCTGATGATGGAGAGGTTCTCGATGGCGTCCACGCTTATCATCCGGGACGTATTCCGGCTCTCGTCGGACATGATGACCAGTTCGAAACGGGAGGGCTGTCCGTATTCCATTCGGAAGTCGTTCAGCTCTCCCCGGATGAGTCCGGTCATTCGTCCGATCTCGATGCTGGCCGTAAGCGCCTCCAGGTCGATTCTTTCGAAGACGGCGTCACCGCCGAAATAACGGGCTTGAGAGAGGAGACGGCCACCAAAAAGATTGTCAACGGCAACCCTTCCGCCGAACGTCTCCAAGACAAGCGCCCCGCGGGCGGTCCAGAGGCCTTCCTGAAAGGCCAGGGGGGAAAAGCTGCCGTTGATGACCCCGGAAACAGGAATGGGCAGCGCCCGGCCCGTCAATTCCTCGAGGTCGATCCCATGGATCTCCAAAAACGTCTTCATCCGCATTTCCGGCCGCAAAAGATCCTCGGCCTGCAAAGCCGCCAGGCGGACCTCCCCACCGAAAATCGGCACTGCAACGGGTTCCGGCATGGCAAACCGGTTGCCGGAAAAGACGACCGGCGTAGCGAATCCCTTTATCCGGATATCTCCTTTTTCGAATCCGGAAAAAGCCATTGATCCCCGCCGGGGATCCGCCGGGGGTTGAGGGATCACCTTTCCGGCCAGCGCGAGATCGTAGGGCAGCGATATCTCGATCCCGGCCAGGACAAGCTGGTGGGACGGTGATTGGAGGGATCCTCCGTGGAGGTCGAATTCGCCGGCGATGGTTGTTTGTTCCGGCGCCGCCACGGCCACCAATTCAAGATCCGCCGCTCCTTCCACCCGCAGGTCCTGAAGCTCCGGATAGTTCTGCCGGAGGAAATTTTTCGCCAGCACGGAAAAAAGACGGGGGAGCGATACACCCCGTGCCCGGAGGGAAAGGATTTTATGCTCGGGGGAAAACCGGGCGGAAAAACTATAGTCGCCGCTCCGAAAGATATCGCAGGTTCCGTCAGCGGCAAGGGAAAAGGGATTGGGGACAAAGTCTCCACTGGAGACGACCTTCACCTTCTCCCCACGGAAATCATTGTAGTATGACGCCCAGAGCAGTTCGCCGTCCCCGCTCTCCATGGAAAGGCGAAATTTTCCGGGGCGTCCTTTTTCCGGCGCTTCCAGCTTAAGTTCTACCCGTCCGGAAATCCGTTCCCCCGCTTTCGTCCCGTCCGCCGAGGCAAATCCCCCTTCCCGGAAATCCACGACGATATCGGCTTCCCATACCGTCGTCCCGTCCCGGGTTTTACCCTGGCTTTCCAACTCCAGTCCGCCGCGGCCCTTGCAGGTCCAACCACGGTAATCCGCGGGGAGCAGAGGCCTGGCCAGGGCGAAGACCCCCGCCAGATCCAGCGTCGGGACACGGAGGGAGGCATGCCAGGAAAGCGGTTGGACCCTTCCCGAAACCCGTCCGTTCAGAACTCCCAGACCCGCTCCGGACATCTTGGCGTCAATGATCGTAAATTTCGATGTTCGCTGATCGTAGGAGGCCTGGAGATAAGCCTCAAGGCCTTTGCCGATGGTGGGCTCCGACCCTTCCTTCCGGGATAGCGATTCCGCCTCCGCATGGGCGTTATTTAGGGTGAGGAGTCCCCCATCCAGACTGACCTCCGACGCCAGTGAGGCCCCGGTAAGCTTCAGATCGCCGTAGGAGCCCTCGGCAAGAAAAAGGCGCAGGGAACCGAAAGCAGACGGACGAGGAGAAAAACGGCGAAATTCCAGGGCGGCCTCGCCCACACCCCGGGCCTCCATATCTCCGGCGCGGACACGGAAGCTGCTCCGGCCCGAGAGCTTTCCGCGTCCCGCCGGATCGAAGTCGCTGATCGTCATTTCCAGGCCCGGGATGGAATATACGGCCCCGGGGGCCTTCAATTCCAGGTGTCCGCCCTTGACGACCAGCCGCTTGACCGGGGGGATCTTTCCAAGCACGGCGAAGGGGTCGGATTCCGACTCTTCGTCCTTCAGATGAAAGGTGAATTTCGGACCTTCCAGAACGATCCTCTCCACCCGGAGCCTGAACCCCGGGGCGAGATTGCCGTCTATCTCAGCCCTGGCCATGGAAACCGTAAAGCCCCGCTCGTTACTGGAGCGGATCAGGAGGCCCTGTACATGGCCCCGGAGATGATGGTCGAAATCGATGTCATGGACTTGCAGATGTATCCCGGTCATCGGCTCCAGGGCCGCCGCCAGGGCGTTGACGGCCCGAGGAGACTGCACGATGGTGAGCAGGACCGCCGCCAGGACAAGGGGTCCGGCAACGACGAGCATGGCCGCGATGATGATCTTTCTCTTCACTGCCGGTCCAATCACGAAAAGAAACGGCATGTCGATGGTTCCGCCGTGGGTGCACCGACCGTCAAGGCGAGGGAGGGGCTTGCTCTTCTATGATCGGTGGGGGCTCGTTGGCCCTGATTTCCCGCCGCAATTCCCGGATCGTCTTGTTGAGCTGGGAGATGGTCCGGTTGAGGCGAAAACGCTCGACGATGCCCATGAAGCCGGTAAAGACGACCCCGACCAGAAAGCAGACAAATATCAACATATAGGCGGGAAGGGTGACGTTAATGACATCCAGATACCGCAATTGTACCGGAAAGGTATTGGCGAGGGAGAAGGTGACGATAATCATGATGAGGACCACCACAATCACGGTATAGACAATCTTCATAATCAAGCCTCCTGGCGATATTTATGACTGAAATCGGCTCAATGGGCCGATTTCTTGAAATAGGGCCGCAAGTGCTCCCAAGTCCGGATTACATCCTCGGGAATGACCCGAACATCACCGACAACACTGACGAAATTCGTGTCCCCGTTCCACCGGGGAACCACATGGACATGGAGATGATCTTCAATGCCTGCCCCCGCCGCCTTTCCGAGGTTCATCCCAATATTGAAGCCGTCGGGACGGACGCTCTCCTTGAGGGCCTGGACCGACAAGGTTACCAGGTCGAAGATCTCCGCCCGCTCCTCCGCCGTGAGTTCTTCCAGGCTGCTGACATGGCGGCGGGGAATGACCATGAGATGGCCGCTGGTGTAAGGATAACGGTTCATCATGACAAAGGCGCGCTTCCCCTCCAGGAGGCGGAGATCGCCACCGGGACAGGTTGCCCCATCGGCACAGAAGACGCACTCTTTTATCTTCTCGCCGCGGATATAGGTAATTCTCCAAGGGGCGCCGATGGCTTTCATAACACGTGCAAAATTATCATGACCACCGCGAAAAATACAAGTGTTATTTGGATATGGTTGTTGACATTTTCCCCGGTGATCGTTTAGGATGACGGCAAATTCAACCGACCACGAGGACGGCCATGTTGGAAAAAACCCTGGAAAGGATTGCCGAAAAGGTTCTCGGCTTTGACGAGGCATCCCTGGCCTCCCTGTGGAAGAAGTACAAAGAACGGATGGAGCGTTTCGATGCCTCCCGGGACTGGGAGCGGGCCGTCATAGTCTTTTTCATCATCAATGCGGTCCGGGCGAAAAACCAGATCTTCAACGAAGAGATCCGCAAACAGCAACACGCACCCACGCCTCTCCCATCCCATAAGTCAGGAGCGGTCGGTCGGAAAAAGCCGGCCCTGAAACTGATCAAACCGGACAAAACATGATGTCGGCGAAAAACGATCCGGATATCGCCGTCGTCACCACACGCATCGAAGAACTGCGGGAGCTTATCGCCTACCACAACCGCCGCTATTACCGCCTCGACGATCCGGAAATCTCCGACGCCGCTTACGACCGCCTCCTCGACGAACTCCGGGACTGGGAAGAGCGTTATCCCGAACTTGTCACCGCCGCTTCCCCCACCCAGCGCGTGGGAGCGGCGCCGCTGGAAAAATTTACGGCCTTTCCCCACCCCTCGCCCATGCTCAGCCTGGCCAACGCCTTCACCGAGGAAGACATCCGCGATTTTAACGACCGCCTCCTGCGTCTCCTCGCCGGCGGCGACACGATCACCTACGTCCTCGAACCCAAGTTGGACGGGGTGGCGGTCAACCTCGTTTATAAAGGCGGCATCCTCGTCGCCGGGGCCACCCGGGGGGACGGCGCCGTCGGTGAGGATGTCACCCTCAATATCCGCACCATCGCCGGCGTCCCTTTGACCCTCGCCGGCGGTGCCGCCACCGAAATCCCCGCTCGCATCGAGATCCGGGGGGAGGTGGTTATCGCCACCGCGGCCTTCCGACGCATCAACCGGGAAAGGGAAGAGGCGGGCGAAGCGTCGTTCGCCAATCCCCGCAACGCCGCGGCCGGTTCCCTGCGCCAGTTGGATTCCCGCATCACCGCCCACCGCCCCCTGGATTTCTTTGCCTATGCCGTCGGGATCAAGAAGGGAGGGACGGAATTGAAGAGTCAGTGGGAGGTCCTCGCCGCCCTGAAAACCTGGGGCTTCCAGGTGCACCCCTTAGCCCGCTTAGCCGAAGGCATCGAATCCTGCCTGGAGGGATATCGCTCCCTCCTCGCGCAGCGGGAAGAACTGAGTCATGAAATCGACGGGATGGTGCTCAAGGTCAACGAACTGGCCCTCCAGGCGGAGTTGGGGGCCGTCTCCCGGAGTCCCCGCTGGGCGCTGGCCTGCAAGTTCCCCGCCCGTCAGGAAACCACGGTCATCGAAAAAATCGACGTTCAGGTGGGCCGGACCGGGGCACTAACCCCCGTGGCGATCATGCGGCCGGTCCGGATCAGCGGCGTCACCGTCAGCCGGGCCAGCCTCCACAACCAGGACGAAATCGACCGGAAAGACATCCGCATCGGCGACACCGTGATCGTCCAGCGGGCCGGCGACGTCATCCCCGAGGTCGTCAAGGTCGTTCCCGGCCGCCGCACCGGCAGGGAGATACCGTTTTCAATGCCCGCCACATGTCCGGTATGCGGAACCGATGTGGTCCGCCTCCCCGGCGAAGCAGCCCATCGCTGCATCAACATCGCCTGCCCCGCCCAGGTCAAGGAGCGGATCGTCCATTTCGCCTCCCGGGGCGGCTTGGACATCGAAGGGCTGGGGGAAAAAATGGTCTCCCGGCTGGTGGATGCGTCACTGGTCAAGGACCCGGCGGACATCTACTCCCTCACGGCCGCCGAACTGCTGGTCCTGGAGAGGACGGGAGAAAAATCGGCGGGAAATATCCTCCTGGCCATCGCCGCCTCGAAAAATCCCCCCCTGAAAAAGCTCATCTTCGCCCTGGGCATCCGCCAGGTGGGGGAAAGCATGGCCAAGACCCTGGCCCGCCACTATCCCGGATTGAAGGAGCTCGCCGGCGCCGGCGCCGAAGAATTGACGGCAATCCGCGATCTCGGCCCGGAGGCCGCAGGGAGCATCACCCGCTTCTTCCGGGAACCGGCAAACATCAGCTTTCTGGCCAAGCTGGAAGCCGCCGGCGTCGTCCCCGTCAACAGCCTCTATTCCCCTTCCTCCCCGGCGGTGGGGAAACTGGCCGGCAAGACCTTCGTGATCACCGGCGCCCTCACCGAAATGACCAGGGAAGAGGCAAAACGCCGTATTGAATCTCAGGGCGGCAAGACCACGGAATCGGTTTCGAAAAGGACCCATTACGTCGTTGCCGGCGCTTCTCCGGGATCGAAGCTGGAAAAAGCGCAAGCACTGGGAATTTCCATCCTTGACGAACCCGCCTTTTTTGCGTTATTGGAAACGCCGTGAAAACAGCCATAGATCTCAACTGCGATATGGGGGAATCCTACGGGGCCTACACCATCGGAGGTGATGCCGGGGTGGTAGCCTACATCACCTCCGCCAACATCGCCTGCGGTTTTCATGCCTCCGACCCCACGGTGATGGACCGCACCGTCCGCCTCTGCCGGGATAATAATGTCGCCCCGGGCGCCCATCCCGGTTTCCCCGACCGGGTAGGCTTCGGACGGCGATACATGGATCTGACCCCCGAAGAACTCATCAACGATGTAATCTATCAGGTGGGGGCCATCCGTGGTTTCCTCGCCCGCTACGACCTGCCGCTCCAGCATGTAAAGCTCCACGGCGCCCTGTACAACTATGTGGCGACCCGGGAGGAACTCATCCTGCGGATCGCCGGGGCGTTGCAGAAACCCTTCGACAATCCAGTCTTTTTGACCCTCGGGACCATTAGGACCACGGAACTGCTGGATAAATGCAGACAAGAAGGCATCCGCCTGGCCCTGGAGGCCTTCCCGGACCGGCGTTACACCGACGCCGGAGAGCTGCAATCCCGCCGGGAACCCGGGGCGGTTCTCAAGGACCCTCTGGAGATTGCCCGACGGGCGGTGGCCATGGCGACCCGGAAGGGCGTGGAAAGCGTCAGCGGACGCTGGCTGGAAATGGATATCCATACCCTCTGCCTCCACGGGGACAACAAGGAGAGCATGGAGTCGGCGGCGCTGATCCACCGCTCCCTCCTTGATGAGCAGATCCAACTGCGCCCCCTGGGAGCGATACTGCCATGATCATCCAACGCTACACCGAAAACGCCCTGCGGATCATCTTCGGTGCCGCTATCGATCTGGAGATCCACGAGCAGGTCCGGCGGGCCTTTTTCATCTGCCGCTCCCTAAATCGCCGGGAAATACTGGAGATCGTTCCCTCTTTCTGTGCCTGTGTGATCACCTATGACGAGGAACGAATTTCCTTCCCTAAACTCACCGCCCTGCTCCAGGAGCGCCTGGCGGATCTTTCCGGCGCGGAAATGCCGCCGCCCCGGATTCACGAAATACCCGTTCACTACGGCGGCGAGTACGGACCTGATCTCTCCTTTGTGGCCGGCCATTGCCACCTCCGCCCAAAAGAAGTCATCACCCGCCATACCGGGGAGCTCTATACGGTTTATACCGTCGGCTTCACCCCCGGCTTCCCCTATCTGGGGACCCTCGACGCGGACATCGCCGCCCCGCGTCTGGAAACGCCCCGGACAAGGATTCCAGCGGGCTCCGTGGGCATCGCGCAGCGCCAGACCGGAATCTATCCCTTTGAATCCCCCGCGGGGTGGCAGATCATCGGCCGCACCGATGCCAGGCTCTTCGATACCGGGCACCCGCCCTACAGCCTCATGCAAATCGGAGACAAGGTGCGCTTTTACGAGGTCCCCTGAGCTATGGACGCCGCCGTCACCATACGCAATCCCGGTCTCATGACCCTGATCGTCGATCTGGGACGCAGCGGTTACGGCGATATGGGGGTCCCTTCCTCTGCCGCCCTGGACGGTTACGCCTGCCAAGCCCTCGCTGCCCTTCTGGACTCCCCGGACACCCCGTTGCTGGAAGTCATGGGACCGCGGTTCGCCCTCCGGTTCGACGCCGAAGTGACGTGCGCCATCACGGGTGCCCGGGTCAAGGCCTTTCTGGACGACGTCCCCCTGCGCCCCTGGGCTTCCTTCCGCGCCGGAAGGGGAAGCATTCTTCGCGTCCGTGAGATCACGGAAGGCTTCCGTTACTATATCGGCTTTGCCGGCGGCCTCAAGATCGACCGGGTCATGGGCAGCTACACGACCAATCTGGAATGCCGATTCGGCGGCTATGAGGGACGGGCGCTGAAGGGCGGCGACATCCTGTCGCTGGCGGCGCCGGGGCAACCGGAAGTCCGGATCTTACCCAACCACTGTATCCCTCCCATGGCCTCCCCTCATCGGCTTCGGGTCACCTCCGGGCCGGAGAACGACTATTTCACCCCTGATTCACTGGCGTCTTTTTGGGATAAGGGCAACCAGGAACTCTTTACGGTATCCATGCATCTGAACCGGACGGGCATCCGCATGGAAGGAAAACCGCTGTCGTTCCGGCCCGAGGTCCCGAAAAGCATCATCTCGGAGGGTATTCTCCCGGGGACGGTGCAGATCCCGGGCGACGGCCTGCCCATCGTCATGCTGCACGAAAGGACCATCGGCGGCTACGCCCGGGCAGCCACGGTGGTCCGGGCAGACCGGGACCGCCTCGCGCACCTGCAACCCGGAGACCTGGCTTGTTTCGAACGGATAACCATCGAGGAAGCGGAGGCGCTATGGCGGGAAAAGAAGGACCGCATGGAAGCCTTCCCGCCGCCGGGGAAATGAGGCGCGTGCATGTAACCGCGGCCGGTAGGGTCCAGGGGGTCGCCTTCCGCGCCTGGACAAGAAAGACGGCCTTGTCGCTGCAACTCACTGGCTGGGTGCGCAATCTCCCCGACGGAGGCGTGGAGGCGGTCTTCGAGGGACCAGAAGAGCAAGTGGAAATAATAATCCACATGTGCGCCGCCGGTCCGACCCTGGCGGAAGTGACAACCATCTCCGCCCGGGAGGAAACGTATCTTGGGGAGTTCACCGGCTTCGTCATCCGCTACGACTGAAGCGGGTCGCCGCTCCCGCGGTACCGGATGCAGTCGCCGGCCGCAGACAAGGTGTGATTTCGAGGCCGGACAAGGCTCTTTTTTACCTTGACTTACCGTTTTCATCCTCGTATAGTTCGCAAGTTTTTCAGCCTGTAAACCGCGTCAATGACGCATAAACATTAAGAAAGGGAGGAGATCTATGAAGAAATTACTGTCAGTTTTTCTGGTATCAGCGGTTTTCATCTTTTTCATCGTCGCGCCGGCGGTAGCCAAGACGACATGGAACGCCAATTCCGTCTGGCCCCCGAAAAATAACCACAGCATCGGTCTGGATGAATTCGCCAAAAAGGTGAAGACCGCGACCAACGGCGAGCTGGATCTGGTGGTCCATTCCGGCGGTGCCCTGGGTTACAAGGGACCTGAACTACTCAAGGTGGTCCGGGACGGCCTGGTACCCGTTTCCGACATGCTCATCAGCGGGGTGGCCGGGGATGAGAAACTCCTCCAGATCGTCACCCTGCCCTTCCTGGTCCGTAATTTCGACGAACTCCACACTTTGATCAACATTGCCCGTCCCTATTTCGACAAATCCGCCGAAAAATGGGGCCAGAAGATCCTCTATACCGCCCCGTGGCCCGGAGCCGGCCTCTGGACCAAAAAAGAAGTGAAGACCCTGGCCGACCTGAAGGGGCTCAAGACCCGCACTTATGACAAAAACGGCGCCCTGGTCATGGAAGCTGTCGGCGCCACGCCCCTGGCCCTGCCGTTCAGCGAGGTTTACACCTCCCTGCAGACCGGTGTCATCGATTCCGTCATGACCTCATCCCCTACGGCAGTGGATGCAAAGTTCTGGGAGGTCCTCAAGTACTTCGAACCGCTTAATATCACCATCGCCACGGATATGGTCACCGTAAACAAGAAGGCCTTCGACAAGCTCCCCAAGGCCCAGCAGGACGCCCTGGTGAAGGCCGGTCAGGAGATGGAGAAGAGCATGTGGGCCAACGTGAAGAAGTGGGACGGCAACATGGTCGCCATCAGCAAGAAAAACGGCATCAAGGTGGTTGCCCCTTCCAAGAAGCTCGTCGCCGATCTGGAAAAGATCACGGAGAATATTCGCGCTGAATGGTTCAAGACGGCCCCGCCGGAGGCCCAGAAGATTTACGCGGAGTTCAGAAAGAAGGTCAAACGCTAAAGACGCAACCGCGGATAAAGCGGAAAAGTCTGTTCCAGTTTTTTGCGAACATGAATCGCCACCGGTGATTTCAGATCATGTGCAGGGGCCCCGGAGTGAGGTCTTCGGGGTCCCTTTTCATTGCCGATCATGAAAAGATTGATAAAGATAATCGACGCCCTTTCGGGGGCCAGCGGCTGGCTGGCCGGGACAATGACCGTGCTGGCCATGATCCTCGTCATTGCCGAGATCGTCTGGCGGACGGGTTTTTCGAAGACCATCTATATCAGCGACGAGTATTCCGGTTATCTGATGACCATGATTACCTTCTGCGGCCTCGCCTACACCCTCCGGGAGAGGGGTCACATCCGAATGATGATGCTCCCCCATTTCATCAAGGGCCGGGCGCGCATTATCTTTGACATGATCTGCTTCATAGTAGGGTTTGTCTTCTGCGTTGCCTTCACCTTGTTCACCTTCGTCTTCTTCTGGGATTCCTACGTCCACGGCTCCCGTTCCATGCATGTCTCGGCGACCTATCTGGCCGTTCCCCAGTTTTTCATGCCCTTCGGCGCTGCCCTCATGACCCTCCAGTTTTTTGCTGAGTTCCTCAAGGCAATCGCCCGGCTCAGAAACGATACGGATGGGCTGAGGATCCTCGAAGAAAGCGACGAACTGGGAAGATGAAAGAAGCGGCAAGCACAAGGGACAAACATCATCCTTCCGGATTCACTGGGCCGGAAAGACCGGGAAGGATTGGCGCGGCATGGATTTAGGACCGGTATCCGCGACCATCCTGGGCCTCCTCATCGTCTTCATGGGGGGATCTATCTGGATCGGCATCTCCCTGTTCATCGTGGGCATCGGGGGCTTTTTCTTCTTCAGCGACGTCTCCTTCGGTTCCATCCTTTCCAACATCGCCTGGAACAACACCAGCAGTTCGACCATGATGGCCCTGCCCTTTTTCATCTGGATGGGGGAGATCCTCTTCCGGAGCAAGATCTCGGAAAATCTCTTCAAGGGCCTGTCACCCTGGATGGACAGCATTCCCGGAAGGCTCATCCATGTAAATATCATGGCCTGCACCTTCTTCGCCGCCGTCAGCGGCTCCTCCGCCGCCACCACGGCCACGGTGGGAAAGATCACCGTCCCGGAACTCAAACAGCGGGGATACGATTACGCCCTCTCCATCGGCTCCCTGGCCGGCGCCGGGACCCTGGGCTTCATGATCCCACCCAGCATGGTGATGCTCGTTTACGGGATCATCGGCGACGTCAGCATCGGCAAGCTTTTCATAGCCGGTTTCATACCCGGAATCATGATTGCCCTCCTCTTCAGCTTCTACATCATCATCCGCTGTCTCATCAATCCGGCTCTCGCCCCGGCGGGGAGCGAGCATCATACCTGGCGGGACCGTCGGGAAGCGATCCCGGCCATCGCCCCGGTGATCGTCCTGATCTTTGGGGTTTTGGGAAGCATCTATCTCGGATGGGCGACACCCACCGAGGCCGGCGCCATCGGTGTCGTCGGGGCCCTCTTTTTCGCCGCCCTGACAAGGAGTCTCACCTGGTCGGTCTTCAAATTGAGCCTCATCAACTCCGTCAAGACGAGCTGCATGATCATGCTCATCGTCATGGGGGCCGCCTATCTTTCCAACGTCTTCGGCTTTTTGGGCATTACCCGGGCGCTGACCACCTTCGTCACGGAGATGGGACTTTCCCCCTACACGCTCATCATCATCCTGACGGTCCTGTATCTGATGCTCGGTTGCCTTATCGACGGCTTCTCCATGATCGTCATGACGGCACCCCTCGTCCTGCCCCTTATCGAGGCGGCTCAGTTCGACACCGTCTGGTTCGGCATCTACCTCGTCCTCATGATCGAGCTGGCCCAGATCACCCCCCCCGTGGGATTCAACCTCTTCGTCATCAGCGGTCTGAACAACGACGACCTCTTCCATATCGCCCGGGCCAGCCTGCCTTTCTTCCTGCTGATGCTTCTCGCCACGGTTCTCCTCACCGTGTTCCCCCAGCTCGCCCTCTTTTTGCCCGGCATGATGTAAAACGACATCGTAAAAGAGTCGCCATCACAAGCATTAAGCTTCGCTTTCAATCCGCCGGAAATCAATACCCTTCATGAAATACCGGCTCCCCGCCGGCGCGGCAATGACCAAAACGCGTCGCATCCGACTTTGTCACGAGGTCATCGCTTCTTTACGGGCTCTATGTTAACGGAGCTTCAGACCGCCTCGATGGTGGAAGGCGGCTTGGTGGCGATGTTGTAGGTCACGCTGACCACTTCGGGCAGTTTGGAGACAATATGAGAGGCCATCTTTTCCAGGATCTCCCAGGGGAGGTGGGTAGGCGCGGCGATCCGGGCGTCAAGGCTCTCCCAGCAGCGCACCTCGATCTGCATCCCGAAGACCCTTTTACCATCCCGCATCCCTGTAACCCGGTCTTCATGAAGGACGGCCAGGTACTGGAAACTCCCGGTCCCCGCCAGAATTTTCTCCACGATGGTCGTGGCCTTCCGGACGATGCGGACCCGCTCCGGCGTAACCTCGCCCAGGACCCGGGCCGCCAGTGCCGGTCCGGGAAAGGGGATGCGATTGAAGAGGGCCTCCGGCAGTCCCAGGGCCTGCCCCACCTTCCGGACGCCGTCCTTTCTCAGTTCCACCAGGGGTTCGATGATCTTGTAGCCGAATTCCTTCTGGGGATCGATGCCGATCTGGGCGAAGATGTTGTGCTGGCGCTTGATGCCGGCCACGGTTTCATCGATGTCCGTGAGGATCGTGCCATGGAAGAGGCATGTGGCGCCGCTGTCCAGAATCAACTTCTTGAATACCTTCCGGTAAAAAGTCTGGGTGATGGCCTCCCGCTTCAGCTCCGGATCGGTAATCCCCTTCAGGGCGTGAAAAAATTCCCTGCCCGCCGGGACGATCTCCACCTTGATCCCCAGGGCGGCAAAGAGATCGACGACCTGCTTGCCTTCGCCCTGACGCATGAGGCCGGTATCGATGTAGTAGGAACGTAGGCGGCCTCCCAGGGCTCGATGGCCCAGGGCCGTAACCACGGAGGAATCGACACCGCCGGACAGCGCGTTGATGGCGAGGCCTTTGCCGACGACCCGGCGGATCTCCTTTACCTTCTCATCAATGAAACTTTTCGGATTTAAATCCTGAACCTTGATTTCCCTGCTCATCTTTTCTCACCCTGTTTACCCTTCATTTAAATTCATTGAAATTTCTTCAGCACCCTGCCGAACCCTGCGATGGCATTCTTTATCGTGGCATCATCGACGCAATAGGCAATCCTGATGTATCCCGGACATCCAAAACCGCTGCCCGGAACCGTGAGGATCCGCTCCTCCTGAAGGGCCTTGACAAAGGCCACGTCGTCGGCGATGGGAGTCTTCTGGAAGAGATAAAAGGCGCCCTCCGGCTTGTTGACCTCATAGCCCACGGAGGACAGGCCTTCGCATAGGAGATCGCGCTTGCGTTTATATATCCCGGCCTCCACATTAACTCCCTGGAGACGGGCGATGACCCGCTGCATAAGGGCCGGGGCGTTGACGAAGCCCAGCATGCGGTTGCACAGGACCAGGCCGCCCATCAGATCGGCGACGTCCTCACATTCCGGATGGACGGCGACATAGCCGATCCGCTCCCCGGACAGGGAGAGGCTCTTGGAATAGGAAAATACCAGGATGCTGTGACCGTAAAGTTTCATGACGGCGGGGACCTGAACGCCGTCGTACAGGATGTCTCTATAGGGTTCATCGGAGATGAGATAAATAGCCCTGCCGTAATCCCGGGACTTGCGCTCCATGAGATCGGCCAGCCCCTCCATTGAGGCCGCGTCATAAACACGGCCGGT
>Ga0302248_1000463_pt1 | contig 39853 bp, 34 predicted proteins | sample AAG_UR_Leu_MG_FD_193528 | JGI IMG/M metagenome (GOLD analysis project Ga0302248, IMG submission 193528) | Enriched activated sludge microbial communities from anaerobic digester in WTTP, New Holstein, Wisconsin, United States - AAG_UR_Leu | ecosystem: Engineered > Bioreactor > Anaerobic >...
GGTTGTGGAACACGTATTCGATGGCTCCTCCGATGGTGCCGAAGACCTTGAGGATGACATTGGTCTGCTTGGCCGGGAGGGACTTGGTAGCCCGCTCCACCGCCAACTGCTTCTTGGCATAGTCGTCCAGGTCCTTGGTGGCAGGGTTGATCTTGATATCCTGGATGATGTCCAGGATGATAGCCAGAGCCGAGTTGACCTTGGCCTTGTCGATCAGCGTGCCGGTAGTGCGGGATATGATCCAGACTACCAGAGCCGAGATCAGGCCCAGGAAAAACTCCTGATTGGCGATGATGAAGTCCATTGATACTCCTTTATCTGGTTATTTCTTAGGTTGTGAGTTTGAACACTTTCACGAAGCCGGAGATGTAGGTGATCCCAGGACGGATACGGATGTACCAGTGGTACTTCCAATCGCTTCCGTGGTGTTCGACTTTGAGTTCGGCATCAGTGCGATAGCCGACGATGATGAACTTGGGCAGTCCGCCGATGATGTAATCGGCATCCATGAGACGGGGCTTTACGGGGATACCCGCAAAGGATACGTTGCCGCCTTCGAGCAGCAAGCGATCTCCGGCTCCGGTCTCACGCTTGGCGAGTTCGGCCCGGATGCGGATCAGATCCTTGTGAGCCACGTAGAACTTGAAGTTCTCCTGCTCTTCCAACATCTCGTCAGAGAAGGCAAGGAGAGCGGCTTCGAAGCGCTTCGCCCAGTCGGTATAGGTGGTCTTGGAGAGGTTAGTGACGTCGGTGGCGGTGGTAGCCAGTTTGACCACCCCATCCAGAGCCTTGATCTTGGCGGTGGCAGAGGCCCGATCACCCTTGAAGAGCAGCAAGCGGATGGCTTTCTCGGTCTTCTTGGCGATGTGGTTCTCCACATATGCTCCGAAGGCATCTTCGCCGTACTTGTCCTTGTAGAACTCGACCACATCCCTGCCCAGGGTGAACTCGGCATTGAGTATCCCAGTGGGTACGGAGAGATCGGCAGTCGAAACGTTCTGAGCCGTTAGAGCGCCATCGAGGGAGTTCTTGAAGACCAGGTCATCGATCAGGCCGACGTCGATCTTCTCGTCCTTCAGCAGTGGCAATACCGAGATATCCGAGAGGGTATCTCCGGGCTGGCTGCCAATCACCTCATCGATAAAGAGGCTGGTGGTATTGGCTGAGAGGATGTTCATGGCCTTGCCGGAGTCCACGTCAGAGATGCCTTTGTATATCTCACGATGGTTTGCTTTGACCATGATCTTGTTGCCGTCGATGGTAACTTCTTTGTCCACATTGGACTGGTTAGCATCAGGCTCACCGGGAATGCTCTTGGAGATGGCTCTGCTCATGGTGACAGAGAGGTCTTTGAGGCTCTTCTCGATGCTGTGGATGGCATCGCCCAGCTGGAGGTTGGGGTTACCCTTCTCCAGTTCACTGATCTTCTCAGTGATGGCGGTAATGCCCTTCTGCAGCTCGGAGTTGTTGTTATGCTCCGCAACCTTACGAAGGCTATTCAGTTCGTTTTTGATCTCGGCAAGGCTGGCTTCCGCACTGCGGTAGTCATCGGCTCGACCGTAGATCGAGACTCCATTGAACTCTCCTTTCTCGACCTTCTGCCAGAGATCACTTGAGAGATCTTCGCACTTGAGGACTTGCACCCAGGAGCCAACTTTAGTATCGGGAAAATGCTCTCTGTCACTGGTCTTGAGGATGTAGTTCTCGACCACGGTGAACTCAGGCACCGGTTGCATGTTGTGGTTCACATCGCACTTGCCGACCAGGCCATGCTTAGCGAAGTGATCGCAGGACTTCTGAATCTCTTCCCGGGTGTAATAATCACCCTGGGAATCGTGGATATTGGGCTCCATTAGAGTGACGTAAAGCCGTCCCTGAGTGCCACTCGTTTCACTCTTGAACTTGGTGGAGTTGATCTTGTGTTCAAAGCTTCTGCCTGAGGCATTCTTGACCACAAAGCCCTTCTGATTGGCGGGAGTCATCTCATCGAACAGAAGCGAGACCAGCTCGACTTCCACGTTGCGAAGTTCTCCCTTGAGAATGGTGCGTTTACGATTCACGCTACCTCCTTGTTGTTGATTGTCAGTTATGTAGTTGTGCATAGTTTACTGCGCTCCGAAGTTCCTGTTTTGCATGAAAAGCTGTTCGTCAGCGGTTTGCAGCACCTCGGTCAGATTACCAAAGTTGAAGTCCTCCGGTTTTACATTCCATCCGAAGTCGAAGTTGAACTCGTTCGCCAGAGCCAATGCGAGGCGATTCTGCAGCGGTCTAACTACGAACTGGTAGAACATCCGCATATCGCTACTGTTATCGCCACCAAGCTGCCCTGGGATAAGCTGTGAGACAATCCTGGCGGGTACCCTGTGATAGGCGAGGATACCTTCCCTGAGGTCTTTCTTAAGTCCTAAGAAGCCACCTTCTCTGTCCTGTTGACGGAGTGGCTCAAGGCGTATCTTCACGTCCCGGCTCTCACTCTCGATCAGCACTGTGGAGTGGCTCTTGGCATTACCTTTGACCTCAGTAAGAGCCTTCTCAATCTCGGTGTAGGCATCGGTCATTACCTCATTGCCCTGCTCATCAGTGACGGTGCCGTCTCTGAGAGTACCGCCTTCCACGATCACGAAATAGTCGATCATCAAGCCGTTCTTGAAGTTGTTGTAGTCGAAGGTCTTGATCTCACCCAAGATCTCGATGTTGATGGCAATCGGCAGGCAAGCCAGGCCCCATGCATTTGATCTATGTGTTGACTTCTTCACATGGATGATGTCTTCGTAGGCGAAGTCCTTCTTCTGGTTGTTCTTGACCTGGATATAGTTGGGTTTGAAGAAGCCGAACTCGTCATAGTTCTCCACGATCTGCACTTCAGAGGGCAGCATCCTCTCCAGACCCATCCACTGGCCTTGGGCATTGCGCATCTTGATCAGGAAACCGTTACCACAGGCCAGATAGAACTTCATCAATTCCGCCAGAATAGTAGTCTGGTCTTCACAGGCCGGGAACTCAGCATCTTTGATCCAAGCATTTACTTGGCTGTTCTTGCAGTCGAACTGCATGATGGTTGCCATGGTCAGGGCATCGATACAGCCGGAGTGGTACTCATCAGTATCTAAGAGATTGAGCAGGTTGCTCATTGAATAGGGCTGAGAGACAACTTTCTTGGTCTCGGCTGCCTTGGATACCAACTGCTTACCGATCCGCTGATACTTGGATAGATCTAGGCATTCAGTCTTGTACTTGCTCTCCAATAGATCTGCAGCTGAACTGATCGCCAGGTTATAGGCTCCTATACGCATCACTCTCACGATCCCGCTCCAGTGCCGTTTTTCAGCAGGTCAATCTTGGCGATCCTGACCAGTCTGGTACCGTCTATGCGGCTGGTATAGTATTCCACACTAGGCAGGTCCCGGTTCATCAGCTTGAGGTAGAAAGAGCGGAACTTTTCTTTGAGAGCATAGAGAACAGCATCCGGATCACTAACTTTCTGGGCATTGACGATCAGGAAGACTGTCCAGGCGATATCGGTGTCCACATACTGCCTGGATGTGCCATGCTTACCTGTCTCGGAATCGAGGATCAGGATAGCGCAGGGCAGACTCTTGGGGATATTGTCCTTGTTATACATCACTTCGGAGATACCGGAGAGATTCAATGCTTGGGTTATGCGGTCTCTTTGGAAGATGAACTTCTCCAACGTGGTCATAGACTTACCTCGATGCTATTCAATTGCTGGTATATCCACTGCTCCCGGTTTGAGATAACTTCAGCGAATACATTACGGGCAGTAATGCCTTCCCGCTTGATCTTGCCCCGGATGAGATAGGCGATCTCGGCTACGGTCAGCGCTTTACCTGTATCTTTATCAGTCCAAGACAGGTGTTTGCGTTCGACCCAAGCGATTAGTGGAGCGATCGGAGTCCAGGAAGGCACTTTACCGCCCAAGACGAAAGGCTCGTGACGCACGTTTGAGCCTACCCTTAGGATCATGGCTGTATCGGTGGTTTGGAGCAAATAGCCGGTATTGCCATAGAAGTCACCCTTGTCATAGATCTGCTGTGCCAGAATCTCCTTGCGGGACTCGGCATCGATCACAGAACCGATCAGATGCAGCCGGCTCTCCAAAGCAGAATAGATAGCTCTGTAGATCTCGATCATCAGCTCATCCGGAGATGTAACATCACGATCTGGCATCAGATCACCCCCACACGGATGGGACGAGCTTGTCTGGGCTTGAGTTCGTTCAGGCGATCCAGACCGGCAGGATTGAGATAGGCTTGCAGGATGGTGAGTGCTCTCAGCTCAAGATTGGCTTTGAATGCGTCAATTTCGCTCCCTGTGAGCAGTTCGGTGGCAGACTGGTCTAATCCTACGGTCTTGACTATTCCCTCCCCCAGGGTCTTTAAATTGAGAAACTCAGCAGTGGAGTGCAGCATCAGGAACGAAAACCCAAAACGAAAAGAAATCAGGAATGGCTCCTCTTCCGGCATATCTTCGTGAGTTGCCCGATCATAGTGCTCCTGCATAACTAGTGAGTGGATCATCTCCAGAACCAAGCCCTGATGCTCTTTGAAGATGCCATTGTTGGACATCTCCTTGGGCAGGTTGAGGATGGCGAGCATGGCATCGGTCTCGACCGGGATAGGGATCACTGGCCCTTCCTCATCATCTCGGAAAGCTCAATGGCTCTCATTCCCACTTGCTTCGCCCACTTGGAGGCTAGCATGTTGTTTGCAGCTCGCTCCCAGTCTCCGGCACCGATAAAACTCAGGGTGTTCTTGAACTCCAGGAGCCCCTTGATGCCCAAGTTGAAGCACATATTGAGCAGCACCGACTGGCGAACCTCATCGAGCTTATTGTAAACCTCAGGTATCTCATCAATCAGCCACTGCTCGCAGTCCTGGATATCTCTCTCCAACATGGCATAAGCTTCTTTCTGGGATATCCCCCGATCATCGAGATTGCGGCCGATACCGATGGTCAGTTTGCCTGCGGTGCAGCGGTATGGCTTCAGTCGCAGACCCTCATGTCTGACTAACTGAGCCTTGATTCGGTTCATCAACGCTTCGGTCATGCTTTCTCCTTGTTCCATATGTGATCATTGATCCAGAGCCAGGAAAGCACTACCCTGTATGCTGACAAATCAGGATGAGCAAGGATGAGACAGTTTTTAGGATTGACAGAAATCAACGCTGCATATCCTTGCTAAAATAGAAATTCACACTGTGAGGGATAGGTGAGACAAATCAGTGAATATACGAGCAAAGCCTTGGAAGACAGGCTGTTGATTGCTGATGACAAGGAGCAATTGATGTTATGTTGCGCTTCTTTGTGCCAACATGAGTGTCTTTGTATGAACAAGCTGTCGAAACAGAAGTATTTGGATTATAAGAGGTAATCAATGTCTGGTGATTTAACTTTTCTAACCAATGAAGCCAATCGTAGTCTCTTGCGGCGACTAGAAGTGTTAATGGCAAGCACCCAGTTTTTTGATTGCCTGGTGGGTTACTTTTTTGTGAGTGGTTTTTATAAGCTATACAAATCGCTTGAGCATGTAGAGAAAGTCAGAATACTTGTTGGCTTAAGTACGGATAAGAACACGTATAACCTCATTCAACAATCAAAAGAGCAAAGCGAAATTCCACTGATGTCTCAGGCGCAAATAATTGAAAAGGCACCTGATGCTATTCTTGATGAGTTGGAACACTCTGATGATTCTGTTGATGTTGAAGAGGGTGTCACCAAGTTTATTGAGTGGCTAAAATCTGGTAAGCTTGAGATAAGATCATATCCAGATGAAAGAATCCATGCTAAAGTATATGTAATGTCTTTCGTTAGTGGAGACAGAGATGCTGGTAGGGTGATAACAGGATCGAGCAACTTGACTCAGTCTGGATTAAGAGATAATCTGGAGTTCAATGTCGAACTTAAGAGTAGAGCTGATTATGATTACGCAAAAGAAAAATTTGAAGAGCTATGGCAAAAAGCTACTGATCTTTCAATAACATATGATGATACAATAAGAAACAAATCTCCTTTTGCTCAATTTACTCCATACGAATTATACCTGAAATTTTTATATGAATACTTCAAGGAAGAGCTTAACCTACCAGACAATCTTGAGGATATTTATGTCCCAGAAGGGTTTATTAAACTAAAATATCAAGAAGATGCTGTAGTAAGTGCCAAAAAAGTTTTAGAAGAGTACGGCGGGTTGTTTCTATCAGACGTTGTGGGGCTAGGAAAAACCTATATGTCTGCTTTGTTAGCACAGCAACTTGATGGGAGATCATTAGTAATAGCTCCTCCTCATCTTCTTGATAAGAATAATCGTGGGTCGTGGCCTAATGTTTTTGGAGACTTTAGAGTTCCACACACAGACTTTGAATCAATCGGAAAACTTGAATCTATTCTCTCTCGGGATGTATCGAAATACAAGAATATATTCATTGATGAATCTCACAGATTCAGAACAGAGATGAACCAGACTTACGCAATGTTAGCACAGATTTGTCGTGGTAAGCGTGTTATCTTAGTTTCTGCTACACCTTTGAATAACTCGCCGGACGACATTCTCAGCCAGATGAAGCTGTTTCAAAATGGGAAAAACAGCACTATACCCAATGTCAGAAACTTAGAAGCTTTCTTTTCTCACTTAAAGAAGAAGCTCCAGGGCTTGGATCGAAAGACTGATAGGGATGAATATATTCGAATTGTTCAGGAAAATGCTGCCCAAACGAGAAACTACATCCTAAAGTACTTGATGGTGCGAAGAACGCGGAATGACATCATCAAATACTATGCAGATGACCTCAAATCACAAGGGCTCACTTTTCCCAAGGTTGCCGATCCTGAGCCTCTATTCTATCAATTTAATGCTACAGAAAATGCAATATTCCTCGACACAATGAAGATAATCACCCAGTCCTTTGTATATGCTAGGTATCGTCCACTTACCTACTATAAAGGTGATGTGGATCATAGGGATATACAGGGTCAGAGAAACTTGACCAAGTTTATGAAAATTCTACTAATCAAACGCTTGGAAAGCAGCTTCTATGCTTTTAAGCTTACTATTGATCGCTTTCTAAAGTCCTACGAGAGGGTCATCAAGGAGTTTGAGAAGGGTCATGTTTACATAAGTAAGAAGCATATCACGAAAATCTTCGAGTTGTTAGATGCAGCCGATTACGACACAATAGAGAAATACCTTGAAGCTGATAAAGCAATTAAGCTTGATGCGAAGGATTTCCATCCCGATTTTATCAAGCATCTGAAAAGTGACTTAGCGACACTAGAAGATATTCAAAAAACGTGGGCTACATTAACTCATGATCCCAAATGGGAGACATTCGCAGATGTGCTAAAAGTAGATAAACATATAAACAAGTCAAAAGCAATCATCTTCACCGAATCAAAAGAAACTGCTGAGTATCTATTCAATAGAATAAGCAAAGAAATAGACCCCAAAGCTCTCTTATTCTCCGGATCATCCAGTGAGTTACATCGTAAAGAAGTTATTTCGAATTTCGATGCAAAGGCCTATGATCCAAAAGATGACTATCGTATCCTGATCACAACTGAGGTGTTATCTGAGGGAATAAACCTTCACAGATCTAACATTGTGATCAATTATGACATTCCTTGGAACCCAACCCGGCTGATTCAAAGAGTAGGGCGTATCAATCGTGTGGATACAGCGTTCAAAGAGATTTATACATACAATTTTTTCCCCACAGAAGAATGTAATGACGCCATTAAGCTCAAAGAGGCAGCAGAAGCTAAGATACACGCTTTTATAGAGATGCTTGGCAATGATGCTCGATTGCTAACTGATGGTGAAGAAGTCAAGTCTCACGATCTATTTGCAAAGCTAAATTCGAAACAGACCATTACTGGGGAACAAGAAGAGGAAGATAGTGAACTTGAGTATCTAACGGAAATCAGAAAGATCAGAGACGAAAACCCCGATCTGTTTACGAGAATTAAAAGACTTCCCAAAAAAGCACGCTCAACAAAGCTAATGCTGTCTCAAGGAAGTAAACACAATCTGGAGTTACCCGGACTTCTAACATACTTTAGGCAGGGAAGACTGGATAAGTTCTTTGTTAGTACGATTGCGAGCAAAGACTCCTTGGAGTTAGATTTCTTCCAATCTGTACGCATACTAAAACCTGATGACGTAAATGAAAATAGGAAAGATATCCCATTGCACTTCTATGAAATGCTAGCCAAAAACAAATCTGCGTTCGAATTTGCTACCAGTATCGAATCTGAAGAGCAAATGCAGAGTCATAAAGGTAATACCAATGAAGTATATATTACCAAGAGGCTAAAATCTAATGAAGTCAAGAAGTATCACGGTTTCACTGATATTGAGGATGACTATATAACCTCAGTGATAAAACTTCTTAATGATGGAGCATTGCCCAAACACACTGCGAAAAAGATAGCAGACAAGCTTAAGAATGAGGCAGACCCTTTGAAGATACTCGGTATCCTTAAGTCAAATATCTCACCAGACTTCTTTAATCCAGTTATAGCAAAAGACGCTTCTCAAGCGTTTAAACCGCGTGAAGTAATTCTATCATCATATCTTTTGGAGGGTAAATGACTAAGCAACAGTCTTATGAGTTAATTAAAACCACATTTACACAATCGTTTGATAAAGACAGATTTGCTCATTTTGTCAATGAGCTGCTAAATGGTTATGATCAATCGAAAGCAACTTCTTATACTGGTCAGATGGTGAAGCATGCCTTCAAAGAACATGTGAATCATTGCCATCGATTAGGCACTTATACGACTCCTCAGAAAGAAACTATCGATATCCTTACAGTTCATCTTACCAAGGACAGCAAACTTGAGAAAGCACGAACAGCGATAAGAAACTATGTAGCTTATCACCTTGACCAACATGGGAAAGATGCTGCATTGGTTGCGTTTGTTTCTCCCTCAGAAAAGCAGTGGAGATTCTCCTATGTGAAGCTTGAGTACAAAACCGTCACCAAAGATTCCGGTAAGATAGCTACTGATACATCCTTGACCCCCGCTCGGCGTTTTTCATACATTGTGGGGGAGGGAGAAAGCTGTCACACGGCACAAACTCGTTTTGTTGGATTATTGGAAAACACGCTACTAAAACCAAGTATCGAAGACATTCAAGAATCATTCAGTGTGGAGACAGTTACAAAAGAGTTCTTTAATCAGTATGTAGTGCTGTTTAAGAGATTCTGCAGCGCTTTAGAATCAATAGTTAAAAAAGATTCAAACCTGCATAACGAGATTCAAAGGAAAAACATAAATCAAGTAGAGTTCGTAAAAAAACTCATGGGACAGATAGTATTCCTCTATTTTTTGCAACGCAAGGGATGGTTAGGCGTCCCCAAGGGTTCGAACTGGGGAGAAGGCCCCAAGGACTTTCTAAGAAAGCTTGCAAACAAAGAATATGTAGATTATGTTAATTTTCACAACGATGTGCTTCAACCTTTATTCTATGATACTTTAGCAACTGATCGTGGTCATGAAGCATGGTCTAAAATACTCAACTGCAGAATACCATTTTTAAATGGTGGCCTCTTTGAACCGATGGGAGATTTCGATTGGAAACGCAACCCCATATCGCTGCCCAACAACCTGTTTAGTAATTCTACATATATTGACGAGCATGTTTATGGAACTGGGATACTCGACGTATTTGATCGATACAATTTTACTGTGAATGAAGCCGAACCACTAGAAAAAGAAGTTGCCATTGATCCTGAAATGCTTGGAAAGATATTCGAGAGCCTGATTGAAGAGAATCAGCGCAAAGGGCAGGGAGCTTTTTATACTCCAAGAGAAATTGTACATTTTATGTGTCAAGAGAGCTTAATCAATTACCTTGATAGTCAATTAAACAAGACAGCTGTAACGGTAAACAGAGACGATATAGTAACATTTATTCAGATTGGGGACCATGCTGCTTTCTATGAGGCAGCCAGACTTTCCGGATACAGTAGTTACCTTCAAGAAATACCAGATAGCATTATAAACAATGCCAGGATCATTGATGACAAGCTAACCACAATAACTGTTTGTGATCCAGCGGTAGGTTCAGGAGCATTCCCCGTAGGTATGATGAAGGAAATAGTACGATGCCGCAGTGCTTTAACACCATATTTTAATGATGTGCATGACAGGACTCCCTACAATTTCAAGCGCCATGCTATTCAAAGTAGCTTGTACGGAGCTGATATAGATCTTGGGGCAGTAGAAATAGCTAAGCTCAGATTATGGTTATCCTTAGTAGTTGACGAAGAGAACGTACAGCAGATTAAACCTTTACCTAATCTTGATTACAAGATAGTTGCTGGCAATTCGCTAATTGGTATTGAGATAGATGCTCTTAATGACTACATGACCGTACAAATCGAAAAAGAGAAAGACTCTTTATTCGATGAAACAGATGCAGATAAAAAGGCTGAACACAAAAAGACCATTGACGTTTTGATTAACACACTAACCCATGGGATGAAAGTTTTCGATTTCGAGCTATTTTTCTCCGAGGTGTTTCATAAAAAAGATGGTTTTGACGTGATAATAGCTAATCCTCCCTATGTAAAAGAACAGGGTCACAAAGAGATATTCAGGGAAGTCAAGAAGGGCAAACTACGCAAGTTTTACAATGGTAAAATGGACTTGTTCTACTTCTTCTTTCACCTGGCATTAAACTTAACAGCCGATAATGGGTCCATTGCATTCATTACTACGAATTATTTTCCCACAGCAACGGGGGCATCGGTATTGAGATCTGACTTTTTCAATAGAGCGTGTTTCTTGCGCTTAATAAATTTTTATGAACTCAAGATTTTTGAATCAGCTCTTGGGCAGCACAATATGGTGAGTATTTTAAAAAAGGCTTTCAATCCTACTGTGGTCTGTAATACCTGTATTACGCGGAGGAGGGGCATAGCAACCCCGGAAATCTTAAAAAACATCTTTTCTGGCACAGATAAAGAAACCGTTTATCATTCCATCCCACAGAAGAATTTATACGATGGCGAAGAGCACTATATCCGATTAGAAAGCGATATTATGTTGTCGGGCGTCAATATCCATAGTATATTGACAAAACTGCAAAGAACGAGTGTTACGTTAGGGAGTGTGTGCCAAGTAAACCAAGGAATAGTAAGTGGTTGTGATAGTGTTTCAAATAGAAATATGGATGCAATTTATGATACTGAAGTACAAAGAGGTGATGGAGTATTCGTTTTTGATTTAAACAACTCACGTGATCAAACGGTTATCTCATCATTCAACGAAGCAGAAAACGCACTGTTGAAACAATTCTTTAAGAATTCAAATATAGGGAAATATGTTTGCCATGATACTACGCCAAGGAAGATACTCTATCTGGACAGGAACGTCATGTCATTGGCCGATTTACCTAATATAAACAGACACTTATGCAAATTCGAGGATGTTTTGAACCAACGCAGAGAGGTTGTTAATGGGGTAATTTCTTATTTTCAACTGCAATGGCCTAGATCTATAGATATTTTTACTAGTCCTAAAATCGTGGTCCCTCAAAGATCCAGAAGAAATACATTTGCATATAATGAGGACGAATGGTTTAGTAGTGCAGATTGTTACTTCATTACGAAGGCAAACTATAACATCAGCCTTAAATACGTTCTTGCGCTTCTGAACAGTAAAGTCTACTACATCTGGCTATATCATAAGGGCAAAAGGAAAGGCGAATTGCTCGAATTGTATGCAAAACCTCTTTCAGAAATCCCCATCAAACTTATTTCTCCAGAAGATCAGGAATTGTTTATCGAGTTAGTCGATGAGATTATACTAAGTAAGCAGGACGATTCTTCTGCTGATACATCCTCACTCGAAAATGAGATCGATCAATTAGTATACAAGCTATATGATTTTTCTCAAGAGGAGATTGATTTCGTGGAAAATGAGTATCAACAGAAGATTGCAATTAGCATGAATGATTCGATTATTGCGGACTCAACAGAAGAGGATTTATAACAATGGCAAGTTCTGAGTGCCCAATATGTAAAGCGGACAACATAACGCTCGCAGCGCATAGTGGTGGAGCTGATAGATCGGTTATTGTTTGCCCTAACTGCGGGCGGTATGAGATTTCGGGTACAGCATACGCTACTTTCAGTAATAAAGTGAAAGACGCAAAACTCTCATTCGCAATCAGAACAAGGTTTTATAGAGATGAGCATGTTTATGTTAGCGCATCAAATAGGGAGGAGATATTGGCTGGCATCTTTGTTCCTGTTAAAGTCAAAGACATTGCAGAATTGGTTTTAGTTAAAGTCTTCACTGATGAAGATAACATATCTAAGGAGTTGGCGCTTTCAATGGAGAACGCTCTTCAGTTTGGTATTGAAAACGATACTAAAATGCAAATGGTACTAAATTACATTGAGAGCAAAGGTTGGTTCAAACTACTTAGATTTTCTGGCGGTGGTGCGCATTTATCTTTAACTGGGGAAGGTATAAGTCATGCTGAGGACATTATAAACCCAAATTATGAATCAAAACAGGTTTTCGTAGCCATGTCGTTCAACCCTGAGTTAGATACATTATACTCCGATGCTATTCAAGAAGCTGTTAAGCACTGCCATCTAACTGCGTTAAGAAGCAAAGACTTTGATTTTAACGATGAAGTAATCAAGAATATACAACTCCAAATAGACAGTAGTAGATTTGTAATTGCTGACTTCACAGACAATAGACCAGGTGTGTATTACGAGGCTGGATATGCCACTGGTCGATATATTCCGGTTATATACTGCTGTAGGGAGAGCGACAAAGTGAACATACACTTTGACATAGACCACTTCAATTTTATCTTCTGGAGTGACCTGGAAGGCTTGAAGAGTGATCTAATTAAGCGTATTACAAATACTAACCTATCAGGCTAGTCAAATAATACAATTGGATGAGGAGTTAAAATGGAGAGAACCGATCTGATTCTGCACGAATCTCCAGCTGTAATCAAGCACTTGGAGATTTTGCAAGGGATTATATCAAGAATGGCAGGAAATAGTGCATCTTGCAAAACATGGGCTTTAACAATCATCACAGGCATAATTGCCTTTTCGATTCAAAATCAAAGTATACCAATCTGGACTAGCCTTATCCCAGCTATTATGTTCCTTGCACTGGATGTTTTTTACCTTGGATTGGAAATCAAGTTCAGGGACTTGCAGAAAGTATTCGTTCAAAAGTTATCCTCAAATACGCTTACTCCTGGTGACATTTATATGTTCGAAAATGACAGTTCATCCCACATTCACCTTAAATACATTTGGGGTGGTATTAGGTCATTTTCTACCTCATTCTTCTATTTTCCTATTGTAACGCTAATTGCTGTGTTGTGGATTATTGGTTTCTGATTCCAGGGAGATAAACATGCCTAAAAGACAAGTATTTTACAGCTTTCACTATGCTAATGACGTTTTTAGAGTACAGCTTATTAGGAACATTGGTGTTATCGAAGATAATAAGCCCGTTTCAGAGAATAGTTGGGAGGATGTGAAGAGAAAGGGGGATGAAGGCATAAAGAAATGGATTAATGACAATATGTACTACCGCTCATGTGTTATAGTTCTTATCGGAGCAGAAACAGCTACCCGCAAATGGGTCAGGTATGAAATTAAAAAGGCATGGGTAGACAAAAAAGGGTTGCTGGGTATCTATATTCATAACCTGAATTGTCCTAGAAACGGAACATGCTCGAAGGGAGATAATCCTTTTGACCATTTTACCTTTCAAGATGGAACTAAACTATCAAGCAAAGTGAAATGCTATAATCCCAATCCTAATGCTCCATACAAAGATATCAGAGACAATCTGGAAGCATGGGTTGAAGAAGCCATTCAAGCTTCATATAGGAGGTGATGGTGTATAGAGGATTTAACGTAAAAAATATTACGTTTAATGGCAATTATATTGATATTGGATTGCACCAACAAAAACAATATAAAACAATCATAGATAAAACTCTGGATAGCTTCATACTTGACAGTGGTAATTTGGACGGATCGAAAATGCAGAGTGACTGGTTTCCAACAATTGATGCTGATATCTTTGTCTCTCATTCTCATAAAAATATGGATTTAGCATTAAGTTTTGCCGGTTGGTTAAAAGATAGGTTTGGTTTATCAACTTTTATTGACTCAAGTGTTTGGGGTTATTCCAATGATTTACTAAAGAAAATTGACGATAAATACTGCACAAGAATAACAGATGGTCTTTATGATTACGAAAAACTAAAAGCTTCTTCAAGTCATGTTCACATGATGCTCGCTAGTGCACTAACAATGATGATTAATAAAGCAGAATGCTTGTTCTTCTTGAACACCCCTAGTTCCTTATCTGTAGATAATATTAAGCAAAAAACAATGTCACCTTGGATATATTTTGAGTTAACGACTAGCAGGTTTATCAGAAAACCTATTCCAGAAAGGAGAATTCAAAAGGTAATAACAGAAGCATACGCTATCATCAAAAAAGCTGAATTGAACATAGAATACACAGTTGATTTTTCGGACTTTATCACATTAGGTGCAGATGAACTCAAAGCGTGGTCTAACGGTATTGGCATAAAAGGGATTGAAACTTTAGATAAATTGTATGAGCTACATCCTTTACACTAATCTTTAATTAGACTATTGTAGTCGTCGTCCTGCACTTCCAATGAAATGGTGGGAACGGAGTATGTGCTCCAGATACGCCTACCGGGTTCATCTCTGAGTCGTATTCGATCTGATCGTCTTTGATCCAGGGTGCGAGTGCTTTGATGTAGTCTCTGGCATCATCCAGGCTGCTGGATTTGGTATCCAGAGCCATGAGATTATCCATCACTTCGATTGCATCGTTTAGGGGATAGATCTTATCCTGGGCAGCCAGTGCCCGGCAGATGTCACTGGTGCGGTCATCCAGGATCACCACGAGCTTGTAGTATCTGGCTTTGGCTTTCTTGTATCCCTGCAGCCTTCCGAACTCTCTGATTCTGAGTGCTGTGTGCTCAGCCAGTCCTTGCCAGTAGCTGGATGATCTATTGGCAATGTCATTGAACTGGTCTTTGAGAGTCTTGGCAAGCATCTCTTTGGTATAACCTTGCTCAATAGCTTTGGAGAGGGTATCTGCGAAGTTCTGACGTACATCAGCCTCGAAGTGATTCCCGATCCAGAACAACTGCTGCTTCTGAATGGTGGATGAGAGATGTTGATCTTCAATGCCCCAGAGTCCGATTGATGTCTTGGATGGTGCTTGCACTTGGGTGTCTCTCAGACCGAGACGCACACAGCGGTCTATTATCGCTTTGGTGGGCTCATTGACCAGTGCTGCGAAGTCATCTCCCAACTGAGTATTGATGATGCCCATAAGCTTATCTATGGAGTCCTTGTTGAGCTTCTCGGCTCTTGGCATGTCACTCAGCATCTGGATGGCAAGCCTGGCAGCATCCTTGATCTCGGTCTTCCAGGCATTATTGAGAACCCGGTAATAATCAAGCATGAGCTTATCGTAGTAGTTCATCAGAAGGAGAACCTCCGGACCTTAACTCTGTTCCTGCCTAAATCATATTCTGAGAACCGTTCCAGGCATCCTGCCAGAGCATCACAGCCATCGATATATCCATCAGGGTAGGTGAGGAACTGGCTGATGAGAGTGGGAGTATCCTGTCCCTCCGGAAAGAGCACCTTGGCTGTCTCAATGATGGTCTCTGTCCTTTCTATTCTCAGGTTCTTGTTATCCTTGTTATCTATCCGCTTGATCCTATGCGATATTGGAGGCAGATGGTTGTCTTGTGCCCACCTGTCGAAATCAGCCAGGATTCGTGCCTGCCCATAGGTAGTTTCACAGGCAGCTCTGGCTTTGACTCTATATGTTCGATCAAGCTCCTGATAGGCATCATAGTAGTATCTGAAGAACTTGGTGTTCTCGGTTTGCCTTATCCAGGCATGGATCACGTAGAAACGATTACCATCATAGCCAATGGAGATGATGGCCTTGAAGCAGCCCTTCTCTCCCCAGGCTGGATCGGCATAGATCCAGACCCGCTTCATCTGGGATGGCTCTGGTAGAGATCTATACTTGGTGAACCAGTGGTTCTTGAAGATGTTACCTTCGATTACCGGCTGCCCAAGCATCTCTCTTTGATAACCGGTATGTCCGAACTTGGCTCGCAGGTTTGGCAGAGTTGCTGTGGGGTATTGAGCCTCCCAAGTGGACTTACCATGCTGATCTTCGAGAGAGAAGCGCAAAATCGCTTTCTGGTGCGTTTTCAGAACCGATTGGTATCCCAAGTCCAAATCTGGATTATCGGCCCGCATTTCGCCTAATATGAGTTCCTGAAATTGGCAAATGGAGTAATTTGGATGTACCAGGTTACCGAGCCAGACGATCTTGCCATTTCCCTCCGGTGAGAGAGCTCCGGCAAGTTCCTGGGTAATCTTCTCCATGCGTCTCTTACCGATGGACTGGTTACCCATATTCTCTTCTTTATCGATGTCATCACAGACGATCATTCCGGGTCGCTTGGCAGTCTTGGGATTGATAGTCCCTCTATGACTCTGCTTGATGCTTCTGGCTCTGATCCTGGCTTTGTTCTTGAGATAGAAGTCCAGATCAAAGGCATCCACAGGTTGCAGCTCCGGATAGTCGATGGTGAGCCGCTTGTTGTTCTGCAGCTCATGCAGAGTGAAAGCGGTGCGCTCTTGAGCCAGATCTATGTCTGCTGCAGTATGGATTACGTAGCGTTCACCTTTGATAATCATCCAGATCGGATAGACCACTCCCATGAGAACCGTTTTGCCCAGCCCACGAAAACCAGTGATGGCGATAATGCCTGAGCCCTTATCAGTCTCATCGAACATGGTCTCGTGCGCTGGGCAAAAAGGTAGCGGGAAGATATGCGGGAAATAGGTATGGCAGAAGAACGAGAAGGCGTCCCATCCCTCTGATGTGGTGCGCCTTATCCGCTCAGTCTTGGCTTCAGGATTATCGTCTATAAAAGGCAAGACGGAGATCGTTTTGGATGCGATCTCCGTCAGAGCCTTGTTATGCCGCTGAATGAACTTCTTAGGCATAACCGGGTATCACCCCAACCCCCAGCAAGCTGTTGGTTGGGGACCCCGAGTTTCCGGAAGGATCAGCGGAGCCGAGGGGATCGGCTCCGCTGTCAGGCAGGCAGGATGTCGTGGAGCAGGAGGAAGCAGCTCCACTCGTTGGAGGGTAGGCAGGATGGGTATGTAGGTGTGTTTGGAGGCAACCATGTCCGTGGCTGTAAATCTATCCATTTCTGATCCTCAAGTACTCGGCCAGGTCTATCACGATGCTTTGGAACTGCTTAAGCTGGGTCTCGTGACCTCTTTCAATCATGAAGTCGGTCACCTGATCAAGGAAACGAACAATGTAGTCATTGAGCTCCTTTGATGGCACCGCGTCCTTCTGATTCTGCTTGATGAGTGAGACCAGGCTCTGCAGAGCGGTATCGGCAGGATTCTTGGCATACTCACGTAGTGCTTGGATGAGAGCCTTCTTGCGAGCCAAGTTGATCTCATGGTCAAGCTTACGCTCTTCCTTGAACATCTCGTCCCACTTACCTGACTTGATCCACTTGCGGACGGTGATATCGGATACTCCGAAGATCACCGCCAACTCAGTGGGTTCGGTTTTGCCGTTCAGATAGGCTTCTTTGCAGTTATCCCGCTTGATGCGGAACTCAATGGAGTTACTCATACTCGGGTTTGACCTGGTTCTTGAGGACATATTGGTTAAGGTCTTTTCCGGAGCAGCGCAGCTGTCCGTTTTCAGTTGTGCGAAATGCTCGCAGAGGGTTGGCAATGTCTCTAATCCAACGATAGACGGTTTTCCTGCTCACTCGGAGAGCGGTGGCTACTTCGTCCGGTCGGTAATTGCGATTGACGTCGAATACTTTCATTGGCTCCTCTGCTGTTATCGTTTCTATGGATGCCATGTTTCAATCTCCCTTGCTTTGATCAAATCAGGATGGGCTACCATGAGACAGTATCTACAGGGCACTGAAGTTCAGCACGATTCGGTTGTAGTTACCGGCTTCGTCTCTTACTGCGAAAGAGATGTACTGCTTGGTGGAAGTGACCAGGATGGCTTTATCGATCAGCTCCATCGCTTCCTTCCAGACTGGATCTTTGATCTTGTATCTGCGGAGAGCGAAGATACGGTAACGTGCTAATTGCCCTCGCTTATCTACTTGGAATGCTTCGTTGATGATAGCCTTGAGATTGTCACTGGAGTCGGCAGACCAGGCTTTGATGCACTCGTCTATCTTCTGCTTGGCGAGTTGCAGCTCAATGCCAAACTGAATCTTCTCCCTGAAACGCATCTCGATGCGATACTTCTCATCGAAGCTGATGAGCAGGGCATTGCCCTTCCATTCGAGGCCATTTCTGCGAGCAGCGTCGTTCAGATAGTTCTCGATGATCTGGATCATTTTCTGTTTGTCGGATAGAATACGTTCTTGCAGTTTGATGGCGCAGTCCATCGCTTTCTTGACTGCGGCGTCCTTTTCCACTATTTCGGTGTGCAGCACCTTCACAGGGATTTCCCTACCTTGAGCATCGGTTAAGGTGCGTTCTTTGACTGGCTTGCTCGCTTTACTCATTTGAATCCTCCTTAGGATCGCTTTGTTTATTTGGTGATTGATTGATCTCTTGTTTCTTGATGTAGGACTGGAACATAGCGATAACCGCTCTGCGCTCCTTCTTGTTGAGCAGGTTCCAGTGGCTTTTGGAATAGTGACTGATCGTGAATGCCCGCAGCTGGGACTCGGTCCAGCCGGCTTGCTTCATCAGTGCATGCATGTACTTGCCCTGTTTATCGTAGTTGTATTCGAGGGGTCTGCCATGTCTGCGGTACTTCAACATAATGGCTTTGAACTCGAGCAGCTTATCTTCGGATAGGGCTCTGAGCGAATCGCCATAGCCCATACCATTCATGATGAACTTGAAGGCGTCCATCGGCCAGTGGAACTTCTTGACCCGCAGGCCATGTATCTCTTGGCGTAGTTTTCGTTCTCTCAGTTCCTTATCCATAGAATGCCCCCGATTGGCTGATCTTACAGTGCTTGCTGTGATTGTTGATCCGTGCGCTTCTTAGTTTGGTAAGGCGCTCTTGGCTTGGGTGGCATCCCGGCCTTGCTACGCAGTTCACCCAGGATGCCCTTGATCACAATCGATCCCACCATGGGGATTTTCTGGGGTTCTAATACGCAGTATCCGCTCTGATCGATGCCGATCACCTTAACCGAGGCCATCGCTTCCAGATAGAGGTATATCCACTGCCTGCTACGTCCATAGATATCAGCCAGTTGACGGATGCTGCGTATCTTCTGGCTGGCGATCACCTTAAGCAGTTTACTACACTCCATCTTACTGAAGTCCAACTTCTGCGAGTGCGTATTAACCAGCTTGAAGTCGTAGCGATGGGCATAGACATAGATCTCTTGATCTTTGCAGATACACTTGATGTTGCCTTCGGCAAGCATCGTGCGCATCACCTCGTTGACGATATCTAGGGGAGCGTCCGTCATCTCGCAGACCAGTTTCTGGTTGAAGGGACGTCGGAACTGGAGCATGAAGCGGCGTACCAGATCTTGCTGTGTCATAAGGCCTCCCTCAGCACCAGCTCAGATAAGGGGGTTTCTTTGTCAGTGCGGGTTTCCAGCATATGCATGACCTTCATGGCCTGCCGCAGGTTGCCCTTGCTGTAGTTCCAGACAAAGTCTGTGGTGGTCTTATCGACCGGATCGGTCATCACTTTCTTGGTGACTTTCATAATATCCTCCTTGGTATTATCTTGGAATTCGTAGAAGTAGTTGCAGCGGTCAAAGTAATGGGAATCGATACGGGATAGCTTATCCTTTGCTTCCTGCATCCCGATCAGCAGGATCACTGCCAGAGTCTCGTCAGCCAAGTCCCGGATCGAACCTAGCAGTTCGTAATAGCGGAAGGCATAGTCGATCTCATCGATGATGACCACCGCGTCCTGCTGTTCACACAGGACTTGGACACACTGCTTGAACAGCGTGTTGGTCGATCCATGCGGGATGTAATCGCCATAGCCATAGTTACGGTATAAGCTGCTTAGCAGTTCCTTGGCGAAGGTCTTGGGAGTTGATGTAGCCTCCAAGCGCAGGTATGTATAACCATTGCGAAAGGCCGTTCTGGTGGCGAAGGTGGTCTTACCCAGTCCCGGTTTGCCATAAAGCATGCCCAACCCGACGATCTCCTGCTTGGGTCTAGTGAGCAGGAAGTCGATGCACTGCTGGGCTCTGATCACATTGACGGTTTGGATGAGTTTTCCTTGTTCCATGATTATTTCCTCTCTACTCCGATCCGGTTCAACATCTCTTTCAGGCTGATATCCGACTGGGGATGTTTAGCCTGGCTATCACTATCATCTTTGGTCTGCTCCTGGATTATCTCCGCCTCCAGCATCGCCATCTCTTCCAGAGGCTCCGGAACTTCCTGAGCTACCTGATTCTGCTCGTGGATGACTATCTGCTCCAGTCTGGCTATCTCCTGCTCAGGACCCGGCTGGGGAGCTTCCAGCATGGGCGGTTGAATGAAGGTGGGGTTCGCAGTGGACATCAGCAGTGGCCTGACCAGGTTCTCGACTACATCCGAGCTATGGCGGACGGTGAGTTTGGTGCGCTTCTCGATCTGCTTGTGATAGCGTTTGATCTCCCTGGACTCCTTGTTCAACTCGGCCTGGGAGATGGGATTGCTCTTATCGAGATGCACGAAGGGGTTCTGCGACCTGCGAACCTCGGCTTGGCAGATAAAGTTGTCTTGCAGGTCATAGACTACGATCCAGCGCAGATCTGCCATATCGTAGCGGATAATGACTTCCTTGCCGATATGTTCCATCAGCTTCGTATCCCAGTACATCAGCTTGTTGAGGACGATACCGTTATTACGCAGGGTCTTGCGTTTCTCGGTCATCATCAGGAAGTTGAGTCGCTTGGCTTCGATTCTGCGTTCCGCTGGCGGCTTGACTGCGCTATACACCGACCAGGGGGTCTTGCCGCCCAGTCCGCTGTGAGGAGTCTCGCCATACATCTTACGGATATAGAACCCGATCATCTGCATGGCTTCTTCCAGAGTGGGAGGATTGGCTTCATACAACTTCTTTGCCCACTTCTCGTTGCGCATCAGCGTGGCAGGTTTATCGGCCACCGATGCTCCCCGGAAGCTGCTGATGAAGCGTTCGAACTGCTCCTGGAAGGTCTTGAAGAAGCGCTCGATGATCTTGGCTTTGGCATTGTAACTTTCTGCGAAGGCCACTTCGATGCCCAGCCTGGGGAATATTCCCGCAAGGTCACTGGTGAGGTCATGATCCTGCCATTTCTCATTGAACAGTTTAGATCGGAAGGCCTTGCCGTTATCGAGATAGACGTACTTGGGAACTCCACCCCAGTTGAGGATGGCATTTCTGAAGGCGATCTGGATGTGTTGGCTGTCTTCAGTAAAGGCGAGCGTGGCTCCCACCGGATAGCGGCTTGCCCAGTCAAAGACCATGATCATTGTCATGCGTTGGGCTTTCCCGGTCTTGGGATTGATAATATCGAAGGCGAGGGTATGACCATCGGCTACCCAGACCTGACCCACTTTCAGTAGCTCATTATCCCGTTTGATGGTCTTGACTATCTCTTCCGCCACTGCCTTGCTACCCTGCCTGGCCTGAGTCCAGACGGCAGGATTGTTCCGCATGTAGTCTTCGCACCAGCGTCTCAGGGTCGGTATTGAACTGGGAGACTCCAAGGAACCCAGCCTGGCATAGCTCTTGAGGGTCACGATGGCAGAGCCGATCTTGATCTTCTGCGGCGAGAGCAGCAGCTTCATTAGGAAGTGCTGTTCCAGATAGGTAACCTTGCGGCCTCGAAGCTGGTTCTTGCTCTTGTGGATCAAGGCGAACATATCCCGGTTGCTTTCGGTGTACTTCTCCACCCATAACCTCAGAGTACGTTCCTGGCGAAGTCCCTTGATCGTTTTCAACTCGGGCACCAGGAGCCCTTCATTGTACTCCTTGGCGATCAGCTTCCACTCTTCCAGCTTGGCTTCCGTCTCTGCCAGGCGATTTAGAACCGTCTCGCAGAACTGGGAGTGGAGTTGAGCCTCGACCATGCAACTGAGCAGTTCCTTACTCTCCGGCTCCAGATTCAAGCTGGCGGCTTCGATCTGCTCAGAGATCGTTACCGGCTCGATAGCCTGTGGTTCCTCTACCTTATATATAGGAGAGGCGATCTCAGTTGCAGATGGTGCTTCCTGTACATTTTCGATTGGAGCAGGCTTGATTCTGCCGACCACCTTCGCTTTTATCTCCGTTTGGATAGTTTTATCTGATCCAGTGGCATACTTCGTGAACTTGATCGGGACTCCGGACTTGATTAGTTCCGCTATCCTCCGGCAGTCTGCGTCATATTCTGCTCTGTCATACTGGCCGATGATCTCTTCCAGTGTTTCCATTATTCCTCCTTATCTCCTACTTTGATGTATGCTGTGACGAACCGGCAGTCCCGTTTATCGGAGCCCATATTCATGAGTTCCCGATCCAGGCAGACTCCATGCTGGTTCTTGCTCTTGCAGTCAGCTATCTCCAGATCGAGAAGCTCACCTGCCGCCAGAACGAAGGTCTTGGTGGTATGGCTCTTCCCGCTGGGCACCAATCTGTTGACCGCAGGCAGGTTTCCTTCTTTCACCAGTCTGCGGATCGTCTTGATCGACTTGCCTGTCAGTTCCGCTACCCGTGCAAGGGGCAGCCAGATCATCGTAAAATCTCTCTCCATTTCATATCCTTCCCATGATATCCGATTACCTGTAATTGGACTTGGACAAATTGAAGGTGCCGGACCTGGACTTGGACATGGACATTCCCCTGGACTTGGACATGGACTTGGACATTTTCCGTAGCACTTGGACACAATTTCGCACAAAGAATGGATATTGTGCCCGGATGCTATGCGCAGTGAGAGCTTGAAGCCATTTTGTCCAAGTCCGAGTGGATATGGTTGGACTTGGACATTCTGCACTTGGCAGGCTTCGCAGCTCGACTTTTTGCACTGTTTCGCGGTCATTTTCACCTCTCTGGTTAGTTTTAACATGGTGCTAAGTACCTTGCATCCAATATCTTGGGAAGTCCTTTCTGCAGTCCAGCGGATTTTTCCGGCACTTTTCTGAAGGGTGCCAAACTTGCCGGCACGAATGCCATTGGGATAGACCCCCTCCGAAAATAATCATTGACACAACTATACGGCTATATATTGATGTTCTGAGTTCACTATAAATCCGTATGGAAATATGTCAATGGCAAATTGAACAATGGAGGTATTATGGCAGCCCCAGAGGTTGGACAACGATTGGCTATGCTGATGAAGAGTATGAAGTTAAAAAACTATCAGTTCGCCAAAAAATATGGCATCTCGGCCGCCTCGTTATCGAGGTATAAGGCCGGAGAACGCTACCCAGATCCCGAACTTTTACTCAAGTTATCCGAGTCCGAAGTGAATGTAAATTGGCTTCTGACTGGCAAGGGTACGACCCGGATCGTGCAGGATTTTGATGGTTGGATGAAGGAGAGATTGGAGGAGAAACTCAAGGTAGTCGACAGCAAGACCGGGCTAATCCAAGCCCCTACAATAGATTACACCCGCACCGTGAACCTCACGATTATCGGCGATATTTCCGCCGGACCCAGAGAGGACATCATAGACTGCCGGGATTTAGGCGAGAATCTTGAGCTCCCTCGTTCCTTGCTCCCCGGGCATACTGATAAGTATATGGCATTTAGAGTAAATGGACACAGTATGGAACCCAATATCCTGCATGAGGACATTGTGGTCATCAAACAGGAGCTGGATTGGGAAATTGCCAATGAAAGGGTCTGTGCGATCAGAGCCGACGATGGAGTTACTCTTAAGAAAGTGGAACTTGATCCCACCAATAGACGTATTATTTTACAGCCATTTAATTTAGACTACAAGGTCCAGATTATAGACTCAGATCAGGGTCTCGAAGCATTTTTGATTGGAGTTTTGTCACTTCAGTTGCGGCTTTTCTAAATCGGTATTTTGGGCTGGAGCTGGCGGATGTCCAACTCCAGTCCAAAATCAGCCCTATTTGCAATTATTACTGATACAAAGACGTCCAGAAACGTCCAAAACAGCCGATGTCCAAGTCCAAACCTAGTCCGTCATATCTCCCCACCTCATAAAGCGTTATCCCCACTTGTCCAAGTGAGACGGGCTTGCAACTTTGGGTGAGAGTTTATAGAGATTTTGCAACAGATGGTTTGACAGGAGGTTGAACACTGGCTTAAATCCCTTTCAGGGTGAGGCCTTCCCAGGGTTTTTTGAGGGTGTAGGCCATCACCAGGCGCTCTTTGCCACAGAGGCCGTCGGGAACGATGTCCGCGTAAGCGTCCAAAACCAGATAGTGCCTGAAAGGCAAGCCGGTGAGGCGGCAACATTCCTCCAGAATTTCGATGCCCTCCTGTATCACTTCCGGGGTGGTGTGTTCCATCAGGTTGTTGTTGCAGACGAACTCCGTTATCTTCAGTTTGGAGGCGAATTCAAGCTGTTCCTTCATCCGCAGGACCTCTTCCACGCTTGAGGTGAAAGGGCGGAAAGTGTTCACCACGAAGAGCATCTCATAGCCGCGCAGGGTGACAGCTTCAACGAAACGGCCCAGAGTGCGGCAGCCGGCAGGATCGCCGCCCACATCCAGAATCACGGTTTTGGCATAGTTTTCCACAGCGCCCTTGATCCGCGGCGAAAGCATGGGCAGGTCCGCGTGCTTGAACTGGCCTTCGGGCGCGATGACCTCGATACCCAGAGCGCTGTATTCTTCCTGGACGTCGCGGGAACGGAAATAGGGATTCACCACGTCCATATCCGCCAGAACGACATCATGCTCAGGAGTGTTCAGGGTTTTGGCCAGGTGGAGGGAAAATTCGCTTTTTCCGCTGCCATAGGCTCCGATGACAATGTAAAGGGGTTTGGTCATGATTCAAGTAACTCGCTTAGTTCAGTATGGGTTAGCACAAAGGCGTCGGCCAGGGCCCGGATTTGGGGATGAAATTCCTCACAATCCGAGTCGTAGATGGCCACAGCCTGCATTCCGGCGGCTTTGGCGGCCTGGATGCCGGTGAGGGTGTCCTCCACCACTATAATGTCCGCGGGGGCGGTATTAAGTTCTTGGGCGCCTTTCAGATAGATGTCCGGCCAGGGTTTCCCCATCAGCTTCTGGTCGCCGGTGACCACGGAGGCAAAGCAGTGCCAAATGCCGTTCTGGGACAGCACTTTTTCCGCCAGTTCACGGGAATTGCTGGTGCCGAGGCCGAGGGGGACCTTTGCCTGATGGAGTTTGGCCACCAGTTTTCCGGCGCCGGGCTTGAGCTTCACGTCGTTGGCATAGTGCCAGCCAACCATCTCGGTCCATTCGGCCATGATTTCCTCCGCGCTGTCGGCCAAGCCAAAGCGGTCCTTGAAATACTGTGCCGTCTGGATGAATGAATTGCCCTGGGGAAGGTGGTCGAAAAGGTCGCGGGGAACGGGAATACCGCGTTTGTGGAGGAAATCGCGGTCCACCTGGCGCCAGAGGCCCATGGAATCTATCAGGGTGCCGTCGAGGTCGAAGATAACAGCTTTATAGCGCATTTCAGTTCAGAAAATACCAGCGCAGGGAGGCCTGAAGCGACCCGGGCAGGGGCTCGGCTTCGTAGATGCGGGAATCCAAAAGGTTTTTGTAGGTGACCTGAAAGTCGAAGCGCCTGCCAATCTTCACTCCGGCCCAGATGTCGATCACCAGCGCGTCTTCCCAAACCGTCCAATCGGGGTCGGGGGTGACAAAGGAACTGTGGCCGAGCAGGGAAAACCCGGCGAAGAGGGCGTTGTGATGGGAAAGCAGGCGGCTGATATTCAGTTGGCTCTGGTAGCGCAGCTCTGGCTCCAGGAATAGTTCGTAAAAGCCGCCCTGCCAGACCAGTCCCGGCTGCCAGACCAGGTTCCAGTTGTTCCAGGTTTGGTCGATCCTGGCGCCGAGGCGGAGGTAATTCAGGTTCTGATGGTTGGGAACCAGATACGGGATGGGCTGGTTGAAAACAACTCGCCGGCCGCCGGACAGGTTCAGGGAGTTTTGGTCCCAAAGACAGTTCAGAAACAGGCCCAGATGGGCGTCGTCCCGGATCTCCACACGGCTTAGAGAATCACCGGGGCTGTAGGGGCTGGGGACCCGCAGCACCAGCTCGGGCTCGCGATAGCGAAAGGAACCCAGAGCCCCGAACCGGAACTGGCCCAGGCTGTAGCCAAGATCGGCGGAGGCTTGCAGGCGCTGGAAATCTTTCAGCCTGACTATCGCCTCAGCGCCGATCCGCCCGGTTTCAAGGCCGATATCCAGGCCCAAAAGGTCGCTGTGGTCATCATTGGCCAGGGTGAAATCGCGCCAGACGAACATCCGCTCGTAGAGAGGAGTGAGGATCAGGGCGCCGATCCGCAGGTTTTTCCAGGCCCGGAGGCGGAAGGCGTCGTCGCGCAGGGTGTCCGTGAAAACAGCCGCTGTAGCCAGGTCGTGTTCGTGGAGCAGGGCCAGGTCCAGCCAGGGCGAGCGCCAGGCCGCGAAAATGGTGCGGTGGCGGCGTTCCACACTGAAATCCTGACTCCGCCAGTATTCGTAACGCAGGTAACGCTGGGAGAGGATGTCGCGGTGATCGGTAACTGCCAGGTCCAGGGTGGTTTTGCCCAGAGGCAGGCTGAGGTCGAGCACCACGGCTTCCCGGCCGGAATCACACTGCAGCCAGGCTCCGTCCTGGATGAGGAAGCCGAAACCGAGCTGGAGCCTGTCAATCCCGAAGAGGCGGTTTTTCCTTAGCAGTCCGCGCCCGAAAAGCTGTTCATAACCCCCGATACCCACCTCAATGGCGCTGAGGGTCACCTGGTAGGGATGGTCGATGCGCCCGTATGCCTGTTCCAGTAAGCTTTCCTGCCTGTTCAGAAAGCCCAGGGCGAACAAGTCCTGAAACCCCCTTGAGAAGAGGGAGGACCGCTGCTCAAAGCCTCTCAGGGAAAGCCTCGCCGTGTTTTCCGGCAATCCGTAAAAATAGTAACCGGAGCGGTAAGGCTCGCCAATGCTGTTCAGGGCCGTCTGTTCAGCCGGAGGGTGGAGGGGAGAGCGGAAATTCAGGCTTTCCCTTTCCTGCGCTATCGTTTCCTCGATTTCCTCAAGCAGTTGTTCCCGCTCCCGCGTGCTTGCCTGGGCGGGGATTTCCGGTGGGGAGAGGATCTCCAGGATGGCGTCGAATTCGGCCAGGGAATCGCTGGAGGAGATGTATTCGTAAAGCATCAGATGCTGGCTGAGCAGGGGTTCCAGCTCTGTTTTACCGTCCAAGACAGCCACCAGGCCGAGGGTGCTGTCGGGATTCACCTTCACCCGGAGCAGAACTTCCGGCGGATCGTAGCTTTGGGGCCAGCCTTCCGGCAGCACAAAAGCTTTGCCGCCCAGGCGCAGAGGCCCGTCTTGGGCGCAGAGGGCTGTCGCCAGCAGGATAAGCACGGCCAGCAGGACCAGCTTTTTCACAGCCATCCGTGTTCCCGGTACCAGGCAAAGGTTTTGCCCAATTGGGCTTCGAGGTCCGGATGCGGGTCCCAGCCCAGGATCGACCTGGCTTTGGCGATGCTGCAGACCCAGTTGACGCCGATAATTTCCTTCATCTTCTGTTTGTTCAGCAAAGTTACTTTCCCGGTGAGGGTTTCGAAGAGTTCACCGGCGTGGAAGCCCAGCACGGCCAGGGGTACCGGGATGGCGATGTCCAGGGTCTTCTTTCTGCCCAAAGCTTTGGCGCAGGCAGCCATGAATTCGTGGTGGGTGTAGGTTTTGCCGTTTGAGGCGAAAAAAACTTCGCCCACAGCCCCTGGATGGGAGCAGCAAAGCTCGGTGAATTCGCAGAGTTCGTCGATGTGGATGAGGTTCAGATACTGTTCCCGGCGTCCGATCCGGAAGCTGATCCCGGCTTTCACCGCTTTGAAGACCTGCAGGAAATCCTTTTCCCCAGGCCCGTAAACAGATACGGGACGCACCACGACCCATTCCCTGGAGCATTCAGCCCGGATGATCCGCTCCGCGAGCAGCTTGCTCCGGCCATACCAGTCCACCGGCGCGGAGGGTTCGGATTCGGTCACTTCCTCGTTCGCCCGGGAAGGGCGGGAAGCCGCCTGGGAACTGATATAGACCAGCCTTTGCGCCGTTTCTGAGCGGTTGAAGGCCTCCATGACCCACCGGGTGGTTTCCACATTCGCCGCCACCATCTGGGCGAAGCTGCGGGCGCGGATGGCTCCGGCGTTGTGGATAAGGATTTCCACGCCTTCCAAAGCAGATTCCAGACCGTTCTGATAATCCGTGCGGCGGATGGCGATGGCGGGATTGAGCAGGTCAGCAGGTGATTTCGGACGCACGATGGCCACAACCTCATGCCCCTGGTGGTGGAAATGGTTGGCGAAGTTGCTGCCCACAAAGCCATTGGCCCCAGTCACGGCGATTTTCATAGTACTTCCCAAATGCTGTAATAAAAAGATATGGTGGGCGCTAAGGGACTCGAACCCCTGACATCATGCGTGTAAGGCATGCGCTCTTCCAGCTGAGCTAAGCGCCCACTTGAATCTATCCAAAGTGGTCGGGGTGAGAGGATTTGAACCTCCGACTCCTGGTTCCCAAAACCAGTGCGCTAACCGGGCTGCGCTACACCCCGCAGATTCGCCATCAATTTCGCCCGGCCGTTCTTGTCAAGGCAAAATCCCCTGCCCCACTTTCAGCTTGACAGAAAAGCCGGCCATCAAGGAATGTCGCCAAAGCTATCCAGCACGTGGGGCATTAGCTCAGCTGGGAGAGCGCATGACTGGCAGTCATGAGGTCAGGGGTTCGATCCCCCTATGCTCCACCAGGCTTTCAGGCGGTTTCTCCGATTTTGTTGTGGGACAAATAAGGGAAACCGCCGTTTATTTTTGGAGAACCAATGACTAACCAAGACAGCATCTCCCGGCTGCAAGCCCAGGCCAATCAAGCCCGGGCAGCCATCCTGAGCATGACCACCCTGGCCGCCTCCGGCCATCCCGGCGGCTCAATGTCCTCCATCGACCTCCTGCTGGCCCTGTACAGCATTATCCGGCACGACCCCTCCGATCCCTTCAAGCCAGACCGCGACAGGATCGTGGTGAGCAACGGCCACGTCTCCCCCGCCGTCTATGCCGCCCTGGCCCTGAACGGATACCACGGCCTGGACGAGGCCATCTCGCAATTCAGGCTGCTGGGCAGCAAATTCGAGGGCCACATCGAGCGTGAGGTGGCGGGCGTGGAATGGAGTAGCGGCAACCTCGGACAGGGGCTTTCCGCCGCGGCAGGAATGGCGCTGGCTTCACGCGTGAACAAAGTTCCCTACAGGGTTTGGACCCTCATGGGCGACGGTGAGCAGCAGAAAGGCCAAATCTCCGAAGCCCGCCGCTGCGCCGTGAAATACGGACTCAATAACCTTGCCGCCATCGTGGACTACAACCGTCTGCAAATCTGCGGCGACATCAGCGACGTAATGCCCCAAAACATCCGCCGCAACTGGGAAGCGGACGGCTGGAAGGTGCTGGAGACCGACGGCCACGATTTCGGCGCGATTTTATCCACTCTGGAAAGCGCGGGCGAAGCTGAGATTCCCACCATGATCCTGGCCCACACAGTGATGGGCAAAGGGGTTCCCTTCATGGAAAACCTCGCCAAATACCACGGTTCCCCGCTATCCGAAGAGCAGCTCGAAGAAGCTTTGCAAAGCTTGGAACAGCCGAACCAGATGGAACGTTACCGCCAGCTGCGCTCGAGTTTCCAAGCCCCGGCGAAGCCCGACCACAGCGTATTTGAACTGAAATGCAGCCTGCAGCCAGGCCAGCCCGTCGTTTATGACCAAAGCACTGACAATCGCAGTGCCTGGGGCGCAGCCATCGCCGATCTGGCTAAAATCAACCTGAACAACCCCACTCCCATCGTGGTGCTGGATTGTGATTTGCAGGGCAGCGTCAAAACGGGCGATTTTGCCAGCGTGAGCCCCGACCGTTACATCCAGGCCGGCATCATGGAACACCACACCGTGGTGCTGGGCGGAGCCCTCTCAAGCTGCGGAATCCAGACCTTCTGGGCGGATTTCGGCATGTTCGGCCTCGACGAAGTTTACAACATGCACCGCCTCAACGACATCAACCACACCAACCTCAAGGTTGTCCTCACCCACGTCGGACTGGATGTGGGCGAAGACGGCAAAACCCACCAGTGCATTGACTACATCGGTTTGCTCCGCAACCTTTACGGATTAAGGCTTATCTGCCCAGCCGACCCCAACCAGACCGACCGCGTGGTGCGCTGGCTGATCGACAAACCAGGCAACTACATCATCACGATGGGCCGCTCCAAACTGCCCATCATCCGCGATGAAGCAGGCCAGCCCTGTTACGGCCCGGGCTACGGCTTCGAGTATGGACACGAGGATATCCTCCGTTCCGGCAAGGACGCCACCCTGTTCGTTACCGGCACCCCCGCCGCCAACGCCGTGGAAGCGTCTGACAAGTTGCGGGGGGAAGGCGTCTCCCTACAGGTGGTGTATGTTTCCAGCCCGCTTGAGATAGATGCTGAAGCGCTCGGCCAGGCGGCCGGGAAAGGCCTGATTTTCAGCGTCGAGGACCATAATGTCCACAGCGGTTTTGGCTCTGTGATAGCCGACCGCTTAGTGGAATTGGGGCTCAGCGCCCGCCTGGTGAAAATCGGGGTGGAGGGCTACGCCGGCAGCGGCACTTCCAAAGCCCTTTACCAAGCTGTGGGATTGGACGCGGATTCGATCGCCGCCCGCGTTCGCTCCGAGCTTAAAAATAATAAGGATTAACGCTTAGCCCTTGCATGTCCGCTTCCTAACCGCCTCCCCCTCAGTTCCCGCTGGGCCATTGAGTTAGTGGGAAGTAGTTGTGATATGAATGGGATGTGGCAAATGGGGGCTCCATATATAGTGGGAATAGTTTTACAGGGGCGAAAGGAGAGGGACTTTTCCGAGGCTTGGGTTCCGGTATCACAGCCTTGACTGCTCACAAATCCACCACCCCGGAAGAATGTAACGGGGTGGTTTACGGGGCGGGAGCCGAGGCTCCCTTGCCGCTTGACTTCAGTTTGTTCGGGGAGCTTTTCAGCACGCGGGAGAGGGTGAGTCCAGCAACTATGACGAAGATAGCCACGAGCTGTAGAGGGGCGAGGGCTTCGCGCAGGAAAAGCAGGGCCAGGAGGGAGGCGAGGACGGGCTTGAGGAAAAAATAGAGCGAGGCCTGGCCAGCGCCGAGGCAGGCCATTCCCTCAAAAAACATCAGGTAAGACAGACCGGAAACTATGGCGCCCAGATAGAGCATGATGGCTGCCGATGACCAGGAAAAGGGAATGAGCAAAGGTTTGCCAGTTGCGACGCTGTAGATGAAGAGAGCGGCCGCTCCGCCCAGGAAGGAAACACTGTTGGTGAGGGTTTTTCCGTGGGTTTCGATGAGGCGTTTGGTGAGCACCGTGTAAAGCCCGAAGGTGAGGGAAGAGACCAGCCCCAAAGCAATGCTGAGCGGGAGGTCCAGATATTTGGCGCTACCGAAATCACCTTCACCGAGGACGAGCAGAGCGATGCCCACGAGTGCCAGCACCAGGCCGAAAACTTGGGGGAGAGAGAGTTTCTCGCGCAGGATGAGGAGGGCGAATATGCTCACGAAGAGGGGATTGGAGCTAACCAGCACGGCGCTCACAGAGGCTTTGCCGTAGTAAACCGACATCTGCAGAAAGAGCATGCTCACGCAGACATTGAGCAGGCCGAGCAGGCACATTTGGAAAAGGTCGGCGGGCTTCGGCCGGCGCCGAGAGGTTTTCAGCCCCCGCAGGGCAAAGGGAAGGATCACCAGACCGCCGATCAGAAAACGCCAGACCGTGAGGGGATAGGGCGAAACTCCGGGCCCCAGGAACTTGCTGGCCAATTCGATCGTGGACCAGGAGAGGATGGCCAGAAAGCAATATAAATGTGCACGAGAGCGAGAAGTCATGTTGCAAAAAGGGCTGCCTAGCTGACGCCGCGCTTTAAAAGCTGCAGCGCCAGCCAAGCCAGCCAGATATCAGTTGCCTGTTGTCCGTGCCCTAATGGCCAGCTTCACTTGCGATCCATGCTCGCAAGCCCGCTGGAATCCAGTCCGGGCGGGCGTCAGGGCAGGTGATTATTTCATCAGCACCATCTTGCGGGTGGATGAATAGGCGCCGGAGAACATGCGGTAGAAATAGACTCCGCTGCTCAGGGAAAGTCCGTTGTCGTCAAGGCCGTCCCACTGGACGCTGTGGTTTCCGCCGGCTTCAGTTTCCAGGTTCCAGGTCCTCACAGCTTGGCCCTTGAGATTGTAGATGGTGATCTGAACCGGAGCGGCCTTGGCAGTGGTGAAGGAGATGGTGGTGCTGGGATTGAAGGGGTTGGGATAGTTGCCCAGCAGCCGGTTGGGGGTGGCGACGTTGTCTTCGTTTGGCACTCCACTCCAGTCAGAAAGGGCGCGGGCGGTCACCTGCGGTGTCTGGTTGAACTGGTTCACGAGCACACGGACGTTGAAATTGCCGACGGGGATGGGTTCGCCAATGTAATCCGCATCATAGAAGGTGGTGCGGAAGACTATGGTGCCGGTGTCGTCTTCCAGAGTGTAGTTATGGCCGGTTTCAAAGGTGCCGGATTCCACGAAATGGGCGTTGGCAATCCTGACCAGCCGGGCCTGATAGGAAGCGACGTTGGCGTTGATCTGGGCGATGGTCACCGTAGGCGGGACTATGGTGTTGTTGGTGGAGGTGGCGGGGCCCGGATCGGCCACTGGAGTCAACTGGAGCATGTTGTTGTAGAAGGCTATGGTTCCGGTGAGCCCGGTGATGCCGTCCAGGAGGTTATAGTTCGTGGTTATCATTCCGGCTGTGTCGTCTATGAGCACCCCGGCTTCATTGTCCTGCACGTATTTCTGGTTGCGGAAGTTCTGCTTGAAGGTGAGGATCACTTCGCCGGCCACCATGTAAACGGTTCCGTCACCAACGGTCTGGTTTCTCAGTTGGGTCATGTTCTGCACCACCTGGGGGAAAATGTAGGACGCGGTGGCCACATAGCTGGGGTCGAAACCGCTGGCAAAAGCAATGGCTTTCAGGGTGGTATTCGTATCAAGTGAAATGGGGCTGGTGTATTGGGTGGAGGTTTCGGTTGGGTTGCTGCCGTCGGTGGTGTAGCGGATGGTGGCACCGGGAGTGGTTGAAGAGATGGTCACAGAGATGGGCTGGGAATAAACGCCGGCAGGAGGATTGAAGGTAGGTGTGGCGGCATGCTCGGAACCACCTGGATCAAATGTATGGGAGCCGAGGTCGTCTACGTAATCTTGGGGATGGACGATCCATTCAGAGTTGTCCATATTCGTGCCCGCTCCCGCGATCCAGTCGGTGTTTCCGGAATCCACTTCCGGTTTGCGGATGAGGGTGTGGTTGAGGGTGGCGCCATCAGTTCCGGCTACTGGCCAGGCGGTGCCGGGATCGGTTCCCAAAACGCCGATGATGTCAATGAGGGTATCACCGTGGAAGAGACCCAGGCAGTCGTTGCCGTTGAAATAGGTGACGGTGTGGGTCATGTCCGCGACACCAAGGATGGTGGGGTTTGCTTGGGCATTGGCGATCACGAATACATCATTGTTAGCCAGGGTTCCGGAAAGGGTCACGCTGTTGGTGGTGGACCAGGTCGGGGAACCGTTGGAGGCCAGCTTCATGGAATAATTGGACAGATCGACGGCGGCTCCGGTGCCGTTGAAGATCTCGATGGCTTTGTTGTTTGAGCTTCCCTCCACATATTCAGAGATAAAAAGGTCAGCCGCTTGGGCGAACATCAGGGAGATTAATCCCAGCATCAGAAGGGGCAGTAGTGTTCTTTTGATCATGTTGTTTACCTCACTTGTTGTATAATCTGAGTTGCACAGTATAAAAAGGATCCGGCCATCAGAATGCTGTCGCTGCGATCCAGAATTCCACCGTGGCCGGGTATCAGGTTCGAGCTGTCTTTAACCTGGCAAAAACGCTTCAACGTGCTTTCCGCCAAATCGCCAAGCTGGCCGACGATTCCGGCAGCGAAAGCCGTCAGCAGCAAAAGCGTCAAATCGCCATACAATTTTCCAATATATAATATAGTCACTATAACAAAAGGGGCAAGCGCTCCAGCAAGGAAACCCTCCAGAGACTTGTTTGGGCTTATCTTAACTATTCCGCGCCTCTTCCCCCATTTCATACCCACAAAGTAGGCAAGGCTGTCAGCACACCAGATTAGGACCACCAGTCCCAAAAGGAGGCGGGATTCCTGATGTTCCAGCCCCAGCCTCACGCAGAGAGCGGGCAGAAAGGCGGCGTAGAGTACCCCGAAGAGTTCCAGAGCGGCCTGGAGGACAGACTTTTGGGCGTCCCAGCGCAGCAGGGCCTCCAGAAAAGCCAGCAGCAGCAGAACCCAGACGGTGACCAGCTCAAAGCCAGGCAACAAAACTATCTGGGCGTATGAGGCCAGCGAGGCGGCTATCCAGAGCCAGGGCACCGGATACTTGGCCCGGCGCAGCATGGAGATGTATTCGCCTGAACCAATCAGCACCGCCAGGGCGAAAAAGATTATCAGCCAGGGGCCGCCGAACCACAGGGCGGCCAGGATCAGAGGGATGAAGACCACGGAAACAGCGATTCTCTTTTGCAGCGCGGTCATAGGTTCTTAACCCCTCCAAAGCGGCGTTTTCGGCCCTGGAAATTGATCATGGCCTGGATGAAGGCGGCTTTGTCAAAATCCGGCCAGAGGGTGTCTGTGATGTAGATTTCCGAATACGCCCCCTGCCAGAGAAGGAAGTTCGAAATCCGGCTTTCGCCACTGGTGCGGATGATTAGGTCCGGATCGGGCTGGCCGGAGGTGTAGAGGTACTGGTTGAAAGTTTCCGGGGTCAGGTTTCTGATCGCGTCGGGGTTGTCGGCGTTTTGTTGAAAGAGGTTCTTGATGCCGTCCACGATCTCGGTGCGGCCACCGTAGTTGAAGGCCATGTTCACCGTTAGGCCGGTGTTGTTGCGGGTGACCGCCGCGATTTGCCTGATTTCAGCCAGGTAAGCAGGATCGAGGCGCTCCTCGCTGCCGATGATGTTCACGAAGATGTTCTGGCTGTGCAGTTCCCGGATCTCTTTCACCAGAAATTCCTTGAGCAGCTTCAGCAAGCCTTCCACCTCCTCTTCGGGGCGGCTCCAGTTTTCGGTGGAAAAGGCGTAGAAGGTGATGTAGCCCAGCTTCAGCTCCACGCCAAGCTCCACCACCTGGCGCACGGCCCTGGCGCCGGCGCGGTGGCCGTACATGCGGGGACGCTTTTTCTGGGCTGCCCAGCGGCCGTTGCCGTCCATGATGATGCCCACGTGGGCAGGCAGGCGGTCCAGGTCGAGGCGGGGTAACAGCTTTTTATAGTTCACGCGGCGCTCACTGCATTTTCTGCTGGGCCTTGTATTTCAGCCAGGCGTAGATGAAGCCGTCCAGGTCGCCGTCCATCACGCGGTCCACAGTTCCCACCTCATATTTGGTGCGCAGGTCCTTCACCATCTGGTAGGGTTGGAACACGTAGGAACGGATTTGGTTACCCCAGCCGATATCGGTTTTGCCTGTCTCTTCCTTTTTCTTTTCGGCTTCGCGCTGTTCCTCATAGAATTGGTAGAGCCGGGAACGCAGGATAGCCATGGCTTTTTCGCGGTTCTGGATCTGGGAGCGTTCATTCTGGCAGGAAACCACGATTCCCGTGGGCAGATGGGTGATGCGGACCGCCGAATCGGTAGTGTTGACATGCTGCCCCCCGGCGCCGCTGGAACGGTAGGTATCTATTTTAAGGTCCTTGGCGTCGATTTCCACTTCGATGTCATCATCAAACTCGGGATACACGTAAACGGAGGCGAAGGAGGTCTGGCGCTTGCCCTGGGCGTTGAAGGGGGAAATCCGCACCAGGCGGTGGATACCTATTTCGGCTTTCAGCATGCCGTAGGCGAAGCTGCCGGCAATCTCGACGCTAACGCTTTTCAGGCCGGCCTCCTCCCCGGGCAGGGAATCGATGATGGTTACGGAATAGTTGTTCTGCTCGGCCCAGCGGGTGTACATTCGCAGCAGCATCTCGGCCCAGTCCTGGGCTTCGGTGCCGCCTGCCCCGGCATGGATGGTGAGCAGGGCGTTCTCTTCATCGTATTTTTCGTTCAGGTAGCACTCGATCTCGGCTTTCTCTATGAACGACCTCTGTTCCGGCAGTTCAGACACTGCTTCGGCCAGAAGCTGGGGATTGGGGTCCTCGTCCAGCAGCGTCAGATAGGTTTCCAGGTCTCCCTTGATGTTTTCCAGGGAACGGATGTGGGCAATGTCATCATTGGCCCGGCTGAGCTGGCGGGTTACCTTTTTGGCCTGGTTCTGGTCGTTCCAAAAATCGGGACGGTTCATCTCCTTCTGTAGGCTGGCCACCAATTCCTCTTTCTGCCCGAGGTCAAAGTAACCTCCGAATCTCGGAAATCTGGAGGATCAGAGCGTTTGCTTCCTTGCGGTAGTCTGTGTATTCCATGTATGAGTTTCCTGCTTGGGTCGAAATTGAACAAAATGTCAGGGCAGTAAATCTCGTGCGGGCGATTTTGTCAAATCATTTGTAAAATCTCAGAATTTCATTGACAAATAGGCGGCACCCCGTAAAAAAAGTCCGTTCCCAGAACAAGAGCGGTTTTTTCGCATCCACAATTTATACTGAGGTGAGATTATGATTCCTATACTATGGTACATAGCCCCGATTGGGGCGGTTTCAGCGCTGATATTCGCTGCGATCTTCTTCCAGCAGGTGAAAAGGGCCAATCCCGGCAACGCCAGGATGATAGAGATCGCTTCCTATGTGCGGGAGGGCGCTTTCGCCTATCTGAAGCAGCAGTACAAAGGGGTGGCATGGTTCTTTTTGGGCGCGTTTTTGGTTTTCCTGTTCATGGCGCAGGTTTTGCACGTTCTGCACTGGCTGGTTCCCTTCGCGTTCCTCACGGGAGGTTTTTTCAGCACCCTGGCCGGATACGTGGGCATGAACATGGCCACGCTGGCCTCCAACCGGACCGCCCAGGCCTGTTCCGAAAGCCTGAATAAAGGCCTGAAAATCGCCTTCCGGGGCGGCGCCGTGATGGGCCTCACTGTGGTGGGGCTGGCGCTTATCGACATTTCCGCCTGGTTCTTCATCCTCAACCGCATCGGCTTTCCTCTCCACACCATCACCGTCGTGATGCTCAGTTTCGGCATGGGAGCATCCACCCAGGCCCTCTTCGCCAGGCTGGGCGGAGGAATCTTCACCAAGGCCGCGGATGTGGGCGCGGACCTCGTTGGAAAAGTGGAAGCCGAAATCCCAGAAGACGATGTACGCAACCCGGCCACCATCGCCGACAACGTTGGCGATAACGTTGGTGACGTTGCCGGTATGGGTGCCGACCTTTATGAAAGCTACGCCGGATCCATCCTCGCCACCGCGGCTTTGGGGCTGAGCGCCGTGACCACCTTGGGATCGCAGTTCGAAGCTGTAAGGATCAACTTTGTCATCGCGCCAATGGTCCTGGCCGGGATAGGGGCGCTGCTCTCCATCCTGGGAGTTTTCATGGTGAGCACCAAGGAAAACGCCGGCACCAAAGAGCTGATGTTCGCCCTCAACAAAAGCGTTTACGGAAGTTCCGTCCTTATCGCCATAGCTTCTTTTTTCGTTACCCGAGCGCTGCTGCCGGCGGATTACTGGTTCGGAGCCTTCATCTCCACAGTGATAGGCCTCGTCTGCGGAATCCTGATCGGCCTCTTCACCGAGTTTGACACATCCCACAGCTACCGCCCCACCAGAAATATCGCCGCCCAGGGAAACTACGGGCCCGCAACCGTTATCCTGGAAGGAATAGCCGTCGGCATGCGCTCCACCCTGGGGCCGGTGCTCACGATCGTGGCCGGAATCCTCATGGCCTTCATCTGCAGCCACGGCTTCCAATCCATCGAAATGGGCCTCTACGGCATCGGTTTCGGTGCAGTGGGCATGCTGGCCACGCTGGGAGTGACTTTGGCCATGGACGCCTTTGGCCCCATCGCTGACAACGCCGGCGGTAATGCCCAAATGTCGCATATGCCGGAGCACGTGAGAGAAATGACCGACAACCTGGACAGCGTGGGCAACACCACCGCCGCCACGGGAAAAGGCTTTGCCATTGGCTCCGCCGCCCTCACCGCCATGGCCCTGCTGGCCGCCTACCTGGAAGAGGTTAGGGCAGCGCTGATCATGGCCGGAGGCAAGGTGGAGCAGTTCATGCAAATCCACTATGCTGAGGGCCTGGTCAGGACTGTGAAGGTGGCATCCGCCACGGTGATGGATTTCATCGACTTTTACCAAATCCACGTGCTGAATCCCAAGTTTCTGCTGGGCATCTTCATCGGAGGCATGGCGGTCTTCGTTTTCGCCGCCCTCACCATCAAGGCCGTGGGCAAAGCCGCCGGCAAGATGGTGGCCGAGGTCCGGCGCCAGTTTAGAGAAATCCCCGGCATCATGGATGAAACAGGCAAGCCGGACTATGCCAGCTGCGTAACCATCGCCACCATCGGCGCCCAGCAGCAGATGTTACTGCCCGCCGTGGTCGGGGTCGCGACCCCCATCCTCACCGGCCTGATTTTTGGCGTGGCCGGGGTTTTGGGCGTTCTGGCCGGGGCTTTGGTGAGCGGTTTTGTGCTGGCCATCATGCTCAATAATTCCGGCGGGGCCTGGGACAATGCCAAAAAGTATGTGGAAACCGGAGAACACGGCGGCAAATCGTCTTCCGTGCACAAGGCAACCGTGGTGGGCGACACCGTCGGCGATCCTTTCAAAGACACTGCCGGACCCTGCATCAACATTCTCATCAAACTGATGAGCATGGTCTCCATCGTCTTTGCCGGGATGATCGTGAACTATTCCCTGCGCGTGGAAAACATCGTTCCGCCCTTCACCAAACAGGGATTGGAACTGAATATGCGCAACGAGATCGTGCCCGCCGATGCCATTTACAAACACGCCAATCCCTGCCCGGATTGCCCTGAAAACTGCGCCGATTGCGCAAACGGGGAGCAGTCAGCCTCCAACCCGGAAGAACTACCAGCTGGCCGTTAAGGCCCTTTTTCAAATCCCTCAGGCGCCTCCCGTATGATGGCCGCATTTGATGCGGGAATCTTACGGGAGGCAGAGGAGAAGGATGAAAACGGGCGTTAAGGGTGTGGCTGGCAGGGTATTGATGTGGGTAAGCTGTTATGGCTGTTTTCGGTTGACTTTCAAATCAAAAGGCCCATACTGATATTTTCAAGCCGTAGGGCGGCAGAATCTCCTTAAATTCTGTCGCCTCTGCGAGGCTCCGTTGGAGTTTCTGTCCTCCATCAGGCTCAGAAACTACCTGGGTTACCTCCCATTTTGACAAAGGGCAAAAACAGACCTTGACAAGAATAACGCAAGCGTAAAAATATGCGTGTAGGCCTTGGAATGAATAAAGGATACCATTGAGCCGGGATTGCTTCCTACCAAAGAGCGCAGTGGAAGATAAATGTCGTATGCTGAAAAACACATTCATTAGGGGAATAGATGATAGAGACAGATTTTTTCTGCTCATTTGTAGTTCATGAACCACAAGAAGGATGCGTTTTCTTGGCCTGTCCCTGTCTGGCAAGATGGCGCGCAATTCTGTCATGTTTATTT
>Ga0302248_1000472_pt1 | contig 39258 bp, 55 predicted proteins | sample AAG_UR_Leu_MG_FD_193528 | JGI IMG/M metagenome (GOLD analysis project Ga0302248, IMG submission 193528) | Enriched activated sludge microbial communities from anaerobic digester in WTTP, New Holstein, Wisconsin, United States - AAG_UR_Leu | ecosystem: Engineered > Bioreactor > Anaerobic >...
GATGTCGTTTTCCGCTTCAAACATCACTCGCCTTCGATCCGAACCTCATCCACAGAAAAGTCTTCCGAAGCATCAATGAAGACCTTTGCGGGCTCTTTGTCCTCACCGTCTATGTAGATATTCGCCTCTTGCGGAATAGCGCAAAGTGCTGTTTCAATTGCTCTTTCTCTGCACTCGGCAATTAGCTCTCCATCATGCAGGATTGGCCCCTCCGGAAGACTGACTTGCACCTCTAAATCCAACCGAACTATGATCACGTCCATCATTCACTCCTGTTAAATTCTCCCGCTGTTAAATTGGGAGGCTGTTTTTTTACCTTCTCCGCATTTCAGGCAGTTCCCGGCGCTGTCCCAACCGTGGGGGCCGTGCGCTTCTCTCGGCGGTCCTGCCGTTACCAGCCAGCGGCCTGTGTTTCCTGCGGCTAGGTGTTTCGTCAGCCAATTGGCCGCATTTCCGGGGCTGTCCGTGGCACCGACAAAATCAGTCCACGGCGGATCTTGTTCGCGGTGGTAGTCGTCCGTTACGGTGGCTATTTTGTTTAGGTGTTTTTTATTCCCGGTTCTTTTGGTGATAAAGCACTTGTACATTGTGCGCGTCCTTTCTGGTAGTGGTTGGGCCTTGCCGTCAAGCGAAAAGCGGCAAGGACTTGCTCATCTTCTCGGCTTCGATCTTCTCCGGTGTCGGTGTGCTTTCTTCGTCCTGGTACGCCGTCTTTTCCTTCAAGCCCGCACAACACAGGATATAATCGGCGGCCTTCTGTGCCTTTCCAGCTGCGCGAAAAAGGGTGTCGGGCTTGTCCTTGAACATCTTAACCCATGTCGCTAGATATGCCGTATGTTCGTGGTGGTACTCGTACCCACAAAAGGCGGCAAGGAAAGCGCCTCCGATTTCCGCGACTAGTTCTTCAAAGGCGCGGCCTTCCCCCTGGTAAACGTGGGGCCGATTGGCGCGATCCTTCGGGGCCGTCCAATGTGTCAGCTCGTGAAAGGCCGTCGAATAGAACGCTTCATCCGATTTCCAGGCCGTTCGCTCCGGTAGTTCGATTAGGTCCTTGGCGGGGCAAAAGGCGGGCTGGTTTCCGCGATAGAAAATCCGGGCTCCGCTCATTGTCAATATCCGCTCGGCTGTCTCGTTCGGCTTCAATTCGCGGGCCTGGGTCTTTCGTGGTTTCAATCCTTCCGTTTGATCCAGGTTGAAAACGATGTAAGTTTTTACCCAAGCGCGGGTTTTCCCGCCTGGGACGGGCTTACCGTCCTTGTCTGTTTCGCGGTCAAAGGACCAGAAAAAGACGGGGCTTCCGTGTTCACCCTTCTTGATACGGCCTTCACCATCCGCGCATTGCTTGAAGGTAAGCCATTGCTCGGACGTGTATCTCCTTTTCTCGCTCGTCCAAGCGAGGGAAAGCGTATTCATCCCGTTGTAGGATCTCCCGGTTTTCCAATTCATCATGCCACGGGAAAACCACGGCTTTTCCCACGGCGGGGCCTCTCCCTTTTCCATGCTTTCGATTATGTTTTTGACAAGTTCTTCCATTTTAGCGCCCATGTCTTGTATCTCCTTTCCAGTTAGTTTTATCCCATTGTGGGGGTTATCGTCCGGCATCGTCAGCGTTACCGCTCACCTAACAGAGTGCCTTCTTGATAGTCTGCAATGGCAAGCAATTGATCAAAACAAATAGGAGGTTCATCCGGATTTTTTGCGTTTTCAATGGCTTTTCTAGGCGTTTCCCCATATCCAAGGAGGTTGTTTTTTTCAGCAACAAAAAATCTTTTTCCGTTACTTACTTTTGCGTAAACCCCAAAACCATCGATAATTTGTGGGGTATACCCGCCATGTGTTTGTGCGTCCATTTTGATTTCCTTTCAGGCGTTTGCGGCTTCGAGTTTCAATTCAAGGGCAACTTGGTCCCGGCCCCGGTCCTGGGGATCCTCCTCGGGGGCATAGTCGGGGTGGCAAAGTGGGAGGTTTCCGCACTCCATTTGCATCCCGCAATCGTCGGCAAGTTTACAGGTACAACAAGGGCAATCCTCGGTATGATCGGTAGCGTCACCGCAAGCGGGGCACGTTGGCGGCTCATCTTCCTGCGTGTCTCGGGCGTGGAGGGGGTCGCAAGTGCGGCAAAGGATTCCGTCGAGCGTGTCCCGGTATGGGCGGCCTATACGGCCCGGGCGGTCGGGGTCCGGGGCCTGCGCTCCTACTGGCTGGTGGCAAGCGGTGCAAGTGGTCATCTGGCGGCCTCCTGTTAGTTGTGTGGTTTCGGCCTTGGTAGCGGCCTCATCAGCGGGGGCTTTACCCCCGGACCCCTTGCGGGGTCTGTCTACTGCGTCAGGTCCAACGTCCGATAACCCATTGACGCGAAGTCCTCGAGGGCCTTGAGGCTTGATAACAGCGTGTCAAGGTGAACAACGCGAAGCGCCCCTGTACCCCTGCGGAACGTGATCGAGTACGTCCCGCCGACTGTCTCGCGCATAACGGCGGCCTTGGGTTCCACGACCGACGACCCTTGGCCAAACGGCCTAGGGTACCCCGACTCCCGCCTTGTGCTGGTGTTCCTGCTGATGGTCTGCATTGTCCCTACCTCCCTTATCTGTCGTATTTATCGGGGTTTATTTTCTCCCCTACATAACAAAATATATCATACTTCTTCCAACACGCAACAAAAAAAGAAAGTATTTTTCATGCCAAATCTAACCCCGTCCGTGTAAAGTTTCTTTACACCTCCTTATCTCCCTACTGTAAACAATCCTTACACCCTTGACACCACATCCCATCCCGCCTTACCATCTACCCATGACCGATATCATGGCCCAGCGTCAGGATCCCGAGTTTGAGGCCAAGCGCCTTTCCGCCCTCCGCGAGTCCCTCAAACATAAAAAACGTTACAAAAACTCCCCAGGTCCTCCCCTAGACGGCGGCGCCTCTCACCCTTGGGATCCACGCGACAAACCCCCATCAACAAACACCAACACCAACAACGGTAACAACGTCCCCTATATCCCCTCATCTGCTACCGTTGCTGACGTCCTCAAACGATTCCAGGACGACGATCAGGAACCACCTCTACCTCTCCACTCCTACATACCCAAAGAACAGCAGGACGTTATAGTTAGGTCCGCTGTACGCGGCGCGCCCGCGAGTTTTTCCGACCTTCCCGCCGGGTGGCACGCGCTCATAGTGGAAGTTTTTTTGGACTACACGCTTTCGGGAGGCCGAACAAAGATAAAGGTCATCTGTCGGCGCTGTGGTGTAACCCGGGCGGCCTGGGACCGGCTGATTAAATCGCGTTGGGGTCCGTCTATATGCAGGTGGTATGAAGGCCTGGTACGCGATATGGTCCGCTTCCGGCTTGGGCCTATACTCAATAAACTGTGTGATAACGCGGAACGGCGCGGAAACGTCAAAGCCATTGAATTACTTGCCAAACTGACTGGCCTTCTTCGAGCGGACGGCGACGCACCGATGCCGGTCCCCGTTCAATGGTCGCGGCAAGCTCCGCGTGTACCAAAGCAGGCCGGGGCTTCCAGCGCTGACAATGCAGGGGAGAATAAACCGCCTGACAACGGGCCGGGGACTACAGGCGCGGATTAACTCTATTTGACTATACGCTGTTTCCTACTTCCTGCCGTTCGCCTGTAACCTAATACATCCGATAGGATACCTTATGGTGTACGCTGTGCCGTGATCCCTTCGCCGTGACGAATGGATACCAGTCTAGGCCGTGAATTCCGATTCGGTTTTATGCGTAATTATACCGTCGCGCTACGCTGTGCATCCCGCGACCGAAGGGAGCGGGGCCGTTGCTGTACACGCTAGGCCCCACCCCCCCGTTCGGATTGCCCCACCGGGTAGATTCATTTGACTTTACACCTAGGCCAACGCGCACATGGGGGTAAGAAACCGCCGGGAGGGAGGGGTAAGTTCGGGAAGTGCAGGGAGCGCTGGTGTAATTGTCGCTGTAATTATTCTTCGGCTAATTTTGGAAAGTTCGGCAGAATTCGGCTACAAAGAGGTGACAAATAGGGGTGTCAGAAAGTATTTGTCAAGGTTGGGGTACATGGCAATAGTTTGACACAGGTTTCATGAAAGAGAATTAAACTGTTTAAGTTGTTGTTTATGAGGGAGAAAGTGCGAAGTCGCCGAATTTTACCGAACTTGCCGAAAATCGCCGTTAGATATAGTTGTAGTTGTAGTTGTAGTTGTAGTTGTAGTTGTAGTTGTAGTTAGAGTTATAAAAACTACTAGTAGTGCTGTTGTAGTAGGTAGTGCTGTTAGGACTGAATCCAAAGACGATCGATTCTCGATCGATGATTGACAGCAAGGCAAAGACGATGGAAAATCCAAGGCATGATAGAACCTACTGATTTTGAGCGCCTATTCGGCGGGAGTGACGATGAGCCGGAACCAGATGGGGTGGCGCTCGATTATCGGGCGTTTCTGACGGACGATGACGGGGCCGAGGTTCGGGCGCAAGATCAGGGGTGGGTTGCTCAATGCGACCACGCTGCCGAGTTTTATGACGACGAGACAACCAGGAATCTATGGCTCCGGGGTGGTGTTGGATCTGGAAAGTCCACGACCGCGTACCAGAAGGCCGTCAAGATGGGGTTGGCCTATCCCGGGCTGAAAACCCTTATTACGCGCACGACCGGGCCGATGCTCCGCGCAACGTCGTGGGAGCATTTTTGTAGTATTCTGCCAAGGTCGTTGGTCGCCAAGGAAAACCTGAATCCATACCCGTTTATCCGGCTGACGAACGGCTCCGAGTACCATTTCATCCCGTTCAACCATGAGTATATCGAGAAAATCGGCTCCCTGACCCTTGGGCTTATCGTGGCCGAGGAATCCCATTTGTTCCGCCCGGGCGTGGATATTTATTTCTCACACCGTCTGCGCCAAAAGTACGGGAAGGGTATCGACAAGTTCGGCAATACCTTCACGTCAGAGATCCCCCGCCAATGGGTCTGGTACGTCGGAAACCCTAATGGCCGTGACTGGCTCTGGAAACTCTTTGAACGCGATAAGTCCGACAAGAATTATCGCTCCTTCCAATGCTCGACCTATTGCAATATAGCCAACCTGCCCGAGGACTTCATACGGCAGTTGGAGAAATACCCGGAACATATTCGCAAACGTTGGGTCCTCGGAGAGTGTGCCGAAAACGCCGGGTCCGTGTTCCCCATGTTCGACCGCTCCCTTCATGGCCTCCACCTCCCAGGATGGCTCCCACAACGCCATTGGCTTGTCTATTTCGGCATGGATACCGGCTTCCGATCCCCAACGGCGGGGGTGTGGATGAGCGTCGATGAAAAGGGCAACGTCGTCGTTTTTTCGGAGTACTACCGCTCCCTTCGCTCCGCCCCGCAAAACGGCAAGGCCATCCAGCATCAGCACCTTGAATTGCGGAAAAAAGGCATGGCCGAACCGATGATCTGGAAAATCGACCCCGCCTCCCACCAGCATAGGGGCGAGAACGAGGAAGGCCGCACCATCTACGACCAGCTCCTTCCCTGGCTCCCGCAGTTGTCCTTCGGCTCGAAAGACTGGAACGGCCGTACATCGAAAATCAATACCATGCTCGAACCCGATCCCGATAACCCCGTTCACCCCTATACCGGCGCTGTCCGAAAAGAGGGTTGGCCCCACCTGTTCATAACCGATAATTGCGAAAACCTAATGCGGGAAATGGAGGAATACCAATGGAAAACCGTCAAGGACGATATTTCCCCGCTCAAGGAGGAAGCCGAGGAACGCAATGATCATTGCATTGACGCCCTAGGCTATGCCATCATCGAAATCACCCAGGCCGCCTCCAAATCCCCCGAGGAAATGGCCGCGTGGCTGGCCTCCGAACAGTACCGCCTCGAAAAACACAAGGAACAAGCCCTCAAACAGTTCGACCGCCATTCCCACACCCGCTATCGGGACCACCTGCTGTAAATTTTCTTTACACATCACGCCAAGCAGTTGTATATTTCAGGCATGATAACCCTGCTCCTTGTGTGCAACCTCGTTGCATCGTGCGCGTTGGCGTATATCGCTTTCCAAAACGCGAAGAAAATGTCAGACCTCAAGAAGTCCGTCCTCGAAACCAAAAAGTCATTCGACAATTTCGTTCACCCGAAAATCAAAGCGACTTCCGCGAAGAAACCAGAAGTGGAACCGGTCAAATCCCTGGACGGAACCAATGGACAGCATGAAAAGGCCGTACCCGTCCCTCGGTCGGAGCAGGAAGAAAAGATCGAAAAAGTTGGACGGGAAATAGGGGTCAAGGGCATCGAGTTCCGCAGGCGACAAGCCGCCTCCGGTAGAAACGTGGTGCTGTGATGAAAGTCAAGGCGATCCTCTACCCGAAAAAGAAAGTCGAAGCGTGGCAACGCGAAATTGAGGAAAAAGTAGAGCGGTGGAAAGAGGCCCGCCGGCCGGCCATTGAACAGTTTCAAACCAATCTCGCCCTTTACACCGGCCATCACTACATGGCTTTCGATCCGAACCGGGGCGAGTTGGTCGATGCCCCGCCCCTGTATGACGATCAAGTGCGGGTCACGTTCAATTTTGTACTGCCGAAGTGCAGAACTGCAATCGCCAAAAACACCGAGAACGCTCCTTACGCGCAATCCATCCCGAACAGCAACGAGGAACGGGATATCAGAGCCGCCCGTATCGCGGAAGCCATTACCAAGTACGACTACCGTTCTAAGGGCCTCGCACAGAAATATAACTTCCTGTCGATGGATGATGTTGTGTTCGGGGAAGCGTGGTTGTTCACGACCTGGTACAAGTATTCCGGCCAAACCTACAAGAAGTACAAACAGGAACCCGCCATGGAGGAATACACCCCGGGCGAGGGCGAAGCGTGGGGCGAGGACGAGTATGGCAATCAGGTCAAGCCGAAACGGCAAAAGGTAGGCGAGGACGGCAACGTGGTTATGCAGAACGCCGTCGGTGCAGACGGGGAGCCGGTCATCGAAGAAGAAATCCCCGAGGGTGATGTGAAGTATGAGAGGGTTTTGCCGTCGTGCGTGTTGTTCGATTCGTCCGTTTCGGAAATTGAGGAACTTCCGGACGTGGCGCGACGGGAATGGAAATCCATCGACTACATCAAACGAACATTCCCGAATTGCTCCGATATCACCGGGGATCACGACAGCCGCGACCAATGCGACGACGTTTACATGACCCTTTACGGTCATGGGTTCCAGCCCGTAGGCGACCAAAAGGAAAAGGGCGCGTATGTGGTGCAGTATTACTCGAAAGCGTGTCACGAATACCCCGAAGGTCTGTACATGGTGATCGTGGAGAACAAGGTTCGCGTCTGTGAACCGCTTTTCGGATTGCGCGGGAAACGGTTGCCGTGTTCGCAAGCGAGGTACTTTGCCATCCCCGGTTGCCTTCGTGGCATCGGGCTTCCCGAATTGCTGGCCTCTCCTCAACAGACCTACAACAAACTGATGAGCCAGATCGTCGAGAACGCGATTCGGGTCATTAATATCAAGGTACTGGTGCGCGGCGGGGAAAAGGTTTCGGCCTTGACGAACGAAGTGGGCCAGGTCGTCGAGTATTGGGGAACCAAACCCGACTACTGGCAACCTGCACCGCTCCCGCAGACACATCACCAAACCCTCGCCACCGTCCGGGGAGCGATTCACTCAATATCGGGGATATCCCCGATTTCCGAAGGCGAAACCGATCCATCCATCAATTCAGGGGAGCAGGTCGCTGAAATGCGCGAGAACGACCAGCGCAAGCACAACCCCCAGGTGGATGATTTCGTTTCGATGATCTGCGACTCCATCCACCTTGCGTTGACGTACTACGCCGAGGGGGTCACCGAGGAACGCATGGTCCGCATCGTTGGCGACGACAAGAGGGCTGATGTGGTGAAGTTTGTCGGGGCGGACATTGGCGAGAACGTGGACGTACAGCAAAGACCGTCGAGCATGAATTTCTATTCACGGTCGTCCGAGCGCAAGACGATCCTGACGATGTTGGAAACCGGGGTCGTGGACAAGTTGCCGCCCGACAAGCAATCAGCGTTCTTGCAGAAGGCCATCGAGCGGTTGAATTTCAGCGAGGCGGACAAGTTTATCGGTGAAATGAATATCCACTCCGCGAAGGCAAGGCGCGAGAACGACGACATGGATCGCGGAATCCCGGCATACGTTATGCCCTGGCATGACCCCGACGTGCATATCTACGAGCATGAGAACCACATCAACAGCAACGATTTTGAAATGCTCGACGATGATGCGAAACAGATCAACGTCGCTCACCTGGAAATGCACTACGCGAAACGCAATCAACAGCTGGACGAGGAAGCCGGACCCGCACCGGGTTTACAGATGGGCTTGCCTGGGATGGAGCCAGCCGGGCAGGGTGGAGTTCCGCCCCAAGCCGAGCAAGCCGGTCCTGGCCCTGTGCAGGGTTCGCAAATGCCGCCGTCGGGAAGAAACCCGCTGGCGGCGCTTGGTATGCCTCCAATGCCGCAAGGCGGAGGCACGATCCCGCCGCCTCCGGGCGGGGGACAGGTCACAACGCCTTTCAGGGGGTTGGGTAATGGCTGAAAAAGGAAACATTTGGGGCGATATTGCAAAGGCGCTCGGAATGAGAAAAAAGAAAAAAGTCGAAACGCCGATTGCCGAACGCAATACGAAAATGAACGAAGCCATGAAGGAAATTGACGCCGATGCGCGTCCGGTCTATACTGACATCGACAAACCCGCAACACCTGAACCGGGAACGGAAGGAACGCGGGTCAAGAAAAAAAAGTCGTGGCTAACCTTTATCAAAAGGCGCTAAAGGAGAAACAATGACTGTTCCTAACCCGGAAGTCAAGGGCGGAAAAGAAGCGGCAGTAGAAGAAAAGAAAACTCCTGTGTCCGGGGCGGATGCGGGAGCGGCGAAAGGCGCTGGTGATTCGGACGCCAACCCAAAGCGTTTGCTGACCTTCGAGGACATTGAAGAAGGCCGGATCAAACCCCTGGGCGCGGAACCGGACGATACGGATACCGCCAAAACCGACAAGTCGGACGGCGGGGACGAGGACAAAAAAGCCAAGGGCGGGGACGAAAAACCAAAAGCCAAACCCGATTCGGACGAAGATGATGGCGATAACGATGACGTTATTGACCACTTCTACGAAAAGGACGGCGATGAATACAAGAAAGTCTCCGTCGATGACGCCCTGGAAAACCTCCAGGTCACCCTCAAGGTGAACGGCAAAAGCCAGATTCTTGAAGGGTGGGACGAGGTTAAGAAATGGGCGTCCATCGGGCTTGCGTCCGAGGAAAAGCGCCGCAAGGCAAACGAGGTCTTTGAGGAAAACCGAGTACTCAAGGCGACCTTGAAAGCCGAAGCCGAAAAAATAGCCCAAGAGCGCGTCGAGCAGTACATCAACGACGTTCTTGGCGGCAAGAAGAAGGCTGCCGCGGACGACGAAGACGCTGACGACGACGCACCGGGAAAGAGAAGCGCATCAACCACCGATCCGGTTATGCGTCACCTGCTTGCCGAAGTCAAACGGATGCGGGATGAACGCGAAGCCGAGAAGCGGGAGCGAGAGGAAGCGGAGCGCACCGCCGCCGAGAAGTCCGCAACGGAGCGGAACGTCAAGGCGGCACAAGACATGGCCGACCGAGTTGGTGATTCCTTCAAGGATCGGTTCACGTTCGACGGGAAGCTGGACGAGGAAGCGTTCAATCAGTTCGCATCCTACGTCAGCGGAGCGACCCAAGCGGCCATGAGCCGCGAGTTGGATGGAACCGAGGATTTTAGCGAAATCCTTGCCAAAGGCGAGAAGGTCATGCGGAAGATGGCGAAGCGTTATTTCGACAACCTGGAAGCCCATGCCGAACGGCTGGCGCAAGCCAAGTTGAAGGCCAAGAAGGGTGAACCCTCCAAGGCCGCTTCGGACGACGACATGCCTGAACCGACAAAGGGTGCGAAGAAAAAACTGCTCGATTGGGATTCTGTCGAATCCAAGTAGGGCGGACGCTTTCGGTCCAAGGTGATGCGGTTCCTCCCGAAAAACCAGGAGGCACCAAATGGCTGTCACCGACGGAGCGTTGTACGCATCCGACGTTCTCTTGAAGTACCGATACCTGGACGTGTTTCGGGATCAGTACCCCCTCAAGACGACCGGGCTTCGGATGCTCAAACGAGACAACAGCAAGGTCACAAAGGACGGTAGGGGTGCCCAAGTCGTGTGGGCCATCCGTACCGGGCGCAACAGCGGCATGGCCGCTTTCGCGGACGGTGGGCTTTTGCCCCGCGCCGGGAAGCAGATCGCCGCGACGGGGTCCACCACCCTCAAGAACGTGGCGGGACAGTTGCAGATCGAGGACAAACTGATCGAAATGAGCAATTCGATGGGTGAAGCCTCTTTCCGCAATGCGTTGGCCGACGAAATGAAGCGGTGCGCCGTGGATTTCGCCGCCAACAAGAACCGGATGCTGTACGGCGACCGAACCGGGATTCTCGGCAAGGTCGCGTCGGCTTCCGACGACGGGACGTATTGCACGATCACGTTGGATTCAACGTGGGCCGGTCGTCCGGTCGTCCTGACGCAGTATTTCCAGATCGGGGATCTGCTGGACGTTTTGACGAGTGCCGGCGTCGATGTTGCGCCGGCTTGCACGGTCACGGCGGTCAACGCCTCGGCTGGAACGATCACGGTGAGCGGGACGGGCCATGATTCTATCGCGGCCACGAACATCATCACCAAGGTCGATGCGTATGCTTCGGCAACCGCCGTGGAGCCGACCGGGTTTCGCAACATCTACTCCGCTTCGGACGACGACCTGTTCCTGAATACGGGTAATTACCCGATTTGGGCCGGTTACGTCCGATCCACGGAGGAAGGACCGACCGAAACGGCTATGGAGTTCCTTCGCATCCAAGGGTTGAAGAAGGGCGCGAAGTACCGCGGCGCCCTGACGACCTTCGGGGTTCAGGCGAAGATGGTCACGCTGATCGCGGACCAGAAACGCGCCATGAACACGGTGGACTACAAGTTCGGGTTCGCCGGGACCGAAGACGTGGAAGCCCTCAAGGGACCGGAGTACGCCGGGATCGGGCCTATCGTCGCTGACGAGGACTGCCCCGCCGGGACAGCCGCCAACAGCGGATACCTGTTCCTGATCGATCCGACGAGCATCAAGTTCGCGGATGCTGGTGCGCCCCATTGGATGAAGGGTGACGGGTCGATCCTGTCCCGCATCCAGGGTTACGCGCTGTACGAGGCCACGTTCATCGAGTACTACGACGTGTTCTGCGAACAGCGGAACGTGTGCGTGGCGCACAGCAACTTGCAGGAACTTTCGCTGGAATAGTCTAGGGCGCCCCGCAAGGGGCGCTCCTTTTATCCCCCCGAAGGAGGGAACAATGAAGAAGTTTCTGGTCTTTCTGCTTCTGTTCGCAATCGCCGTTCCTGGATTCGCCACGTTGGCCTCCACGTCAACGTCGTACACCACGGACGACTTGCGGACGGGAAACCGATATCTGGCCTTGGGTTCGCTGGCCGGTGCCACGTCCGCGCAAACGGGCGTCACCGTCAGCTTGACCGGGTTTAGCGGATTCATGGTCGATCTGGCTATGGAGGCATACGATGGGACGGTCGAGGTTCAAGTCTCGAACAGTTCCACCGGGCCGTTCCGAACCGCCTACATCGACAACACAACGAACAACGCCGGGACCGCCGTTCCGCAGACGAAAAACACCACCTACGTCAACAACGAGGGGTGGAAGTATATGCGCATCTACGGGGATCCCGACGCCGGGGCCTGCACGGTCAATGCGCGAATGTTCGGCAAGTTGGACGTTCAGAAAACCCAAACCGGGCTTTCGGATATCCATTCCGCGCCCCGCGCCGTGGCTACCGTGTCGGCTTCGACGGCAACGATGGCCTTGAAGGAGTTCGACTTCAAGGGATCGGGTTGTCGTGTCGTTGTGAACGCGGCTTCCGTGGTTGCTGGGGATTCGTTCATCCCTGTCATTTTCTGGAAGAACAAGGTGACGGGGCTGTACACGGAGTTGCTTACCGGAGCGGCAATCACGAACACGACTACGACCGGGACGTACACAATCGGGCCACCGGGTTATACGGCGGCGGCGAACGCAACGTCCCTGTTGGTTCCTTCCACGGATACTTGTCTCGCAATCGGGACAAGCAACGTGTCCGGCACCAATTCGTTCACGGTTTCGGTGATCCCGATTCCGTAAGACGACAGGAGCGGTTATCCGGGTCAGGGATTTGCCCCTGGCCCGGAGAGGCCGTAGAGCGGAGGCCGTCGTGGACAGGGCTAATTTCGAGACAAAACTGAAACGAATATGTGAGGCGTGGGAGGTTCAGCGCATCGGTAATATGCACAACGTTTGGGAGCGCGGGAACCGATTCCCCGGAGGCGCTTACCTGGTTTATCAGGTCAAGGGCCGCAACCCGAACGAGGACGACGTTCACACCCTGCGGAGAATGGACTGGTATCGGCGCCAAATGTTGCAGAAGAAGCAGTTACAGGAATGTCACGAACACAACGAGCGGGTCAAGGCGAATGATGAGAAACGCATCAAAGACAGTTTTATGGAAGTCGCGGACGCCATGAGGAAACCCTGCCAGATGATCGCGGACGAAAAAGGATTGCGGCGCAGTATGTTTGACCACCCCACGCCGAACCGGGAATTTATACCAGCTGTTCCGGAAAACACAACGCCAACGGAACAAGGAGCAACGGCATGAGCGACACGGCAAATGGAAGCGGAACCGTGAAAGTTGACCTCAAAAGGTTGTCGCTTATACTCGGGCTTGTCATTACCATTGTTGGCATGGTAACCGGACCCTTGTTCTATTTTCAGAGCAAGGCGGACGCAAAGGAACAGCGGGCCACGGATCAAAAGGCGTGCGAACAGAGGTATGAGTCCGCCAAAGAGGATATGAAGGAAATGAAGGAGGACGTGAAGGAGATTAAAAGGATCCTGATGCGGCAGGAACGCCGCAGGGGGACGGACGAGTAATGGCTATCACGGTTCGACAAGTGCAGACAAAGGTTGTTTCGGAAATGTTTGCCGAAGGATACGGAACGAGCGACCGCTTTACGCCGACGGTCATTTCCGGGTATATCAACGATTCCCTGGACTACATTTGGGAACGGTTGGTAGCTTCCTGCGAGGAATGGTTCACTTTCCAAGAAAAAACGATAAGTGTTGTCGCCGGGACGGCCCGATATGCCGTTGACGAAGAATGTGCGGCCATCCATAACGTGTACAAGAGGACAGGTTCTTCTGCGGCGGACTACTCGTACCAGGAGATCCGCCCGCTCAAGGACAAGCACGAACGGTTCACCGGAAAGGGGAACGACATTTTGAGGGCGCGGAATTATGCGCCCCAATGGAAGGAGGTCGAGCCGGCCCTGGACGCATCCCATAATTTCGTGCGCTACATCGAGTTTATCCCGACCCCCACGGAATCCTACACCGCCGTTTATGACGGCATACGGTACATCGACAAGGTGGATGAGCCGCCGGCCGACCCCACGATTGCCTACATCGAATTGCCGGAAAACTTCCGCAGGGTGCTGGTGGCGTTGGTGAAAAGAATGTGCCTCATGGCCGACCACGTTGACGTGACGGTGTTGGAAGCACAGATCGAGCGCGACCTCCAAAGCGCAATCCAGGTTCACACGATGGGCCTTGACAGGGACGGGAGCCGGAAAATCTTGAGGCGAAACTGATATGCGCGATTCAGAGTTTCTTGTCGGCCTGCCATTCGCGCGATCGCGTAATTTCAACGGTATCGACAACGCGGCAAATGAATTTGGCGAAAACCGCTCCGGTAAAATGAAGCGGTGCGAGAACACCGCTTTTCTTGATGGAAAACTCACGACGCCGTTTGGGTATGCCGCGCTTCCTTTCACTAGGCATGAGGACGGGACGAGCAGGTGCTTTGGCATCGTGCCATCCGTGGACAAAGGCAAGTTCTACACGTTTTTCAGCAAGCACGTCACAGGGACAACGCTTTCTTCCGACACGTCCTATTGCAATCTTTTGACAATGGCGACAACCGACTTGGACACGAACAACCCGAAGAAAAATGTGTGCGGGGTTAATCTAAAAAACCGGACCATCGTATGTGATGGAGGGAGCATCCGCAAGTATTACCAAGCGTCGATTTACAGCAATCTTGTGTATATCCCACCCGCCGGTGTTGCGGCGGAAGGCGACGCCGGGGTGCTGAACGGGACGTATTCGTACAAGGCTACCTTGTGTGACGATTCGGGGAACGAAACCGGAGGGGGCGCCTCCGTTTCGATTACCGTGACGGACAAGAAGGTAACGGTCACTTTCGATCTGTCGTCTTACAATGATGCAAATATCGGGTTTACATCGGTCAAGTTGTACCGCACCGAGGCAAACGGTTCCACCTATTACTACTTGGGCGACACGAACGGCAAAAAGACGATTGCAGCCGGCACGGATTCTTACGTTTTTACGGACAACGCCGCTTTCGACTACACAGACAGCGGCATCGTCGAAAATCCGCAGTTGGACAACGACGATCCGGTGAACCTAACGGCGGCGGACTATTTGCTGGTGTACAACGACCGCCTGATTGTGTGGGGGACCACCGAGGGAAGCACTTATTACCCGTATCGTATGCGGTGGTGCCGCATTTCCGAGGTCGATGGCGTCATTCAAACAAACATCTATTCGTTCCACGCGGACGACTACAAGGACTTCAACAAGCACAACGGCGACCCCGTTATTGGTGGGTGCGTATTAGGGGGTCGTCTTTTCACTTTCAAGGGCGACGAGACTTGGGAGAGTATCCCAACAACGGCAGACCCCGAGGCGTATGGGATATGGGGGATGCACAACCAGGTCGATACCGAGTATGGGTTTTACCATCATTCGATTGCAAACATCGGTGGACCGGCTATTGGGTTGACGCGGGATGGGGTGTGCATTTTCAACGGAAGCGGATTCACGTTGATATCCGACCCGATAAGCGAAATTCTAAAAAGGGCTATATTCCCCGAAGTGAACAGCGGGTGTTTCGACTTGGCAGAAGGCCGCTATTATTTGTCGGTCTGCGACGGAGGGTTGGCCGGGACGTATGGACGACCAGTTTCAACGACGTACCTTTACCAAAATGCAAAAAGGAACGCAACGCTTGTATATGACGTGTCGCAAAAGTCATGGGAGTATCACCCGCTTGTATTCAACCAAATCTATACAACGTTGGAGGATAGCCAGAACAAGCCGAAGATATTCTGCGGCGGTAGCATTTCCGACGTGAACGTGATGATCGGGAATTATGAGTTTTCGGGGCCTTCTTATTGCGCGTTGGCGGTTGTGACAAACGCAACAAGCATTACGGACACTTCGTTTTCCGGTGCGGACGATATGTTCAATGACCGCAGGATCGCCATGCCGATCTGTTACGACACGGAAAGCAGTTCAATTATATTCACGGATTATGTTAGCCGAGTAAGCGACAACGAAGTTACCGGGACGACCGCGGTTATGGCGTTGGAGGACACAATTCCGATGAAACACGCCTACAGGGCGTGGTATGTTGTCAATGTGGCGTATGGCGTTACGGCAGCAAGCGGGAATACAGACCGATTGACCGACAACGGGAACAACGCCTTTCTCGCGAGTTGCTTGACCGGATGTTCTTGCGCGTTTGCGTCAAGTGAAAAGGTGTACAACAACCTGCGAAATGGCGCGGAGGTGCTGACGATATCCAGCTTGAATTTTGGGGGCGGCGCGTTCGATAACATCAAAAATTACGTTCTATTTCCTTTCAGGTACATTGATTCTCAAAGCCCTGATTTTTACTCGACGCATTACGAGCCGAGGGTGATGATTTACACGGTGCCTTTTGGAATTGAGGAATACCACTACTTGAAGTTGTTCCGGTACTTGAGAATGTACGCAAAAGGAGATTGCGAGATCAGGGTGCGGGTATTCAAGGACGGCGACGACGCATCGGCACAGACGGTCACGGCGATTACGTTGTCCGACGAGGACGTTTTCAAGCACAAGATCAGCGCTCTGGCGGGTCATTCGGGGCGATTTGTAAGGTTCGAGTTGTCCATGCCGAGGGGATACGGCGAGTTTGAAATCAACGAGATTGCGGCTGGATACAGGCGCAAGACCGCGTTCAGGGCGGATTGACGATGGCAAAGACCTACTACCGAGGACCGGCCCCGACGTTTTTGAAGCCGTTCGGGTCGGTGGTGACAACGGAATATTTCAACCGTTTCCTGACGCAATTGGCGCAAATGTTCCAAAGCACTTGGAGCGAAGCGCCGAGCGTGTATAAGGTGAGTACGGTTGTGTCGCCTTCCGGGGGAACGTTCAGTATCCTGAACGGGTTGCCGGTGCCTTCCGGTAGCCCCGACGTGGATTACGCATTTTACATTCAAACGACCAATCCCCCGGCCCTGTACTTTTGGGATAGTGTAAGATGGACGCAGTTGCCGACGCACAGCGGGGGCGGGGCAACACCTACGCCTCCGGGGGAGATATGATGAAACGAATCGCATTTCTTTTTATGTTTCTTCCGTGCGCTGTGTACTCGCAAACGGCAACGCCGACCTATACGGCTATTCCAACCCCGATGAAATACGCGGTATATCCGTGTGTGTCGTGTACTCCGGCACCGGGGCCGCAGTATCTTTCAAAAAAAGGTAATTTTGACGGTTTGAATGTGCATGGACCCGCTAACATTGTGGGGAACCTGGCATTACAGACTGTTGTTGTCGATACCGGACAACCCGTATCTAATTTGATTCGAGCTGACGCTTTTACCGGAACGGATGGGACGTTGTTGTTCTGGCGTGGCGTCCTCAATAATTCCTGCAAGCTGGTTAATTCGGAGCAGGACTATGGACTGGAACTGATTGCCGACGGCTTCAATCTCGGAAGCGGCTCCCATGTCATTTATGGAAACGACACAGTCGGCTTGTTCGCTTCGTCGACACTCGGGTGGACTTTCGATATAAACGATGGCGTGACGTATGACGTCTACAAGGTGAACAGCCACGAGTACATGGCGAACCAAGTCGTGCTGTCTGGCACAGGCGGAGGCGCGACGCCGACGCAAATCGTGGAGCGTTGTCAGGCCCTCCCAACGGCGACCTGGGACTATCGAGGCCGCGCAGGGTTTGATTCGACGAACGAGCGGACTCTGCTTCTCGATTACGAGAACGGGGATGTTCGGTTCTACAAAGGGACCGCAAGGGGAGTCCCGACTCCGCAGACCCCGACCGATGCCGCGAATAAGGAATACGTTGATGCAGTACCGACGTATGCGGCAACCGCTTATGTCAAGAAGGCCGGCGACAGTATGTCCGGACCCCTGACTGCATCCGGGGGGGTCCTGTCGAACTCCTATCAAAGCGCCGACGGGTACAACGTTGCCGACTTTTCACCTGGGTTCCTACTTATCGGATCGACAGCAGATGGAAAGCGGACCTTTATATCCGGAAGCCACCCAACCACCACAACGGCCGGAATCGCCATCATAAGCACGAACCCGATGGACGTTGACGTGGATGGCGGTACGAATTTCATCACGCGGCAAGGCGAGTACAACGGCTACGTCGCTTGGCGGTCGATCATCGACAACGAGGGAACGCCCGTCACGATGGGCGTGTTGCGGAACGTGGAGGAAACGGAGGGGGACTTTATCGGGTTGCAGATGTACGAGGGGGCCGGTGTTTCGGTCACGGGCGGGGGCGACGTCCAGGTGGACGACGTGTCGCTGGTGGCCCTGGCGACGAGATCGTACCTTGAGCCGACGGCAACCCACACCTTCACCGTCACACCGACTTTCACCGTGACAGCGACCCCTAATGTGGCGACCCCCTCCGTGGTATCGAAGCAGAAATTGAGTTCGGCGGCTTATACATGGGATGAGATTAGAACGTATGCGAATAGTGGTGTAACGTGTACGGTTTTCATGGACCCCGCAGGTTCGGGAGTTTCGGTTGTGTCGGGAAAGGTACACGCTGTCACTTGTGGAGGTTCGGCGGGCCTTACCTTCATTCAGGCCACAGACGGAAACCGACCTCTTACGGCTACGGGGCCGGGGGGGTATATGTGTTTGCGGAACGGGGCGGGGGTGACGCAATTTTTGAGTAGTGGAGCGGCTAGTATTTCGTCTGTTTTTTCACAAACAGAAAACACGATGTTTTTTGTTTTTAAGGAAAACACCACAAAATCTATTAACTCTGGGCTTTTGGCGTGTGATAATACAGACGGAACAAACGTAGTTCAAATAATTGCAGACGACGCGGCCGGAAATATATATTACTGCTACGGAGATAATAACGGTGCTACCGGTAGGATTAGCAAAGCATACGCACTTTCAAGAGGAAACTATATCGTCACGTCATATTGCCGAAACACTAGCAACGTAATGGGGATTTATAATAATGGAGTTTCAATCTATTCTAGCATCGTTCTTGATACCGATGGTTTTACTTACTCTAGCGGTGACACGCGGGGTATAACCATCATGGCATCCAAGTATGGCGCTCCAAGATATTTAAACGGCGACCTCTGCGCCCTCATCATCCTCAACGGCTACCTCGACCCAACGGGCGCGGAATATATCAAAATCTACAATGGAATCGCGCAACGTTTCAACTTGCCAACCTACCCCTCAACCTCCAACGTGATACAGGAGTGGGTCAATTCAATTGGGACATGGGTTGCGAAGGTCACGGATACGGGGAAACTGTGGCTAAAAGGTGGGGCTGATATTATTGGGGCGGTCATTATCCGTTCCATCAATGACGCCGACAATGTGCTTACCATCATCGGAACATCATTACAGACGGGAGACTTGTTGCGCTTACAGGGTAGGGGGGGCGGTGTAACCGTTGCATATAATGGAGGCGTCACCGGAACCACAGCGGGGTTTAGTGGGGCTTTGAATTCTGCGAGTGTTTCAACAACAGCCGTAACAGTTTATAGAACCAATGAGGTTGATAGATTATTTTTACAGAACATAGACAACGCCGGATATATGGGTATTTCTGACCAGAGATTAAAAGTTTACAGGTTTAATGGTAGCGGAGGGATATTTACAGTAGAGACCGGAATTATTTCGGGTTCGTTCTCTGGTTCCGGTGGAGATATAGTTATCAAGCCGAGGGCCACAGAAGTTGCTAGGTTTTCTGGAGGAGGAACGACTCCACTTGGATTAAATCTTTCTGCTCCTCTCACCGGAACAACGGCGGGGTTGTCGGGAAACCTTACCATCGGTTCGGCTGGAAACATTGTCCCGCTTTGCACCCCCACGCTTGTCGTCCCTGCGGCGGGTATTACCATGCAGTTCAAATGCGGCGTCTGTACGGGAGTGAATCCATGAGTCGCTACACGAAGGCCAGATTGCCGACGAAGGATACTCCAATAGGTTCAGGCGTCTAGAAAACAGGAAGGACGAACGTCAAATAGCTTTCGGATCGGCCATAGCAGTAGTAGAGCAGTTGCTCATCAAGTGGCATCCCCCTGTTGAGATTGACCTCGGGCTTGCCCCTAAAATACAGGTAACGTGGAGGTTGTGATGGAAAAGGGAAATAGGAAGGTGTACGAGTCCTTGCAGGTGGCGATCTTCATGCTGTTGGGGTTCGCTATCGCGGCTTACTTCAAGGTGAGCGCGGATCTGTTCGGGATGTACGTCCTGGGGCTGTTCGGAAAGACGGTCGGCTTCATGTGGTCGAACGCCAAGGAACACGAAGCCGAAGTGAAGAAGTAAAGCCGTGCCTTTCAGGAGCGAAAAGCAAAGGCGTTTCCTGTTCCGCGCCCATCCGGAAGTTGCGATCCGATGGGCGCGGAAATACGGAAAGTCGGTCGTGAAAAGGAAACGGGCTAATAGGAAATAATGCTATACTACTTGGCAAGGAAGGTGCGTCGTGGCTGAAACTGCGGAATTACTAAACTACGCCGATCCGAACGAGTTGAACCCACTTTACAGTTTGGGTTCTGACTACGGCGTGTTGCAAGCGCAAACGCGGTTCGACGATTTGAGCGCCCTCCTTGCCGACGTTCAAGCCAATCCGGGCAATTACCCCGACCCCGAATACCTGACCAGAGAATTGAACAACGCGATTCGCGCACAGCAGGAAGCCCTGAATTACGCGCAAGCGCAAACGCAGTATCAGACGATGAAGGACCAAATTGGGACAACGGATGATACTTGGTTTGCGGCAAATGCCGCGAATGATTGGTTTCGACAATATGGGGTGAACGCAAATTGGGTGTCAGCCGACCAGATTACAAGTGCTATGGTTTTGGGAGGCCAGTATTACTCGCCTCAATCTTTAAGGGCAATTTGGAACTCTGTAAAAGACTCGACGTATCAAGCGCGGTTAAACCAAAGGGGGCAGTTGTCAGGGTTGCAAACCGCGGCGGATCAGCAACGCGCAAAGATGATCGAGAATTACTACATCGTCCGTCCCGATGTAACGGGGCAGGGCGATATCATGCGGAATTACTACTACGGGACGCAGTACAACCCGGATACGGGGCAGGGAACGCTTGGGGGACAGGTCGGGCAAGCATTGAACACGGCGGCACGGAGCATCTATGCGGAACGCGACAGAGCGGTAAAGTGGGCTGGTAGTCAGTTGTCGCAGACGGGACAGTTGGATAGCGGGGCGGCAAAGAAGGTACAGCAGGGGATCAATACGAGGGTTCTTTCCGGTCTTTCAGGAGTTGCAAGCCGCGCCGATACTGAAGCGCAGGGGCGCCTCGCTGACTGGAAAACAACGTCGGAGGATTTGTTAAGCAGGATTACGGACACGGAGAACGCGACGCGACTTGCGGCCCTTGAGGGCAATTACGGAGACAGTCTTTCGTCGTATCTGTCAACAGCCCAAAACGCCGCAAACAAAACGGTCGGTGATATTTACGACCAGGCACAGCAAAAAATCAAGGAGAACCAATCTTCCGTGTGGGGCGATATTGGTTCGTTCCTTGGGAACGTTGGAAGCATAGCGGCTAGAACCGTTTACAGTAAGTGAGGGTAAAGGCATGGCGACATACCAAGACTTGAGTGCGGAAGCCCAAAGACGCAGTATGTTTTGGCGCGACCTCTATGCGCGGTACAACCCGGACTTTGCGCTACGGCAAGGGATCAATATGCCGGAAATGACGCAATCTACCGGCGCGATCAACAGCCTGCTTGGAAAAACGGCAGGGAAACTGCAAGCGAGCGGCGGGACGGGTTCGCAGTACAGGGTGGCCGAGGCGAACCTAGAACGGATGGAGGGCGCCCGGGCGGCGCAGGCCGCGGCGGAACACCAAAGCGGCATGAACGCTTTCTTGCGAAACGCGCAATCCGGAATCAAAAAAGTTGGGCGCGATTTCAACAAAACGCTTGGAATCGGTGCAGCCGAAACAAAGGCCGGGGAAAGACTTGGCGATATTTCCATGAGAGTAAAGGATGCAAGGGAACGAGCGCAACGAGCCGTTGACGATTCGGAACAAAGCGGTTTCGAGGCGTTCCTTCGCGGGATCGGCGGTAGCGCAGGGGACGTTGCCGGGTACTACCTGGGGAAAAAGTTGTACAAAAACCCTTACGAGAAGGACGAGAAGGACGAGGAATAAACAGGAGGTGGCGAAATGGCTTCACCGTGGGCGGCTATGGGGGCAAGTTTTGCAAACCGGGCTTCGCAAGGAGTTTTGGGTGCGGCCCAACAGCGTGACTCCGCGCAGTTGCAGATGGCGCGGGACAAGTCGGCGCAAGACGCCGCGGCGTCAATCGAGCGGCAAAAAATGTACCGTGAAATGCAGAACAAGGCGTATGCGGAATGGGGCGCAATCGTGGATAAGCACGTTGACCCGAACGCGAAGCCGGAAGAACAGGCGGCGCGGTATCAAAACGCCGTGGCGCTTTTCAAGAGGGCGTTCCCGCAATACTACAATATCATCGGGCCAGAAATCGAACAGGCTGGGCAAGGGGCAATGGTCGATGCTCGTTCCAAGATGGAAGCGAACATGAAACGGGGGATGAATGGTCCGGAAGGGTTCCGGGGGCTTGGGGTTACGCTGGCCGGACCCGTCGCAAGAACCGCCCTGGGCGCGGCAAGCGCGGTGCCGTCGCCACTACAACCTGCGGCGCAGTTTATGGGTGGTTTGGCCGGAATGAAGAAAATGAGCGAAGGACCATTATCCGATGTGTCTAATGAGTTCTCTTTGCGGCCAAATCCGATGCAACCCGGACGCGAAATGAACCCTGATGTAATGGGGCCGAGGTCGAAGTCCCGTTTGGGTATCGAACCGCCACCGGCCATGTTCCAATCCGCGCCTCCCGGCATGACGCAACCTATTCAGCCGGTGGACCCGTATTATCTGCCGAAGCGAGACAGGACGAAGCCGATCATTCGGAGGCGGTAATTGGCGCGTGAAACAAGAGTACGCCGCAGGAGCGCAAGGGGGAAAACGGCGAAACAAACCCCCACGTTCGGTCAACGCGCAATGGGCGCATTGGAAGCGTTCGGGGAGGGGTTGAATCGCGTTGTCCTGTACCCCGAAACGGCGGCGGTTCGGGCGGCGCAGGAGTCGCGCCCGGTCCTTCCTGCGATCAAGGCGGGATTTAAGGGAGAGGACAGGGAAGCGTGGGGCGGCGTTCTTCGGAATGTAGGCGTTGAAAACAAGCCGCTTGAAATGGGCCTTAATATCCTGGCAACACCCGATATCTTGGTAAACCCGTTCGGAAAAACAGCAAAAGGCATCCAGCTTGCGAAAGCGGCGAAGTTGTCCAAGGGCCTTGGCGCACAAGCCAAGGCCGGTGAACGCGCCCTTTTGACCTTCCACGTTCCGGGGCACGGCCCCGTTCCTCTTACCCCGAAGTTCATTAACGAGCCGGTGTTGGGTGCGCTTGGCAAGGTGGGTGGGGCCATCAAGGGGTCGAAGTTGGGCAAGGAGTTTCGCAGGGCGTTTTCGGATACGACGGGAATCCCGAAAATGGACGAATACAAGCGGAGGATGGATAACATCGTCCGTGAAAGCGTCGTAAATCAGACGGACGCCCGTATCAAGATGGACAAGATGGTGGACGAAATCGCCAAGAAGCGCGGATGGACGTTTGAACAGACACAAGGACAAATGCGGAAGTTGCTGGACTACATTGAGGCCGAACAATCTTCGGCATCCCAAGCGTGGAAAACGAGCCGTGAACGGAAGGCGTTGCTGAAACTGCAAGCCAGGTTGCCGAAGGTGGAGGAAAAGGCGAAGGCGAGTTTCGAGGCCGTTCAGAAAAGCGGGTATCCTTCGACGGTGTACAAGTCGAAGTATGCGGCGAAGGAGGCGAAGCAGAAACTTACCCAAGCGGAATACAAGTTGTATCAGGGGAAGAAGAAGTTTGCCGGGATTGCGGCGAAAGGGAAGTTGTCGGTTTCGAGGGCATCGAAGGAGGCCGTTAAGAATATACGCGAAGCCAGGAACGAAGCGTGGGAGTCAACGATACATGGCGGCGTGAAGCCGGGAACGAAACTGTATGTTGATCTGGACGCTATTGCGCGTCGGTCCAGTCGTAGACAAGCCGTCCGTTTGCTTAAGGACTTGAAGGAGGCCGGATACCGCACCACGACCAAAAGGGGCGAGGGCCTTACGCCGCAAGAGTATGTACGGGCGTTTGATCTTGAACACGTTCGGGCAAATCCGCACCTTCCGTACCCGCAATATTTGAAAAGAATGGCCGAAGATGCGAAGTTTACAAGTGCTGATGCCGAATACGATGATATGTTGGAAATGGCGCGGGAAAACCCGTATCACCGCAAGTCCGAGTATATGTTGAACGCGAATGTTGCGAAGGCCGAGGAACATGAGGACTTGTTGCGATTCTTGGAGGGAGGAGAAGGCGGCTGGATGAAGTACGGGTTCAAGGTGGAACCGGACGTGACGGAAAGGGCGCGGATCGGGTCGTTGTTGAAAAAAGAGGACGAGTTGAAGGTTGCGCTGACGAAAGAAACTGATCCGGCAAAAGCGGAGGCGCTATCCCTTGAGTTGAAAAACCTTCAAGCCGAAAAGCGAAGCGTCGGGGAGGCCGCAACCATCCGGGCCTCTGACGATACCCGCAAGCAGATCACGGAGCAATTCAACGTCTTGAAGGGCCAACACGACGAGTTGGAAACGCAGTTGGCGAAGATGTACAAGGAGGGCGTGAACAGGGACGAAATCCACGCCTTGCAGAATCAGTTGGCCGACCTGAAAATAAAGATGGCAGACGTTGACACGCAAAGCGACGTGTTCCGGGCGGCGCAAGCGTTGAACCGGCTTGAAGCGGATATTTCCAAAATGCGCTTTGAGGCGTCGAAGGCGTCCAGGTTGTATGAGGATGCGCTTTCTACCGCCCAAGTCGAAAAGGGACAGACGTTCGCGGAGTCGGTTGCGGAGACAAAGAAGCGGTACGGACTGTTGAAAAAGGATTTGGAAAAGACAAGGGGAACGATTGCTCGGTTGGAAGCAAACGCGAGGTCTGGAAAGGGCGTGGACTACGGATATTTGAACGTTATGCGCGGACAGGCCGAACACTTGCAGACGGAAATCAACCGCATTGTCGGAGGCGGGGTCGGGAAGTACATCAAGGAGTCGGAGAAAATCGACAACCTTGTTGGGCGCATCAAGGCCAAGTCGGAGAAATACGACGAGGCCGTGAACGCTTTCAGGGCCGAAGCCAAGAAGGGCATGGATGAGGAAATCGAGGGCATTGCGAAAGAGATACAGGCCGATATGGCCCGGATTGCCAAGGAGGGCACGGAGCGCCAATGGTTTGAGGCCATTGAAGGGTATATGTACCACTACAAGGCCGAGGAATTATCGGAATGGTTGAAGGGAATACCAAAAGAGCGGTCCTTGAAGGCGCTTTCTCTTTGGGACCGGACCCGGATGCACCGCATATTCCAGGGCAAGACCATCAACGAGTGGAACAATATCGCGCGTAGCGGAGAAATCGGGAAGTATATGCCCGAATTGGATGGTTTTGTCGGGCGTATGTTCGACGACGACGCGGCGGTGTTGCTGGCTTTGAGGCGTCATGCTCACGAACGCTTGAAGGCGACGGACGACTTTTGGAAGGCCACGCGGGACAACCTGGGGATCAATTCAGCAGAGTTTGAGGCCGCGAAAAAAAAGGGAACGATAGACGCAGGACTATACGAGGGGGTAAAGCATGAGGCGTTCAAGGACGCGAAAAACCCGTCCGGGGTCGTGTGGTTCGAGAAGGAAACCGCGAAGGCCATTGCCGATATGCGGAAGGTTCTCGAAATGCCGGAGAATGTTTCGCAGTTTGAAACGCTTCTTCAACGGGTCAATTCGATCTATAAGGCATATACCCTGTCTCTATACCCGGCTTACCATGCCCGAAATGTGGTAGGGAACGTCCTGAACAACCTATTGGGTGGCGTATGGCGCGTTTCCGCCTATGCAAAGGCCCTGGCCTTTCAGTTGGGCAAGGACGTGAAAATCGCCATGAAAAACCCCATTTCCGTCGAAAATCAGGCCATCACAGAGTTGGATAAGGCCCTTTTGAGCCGTCTAATTAAGACGCATGGGATAGCCGATACCGGGTTCTATGCCACGGAGGGAATGAAGCGCACAGGGATCGAGCGAGAAGTGAAGGGGTTGGGCGCAAAACTGGCAGGTGACAACCCGCTGGTGAAGGGCGGTCAAAAGGTCGGGCAAGCGTTTGAGAACAACGCGAAGGTGGCGCACTTTATTCACAAGTTGGAGGACGGGTTCACGCCGGAAGCGGCGGCGGCGTCCGTTCGAAAGTACACGTTCGATTACAGCGATATTGGGTGGGCCGGACGCAAGGCGCGGCTGGTGATGCCGTTCATCAGTTGGACCATGAAGAACGTGCCTTTGCAGATGGAGGCATTGCTGACGAGGCCGGGGCTTATGGCCGGGTACGAACGCGCACGAATGACTGGCTTGGGGAAGGACAAGGAAAAGCCGGACGAGGCGTACATGAGCCAGTTTATGATCGAAAACTTCCCAATGTACGTCGGGAAGAACAAGGACGGGAATTATATGTACTTCCTTGGCGGCTCGTGGATCCCCGCAGGTGACGTTGGAAGGGTGTTGGGGTCGGGAAGGAACCTTAAGGAAATAATCAGCGACACCCCTGCGGAGTTTATGAAGGAAATCTTCATGCTCGTCAACCCTCTTTACACGGCCCCGGCGAGGATGGCGTTCAATTACGACCCGTATTTTGAGGGGAAGGTTCAAAACTTCCCGGGACAGGTTCGGAAGTTGAACGTCGGGCCGGGTGTGAGTGCGGAGTTACCGGCAAAGGTCGTGTACGGGTTGCGGCAATTCAGGCCGATCAGCGAAGTACATAACCTATTTGCGCCTGATAAACCGATGAAGGCGAACGCGCTTCGTTCGCTGACTGGTTTGAAAACCTCTGTGTATGACCCGAAGCGTGGACGTGTTCAGAAGGTTATCGATACTCGAAAGGAGTTGGCCGAGTTGAAGGGGTGGCTGAAATACTACCGTCGCAAGGGCGACGAAAAGAACGTCAAGGCGATTCAGGGAAGGATTGACGAATTGCTTGGGGCGAAGGCGTTAAGGAGCAAGTGACATGAGCGCGAACATCGAGTCGGCAATCGAACACACGATGTGGTTGGAGGGGAAGTTTTCCAACAACAAGGACGATTCCGGCGGCGCGACGAAGTATGGCGTGACGGAAGCGACCGCCAGGGCGAAAGGATACCTCGGGCGCATGGAGGATATGCCAATCGAGTTTGCGCGGGACGTGGTTTACCCGGACTATTGGAACCGGGCGTGGGAGGCGTTGGAGTCGCAAGCGGTGGCGAATGAGTTGTTCGACACGCGGATTAACGCTTTCAAAGTGTCGGATGCGATAGCGCAAGCGGCGGTCAATTCGCTGAATATGGGTGGGACGCTGTACCCGAATATCCATGTTGACGGGTCGGCGGGACCGAAAACGGTGGATGCGTTGAATATCCTGATACGTCGGGGCGACGAGGCCGTGTTGTTGAAGGTGATGAACCGCTTGCAGGGGGCTTATTACATTGCATCGGCGGCAGGGGAAGATGCAAAGGCGGGTTGGTTCGCTATGGTGCGAGGAACGGCTGGTCCTACGAACGAGAAAAACGAAACATTCATGCGCGGGTGGATCAACAAAAGGACGTGAACGGATGAAAAAAACAATACTCATCGTCGTCTTGACTTTATTCGTTTCCGTTTGCCATGCTCAAATGGATACGCTGGCGAGGTATATCAAGCGCGTCCATGATACCTCTGTGTCGGGGATTGAACCGATAACCGAGAAAAGATCCATTGAGTACTCGACTTACATCAAGCGGTATGCGGCTGAATACGGTAATGACAGGGATATTATCGTCGGTTTGATCGAGTGGGAGTCTGACGGATTCAGGAATACGGTGGACAAGAAGGGGTCAAGGTCGAAAGTTCTACACACGAGCCAATGGTGTTGGGGTCTTGGGAAATTGAAAGTATCAACAGCGAATGATTTTGCGAGAAACTTTCTCGGTTGGAATTGCGAATGGATAACCGGGCGCGATCTTCTCTACGATTATCGGTTGAACATCGAATTAACGAGCGCCTATTACGGGTGGTGTTATGATATCAAGAATGGGAACATTGAAAGGGCTTTGAACGCATACCGGGCGGGTCCGACAGGGGAACGGCGCGGGAATTACATGATAAAAATACGGATGCCGGATGGAAAAGTTGAGACAAAACCGTATTCTTATTGGGTAATGACGTGTGTTGACAAGTGGAAAAGGTACAAGGTAAAATACGGACTCGATGATGAATGACGAGGCTAACCCATTGTGGAGGGCGCTTTGAAAAAATACGAGAAATACGGGTTGTATGTGGGTGTCGCGCTATTCCTAATCACTACCATAATTTTAAGTATCCATCTTGTGAAAACGATGGATGAGAAAAAGACTTTGCAAGATTCCTTGACCGTTTCCGAGGCCATGAACAAGACGCTGGAAACGGACCTCAAGACGGCCAAGGCGCGTGTCGTGTACAAGAAGGTCTATTACCCCGCGTCGGAAGGCGGCGGTCTGCAAGAGGAAAGCGGAGAAAGCGAAACGGACGTGTCCGAGGCGGTGAGCAAGGCGATCGAGCAGTATTCGTCGGAGAACGAACGACTTACCGAAGAAAATGCCGAGTTGAAAAAGTGGCTTGAGTTGAAAAGCGATTCGGTGTCGTGGGCGTTCGGCGCCAATGCCGATCTCCCGGTTTGGGATGAAGTGAAGTTGAACAGCGTTCGCGGGACTAGGAAGATCATCCGTGTCCTGGGGATGGAAACCTGGGCCGGGTTGGGATGGGATTTCAACGTCAAAAAGACGCAGTTGTGCGCCGACGTAAAGTTTTAACTAAAAAGGAGTAAGGCAAATGGCGAACGATTACAGTACGGCGGGGTCGAAGCATGAGAACTACGGCCAAATGAACATCAAGGCCGGGATTCTCCCGAAGGAAATGGACATGATCGCGGCCTACATCTTCGGATACCAGAAGATCAAGGACGCTTACGGGCGGCCCATGATGTTCTTCCGCGACGTGCAGACGCGGAAGGTTATCACGCCGTATGAGCGCATCATCCATGCGATCCGGGCCTTGTGTCAGACGGAGTTCATTTTCAAGTACTTGCGGTACGACAAGAACGACAATCAGGTTTTCTGCAAGGGACGCGGCGCCGTGTCGGACGACGAACAGGCGGAAACGGAGCAGAAATGGAACGCCATCCTCAAGTGGGATTTGGCGTACCTGAACAAGTGCCTTTCCGATTGGGGCGCGGCTGTCGAAAAGTTGGGGTTTCAGCGGTGCGAGATCCCGCCTATTGCCCTGACCGAATCGACCGGCAAGGTGAACATCGAAACCGTTGGTACAGAGAAGCATGATCGGGTCAAGGAAATGATCGGTTCCGCGAAGCCGAAGATGAAGAAGGGCGAGGAAATGGAGCGCGTGCCGGATGAAGTGAAACCGCCTGACGCTCCGAAGCGTGGTCGTCCGAAGAAGGCCGAAGTGGAAGCGCCTGAAAATTAACAACACCCTTTCCTTCGCCTGTTGGGCCGGGGAGCGTAATTGACCCTTGCGTTCCCCGGCGATTTATGGTACAATGCGGTTGAAGTAAAGATACGAGAAATACGGTGAACCGATGAACGAAACAGCCGAGCAAACAACCTACAAAACGGACACCTTGCGCCTTGCGGCATATCTTTGTGTCTGTGGGTACGATTACACTTGTGCGAAAACGGAAGGCATGGAGCCGAAAGCCGTTTTCACCTTCTACGATACCGACGGGAAAATCAAGGTTCACGTCACCGAGTACATGACGGAAAATGTCGTGCTACACCTTCCGGCCTACAACAAGACGGTGAAAAGAATGTTGCGAGAGGTACACAAGATCATGGGGAGCGCACGATGAACCATATATCATCTTCGCAGGTGCGGATGGTGCATGAGTGCGAAATGCAATGGTATTTCCGGTATGTGATGAACAAGATAGCGCCGCCTGGGGTGGCGTTGGTGTTGGGGTCGTCTTTCGACAAGTCCGTGAACGTCAATTTCGAGCAAAAAGTCAAGACACAAGAGGACGTGAAGGAGTCTGTCGTTACTGACGCCTTCGTGCAGGAATATCATAACGGGATCAAGGAAGCTGACGTTACGATGGAGCAGGAGGAAGGAGAAAGCCGGGAAAAGTACGTCCAGAAAATCGAGGATGCGGGTCTATCAATGGTGCGGACGTTCCACAACGGACACGCGAAGTATTTCATGCCGAAAATGGTACAGGCGAAGTTCACCTACAATTTGAGCGGGACGGAAAATCCTTGGTCCGTGTTGGGGTATATCGACCATATATCGCTGACGGTGCAATTCAAGGTGGAAGAAACGAAGTCGGGGAAGGCCCTGCTGGTGCCGACTGGGAAGCTCGGGGCAAAGACGAGCGTGTACGATAACAAGACGGCGACCAATGCGCCGGCGGACGGGGAAGTGAACAAGTCGTGGCAATTACCGAATTACTCCCTTGGGCACTATCTGTTGACGGGCGCGTATCCCGAAAAGACGGGCCTCGTATTCACGACGAGGCCGACCGTCAAGACGGAACCGAAAGTGGTGTATCAGGAGCGCATCTGCACGTCGGACGATACCGACCGGCTCATGGCCCGGTACAGCGCCGCGATCAAGACGATGGAGGCGTTGAAGGACGGCAAGATCGAGCCGAAGGGAGCTAGCGAGGGGAGCCATCTTTGTACCCCGCGATTTTGCGGGTATTGGAGCCAATGCAAGTTGCGAAGGAGGGAGTTATGACCCGCCCGCAAACGGTTGTAGAGGCGAAGCCGTGCGCCAAGTGCCACCAACAGCCGATACTGGAAAACATCGGGTGGTGGGTGTGCCGTTGCTGTGACAATGCGATTGAAGGGCACGGCAAGACGAGGGAAGAAGCGGTGGTGGATTGGAACAAGAAGAACGGCGGATAGCGCAGTACCCGGAAACGGGATTCTACTACTAGAGGTGAAAGATGAAAAAGGGAACGTATGTGATGGTCAGGACGTACTCGGCGGGAGTTTTCGCCGGGACATTGAAATCGGAGGTCAACACGCCTTCGGGGAAGGAGGTCGTGCTTACCAATGCCAGGAGAATGTGGTACTGGTCGGGCGCGGCTTCGCTGTCGCAGTTGGCGACGGACGGGACTTCTAATCCTAGCGGTTGCAAGTTCCCGTGTCCTGTGTCAGAGGTGGTGCTTCCAAACACCATCGAGATGATCCCAATCACGAAGGTCGCCAAAAAGTCCATCGAGTCGGTTCCTGTTTGGAAGGCGTAGTAATACGGCGGGGTTGTCCCGCCGCGACTGGATAAGGTCCAGTTACGGAAGGACAACGCCACGGGAAGGGGATGACATGAGCGACGAAAATAACACCGGTTACGGTGACGGTGACGGTTCCGGTGACGGTTACGGTGACGGTTCCGGTTACGGTTACGGTTACGGTTCCGGTTCCGGTTACGGTTACGGTTACGGTTACGGTGACGGTTACGGTGACGGTTCCGGTTCCGGTTCCGGTTCCGGTTCCGGTTCCGGTTACGGTGACGGTGACGCCACGGGAAGGGGATGACATGAGCGACGAAAATAACACCGGTTACGGTGACGGTGACGGTTCCGGTGACGGTTCCGGTGACGGTTACGGTGACGCCACGGGAAGGGGATGACATGAGCGACGAACAAAAAAAAGACGAACAAATAGCGGGAGTGTTTATCGTGATTGGCATTATTTTGGTATTGATTATTGCGGTTGGAGTTTATCGGACGTTTCATCCAGTTCCGAGTGCTGAAATTACTTACATGAACGGGCAGAGGGTTGTTGTCATTAAAGGACACAGGACGTATGACGGACCAGCTACATACCTGTATTACATGGCCGGGAAGCCGGACCCGGTATTGTCGATTACGGACCCGATACCGGATGAACAACGTCGTTGCAACGTCTGGTTTATCATAGACCTGGAAGGCAACACCTACAAAACAACGTCATTCACTTGGCGAAGGATCAACTGACATGGACGTTATCGAATTGGCTACGGCTTGCAAGAAGGCGGCAGAGGCGGGGTCGTGCGTGGACGTTATCAAGGCGTGTGATTATGTGTTGGGGCCTGCGTTCCAGTTCAAGGCCACGGTTGAAGAATGGTCTTTCGTGGTGGCGGGGCGTCCTGGGGAACCACCGGCGAAGTGGATGCCGAGGATCATGGGGAACGTGTCGGGCCATCCGGTATATTCGGATGGAAGCAAGTTTATGAGCGAGGCGATCTGTTCCATTGACCCCGAGAATAGGTTGGTCGTGACGAGTCGTGGCGTGTATGTGTTGGGGGAGGTTGACGAGACTTTCAGGGACAAGGTTTTTGGAGGGTCGTCGGAACAGGCGATACTGGCGAAGTATGCGGAAATACTCAAGGGGGTGGCGTGATGAGCGCGATCATCATGTTTGTAAACATGGTGCTGTGCTTTGTTTCGGGAGCAGTTTTACTGCACCTGAACAAACTCGGGTACTGTTGGCTTTTTTCCGGTGATGCGATATTGATTGCCGGATTGCTGTTCGGAGTGGGGATTCTCAACGGGTTCATGGGTCTTGGGTTTTGGTTTGAAAAAACGGAAACGGGAGGGTTTCAATGGTGAAGCCGGATTTGCAACCTCAAACGCAGGGAGAGGACAAGCCGAAGGACAAGGGCATCGTGAAGTTTTCGAGCATCATCAAGTTGCCGAACGTGCAGGAGCAGTTCAAGAATCTGCTCAAGGAGCGTTCTTCGCAGTTCCTTGCGTCGGTCTTGAACGTGGTGACGGCAGATCAAAACCTGTCGAGGATCGCGCAAGTCAATTCCGCTTCGATCATCAAGGCGGCGGCACAAGCGGCGGCGCTGGACCTCCCCATTGACAAGAACCTGGGGTATGCGTGGCTCATCCCTTACGGGAACGAGGCGCAATTCCAGATGGGATGGAAGGGGTTCGTGCAGTTGTGCCTTCGGACGGGGATCTACAAGGTCATGTCCCTGGCCTACGTAGTGAACCTGCGGAAGTGGAACCCGCTCACCGAGGAATTGGACGCCGACTACGACGAGAAGTTGAACACCAAGGAGCCGGTCGGCTTTGCGTTCCACTTCTCAACGGTGAACGGGTTTCAAAAGACAGCATACATGACGAGGGAAGCCCTTTTGAATCACGGAAAGCGGTTCAGCAAGGCGTTCAATTCCGGTCCTTGGCAGACGGATACCAACGCCATGTGCGCCAAAACGCTGGTGAAAATGACCCTCTCCAAGTGGGGGTACATGAGTATCGAAATGCAACGGGCGTTCAAGGTGGATCAGGCCGTCATTCGGAACGACGACCTGGACAAGCCGGATGCCGTGTCTTACGAAGCGCCCGGGGAGGAAGTCGCGGAGGCACCGGAGCCGGTCAAGCCGGTTATCGAAGTCACGGCGACGGTCAATCCTCCTGCAACGGACGAAAGCAAGAAGGACGAGCCGATGGAGGATGCCCCTGCGGAGGAAGCGCCGCCCGAAAACTTCAATGCCACCTCTGAAATGGCAACGCTCAAACAACGAATGGTAATGGCTACTTCAACAAAAGCGTTGAATGGCATCTATCATTCGTCCGAAACGATGCCGTTTAACGAGACACAAAAGAAGTCGTTGTACACCTGGTATCAGGCAGAGTTGAAGCGCATTTCGGGGGTCTGACCGTGGTGAACAACGCAACGACGGGGCGACGGTACTTCATGCGATTGCGGACCCGCCTTATGCAAGCTGGGCTTCCGCAATCGCAATCCCTGGTGGCTTTGTCGGATATGGCTTATCTGGCATGGCCGCATTTCTTTTTGATATGCGACGATTGGGGGATTTTCCGCCTGGACACCAAGACTATTCAGGCGACGTTGTTTCCCAAGCGACCAGGAATGACGGAGCAGCGCATCCTTGAGTTGGTAAAGGAGTATGTAGAGGCGGAACTTGCCGAAGTGTACTTGGACGAGGACAAAACAAAGTGGGTTTGGCTGACGGGATGGTTCAGAAATCAGTCCAAGTGGGCTAGAGATCCGGAGGATTGCACGGATCCAATCCCACCATCGTGGAAGCAGGACGGCAATCCGGTGACCGGGAAGCCGATTAAGGAGCAGGGGGCCGGGGCGCCGAAACAAGCGCAGGTCGAGACTAGGGACGTCAGCGCGGCGGCGATTTTGAAGTTGGCCGATAGCCTTGCGAATAGCAAGCGGGTAACATGAAAAGATAGGAGAAATAACATGACGAGGAACCAAAAACGCAGGGAATACATGACGGAGTACAAGAGAAAATACAGGGCCGCGCACCCGTTGGTGTACAAGGCGCATCAATGGGTCAGGAACGAGGTCCGGGCCGGAAGGATGAAGCGGCTTCCGAGGGGGATGCAGTACCACCACCCCGATTACAGGCGTCCCGGTTTTGTCGTGCCTTGCAGGGTGGAGGATCACCGCAAATGCCACAAGAAATGAATGACAACCATCCGTGGAAGAAGGACTACATGGCCTTCATCCACGATACGCAGAGGATGAAGGGCAAGGCGAATCGGTTCAGGAAGAACCGGGATATCAAGGATTCGATGGATATAAGGGCAAACGTGGAAATGCCCAGGTGCCAGGAGTGCAGGAACATGAAGCCGGTTGGCAAGGGGCATGGGTGCATCGAGGAAGGGCGATCTGTGTGCAACGACTGTCTTGGGAGGAACGACGACAAATGAGTACCTACAAGAAAACGGTTCAGTTGACTTGCTACGTCGAGGTCGAAGCGGAGATCCATGTTGTGCGCGACCCGAATTACGGGGCCGATGCGGACGGAAACAGGGGCATCACGACCTACGAAGTGGACGGAGTAAAGATATTGAACATGGACGAAATCCAAGCGTCATTGGAAAATCAAGTCTGCGAAAACGCGGATTTGACGGAAGAAGATGGGCGCGATCCAGACGCAGGGAGGGATGAGAAATGAATAGCAATGGAAGATGGTTTAAACTGTCAAAATATTTTAAGGGTGGTCATTTTGACACGTATGTATTTATCCCAATTGGATACAAGGTTGTTTGTTGGGATAACATTCTTTCTAGGTTTGGGGACGGAACTTGTGGTGGGGCTTGCTACGGATGGACTACGTATGCTAGGCGCGTTATGGCTCCTATTGGAAAAAGTAGATTCAAATTGAATAGGTGGGAACTTAGAAAGATTAAGAAGGTGTCAAAATGACAAACGAACAGGCGAAGGCTTTGGCAGAGAATGTTAATCCTACATGGGTAGTTTCATATACATCGTCCATTAAGGGTGGGTACATGATTGCTGGCCCTGATGGGATGGTTGCGTTTGGAGATTCGTATGAATCTGCATTTTTGCAAGCTGGAGTGAAGGTGTGCCAATATAACTGCGCCGAATCAATTATTAAGGTTAATGGAAAGAGAGTTGTGTGCCCATTCTGTAATGACAAAGGCTACACCCTTGTCGGAGGAGAGAAATGAGCAATTCCAATCCCGAACTTTTGGAGGTGAAGTGATGGGAAAGAAATTCACGGACAAAGAGAGAATGGACTTTCTAGAGGAAAACTTCTGCGAAGTTCATTATGACGCAGAAGGTGGCGGGGAAGATTTTATTGTTGACCCAAGAGAATTGAGTTGTGGCGACTGGTGTAAATCAATACGGAAGGCTATTGATTCGTGCATTTCATATAACACACGTTCCAAGAAAGGCGGGAAGTGATGGAATGTATAAATCCAGGACACAACGACAAGAAGGTTGATGCAGACACCATTCCAGAGTGGGCGTATGACGACCGCTGGTGTCCTGAATGTCGGGCTATTCTAAAAAAAGTTCACATGATACAGGAACACATGAAAAAGCACGGAAACGAAGCATGGGATGGAGTTGAAAAGTTCAGGTTGAAACACGGGCATCTTCCGAGTGAGTCTGCCGCCCCGTGTAAGGAGTGTTTCAATGAGAGAACTGTGAATATCATTCGCGTTAGAGAACTCGAATCGGAGAACGCCGCCCTCAAGGCAAAGGTGGAGAGGTTGCGTAATCTATTGGATAAAGCGAGCAATGCCGACAAGTATGACTGGAACATGGGATTACGGGATGAAGTTGAGCAAGCCCTGAAAGAAACGGAGTGAACGATGGGAGATACAACGAAAATAGAGTGGTGCGATTCGACGTTCAATCCGTGGATCGGTTGCACGAAGGTTAGCCCCGGTTGCGTCAACTGCTATGCCGAAAGGGATCAGGACCACCATTACCACAGGGCAAAGTGGGGAGCCGGGAACCCGCGTGTTCGGACCTCTCCTGCAAACTGGAAGAAGCCGCTCGCGTGGGATAAGGAAGCTCAAAATACCGGAAAGCGCCGTTTGGTGTTCTGCGCGTCCCTGGCCGACGTATTCGACAAAGAGGTTCCTGAATCGTGGCGCGAAGATCTGTATGCCCTGATAAACGCAACGCCAAATCTGACGTGGCTACTGCTGACGAAGCGAGAACAGGATATGCACCTGGGCGGCTATGCCCCTAATGTGTGGTTGGGCGTGACGGCAGAGAACCAAGAACAATGGGACAAGAGGGTTCCTTTGCTTCTGTCGTCCGGCGCGTCCAAGAAGTTTGTTTCGGTCGAGCCCATGCTTGGGCCTGTCGATATGCGCGGGTTGAAGCCCGACTGGCTGATAGTTGGTGGCGAAAGCGGGTCGAAAGCAAGGCCGATACAATTTGAATGGGTAAGTTACCTGTACGCGGAGTGCCAGCATCTTAAAGTACCGTTCTTTTTCAAACAGGTTGGGTCCGATGATTCTGGATGGCCACTACCGTGTAACATAGAATCGGTTAAGGAGTTTCCAATTTAAAGAAACGGAGTGACAGCATTGATTGGCCCAACGAGTGCTGAACAAAAGGAGGAAGCATGATACGCAAATGGATACTCAGATTCCTTAACCAATGGGAAGGGTGTGACACGTGTAACGGACGCGGAGTTGTAAACATTGAGGTTATTTCAAACAGAGGAATGGAAAACGAGTCGAAAGTTACCATTACAAACGTAGAGTGTCCAATCTGCAAGGGCTGGACTTTCAGGAGGAAAAAGTGATTTACAACGAGAGGGGAGGAAAGCTCTACCCGCGAAAGTACGGGACGGAAGCGGGACGAAAAGAGGCGAAACGGATTGCGCGAATGGAACACGCCCGCAGAAGCCGAGGATACTATGAGCGTCATGCGAAAGCGGTTAAGGCCAGCCCTGGCGTCGTCTGTGCCGTATTCGATACCATTTCGGTCTTGCGGATTGTATGATGGATCCCAACATGGGAGAATTAAAACCTGATATAGCGCCTAAATTCCAACACGGACAACGCCGTTGCTTTAAGGATGGCGAGGCGCTTCATGTTTGGTGCCGCGTGTGCAAGGCGTATCTACACGCCGACAAGATGAAGAAAAGTAAAGGGTCTAACGGTATAGGATACGACTACATTTGCAAGCGGCATCACGCCGAAAGCGTGAAATGGTACAACAGGAGGATAAAGCGTGAATCCTGGTGACGAATCGGTACGGGATGAACATGATCGAGTTGCGCGGGTGGTGGCAAGCCACAAGCATCCGACTATCTGGCTGTTCCTCTCCGGCCGGAAGTATATACCAGATGGGTTTATTAATTGGTCGAACGAGGTTCAGCTTGAAGTCTTGTATGCGTGGGCTGATTCCGTGATGAAACAGGATGGCAAGTGGTTCTGTATAAACATAAACTGATATCGGCGTTAGGCAACGGAGGCGTCCTTCCTAGCCGTGGATCTGAACATGAGGAAATATTCGCTTATCAGTTGAAGGACAATGGGTTGTTGGATGGGTGCGAAAGGCAGTATCGGTTCCATCCGTCTAGGAAATGGAGTTTTGATTTCGCGTGGCCGTCTGTTCTGGTTGCCGTGGAGGTCGAGGGTGGGGTATGGATTCAGGGCCGTCATACGAGGGGCGCGGGGTTCGTGAAGGATTGCGAGAAATACGGTGAGGCGGCTATCCTGGGCTGGCTGATTCTTCGCATCCCTGCGGCCTGGGTTGACAATGGGACTGGGTTGGGTATGTTGACTAGGCTGATGAATAATCGTCCAAATAAACGGCAATTAAACGCAAAAAAGAGGAGTGGCCGGGGGTGCTAATCCCCGGCCTTTTCGGTAATATGCGGATTTGGCTTGATCTTATAACGGTCTTTCGCCTCCACCATGACCCCGAGGTGGTCCTTCCCGGGGGGGCCGGTTCCCTTCTTCTTCCCGGTCATTCGGTAGAGCTTGAAAGGCGTTCCTAGCACAGCAGGGACAACGTACAGCGGGTTTTCCTTGAGTGGTCCACGTCCTTTCTTGGCTTCCGCTCTTATCGGTCCTATCCATCGGGTTTTCCACTTTTCGGATATTCGATTGCTTTCTAGGATCGCAACGATGGCTGTTGCGGCTCGTGCGAGAAAATCCGATTCCTTCAATCCTCGGGCGTTTATGGCTGGAAGAAAGTGTTCCCGATACCATGAGTCGCGAACGTTCACATTGATCTGTTTCGTCCGCGCTTCCGGTACCAGTTTGTATCCCCTGGGTAATCCGCTACCTGGGCCACCCATTACGCGGCCTCGATCTCGGAAAGGTGGCAAGTCTTGACGGAAGCCGACAAGGGTATGCCTTGCGCGTTGCGGATCTTCCCGTTGTGCTTCGCGTCAACGTGCGCTCCAAGGGTGGGGAACATAACGCGGACGGTCTGCCGTTGGGGGTCGTAGGTATGAAGGAAGGCGTAACCCTTTCCGATCTCTCGCCACCACTTGAGGACAACGGCCGCGCGGCCGTGCTTGACGATGAACGGAAAGGGCTTTGCGCGTCCCTTCTGGCTGTTGTAGTAGCGGCGAACCTGGGCGCGGTTGGGCTTCGGCCCGGGCTTGTTCGGCTTGTAGGGGCCGGTTGGCGACGGGATCTTGATAACGTCCTGTTGGTTGTGTTTTCCATTTTTGATCGCGGCGCGGTTCTTGGTGAAAAGGTTCTTTGCCTTGCTAATCAGCGTTTGAATGAACATTTTTGTTCGTCCTTTCTTGGTGAAAAGGTTCTTTGCCTTGCTAATCAGCGTTTGAATGAACATTTTTGTTCGTCCTTTCTTGGTGAAGGTTGGTAAAAGCCGCGTGTGCTAGTATGGCAAGGGCGGCGGCTCGTATCCCTATTCGCTTCCGTTTCGAGAGTAGCGCGGCCTCAGCTCGTTCCTGGGGCGTCAGGGAGCGCCAAACCCGGCAATGCGGGAAGCGGGTTTTAAGTTCGTGGTTTAGGTTCGTTTCGTTCCGTCCTTTCTGGCCGTTGAAAGGGCCTTTCGGTAGATTGTCGGGGCTTCCTGCTCGGGGTGGAGCATTAAATCCCCGTATTCTTTGGTGGGGATTGAGAATATCATCCCTAGATCGTCCTTGAAAATCATTGTCCTTGCTTGCGTCATAGGCCATAAAACTACATGGTCCGTGACGGGTGGAAGGTTTGCCATCATTTGTCACCTTTTTCTGTTTTTTCGTCTTTCCTGGATTCGGTACGTCCTTTCTAGTTATTGATCGGGAAAAGTTCAAGCGTTGTAAATAGTTCTTCGTTCCAATGATCGCATCGGCATCTTCCGGCTTCCCAAATGTACATTTCCTAACTGTGTTCTCTGATAGGAACTTCAACGTCGTCCCCATACTCTATTGCCCTCATCTCCTCTGCCTTCACCTTCG
>Ga0302248_1000481_pt1 | contig 38791 bp, 30 predicted proteins | sample AAG_UR_Leu_MG_FD_193528 | JGI IMG/M metagenome (GOLD analysis project Ga0302248, IMG submission 193528) | Enriched activated sludge microbial communities from anaerobic digester in WTTP, New Holstein, Wisconsin, United States - AAG_UR_Leu | ecosystem: Engineered > Bioreactor > Anaerobic >...
CCGGCTGCACGGCGTTATTCACCAAAGCCCCCCGACTCCTCAGGGAGGTCAAGGACACCTTCCACCGGGATTCGGAGATTTCCCAAAGCGAGATCATCGCCCGGATGGGCGAGATCGACCTCCTGGTCATCGACGAGGTGGGCATTCAGTTCGGCACGGACACGGAACGGATGATCCTCTACGAGATCCTCGACCTGCGCTACGAGGCCATGCGGCCCGTGATCCTCACGACGAATATCACCGACCTGAAGAGTCTGGAGAAGCTCCTCGGGGAGCGGATCATCGACCGCCTCTTCGAAGGGGAATCGAAGATTGTCGTCTTTGAATGGGAGAGCTACCGGCGGTTTCAGAAAGCCGCTTCCGGGGCGGTGTCACCGTTCAAGGCGGAGGCAGGAATCCCTGTGCCGGGAGGGCGGCGCCGATGAGGCAAATGACTTTTTCCCTGCCTTTCCTGCCGCCGTCCCTGAACGTCTATCGAAACGATCATTGGCGGAAGCAACGGGGCGAGGAAAAAACCTGGAAGGATTACATCGCTGTGAAGTGGGCGGAGATGGGCAGGCCGAAGCTGAAGACCGTCCGGATCGCCATGGTCTTCTCCTTCCCCGACCGGCGGACCCGCGACCTGGACAACTACCTGGCCACGGGGAGCAAACTCGTGGGGGACGCCGTCAAAGGGCTCTTCATCCCCGATGACAGCCCGGAGCACCTGACGGCCTGGAGCTTCCGGTTCGAGTTCGTGGAAGAGGCCAAGACGACGGTTGTGATCGAGGAGGCGGACAGGAATGTCGGGGGCCACGTTTCTGGAGAGCAGGCGGCGTTTTGGGAAGACCTTCCGGTTCCGTCAAGGAAGACAATTGCCGGGGAGCAAGCTTCGACAGGAAGGCTTTCCGGCAGGCAGGAAATGGAGGTCGTGCCCGTCACCGGCCGCCCGGATTGCACCCTCTACGAGACCTGCAACACCCCGCTGTGTCCTCTGGACGGGAGCAGCCTCAACGGCATCTGGTATCCCGACGAGGAGATCTGCCGCTCCCGGACCCAGGGCAATCTTCCCTGGATGAAGGCGCAGAGAAAACTCTCCCGAGTCGCCGCCGGCGGTTATTTCACCGTCGAGATGCTGAAACGCCTGGTCGTGATCCGGAAGGGAATCGTCGGCCTCGATCCGAACCTTCCGGAGGAGCCGCAGTTACGGGCCTGGTTCCAGAAGCGGGCGGAAAAGCAGGATGGGGCGACTGAAACGAAGGCCGAGCGGACCCGGCACTTGAAGAAATACCGTTTCAAGAAACAGGGTGGCCGGGAGGGTTAAGGGGCATTTCTAAAACGGTCGAGAAGGCGGGGTCTGACCAAAATTTAGGGTCGAGACGGCGTGTCCTACGACTTGAAACTTTTCGCGAGAGGTAAACCACGCACCCGGGGTTTTTGAAAGTGATCGAACGGGACGGAAAAAACGAATCACCGGCGGGAGAAAAAGGGCAAAGAGCGCTCACGGCTGCCGGCCCCTTCACGAAACGGTACTACCGGGTCGATGAGGTCGCCCACTATTTCTCCGTCTCCGACCGGACGATCTATCGCCTCATCGACACCGGCGATATCAAGGCGATCCGCATCCGGGACTGCATCAGGATCTCGGCCGAGGAGATCCGCAATCTGGAAGAGCGGCAGAAGGAAGATTTGTAGGGACCGGGACGACAATAAGACAACAGGGCCTGCAATGGCCGTTTCCTCTTCGATTTTGGTAATCTCATGTTGAATTTTACGACATACAGTCGTACACTTCCCCCCAGGGGAGGTGATTTGTGCATGAAAGGCAGCATCTGTTACCATAAGCAGAGAAAGTACTATTACGTCTCCTGGCTCCACAAGGGCAAAAGATACAAGATTTACAGATATAACGGCGAAAAGATCTATCACCCGGAGGTGGCGAAGAAGCTCTTGTGCGCCATGCAGTGGGACACGGAAAGCGGCTTCTTCAGGATCGAAAAGTACACAAAGGAAACGCCCACCGATGTGACGCCCTACCTGAAGAAGTGGCTGTCCGCGGAAAAGGCGAATCTCTCGCCCGCCACGTACAAGGATTACCTGAACTCGATCACCAATCACTTGGTCCCCTGGTTCAAGGCCCACCCGGTGCAACTGCATGAAATTCGGTACGACACCCTCTGCCAGCTCCTGGGGGATATCAAACGCACGGGCAAGGGGAAGCTGAACGTCATGTACTGCCTGCACCGCTGCCTCGACTACGCCTGGAAATCGGGACGCATTCCCTTTATGCCGCCTTTTCCGGAGCGGTCGAAATACAATATCGACTCGGCGGTCATCGAATGGCTGCCTGAAGACCGGCAGATCAAGGTCATTGAGGCGATCCCGGAGGAGCATCGGGCGATCTTCTGGTGGCTCAAGTACCATCTGCGCCGGCCCTCCGAGGCCATGGCCCTGCACAAGGAGGATTACGACAAGGAGCGAGACGTCTTCACTGTCCGCCGGGCTTTCTCAAGCAAGGAGCTGGTCCAGCACACGAAGACGCACCGGCAGCACGTGATCCCCTGTCACCCCGACTTCAAGCCGATCATGGAGAAGATGCCGACCACCTTCGGCCCGTACTTCTTTGTGAACCCCACCGGTAAGCTAAAGGACAAGCATTATCAACATGACTTTCTCGTGGATCTCTGGAACAAGGCCTGCGCCAAGACCGGAGAAACGATCCGGATGTATGCCGGGCTGAAGCATTCGTCATGTTGCCAGTTCGTCAACGAATATGGGGGATCAATCGACCAGCTCCAGATGTTGACCGATCATGCGAGAAGGGATTCCGTGATGAAGTATACCGAGGTGAAGGTGGAGGCAAAGCGAAGGATTGTCGCCGACATCATCAAATTGCGTAGGCACTCCGTAGGCACCAAATCAGCAGACAAAACCTAATAAAATCAATAAAAAATGGCGGAAGTGCATGGGAATCGAAATGTATATGAAAGTAATTGATATGTTAGACAATATTAAAAAAATAATTCTCATAAACCCCAAAAAATACCCCGAAACATTGAAACCCAAGAAAAAATAGGGCGCGTCGATTTGCCTTTATGATGATAATTCATGTGACAATTTCATTTTTGCTTGTAGTTATTGTAGAAGAGGAGAACTATCTCCAGTTCACATGAATGGATCATACTTTTATCTCTCAGGGTGTAACTGTCTGACGGACTCATCTTGGCAGTTGTATCAAAATTGAGTAAGGTGCGGCAGTCGGTCAGAGCCAGCGACTGACGGCGACGGGTTCTTTGAAAATCTGACGAGATACAGTGATGGATTGGGTGCTTGGCGATCATGAAGCGTGGGCCTCAAGGTCGGCAACACTGAGCGGAATTTCTGTTATATTGTGAGTGTCATTCATATCCCCTACAGCCTATTTATGGCACACGGAATATAACATTTCCCCTGCAAGTCGAAATATTTCCAGTTAATATCTGAAAATTTAACTGTCACAGATACGCCGACCCGGGTGGTGGAATGGCCGGAATCCGCCAGCGCTTTGCATCAGGACAGGACGGTGACTTTGTTTGCCAGAAGCTTACTTCGCATTTGATGGTGGAGTCAGCGAAACAGCCATATCTTGGGGAGAAGCACTTTGAACATCTGACCTTGAATATCGGCGTCTCCAATCCAAGTTTTTCCCGAACTTCGTTACGCCATAACAAAATTTATCACGGCGGTGGGGAACAAATAGTTTTTTAAATCGACAGTTTGAGCTAATTTGTCTAAATGCTGCGTTCCAACCCTTAATCACAAACTTGATTTAATCCTCTGGCAGCCGGGACCGCTTAAAATGCTACGTCCGCCCGACTCTGGAATAACCTGTATCTGGGTACTGACACGTTCTTTCAGAGCTGTGACGTGGGAGATAATACCAATGAGTTTTCCATCCTGGCGCAGTCCCGCCAATGTCTCCAGGGCCGTTTCCAGGGAGTCGTCGTCGAGGGTGCCGAATCCTTCGTCGAGAAAGAGAGAATCCACACGGACATTGCGGCTGGCCATTTGGGAAAGGCCGAGGGCCAGCGCCAGGCTTACAATAAAACTTTCACCACCGGACAGATTCTTAGTGGAACGGATCTCCCCTGCCTGGTAGTTGTCGATGACATTCAGCTCCAGGGGTTGCTCCTCGTCATGAATAAGGAGATAGCGATCCGTCATCTCCCGCAGCCGTCGGTTGGCATGCATGGCCATCATCTCGAACGTTAGCCCCTGTGCAAAGTTCCGGAATTTTTTCCCATCGGCAGAGCCGATGAGCTGGTGCAACTCATCCCACCGTGACAATTCTTTTCTCTGAACAGAGATTGCCTGCAGGCGTTCCAGTTGGTTGCTCCGCTGCTGCTCATTATCAGTCAGAATTTGGTGGATGCCGCCGATGTCCAGCCCCAGTTGCTTCAGTTCGGCATCACCTGCTGCAATCTTTTCCGCCAGCACCTCGGCAGACTGATCCGTCAATTTCTTCTCCCGTTCGCTGGCAAGGGCATCGGTCTTGTCTATTTGACGAGCGTCCAGTTCGGTTTTTTCCTTGAGCAGGCTTTGCTCCTTAGCAGCGAGGCGTTCCCGCTCCTCCTCGGTCAAACGGGAGGTCAAGTAGTCCGTCTCATCGATGAACCCCGCGCTTTGTATCCGTCCAAGCACTTGTTGCTCAGTCTGATTCAGTTCTTCGGTCCGCCGAGTTATTCTTTCTTGTAAGGAATTGATCCTTTCTTTGAGTGCGCTGATTTCTTTTTCAACAACTCCATAATCCTCACGGGCCTTTTCCAGCTTTCCATTGGCCTGATCCACAACAGCGACAAGCCGTTTTTCCTCCTCGTCGGCGTTCTTCTCTCCAAACAGTTCACTGCGGGAAGCTCGCAGAGTATCATGTTCCTTTTTCAGAATGTCACGATCTGTGCGTCGCAGCCCCAAGTCTTCTTCTAATTTTCCCAGCAGGGCCTGGTGCGTTTCAATCGCGGCCTTCAGTTCAGCAGCCTTCTTTTCCAGGGTGGTCTTTTCTGCCTCATTTGTCTGCCAGGCCTCCTTACGTCTCGTTAGATCATTCAAGAGGTCGCTGAAACCGTCCGGGGTAATTTCACTGACCCCCAGCGGTTTCACATCTTCAAGGACGGAAGCACGGGTCTTCTCCAACTCTATGGACAGTTCGGCGCACTCTTTCTTCAGCCGCTCGTAACTGAGGCCGGCTGTCTCCAGATTGTGTCGGGCATCCTGAAGATCTTTTGCTGCCTTGTCTAAGATCTTCCTCGCTTCTTCCAGGACAACCTGTGCTGACTTTTCCTGTCGATCCCTTTCTTCGAACAAGGCAACAACTTTCGCTATTTCCGAGATTTTTGCACTGACAGTTACAATCTCGTCGCGAATCCTTCCGGAACGTTCCGCTAGCGAGATCTCCAGATTTAGCCTCGACAAGGCGCCGGCACATTGTCCCTCATCCAGATCCAGGACCGTTTTCTTTTCCGCAATTTCCTTTTCTGTATGCTGGATGTCCGCCTCCATTTTTACCCGTCCGGCTTCCAACTCGCTCAGCCGATGAGAGACATCCTTGAATCGGTTCTTCATCTCCAGCAGATTCGACTCCGCCTCATCCAAGACCGGCAGGTTCTCCGTCGCATAGGGATGCTCGGTCGCTCCGCACAGCGGACATGGTTGGCCGTCCTCAAGACGATTCCTTTCCGATTCAAGATCACGGATACGGCTAAGAAGAGACACCTGCATTTCCAGGGAGGCAATCTCTTTTTCCTGAAGGGTTTTTTGATCGCCGCACGATTTTACTTCATCCTGGATAGCAGCATGACGGGCGACCATTTGCACCAGGGTCGTCTTCAGACCATTCAAGGCCGAGGATGCCCAATCCATCCTCGCCACCAATTCACCTGTCTGAACCAGAAGCCGCTCGCGTTCTTTGACTTCGTCCAAATCCATGCGCCACCGGCCGACGTCGCATCCTTGGAGAATCGTTGTTATCTCATCGGCAAGATTCCTGAGCTCGGTTTGTTTTTTTTCAAACTCCAGGTGCGCCTTATCATGATCAGCCTCTTTCCCGGCACGTGCGACGAGCGCGGTTTCCTTTTCCTCGGCTGCCTGGGAGACACCCTCCAAAGTTTTTTGATATTTTCCTTGAGCAGTTTGGAGTCCCGCCAAATCCCGTTCGATGACGCCGAATCGGGTCGTCAACATGGCGTCAGCGGCATTCCTATTCTGGTATTCCCGAAGCTCTTCCAGGGCAGCGTGAACCTTTTTCAGCTCCTGCTCATTAGTCTCGACGTGGCTTTTACAGGTCTTTGCCTGGTCTTCGATCTCCGCTATTGCCTTGTTCTTTTCCGCGAGCTGCTTGCTCTGCTCGTCCAGCCGGACATCGAAAGCCCGCACTGTCTTGATGATCTTCCCTTCCGATGCCTGCCGGTCTCGAGCCTCCTTCAGAATACCCTCGGCAACCGATTTTGCCGCAAGCGCCTCCGTGTCAGCCTTCTCCTTTTCAGGCAAGTCGGCCAGAGCGCCCTTAAGTTCCTTGGTCTCCTTTGCCTGCACTTCCCGCAAAACCGTGACGGACCGGTAATCGCCTTCCAGGCCGAGGGCCTTGCGTGCCTTCTCCAGCTTCCCGGCCTCCAGCGCAAAGCCCTGCCGCCGCTCATCGAAGGCTTTTTGCTTTTTCTCCAGTTCATCCAGTTCTTTATACAGGGTCGCGATCCGCTCGACCCAGACCAAAGCCCCTGATGTTTCCTTCAAATTCCGGGTAAGGTCAGCTTCCATTCCCTGTTTTTCCTTCAGGCGGTTTTGTAGATCACGCTCTTCTTCTTCCCCCAAGATCCTAATCCCCTTCAGCTCTGCCTGCAGGAGTTCGAGCTTTTCCAACTCCGTCGCGCGGCGCTCGTGCACCCGAATGGATATTTGACTGTAAATTTCCGTACCCGTGATCTGTTCGAGGATATCTGAACGCTCATTTGGCGGAGCCTTGAGAAATGCGGCGAATTCTCCCTGGGCCAAAAGCATCGACTGGGTGAATCGCCCGAAATCCATGCCCGTCACCGTTTCGATGAATACGCCAACCTGGTTGATCTTGGATTCCAGGACCTGGTTGGAATCGGCATCTACGATTTCATGACGAGCCTGCTGCAACTCTCCGTCCGGTTTCTTGCGGGCTCGGTGCTGATACCAGTGGCAACGGTAACGACCCTTCCCGGTTTCGAAGGTGACCTCGGCAAAACATTCGCCGGTCTGGCGCGACATGATCTCGTTGCCGCTCTTCGTCACTTTATTTAGACGGGGGGTGCTGCCGTAAAGGGCAAGGCAGACGGCGTCCATGATGGTTGTCTTTCCTGCCCCGGTGGGACCGGTAATGGCAAAGATGCCGTCGGTGGCATAGGCTGGGTGGGTAAAATCGACCTGCCATTCGCCGACCAGTGAATTGAGGTTCTTGAAATGAACCCCGAGAATCCTCATGTTGCTATCTCCTATTCAGCCCTCGGATCCTGCTCGTCGAGGGAGATAATTATTTCCCGATAGGCACTCAAAAGGGCCGGGTGCCGCTCCGGAGAAATGTTGCGGTCATCCAGGCAGCGCTGGAAAACATCGGTGACGTTCAAATCGTCCAGAGTTTCACCCCCGGACTTTCCGCTCATGGCCCGTTCCAGCATTCGGTTATTCTTCACGCGGCGAATCTCGATGCCTGTCCCTTCGACCACCTCGTCCAGGCGATTCTGCAGATCGCTGGCCGCCTCCTCCCCTTCGTAGAGGATCTCCAGCCATGCACTGCTTCCCCTGCCCTTCAGCTCTTCGAGATCGCGGGCAAGGGTCGGCCAATCCCCTCTAAGAGTTCGCAATTCCTGGAAGCGTGGCACGGGTATATCGGTAACTGTGGGCACACCATTGGAAAAGTCCACAAGGACGACACTTTTTTTCTGCGCGGCTTCACCGAAGCCGATGGGCAAGGGAGAGCCGGAATAACGGATGAAATCAGACCCGCCTACGGTCTGCGGGATGTGGAGATGTCCCAGAGCCAGATAGTCGATAGAATCAGGGAAAACATCTCTTCCGACATGGAGAAGGGAACCTATATACAACTCGCGCACCCCGTCGCCGTCGACGGTCTTTCCGCCTTCGGTGTAGAGATGCCCCATGGCAATGATGGGCACGACCCTTTTCAGTAAAGCCTGTTTCCCCTGTGCGGCGTCATAGACCATCCGGTAATGGGTCCTGATACCCTCGACTATCTTCCGCTCCTTGTCCTCGACAGTCTCGCCGGCCTCGGCAGTACGGATGTCCCGGTCACGGAGATAAGGAATGGCGCAAACGATCAGCCCTGGCTCGCTATCCGGCCCGTTGATCACAATGATTTCATCGTCGGGTGATTCGGATGCGCACCCCACGACGTGGATGCTTAGGAATTTGAGGAGTTCCCGAGGGGCGTTCAGAAAAGACGGTGAATCATGATTGCCCGCAGTGACCACCACATGACGATGTGGCGAGGCGGCCACGCGGCACAGGAAACGGTAATAGAGTTCCTGGGCACGATTGCTGGGGGTACTGCTGTCGAACACATCTCCCGCCACCAGGAGCGCATTGATTTCTTGGCTCTCGATGATTTCCGCCAGCCAGCAGAGAAAGGCTTCATACTCGTCATATCGCTTGCGCCCATCGAGGGCACGGCCCAAGTGCCAGTCGGAGGTGTGGAGAATTTTCATGTGTTATAGCTTATTGAAGGAGTAGCGTCCTTTGATGTTTGTGTTCAAGTATTTACCCTTAGAATCGGAATTCATCATTGCTTCGTACTCTTCGACTGATACGCCTGCATACTGGTAAATGCTGCCGTTGAGAAACTCGACTTCAAGCGTCTGAGTCTCTGCTTCGTAGCCGATGGCGCCGATATTTGATGACGAGACTGCTGTACGTTCCATTAGATTTCCTCCTTTTGTTCTTTTGTTTCTGGATTCCGTTTTTCCTTGCTCTCTCCTTGAGCCGCCGATGGATCCTGTTTCCGCCAAGCCTCAACAAGAGGTTTGTAGTTCTCATTCTTAAATGCCTCGGTCCAACCTCCCGTTCGTATACGCTTCCCGTCCTTCCCTTTGGGGACGATGACCAACGGGTCCTCGCTGTCGGGGCGCCGCCCCTCGGGTGGACGATCAATGATAGCACGAATGGGCATATTAACGGCTTCGCCGACGATTAAAGCTTCGCCAGTTCGCAGAATCGGAAGCATCGAGAACAGGCCCTTGAGGTTGTCGGATGCACATGTGGTCACTTGGTTACGGTCCCGGTCATTCGTGAGACGTAGGGCTGCAATGGTGCCACACTGGGAAAGAATAGTGGTGTCTATCTCCGACGGGCGCTGGCTAACCAGCATTAGCCCCACTCCATACTTGCGACCTTCCTTCGCGATGCGACGGGCCGCATTTGCTGCTCGCCGCTTTGATTCGGCGCCAAGATATGCGTGAGCTTCCTCCAAAACAATTAGCAATGGCCTTTTTCTCCCGCCCTCTGGTTTCAACCGCCCCCAGAAAACAGCGTCATAGAGAATGCGCAATACAGCTCCCACAAGGTCGTCTACGATCGCAGTGGGGATTCCTGAAAGATCGAACACTGAGATTGGTTTGTCTGCCCCGATCCATGCGGAAAGCAATGAATCAAGATCCTTCTTCGTTGTGCCGTCCTTAGCGACAGCCCATTCACCTGGGTTAAACAGAAACTGCATACGAGGATCACGGAGCTTACTTTCCAACACGTCGAGGTGAGTCCGGGGCAGATCACCGTAGAGACTTGCATAGACCTTGTCGGGATCGTCCTTTTCACTTTTGAGGGGGCGAAATTTGGGACGGACAACCTTGTCCGCATCTCCAATTAGCTTTGTAGGCGGCGTACCATCCTCAAGGTATGTAAGTGTTGCATTTGTTTGGTTCTGGTTTTTACTAACGTTGTGGGTTCCGCAATGTAGGCAATACAGGTCATACCAGAGTTCATGAACCGAAAATGGGAGTGGAGTATCGACCGTGACTGTCAAGTCAGACAAGCCATGAGGAACACCTCCTGCCTTCGATGCCCGTTTGCTTGATAGCAGCCATTCATGCAGTAACGTGAGAGGAATTCCGGAGACATTGCCCATCGACAACGAAATGAATTCCTCTGCCGTCAGCGCCCAGAATGGAACATGAAGCTCCCTCTCTCCGCGCTCAGTATCCGCGCCAACCCTGAACACCCTTGCCAGATTGCCGAACGCCTGCACGTACTCGCCGTGGAGGTCAAGCAGTACGACGCGGGCCGACTTAAACCGTTCTTGCTCGGATACTGCGGCTAGTAGGCTGGCAACGGCAGTAGATTTACCCGCACCGGTACTTCCCACTACGGCGGAGTGGCGGCTGACAAGACGGTTCAGGTCAAGATAAGCCCGGATCGATTCGGCGCTAGCAATTCTTCCTACGGCTACATAGATGTCCTCATCACCTGGAGAATATACAGTCTTCAAGTCTGTCTCGGTCACTACATGGACGGGGTCGCCGATTGATGGGTACTGCGAAATACCCCTTTCAAACTTCGCGCCTCTCCGCCCCTCGCCAATGAGTTCGACTCGAAGCCAGCGATTTCCATACTGTGGCGCCAGTTCTGGTGCTCCGGGGGCGGCACCTGCGCCTACTTGTGAGATGACGCCAAAGAGATCGACATACCCCGACGGAATACGGACAAAGCCACCAACCTGACCGACCCTGTAGCCCTCGCCATTGACGAACAACAGTCCGCTAGGCGCATTGTCGGAGAGCTTGACACTGATGTTCGAACCATTAACGTCCTCAACCGTTCCCAGTCGCGAAGGGTCAGAAGTAGACAGCTTAGTGTGCATTATGAACACCCCCGCCGCACAGTTGTTCGACAAAAAGTCCGAAGTAGTGAAAGTCGCCTAGGTGTGACCGGACCTGTTGCTCTGATTTAGTCGGGTCATCGACTGTTCCAACCGTCTCTTCATACAACCAGGGCACATGTTCATCGCCGCCACTGCTTCCAAGGCGATACCTACCTACACGAGTTCCAATAACTGCACCGTCGCGAGCAAGCACTGTAAGGTTTGCCTGTTTCTCGGCGTATTCAACAACTCGCGGATGGTCCGATAGATTTGAATACATAAGCGCGAAACACTGGGCGCTGTGGTTGCCCCGCAATCCATCAAGCAGAACCTCGTTGAGATGGTCATCTAGGAACGAATAGCCACACACCACCAGCCTTGGCGAGTCTTCTTCATTTTTATCAATGTCCCCACGTTTTCTGCCTCGAAAGAATGCCCTGACACGATCCAACATAGCCAGATAAGGCATTCGCCGACTTTGGTCATACTTGAGGTGGGAAGGCGCGATCATTACCTTATCTTTCTCAGCCTCCCGAGCAACACGAACGATGCGAGTAAGGGATACCCCGTTCACTATGTCCTCAATTTTCTCCCAATTGATGGAACCGTGAAGTTTCCAAAGACGCGTCCATCGGCCAGGTATAGCGTCATGTTCAATGGAGGCAAGATCAAACCACGGCTCTCTCGAACCAACAAACCCATCAAAGTGAGGGAGCGGGTGTTGTTCAAATGCTTGTTCGAAAAGCAGGTCGTAATTTGGTGTAAAGATCTCCACTGGGAAAATGCCTTGGCGGCCACCAATCCATGAGGCGAATCGGTTATATGAACATCGATAAGCGGGAAGAGGCTTAGTCATCTCTTTCACGATCAAATCACTGATCTCGATATCGAGGTCAGTCAAACTCTTCTTTGTTAGCCCCAGCACTTCGGCGCTACCGCGACGATTGGCAAGGGTACGTAACTCGGTCAATACGTCTTCAACCGTGGGGTCTGTGCAATCGGGTGATTTGCATTCCCCAAATAGCAAATCCCAAGCTTTTTTACCTGAGGAGCCCAACCCTGAAGCGACCCGCTTTGTCAGTTCTACAACCGCAGGTATTAAGACGACACTCTTTTCTCCCATCGCGTCATATATACCAAGCGGACAACCAGCTCCAAGAAAGCAGCCTATTCGGAGTTTGTTGTCTTCGAGAATCTGGCGGAGGTATCTCGCCTGTTGAGTAGCGTCATGGATTGCGATCAAGGGTGGTTTCGGTGTTGATACCACCGGTGGATTGGGCAGAACTTCGGCGGGAGATACAGGGGTACCACTAATTGGTTTTTTTACCACAGCCATTAACCTCCTTTAAAAAAGAACAATCAAGAACACTTATGTCTTTATCAGAACTGTTGAAAAACAGCATCATCTATTCGCTCAGATCGTCATTATACGGTGCGGTTCATCCACGAACATTAAATAGCATTCGACTGGCCGCCCTGGGAAAAGCCCTTGGAGAATGGTTCGATAGCGGATCATCTGGGGGCGGTACTTGTCGGCGAGGTGACCTATGTGTCCTGTCTTGAAGTCGATGAGAGTAATGCGGTCGGGGGCGATGATGAGCCGGTCGACGATGCCGAAGGCGCGGGTATCGGAGAGGTGCTGTTCGGTAAGGGTAGTCCCGGGCCGGAAGAGAACCTCGCGCACCCCGGGGTCGCTCAGGAATCGGTCTACGGCAGCCCGTTCCTCTTCGACAAGGTGGTCAGGGGCAATGGTTTCGCGAGCACCGGTGAGTTGCGCGAGCGCCCCATGGATGCGAATCCCCCGTTCGATCCCCGCCTCAATGGCAGCGGAGCGCAGGGTCGGGTCCATCTCGTCGCTGTCAGATGGCGCGGCCGGGCCTCCGGCTATATCCGGTGCCGTCAGCACCTCATGGTCGGAATGCCGCGTTTTCTCGGGGCCGTAGTCATACCGCCAGCCGAATTCTGTCCGCTCGGCGTCCGGTATGGATTTTTGGGCCGTGCGAAATATCAGCTCACTTAAGCTCTTCAGTGTGCCATCCCTGTTGGCCCGCAGGAGAATCGTCAGGCTTTTAACAGCGCGGGTGGCAGCAACATAGAGTTGGTTTGCCGTCTCTTCGGCCTTTTCTTCCTTCACCGCTGCCGCCGTCTCGGCGATGGTCACCGCTCCGGCGATCGGGCCGGTGGCCAGAAAGGCGAGCTCATCCTTACTCAGGCTTAGCGGACAACCGTCGTCGGGATGCGGGATCTCGGGCGCCCTGTCGAGCCCTTCTTTCCAGAAGAGGAAGACATGGGGAAATTCCAGTCCCTTGGTGCCATGGATTGTGGCTAGTTTCACCCGGTCGGCATGCTCTCCCTCGGGTACGGTAACTAGGTGCGACATCACCAGCAGATAGCGCAGGAATGCATCTGCATCGCCGGCGTCAGGACGGTTGAAGTAGCGCTCCGCCTCATCCCAAAGCGTCTCGATGAGAACACGCGGAAAATATGCCATGAGGGCGCACAGGGCGGAGGCGAATGCGGCTAAACGGTGTGGCCGGGGCGCCGCTCCAACGATCCCGGTAAGACGCGTGACGGAGACTATCAGCGCCTCGTCGTAACCCAGCGACGTGAGGGCGCGCGGGATGAAGGAACCGTCATGGCTGGTGAAAAGGGCGATAAGTGAAAGCCAGAGCGCCGCCCCCTCGCGGAGCGATAGCATTTCGCGTCCACGGATCCCTGAGGTTGGAATTCCAGCCAGTGCCAGCGCTGCTGAAGCCTTGTCCATATGCCCGTTGGTACGGCAAAGGACCGCCATGTCGCCCCATGGGCATCCATACTCAGCTTTTTTTTGTATGATTGCTTCAATAAACCGATCATAGGCCGGATCGTCGCCGATACCGCAAGCGGCTGAGATAACCGCCACCTCGGAGATGCCACTGTAATGATGCTTCGGCTTTTTAGGCGGCGCCTGAAGGTTGACTTTGTCGGTTCCGGCAAAAAGATCAGTAACGAGATTGTTGAAGAAGTCGATGAGAATCGGAGTCGAGCGGTAGTTGTAGGGCAGTGTCTCGGCAGCGATCTGTCCACTCTGCAGGGCAGGGGCGATGCAGGCCCTCAGCTGATCGGGTGCCGCATCCCGCCATTGGTAGATCGACTGTTTCCAGTCACCCACGATGAAGATCGACCGTTCCCCCTCGGCATTCTCCCCCACCGAACCGAGGATATCATCGATCAGTGGTCGGAGCAGGGCAAACTGGATCTGCGATGTATCCTGGAACTCGTCGAGGAGGAGATGCGCCGTCCGATGGAATCCCAGTTCATAGAGGCGCGCCATGAAGAGGGGGCGTTCCTGGCTGCCCGGTCCGTCAAGGGCAATGAGCTCTTTGGGGATATCATCGAAATAGAGCCGGCCGAATCTTTTCTTCTCTTCGGCAAGCACTGCGGCCCGAAAGGCGCTGAAGCGCTTGAGAATGGCACTACGCAATCGCTTGGTGTTGATGAGATGTTCGGCGATGTGGCGGCGCATCGGGGCATAGATTTCTCGCAAAACGGCGTAGGCTGGTGTTCCGCGGTCGGCTGCGGCCACCTTTACGTCAGCCACATCCGATTTAACGAATAACGCCTTGCCGAGTTCCACTTCAGCAATCGGCTTGAGGAGGGGAACCACCACCTGCGTGTGCAGGACTCCCTTCGTCACCTCCGCGACCGCCTGCACCTGTGCCCGCAACCGTTCGTACTCAGCAGCAAGGCGCTTCTGGTTGCCCATGAGCTCGTTAAGCATGTTGTCTGGACATATCCATGCCTCCAGCGTCTCATTACTTTTATCCAGTGCTTCGACCAGCGACTCGGGCGGCATGTTGAGGATGCGCGCCGCGATCAGGATGCTTTCGATGTTGGCGAGAATGAGCGGATGCTGAAAGAAATGCTCATCGGCAGCCGCGGTGATGATCGCCCTCTCGTGATCGTCGGCTACCTGTGGCACATAGGCTTCCGTCGAGAGGAACCGGTGGAAGAGAGCATCTATTGTCGAGAAGTGGACCCTGGCTGCTCGCATGATTAGTCGCAGTTTACCAACGGGGCTCTCATCACCCTTTTCGATGGCTTCGAGGATCCGTTTTTCCATTTCGGCCGCAGCGGCGCGGGTGAAGGTGGCGGCGACAACAAATCCCGTCTCCTGCTCGATATGGCGGTGGACCTCCTTGGTCAGGCGGAATGTCTTCCCCGAACCGGCTGAGGCGGTGACAAAGAGGCTTTTCACCATTGGCGGCCTCCCGTCCGGTAGAGATCCGGCTTGAGACAGAGCGCTTTGTGGGGGCAGTAAGAACAGCCTTCAGCACGGTAGTTGGGAACGAAGTGCTCCAGGGCCAGCAGCCTGTCGAGCCGCTCGGCGATGCTTTCCAACGTGGCGTCGCAGGCTGCCAGGTCCTCCTGGGCAAGGCAACCCTCGTAATCGCCACGCACCCTCGGCCGCAGAAAGATATGGGCCGCCTCGAGCCGGTCAGGCGTAGCCCTTCGATTATGCAGGGCAAGATAAGCGTAGATGATCAGTTGGAAACGGTCGTCGAAGGAGTTGGTTTCTTCAAGACGGTCGGCGAGTCGATTCTTTTCGGAAACCTTTTTCTTCTCTTTGTATTTTAGATCGGTGAGGAGCTGCCTATCCCCCTGAAGCTGCAGGCGGTCGATGCGACCTTGGAGTTGGTAACGACCGCCGCCGAAAGGAGCACTCAGATCGAGCTCGGCATCCGTCACGGAGTCCGAAAAGAGGAGCTGTCGGCCCGTTTCCTTCTCCCAAGCGGCGATATCGGCCAGATGGCTTTGGACGATGGCCTTGCGAACGTCATGGTCCGGGAGTTTCGCACGGAGTTCTGCATTACTCTCCCATTTCTCATCGAAACGTTCGCGCCATCTCTCAACGGCAGGATGATGATCCTTCAGTTCTGCAAAGAAGTGGTGGAGGAAGTCTCCGATGAGGAGATTGGCATGCTCTTCCTCTTCGAAGCAGGAAGGCGGTGTCACCTCTTGGATGTCTTCAAGGACAAAGCGGTACGGACAGGTGAAATACTTCTTCAATGAACTGAAGGACCAAGTGTGCCGACGCAGCTGCTCCTTGAGTTCTTCTGAGTTTTCTATGAAGAGGCTGCCGCTCGGCACGTGAAACGGTTCTGGAGCCATCAGCCGCTTCACAGTTCTTTGGCCGAACTCAGCGGCAAGAAATGAGAAGTGGGGTGATGGCGCCTCACCTTTTGCCTGGTCATAGAGGGCCACAATGTGGGACGTGCGACCGAAGGAAAGAAATTGTCTCAAGGCGAGATCGTCTGCCTCATACTGCGCCCGGTGGATGCGGGGCAGATGGATGAGGTTTAGGTAAGGACCGCTGAAGGGCTTCCGCGGAAAGATGCCGCTGTTCATGGGCCCGATGACGGCGCGTTTGTAGGGGATGCCGGTAGCATCGCCCAGCCCCACCACTTGTACAGGTGCGCTACGATTCCCGAGCAGTCGCAGTTTCTTTACAGCTATAAAGTATTCGGCGAGCGGCAACCACTCATCACCCATCAACGGACGGAGCCGTTCCAACTCGTCGCACATCGTGATTGCTCCCTCGAACGCGGAATGGTCGGCCTCTTCGAGTTCGTTCCACCGGGCAGTGAGCTCGGCGACGAGATCCCGCCGCACAGCCGCAAGTCCATTTCCGCCATGGATCGCCTCACGCAGGCGGTGCGCCGCTGCGAAGTGGGTGAAGGGTAGCCATGGAGCAAAGTTGACCTGTCCGCCAAGCGGCCGGAAGAGAAATTCCCACAAATAGAATGAGAGCCTCTCGTCCAGAGGCACGATGAACATCTGCTCCCCATCGCTACGCGGTTCTCGTAAAAAGGCGTCAACTTCCCGGGCGAGGAGCGCCGGCAGGGCTGCCCGTTCGGCCAGTTCGGAAAACCCAATCCCTTCACCAGTATTGCGCCTTTCGGCGACACTGATACGCCGGATGAGCGCCAAGGCCGTTTCGTATTCGGGCGGCTCTGGCGGCATGTTGGGGCCGAAAAGCGGTGCGTCCACAAAAAGCCGGTCACGCGTGATAAGGCTGAAAAAGCGCTCACTCATGGGGGTCATGAGGGGCAGACCTATGAAATATTCACCATCACCCGGCGTGAGGTCGGCGAACCGCGCCGATTCGAAGGGCGGATAGAAAAGGCCTGCGGCAGCGAGGCGAGCGCGGAATGTCTCCATTATCGCAAAGAACCGATCGATCCGATTGAGTTGTTCGTGTCCGATCCGGTCCAGAGCGCGCAACTCCTCCTGGCTCACAGAGAATTCGGCGATCATGGTTAGGAACGAGAGCAGCCGCTGGGTGTCGGCCGGGGGTAGGGCGGAGCCCTCTTCACGGCAACGAAGTGCATGGAAATGGAGAAAGGCTTCATCCTCCGGTACGGCCATGCGGTCGGTCGCCTCGGCAATACGGCGGGTTCTGTAGTCGTCAAAGGATAGAATGGTCGGGAGGAGGCCGCCGATCCGGGTATGAACAAGGTGATGCAAAAAGTCACGACCGCGGCCCGTCATCGAAATGGCCGTGAGGCCACTCATGTCCGGGTAATGAGCGCGGAGCCGCTCGATGAGTGCATCTATGGCTGGATGTAGGTCATCCGGCAGAGGATTGGGTCCGGCATAAATCATGTCCATACTCAGATTAGGGGACAGGTTGAGGTTTAATGGATCTCCATTAATCGATTCTTTGCCGTAGATCCGACAAGCACTGGTCTCACATACCTGGTGATTTTTACAATTACTTATCCACTTCACCATCCAGGAATGGAAAGCTCACCGAGCCGAATTCTTCGGGCTTCATGACGGCCAGTTGATCGATGACCCGCTTGCGCATTTCGGCCGCAAATGTAACCAGAGAGCGGACCTTGGCGGCATCCACCTTGTCAGCGGTCATGTTCGGATACAGGAGTTTCAGCATCCCGGCAGCGGTCTTCTTGATCGCATCCTGGTTGCGGCTGGTCATACCGCTGAAATCCGTGACGGCTGCCACATGGGTCTGGAAGTTCAAGCGCCGGAGTTCGGCAAATATCTCCGCCAGATAGTCGGTCAGAAACCCGTAGCCGGCGGCATAATTTTCGGGCATAATCTTGGGCATCTCCCAGCCTGGTACATAGGCGTGAATGCGGTCGAGGAAAGCCGCGTCCTGCAGCTCATCCGGCAGGGGCGAAAAGAGATGTCGGTAGTGATCCTTCGGCGCCACCCTTTCCATATCGGTGTCGATGTTGCCACCGAGCACAATGGAACACTGGGCTGAGAACTCCTGATCCCCCCGGGTAAACTTGCCGGTCTGCATATAGTCCTTCAGGACACTCACACTGGCATCGGCGTCTTCAAAGCGGGTATTGGCGATCTCATCGAAGAAAACAACATGCTTGAGTCCCAAGACGCCCAGCCGTCGCGTCCCTTTGTTGAAGAACAGAGTGGCCGGCGTGGCCTTGCCGCCGGAGATCACGAACGACCGGTTCGAGGTGTTCCGGTAGGTGTAGGTCTTCCCCGTTTCCCTCGGCCCAAGCTCAATTACATTGAAGTTCGATTCTACAAATGGCACCAGACGAAGCATCATGAGCATCTTGACACGCGGCGTGAACCGGGCAGGATTGAAACCAATCGACTGCACAAGCAGGTCAAGCCACTCTGCATCGGTGAAGAGCTCTCGCTTTTCGATGAAATCATCCAGGTTCAGGCGGGTGTATTGAAGCGGCGTAAACTCCCGGATATAGAATGGATACTTCCGCGACTTGATCTCATAGGTGGCATCGTATTCGACGAGCATGGTGCCCCACGCCCCGCTCGTTAGCAGCACGTCGGCATACTCGTCGAGTATCCGTTGGGCAACACGAACCGTGTTGTCACCCAGAGCCGGGACATCGGCCCAGTAGTGATCCCTGGCCTGATCCAGTCGCACAGATAACTGCCCCAATAGGGAATATTCACCGTTTTCCTTGATCCGGCTCTTGATTAACTCCTTCTTGGCGCTTTCGGCATATCGCTCGGTCAGGATCCTGTCAATTTTCCGCTGGCCGTTGACTGGGTCATGGGCATCCACGTAACGGCTGACCAGGTACTCCATCACATACCGCGGGAACTCCTTGTAGGCTTCGTTCCATCGGGTCAACGGTTTGAGAATCACCCGATCCGCCAGATGGGCTATGATCTTCAGATTGAAAGGATCATCGGGAACCACAGATCGCCCATCGCCCTTAGCGGAACGGGCTTCTTCCGTGACCGGCTGGGATGTTTCTTGTTGATCGGACATTGTATTCCTCTCCGTGCAAATCACATATCATCGAAACTCTTGAGGGCGTCCGCCTCAAGTCGTGTTGCTTTCGGTTTAACTTTCACCGGGATGATGACCATTCCTTCTTCAAATTCCCGTCGTTTTCCTTCTACATCCGTATAATAAATACGAACCCCTACGGAGGCCACCGTACCCTTTGGATCCACCTCGCGAGCAGCGGTTTCCCGATACTTTCCAATCAACTGGCCGGTGACTGTCAGTTTTTGACCCACGGGCAAGGTGGTTTCCTTCAATGCGACGACTTCACCCAGGTTGTCCTGGAGTCTTACAGAGAGGGGCAAATCCACATTGCCGGCATTTCGCACCGTCAGGGAAACATCCGCGACCCCGTCCTCTGCGACCGAAATTTGCGACGGCACGCTCTCCAAGGCCAGCCGGGCGATCTTTCCCGTAATCTTGTGCAGAACGGCTCCCGGGATTGCCATCTCGGCCATAGAGCAACCGCCATGGCTGTATCGGGGAGAGGCACGCCCCTCCCGTTTGAACCAGACACTTCCCACAGGCAGTTGAAACACACTATCACCCACTGTAACCGAAAGGGACGGATCGGCCGCTTTCTTGTCCTGTCCGACCATATAGCGGGGCTGGATCTTGGCGGCATCACCGTCCCCGCCAACCTCCGCCACGGACAAGGCCTGCGGACGCAAAAGCTCGATGAATCCGTGATCCGATGTGAGCAACAGGATATCATCCGGGCGGACCCGGACCTGAAGATCGTCGAGAATACCACGAACACCCTGCATCTTATCGCCAATGATCGCGGCCCGAATGCGATGATTGAAAGCCGCCAGGTCTCCGTTGAAGTCGTGGCAATCATCGGAAACCAGATAGATCAGTACATTCACATCCCTGACGTCTTTGTCCTTGAAACCGACCTTCATCAACGCCGCTGTCGTCTCAGCATCGGTCACAAGCCGAAGTCGGATCTTAGCCTCCTCAGGCGAAAGTCCGAGGTTCTTCGCCACCAAGAGGGGTTCGTTGGTCGTCGGCTCTCCCTGGTTGTTGGCCCCTTCGCCGGGTAGGCAACCGCCCAATAGGCTGCTGCGGGCATAAAGGGTGAATGTCGGTAGCACAGCGAAAAAAGGCTCCGCATCAATCATAAAGTGGCCGCTGAATGCCGGACGAACGATCTCGTCCCATGTGTCGTACCGCATGCCATCGAAGATTACGATCCAGATCCGTCCATCCTGAGATCCCAGGGTAAGTTGCTTCAATACTTCCCCCAGAGAACGACGAATCAACACGGCTGCGGACCTGGGTCCCTGCATGAATTTTCGGGGATTGGGCCGAATGAAGTCCGCAAGGTTTCGGTCTATCTCATCCAGCCTCGCCCGTATGCGATCCCGTAAAGAGCCGGGGGTTGGGTTGGTGTCGCCCTCCTCACCGAAGAAACGGCGCCGTCCTTCCTCCATCAGATCACCGTCTCCGCACGTCTGAAGGTCACCCCAGGCTCGGGCGATCAGCAACTCCAGTCTATGGTGCCCCGTTTCAACGTACCATTGAAGCAAAGCCTCGGCGTGGGGAAAAGCAGGAATGGGCTTCCCTATAATTGCCTCGACATTCCGAAGCCGTCGTAACAGGTTCAACCCCGATTCCGCATGCCCCTCACCGATCCTCAAGTCACCCAGTTGGTCCACCCACTCAATTGGCACGGGGATCGACTGGCTGAAGAACTCCTTCAGGAGGTGAAGCACATGCCGCTGCGCAATCAAGGTTACGCCGTCGGTCCGCCGGATGTATGCCAAGCGCTCTGGCCGGCTTTGCCCTGACAGCAGACTGTCAAAGACGCGATCCATCCGGCGAGGGGTCAAAAACTCTGACGCCAGGTCCTCGATGCGCATCCACACCTCGTCTTGACCGCGCAGCCGGTTGATGACCTGCACGGCTATCGGTTCCAGTTTGCCGATCGACAGTTCCGGCGGGAATAAGTTCAGTCCCATCAATTGTGTGGCGGGATTTTGGAGGCTGTACTGCTCGGCTACAAGGCGAAGCACGGCGTAGGAAGCCAACTCAGCCGGAGGCAGGTCAAACCAGGCCAATCCATCCTTGACTTGCGGTTGCGCCGCCTCGCGAAGGATCTCGATCGCGACGGATCGATCCGCTGCAATCGAGGGATTACCCAGCAATAACCTGAGGCCGTGTTCGACGAACTCTTCAATACGGGTTTCATCCGGCCAGATATCATGCAGACTCAAGGCGGTATGACCGGCTAAAAGCGCCAATGCGGCAATCTGGCCGTTTCCCCAGTCATCCGGTTTCCCCCACCGCTGAATGATCTTCCCTGCTGCGGCTGGAATCTCCTCCAGGTGATCCATCAGCACATCACGGTAGCGCCGCAACGGATTTTCGGGAAAATTGATCCGGGGACAGATACGGCGGAAGAATGCGGGTAGGGAAAGATCCAGAGGTTCACCACCTTCATTGAGGGCCAGAATGTCCGCAATCCATGAGGCATCAATCTGAACGGGAGGCTGATGACCGTTTGCATCAGGTTTCTGCGGCCGGGCGCCAAGTACCACCACCACCGGCCCTGCTCCTGTCGTTGCCCGGAACCGCATGCGGAACGCCAGATCGTCACCACGGAATACCACCGGCTGCCATGTCCGCCCCCCTTCATCGACGATCATAGATTTCCCGAGTACCCCGGCGTCGGTCAGGAGGGAGTCGCTATCCACCGCAACCGCCATACGGCAGTCGCGCGCCCGTGTGCCAAGCCATTGAAGGAATACACTGGTCGGAGTATGAGTCATGCGGTGGCGCCCCCATCGAGTTTAGAAAGAAGTGCCGCTTGGCCTTTCGCGGTCAGGCGGTATCTCTGTAGCCGGCTTTTAGGCTTATCGGGAATGGTCAACTCGATAAAACCCTCAGACAGGGCCGGAGTCAGATAGCCCTTACTGAAATGCATCCTGTCTTTGAGTCCCAAGGCCTGCATTAGCTCCATGCGGGACATTTCACCCTGGAGGACCTCGAACAGTCCGGCGACTTGCGGGGTGACATGAGGGGTGACATGAGGGGCATCATGTGGGGTGATCTTGCCCCTGTCTCTGGACGCAACCGTCGTGGTTGTTTGTTCACCGCTCTGGCTGCCGTTGGTCTCACGTGGCGATATGATCGGAACGATGGTGGTGAACATATCGTCTTCAATGAATGAAGGCAGGGGTGCGCCGGGGGCGTAGAACGGCTGATATTTAATTACGTTGCTGACACCGGAGCCCAGTTCCTCATAACGGCCGAGTTGGATCAGGAACTTGCAGATCGTTGGGTTCTTTGGATACGGTGTAAAATGACTGGGATCGATGGGACCTCGCCCATGGGGAATATTCGGGTTCTTGAACTCTACCCGATCCCGGTAGATCGTCATGGTCGCCGGAGCGGCGCTGGTGTACTCGCGATGGGCTACAATATTGGCCACCAACTCCCGGAAGATGCGGGCACGCAGGCTGATGCTGGTGGTCCCTTCCAGGTAAAAAGGATCATCGAGATGCTTTTCCACGAAGCCCATGAGCAGGTCAAAGGCATCGATCAGGTTGGTGCGGACAATCAGGCGATCGTCGTAGCGGTCGATGTCGCGCCGTCGCAGAAGGGCATCAAACTTGTAGCCGGGGGCAACGCTCTGAATGATGGCGTCCGTACCGAACATGAGGGCCGTGGCGAGGGTGTACCCCACTTTGCCGGTAAAAACGTCCTTGCGAACAAAGCCGGAGATCTGCAACAATTCCTCAGGTGGCAGATCGGCCCAGGGATGCTGCGGATTGCGTTGGCGCATCATCCGGCGTGCCTTATCAAAAAGATCGGATCGCAAATCATTCATGTCCAGATAGGGAAGGACGCGCTGTTCGCTGAAGAAGCTCAGCTTGCGATTCACCAATCCCGCGATGCGATTCAGATCGGTGACGCGGAAATCTCCATCCTCACTGCGCAGAAACACGTCACCCCCCGTTCGGTGCACTTGGGAACTGGCTGGAACCTGAATCTTGATAATCCATTTGCCTTCGATCTCTTCCGCGTGGGGAAAGAGCAGATAGGGCGGATCCAGTTTTGTAGGGTTGTTGGAAAGGCTTGCGATCTCTGCTTTCATTCGACCTACCTCTCCAGGCGCAACACCGGTGATGGTTCCATTATCGGCCACACCGAGGACAATAAGACCGCCATCGAGGTTCAAAAAGGCACAGACGGTTTCAAAGAGGCTCCGGGGCAAATCCCACGCTGCGTCCTTGAACTCCAAGACAAGGCTTTCCCGTTCCCCAAATGGCCGGGGACTTGACGACATTTTGCCGCTCATCGCACGTCCGTCTTTGCCATCTATTTTTACCGTCATGCCGCCTAAAGCTCCAACTCCATTTGGTTGTCGTTTTCCCGTGCCTTTTTACTCGTCTTGTTCGGCGCGACGATTTCTCGCAACCGGGACGCAGCCACACGATCCTGCTTCTCCACCCGACCGAAGACCGCTGGGGGAACTTGATCCCGCATCACGCCATGGAAGAGTTGCGAAATCATAAAATAGCCGGCAATCGGATCGAAATCACGGAGTGCGGGCAGTTCCTCGCCTTCCTGCTCCTCAACGGCACGACAGGCCTTGAAGATGACCTCGATCCATTCACAGCGATCTTCATCGCTGACTGGCCGCCTCAAACTGCCGGCCAGATACCGCTCCGTGTCATGCAGCACGCGCAGGGTCTGGCTGTCGTTCATTTGCTCACGTTCTGCTTCGGTCGGCTCCCGCCAGCGGTTGCTTTCCGCATCCTTCCAAAAGTTCTCGCGCAGCAGGACCTCCAGATCCAGTTGCTGAGATACCTCCGCTGGCAGCAATCCAGTCGCCCTCATCCATAGAGGCTTCAACTCGCCGACCAACATGGGCCGCACTTGTATCTTCTGTCGTATCCACTCAATCGCGCTCACTTCGTCCTTGACGGCGATCTCGTCAAAAATCAACCCACCGCCATTGCCGTTTGTCACCGCCTCGCCACGCAGATACCAATGTTGCCCAATTTTTCGGAAGTAACGCAAACATACACGTTCAATATATGGCAGGTTCAGGCGTTCCACACTCACTCCACGCGGGATGAGGGTATTCATCAACATGCTGTTGATGGTGGCGGTGGTGCGGTGGTCGTCGCTATATCTCGAAGGATCGGCATTGATGCGATCGGGTAATGTTTGGAGATGCTGCCGCACGGTATCGACGACCTGTTGTTCCAAATCCTCCATTGCAGTATCAACAATATCCACTTTCGATGTCGGTTTTCGAACATTGAACAACACATCTTTGTCAACGACCTCTGATACTCCCGTCGTACTACGAATTTGAGCAAAGGTCCTGGCAACCTTGTCGAAGAGAAGCATGTTATTGATCTCAAAACCCGCAGTTACTATACCATCTCTTATCACTTGGAAAACAGCACCATCGGAATTGTTAAATTCAATCGTAGCATTCCGGCCCGGCTTTAGAACACGAAAAATTTCAGAAAAAGCATCACCCATCAATTTTGCGTAGTCATCGATACGCTTATAGCCACCATCTACATCTCTATGAATAACCGCTTCGAGAGATTCATCAGTGAATACGCCGAGCCAAGCTTCCCAAAGAAGCGAAACCCCTGAGTAGTAAATGTTTGATCCGAAAGGTGGGTCGCTGAAGACATAGTCGATTGAGGAATCCGGTATGTCAGCCAAATCTGTTGCACTACCCAAACGGATAAAAGGTTTTATGTTATCAGAGCCACTTGCTGATGCCACGGCTGAGCAATAGTCGGTCACTGCATTGCCAAAGACCCTGAAAACATTTGTCTCCACTGTTTCAGACGCAATGTGTAATGTGCCACTGAGCTGCTCTCCTGGTTTATCTCCTTTCATACGTCTGAGACGACTGCAGCGCATGGCCTGCGAAGTGAAGCAGAATTGAAGTGCCAACCGTACTGTGGATTCCGTTTCCTCGATAGTGTGCCACAATGCAGCCATAGCAAGTAGGTTGCGTTTAGTGAAGAAATCACTAAATCTATGTACGTTTTTACCAGAAAGAGAATCTCGTCTATAGCGAGGATGAGCCTTATTCAAATCAAAGTCAGGAAACTTTATTGGATATTCGTGAATATTGTATGATTGGATACGGCTCAACTGTTCGGCAGAAATAGGACGCTTTGCTCGGAACATTTTCAATGTTAAGCATGATTTTGAAGCACGTAGCCCAGCATACTCATAGCACTCTTCTACTGGCTCAACGCGGACACGGGGAATACGCCCTTTCATCCATCGTTCATTACAGTGGGGGCAACGCAAGAATGCATTGTTGCCATCAGCGTCTTGCTTGTCGTTCGTACCTCGGGCCACTATTTCGAGACCACACCCACGATGTACTCGAACCTTCCGAGTGACAGGTTTTCCAGTCCGTGTATTGACCCGACCCGTTGGCATGTCAATACTTTTGAACCCTTCGCAACGATACACATCTGACCAAACGATGTAAAGGATGCGGGCCGGTATTCTAACCCATTCGATTATGTCCTCAACTCCAGGAAGTGACGAGACTTGGTAACCTAAATCGGCTTCGACTTCTTCCTTTGCAACAACCTTCCATTCGTACTGTCGAGCATTTAATCCAATATCAATCAATCGTGGTTTCTCTTGAGACGTAAATAGTTCGCCTGCTCTAATTCTTTTTGGATCATACAAGTCAACAGCAGGTTGAAAATGAGAAGTCGCGTAAAAATCTTGCTCAAGTTTTTCTAATTCTGGAAGTATCTTGGCATATGCTTTGTGCAAGCTTTCTGAGGATACGGGAAATGTGTAATTACGGGCAATATGACAGGCAGCAGGCGAAAGGTCATTAAGAATACAGTAACGCTGTTCATTTGTGGAAGCGTGGTTAACCATTTGGACTGCTACACCAGTCATTCCGGAGCCACAGAATGGATCGAGTACAATATCACCTGGTTGGGTATAGTGACGGATCAATCCCACTATGCTTTCGGGGGGTACTTTTGTCAGATAATAATGGAAATTGTAAAATTGGCTTCGACCAGGGGCAATAACATCGTCGGCGAAGGGCGGCCGTTCATAATCATCCGCTGCCGGATCGTAGGGCTTGACGTGCCGTTTGAGGAACTCTTCCAGTGAACCCTGATTCTCTAAGAACTCCAACATGCTCTCCTATCTTTTGAAACGGCGGGGTGCTATACCTATCTCAAGAAGAACCGGATCCTCTTTTTACCGCCCGTCTCCTGCCGGGCCTTGGCAAAAGCAGCCTTGATGCGCTCCCTGACGGCCTCCAGGAAGGTGTCCACATCCTGCTCCTCAATTGCCGGTGTGTCTCCGATGATCTCCCGGACGGTGACGTCCCTCAGTTCGAGATTGGCGTCGTACAAAAGTTTCTTGATTCGCTCGATCACCTCCGGAACAAGGACATCGGGCAGACGTTCCACCTGCGATGCCAGAATCACCTCTAACAGGATCCGCACATCGTTGTCGCCGCTTTGTTCCAGCACCTTGCGCACAACGCCCTGGGCAACGCGGTCGCTCAGATCGGAGACGGCTTTTCCCGACCGCTTGACGAAGATATAAACCTCTTGTTCGGGCACAGGGTCGTTGCCGGCAAACCGGCAGAGGGGGCAGACGGGATTCTGGTCAACCTTGGCGTAATCCTTGTCGGGACAGATGGAAAGGCGGTCGAGCAGGATATGGTAATCCGACCGCAACGTTCCTTCGACAGTGGCGCCAAGCTCCAACTGGTTTAACCGTTCGACGGCCAACACCTGACGTTCCTGGGTCTGGAAATTCGTGCGGAGGCTGGAAATCTGCTCATGATACGTCCGGTGTGCTTTCCGGTATGACTGTTGATAGCGGTCCGCGAAGTCGCTGAATTGTCCTAACAACACGGGGATCTTCTGGGGGTTCTGGATCACCCCATCGAACGTGAGCTGCCCTGAGAGGGTCATCCGGCGCATGGCGAGGTCATTGTCTCCCAGATCGGCCGCACCCTGCAGGTAGGCCTTGATGTGCTGAAACTGGGGAAGCGCCTCACATGCCTTGCTCAGGTTTCCGAACCGGCTGAAGGATTCCCTGAATGCATCTGGAGTGGCGTAAGATTCCCGCACTGTGGCCCCAAATTCGTTGAAATCACCGGCGACAGTCAGGGCCTCCATACGCTGCAGCAGCTCCTGCATTTGACTTGTTACCTTACCGCCCAGCAGTTGTGCGAGAATCAGCAAGGCGTTTCGCGTGGAGATCAAACGCTCAGACAGGTTTTTCAGCAGATGAAGGAGTTCCTCGTTCCGGGTATCCTCCTCCTCAGGCAAGGCCACCGGTTTCAATGTCTCGTCCAACACGCGGGCATAGGGAAGAATGTCGTTCCAGCCCTTTTGGGAGGACTTTACAAGGCGCGCCCCAAGCAGGGCCTTGTCCAGTTTGGTGTTCCAGTCCAACAGACCGAGAACCCTGCTTTTGAGACGGTCGCCGCTCAAGGCCTTGCCATTGGTGAACATCAGCCCGTGATTCGGTTTGATGGACAGTTCGCAACCGCCCATCTTCACCATGCCGAAGAGGAAGAGCATGACCATCTGGTCGGTCAAGGCATGCGGCGCACGGCAAAAGGCGGCCTTGACATCGGCGATGGGCACATCTGGCTCAGGACCGACGTAGTCCTTGACCCGAGCGATCGATAGACACTCCGCGGCGTTGAACTCGCCGGGATGGGATTTTGAAACCAAACCGAGGCTGGCCGCAAAGTTCGTAACCGCATCCTTTTCGGCATTGGCCGGATTCTTATGAAACAGTCCGGCAAAGACCTTGCGGGCGTCGTTGTCCGTGAACGTTTTTTTGAGGTGCTTGGGGGAAAAGAGCGGATTATCGTAAGCCTTTTCAAGCATGCGGGCGCCGAGAGCGTCCTCACGATCTTTGAGGTTGCCGAAAACCTCGATGGCCGGAATTCCGTAGCCTTTCTGGGAAAGAACTTTGCCCCGTTTGAACTCGTCCAACTGAGATTTCAGGATTGCTTTGACGGCTTCTTTGCGGCGGCCATCTGCATAAACGCGCAGGCCTTCCTGGTTAGGGGCGGTGTAGTTTCGCTTCATCTGTTCCGCCGCCAGAATGTCGGCCAGCGCCTCGCGCGTATCGTCACACAGTGGTGCCGGGCGACAGACGGCAATCCGGGCATCCTTCAATTGGCCTTGGATATGTTCATCGGATACCTCCGGCGCCAGGGTCAGATAGACGAGCCGAAAATGCTGATCGGGATTCTCGATCTCTTTGCCGAATTCCTCACGCCACCGATCCGCCACGACGATTTCGCCGCCGTACTGGACCTTATGAACCCGGGATGTGGATGACGCGGCGCGGTGCGGAAATGCGTAGAGGGGCGGCGCGTTTTCCTGCTTTTGCTTGGGCGTCCGCTGATCGGGCGGCTGAAAATCGCACAACAGGCCGCCGTTCATACCCAGGATCATCTGGGCTTCCTGGGTTATATCAGGCAATTGCCAAAACAGGCTTGCCACCCATTTGTCGTTTTGGGCCTTGGCGTCTTCTTTGGCCTTCTTCTTGAGCGGTCCGAAGTAGCGTACAGGGTTCACCTGCGTCACGGAAAGCTCATAAGAAAAGATCGCTACGGTCTTGCCTTCGCGGGATTTTTTCTCCTCCCGTACAGGGAAGCCATTCTGGATCATCTTTTCGAGCAGATACTCCGTCTGTGCTTTTGCACCGACAGCATCATCATCGAGCCATGCCGCCTCCGCAACCTCCTGCGACGTCAGACCATCCCGGAGGTTGTCGGGCAAACTAGCGGCCCAGAGAAACAGGGTCTGCAAGAGGCGCCTTGCCTGGTCCCGCTCTTCCGGAGAGACATCGAGCGTGGGAAGGAGCTCAAAGGTATCGTGCAGATTCTGAAAAGCGTCCTTGTACCCCTCGGAGCGGGGCATCTTTTCCAGTTCATCGGTATTGAAAATATCGGGAATTGCCACCAGACGGCTGCCGTTCTGGAATATGGGATCCGAGAGCACCTGCCAACCCATGCGAATGGCGGAACGGGCCGTGGGCAGATTATGTTGTTCGGCATTCTGCGTAATACGCCGCATCACCTCGAAACAACGGGGTTGAAAGGGGAAAATAGCCTTGAAGTCCTGCTGGGAGATATTGGCCTGTTTGATAAAACGGTATTCCTTGCGGCAGTGGTTGAAATAGTCCTTGATCCCCACATCGGCGCCCGGCAAAAGATCGCGACAGCGGAATGCGACGATTTCACCGAAGTCGCTCTTGTTCTTGTCGGCAAGCAGATACAGGGGAATGAAGCGGTCGCCCTGCCCGCCGCCGGAAAGTTTTTGCGGCATGTCGCCCTGGCTGGCGATGACGGTCAGGATGTTATGGTGGTTCGTCGGCAAAACATAGGCGAGGGTTTCCAGGATCTCCTCATCCTCCGCATAGGCGGCCGTGCCCTGCACGTGGCGGTCCTGCCAGGACCGGAATTCATCTACGACAAACAGCACGCCGTCGTACTCACCGAGCTTTGTGATCTGTTCATAGATCCAGGCAAACCGCTCCTTAAACTTACCTCTGAGTTTACCTTGCGGCAGGCCCGAGCGAACGAGTTCGCGCCCGAAAGACTTGAGCCCGTTAGCCTTACGGTACTCCTCCGGCGACGCCTTGTGCTCCTTCTCGAAGAAGGACTTGGCGCCAGCCTGCTCCCAATCGGTGGACTCGGTGCGGTACCAATGATCGGCAAGTTCTTCCGATGTGATGGGGATCTTTTCATCGAGGTCTGGCCGGATCGTCCGGAGGCTTTCCCGAATCTGTTCTTCGAAAATTCGCATGAGGCTGTCGGCGCCGTCCGCGGCACCCATGCCGCGAAGCGAAAACGCCACGGGGAACATGCGAATTTTGGAGAGTGGATGAGAATAGGTCTTGCGGAGATCTTCGTCCCGAACTGCATTCCAGAGTTCTTCATTACGCCAGATGAGCAGATTGACCAGCGTGCCCAGGAAATGGGTTTTCCCGGCGCCGTATTCCGCTTGAACCCAGAAACCCTGCCCCTTGCGATGGACGGCACATTCGAAAACCGTTTGAAAATGGGTGCGCAACGAGGGTGTGAACAGGTAATCCTGAACCGTTCGTGTTGCGTTTGCATCTAAAATGATCTTGGAGAGGAGCGGCGTCGTCTCCGGCGGCTCCGGTTTTACGCTAATGATCTCTTTGAGATGCTGCAATTTCATGAATCACCCCTTGTCTGTAATGACACGGCTGCACATGTCTATTCCCGTAAAATAATCGTAAAGTCGGTCGTCATCGAAGACGACCGCAGAAGGCCAGGCCATCCTGTCTGCACCTCGTACAAGTCTAATGATGACCATTCCGAAGTCGCTACAGAACCAATCGTAAAAACTCTTCAATCCAAGATTATAGCGTGCCAGTAACCCACCGGAACGGACGACCAGAACTATTTTCGACCGGGCCGAAGGTTGGAGTCCCTGCAAATATTTGCGCAAGGAGGTCTTCAGGTTGTCGCTGGCCTCTTCATCATTCGACGGTAAGTTGTTTGGATCAAAAAGGTCCAGGATGTCCAGTTCCTGAACGTTATAGGGGATCAGCTCATTCTTCAGGGCGGCGTCGGAACCGAGCCAGAGGACAACCTCCTTGTCCCATGTCTTCTGCCGAAGCAGGTTCTTCAGTTCCGTAACACCATTCATAATCTGACTCTCTGTTTAAGCAGGTCCCTGAGAGAAAAGCAGGTTGTCACCTGCTCCAACTGATCCGCTACAACATATTTACCCAGGAGACGAGCGGCATCCGCTTCCCGCAGGATGGTTCTGACAGCCTGCTCGGACTTGAGGCCGAGGTGCTTCCAGAAGGGGTTGCTCAGGACAGAGGCAAGTTCGACCGTCCGAGGTCCAGTCGGCGAAAAGATGGCATGAAAAACAATCAAAAATGACGTCTTGTCCAGGTTGACGCGGCCCAATCGATCGCCCTGAGCGGAAGAACGGTCAAGAAAACCCAGTTTAGCCAGATTCATTTTCAACCGTTCGAGCGTTTTGGGAGGAGGCGGTTCACCCAGGACATCATGCAAATAACGCTCAAAGTAGGCCGCCGGGATCACCATGCCTTCTTCGAGGGGGAAAAGACAGTTCTCTACACACCGGCCGATCAGCGGTTCGACGGCAAGGTAGAGGTAACGGAGAATATCGCGTTCCAGTGCCTCATCTTCATAAGCCTGCCAAACCTGACGGGCCAGCCCGTCCATGCCGTCCCAGAAGAACCAGAGTAAAATGGACTGAGCATATCGCCGTCTGGTTTCGGCGCTGTTTTGACTCAACTCCTGCTGGAGCTTTTCCTGAAGCTGTGCGGTGCTGGTTAAGCCCACGGCCAGTTTGGCGGCAAACAAACCTTCCTTCAGTAAAACATCCTGAATCGTCTTTTGCTTGCGGCGATTTCCCGGAGTCTTTGTTTTCGGTGTAATTATCGATTCACTTTGGCCGGCCGGACTGACGCTATCGGAAATTTCGTCGTCGAGAAGGCCCAATTGATTATCGTTCTTTTTTTTAACACTCGTCATCGGATTTCTACTTTCACACGGTCAAAAAACCCACACACAAAAAACGATTTTCAATAGCACTTCTTAAACAGGTTCTCAATAGTTATGATGTTAATGAATTTTATCGCGAAATCATGGACAAGGTAACATGCTGATTTTGATTGGTAATCAAAAAGATAATGCGTCAAAGAATATTATCCATCATTTCTTCAAACCTTTTTATCTCCTCCGCTGCCACCCGAATGCAGTCCCGGAGGCGGATTGCCTTAATGTCGCCGGTGTCGATGATGCGGTAGATCGTGCGGTCGGACACGGAGAAATAGGCGGCCACCTCGTCCACCCGGTAGTAACGCTTAAGGGAATGGGGAGGCGGTGAAGCTGGCCAGATTCACTACCAGAGGAGCATAATCGGATTATTCCATCAACCATCCCAGTCTTTGTGCACAGGCCAGATTTCCCTCTGCTTATACAGAATCGATGAGCTTAGTCGGATCCATGGATTTAACAAGCTCTTGAAGCGCGGTCATGTCGCGATCCAGCCCGCCGATAGAGCGGGCATAGTCTAAGTTAAAAAATATACGAAGGGACGCTTTTATACTGCTTGGTAAAGAGTTGGAATATTATTAACCCCATATGGCTGAACGGTTATATCAGAATAGGACGCCAATAAAATGTGGATTATTCGATAAACATAAATAAATTCCAAGCGTTCAAAAACTTGGAACATTTTCATAAATATTCGACATATCGGCGATTTGCCATTATTCAAGAAGTTGAATTTGAAAAAGTTGCTTTAGATTGCCATGGGGTCGGTTGGAACCGCCGAGGCCGATGGTCATGAACCACCGCGAGAAGAACCCTTCCCGATTCGCCCCCAATTTTTCAGCGTGGGACTGTTCACCGCTGCTATCCTTTGCACTATGTGCCGGTCCGGATAGAACCTAAACAGATTTGCCGTAAAGGCCGGCTCTGTGGGCCAATCCGTGTGTCAATATTGACTAAGCGTCACGGTACGCTATGTTATTCTATATTTATCCTATAGGGCCTCTTTAGTCAATTCCTTTTCTTCGTCATTCCTCTCCTTTTTAAGATTGCTGATTTTCGTAATTAATTTCTTGATTGTCTCCCTTGCCCTCAGCAGTTCTTTCTGGGTTTTTTCTACTTCCCCATCTTTGTGGTCATTCATCCGTTTGATTTCTTTAACCATTGTCTGGGACATTTGCACGAATTCATGTTCCATGCGTTTGCCCTGTAATAGCCTATGGTTCGCTTGACGATCTAACTCTCTTGCATCAGACATTATGCGATTGGCTTGATTGATAGCCTTCTTGGAAGCAATATCGATTGCAGATTTTCGTCCTGTGCGTTCACCGACAAAGTATCCAATCCCCAATCCAAGCATAATCCCGGTTAAAACGTATGGCCATGCAGCAAGAACACCGGCCCAGCCAGTTTGTATATCTTCAACGACTCGGTATTTAAGTGTTTTAGAGTTTTCTCTGTAAATGAATACCTTGTTCATAGGAGACTCGAAGTCTTCCTTGTCTGCAAGCCATACAATCGCCAAATCCGGCAATACCCACCAATGTAACCAACAAAAAAATACTATAATCAATATTGCAATAAATACTCGTATTCTTTTCATCTCAGGTATCCTCCCGTGGTTTTCCTATCAAAGTGTCCCACCTCCTGTGCAACTACGCCTTTTGCGTCGTTATAAAGCATGCCTTTGTTCTGTAGTTCCCTCATCCGCTCTTGAACATAGCTATGTCGCAAACCGTGTGCTCCGACCGAGAATCCAAGTTCTCTTTTACTAGCTGAGGTAAAACTCTGGCTCCACGTTCTCCCGCCGCCCAGGTCGTAAAACTGGACGTAATGTACTCCACGATCGGTTACATTACGCGGCTTAGCAAGCCTATTCGCTTCAAGTTGTATAGCCAGTTCTTCTTTCAGGATCACCTCGCGTATTAGCCCTCCTTTTCCTTTGACTGTATAAATTACTCCTTGTCGGCCATAAAAACGGTTTATGCTCCATTCACGGTGATCAGATGCTTGGCGCTCGCTCACCGGTCGGATGGTCAATAACTCATGTGCCCTTAAGCCGGCATTGTATGCAATCTGTGTCGCTAATTTGTTTTTCCGGGATTGGGCGCCTGCAATCCGAGCAACTTGTTCAGGTGTGTATCTTCTGCTGGATAGCTGGGTTTTTCTTTTGCTTTTTATGACATCGAGATGCATTCCATAGTGCATCTGGATTGCTTGACGGTCAAGATCGAGGGTTTTCTGTGTGACTATTGCAGCTCTTTCGGAAAGGTATTGTTTTACTACTTCAACAGTCACACAGAAGAGATCTCCCAACCTTCGATTTTGGATATAATCAACGAAACTCTTGAGGGCCTGCTCGTAGCCCCGTGCTGTTCCTACGCTGTGTATCAGTCCATCGTCACGGTTTTCATGTCTGCCTTTCCCCAGAGCTATCTTCTGAGTTACAGCATGGCTGGCCTGTGATCTTGATGACCTGAATCGGGGCATGATGGTTCCTCTCTCTTATGTGGTCTTTCCTGATACGCCCGGTTGCAACTGCGTTTCACCTGTTTGGGCAGTTTGCTTTTCGCTTATTCTCCGCAAGTAACGATCGATAGAGCTTCGGTTGATCTTGCAGCGTCGGTTTACGCGGAGCCATTCTGCGAGATCGGCGCATGAGGCACCTGCCTGTCTCATCAGAATTAACTCAACGCGGTACTTGTCGAGGCGGCTCTTACGGTAAAGTTTGCGGCGTGCCTCGGCGCGGCGGGCGCGTATTTGCTCGACCTCAAAAAGCGGATCAAATGTCTCTTTTCCCCTGCACATATAGTCGGCCTCCATAAATTGTTGCGTGAATCTCCTCAAACCAGCTATTTTGCTGTTTCCGCGCTGTGTATGCCTGTACATACACAGCGCGGAAATTCCTCTGGGGTTGCAGGAACAGTTAAATGTCACGGCAGATGCGCAGAGCATATAGCTGATTTGTCGACAATTTAGATCACAGTTCAGTCTCTGCATCTCGACGGCATAAATAGCCTGTCGAAGCCTGGCCATGCTCCTGGTTATCCCCTGTCAGCAATCTCATTTTACATCTAATCGACGACAGCAGGAATATGGGATAGTGATTCATTCCAAGCCATTTGTTTTGCTATTGCCAATATTGCCACTGGCGGCGGTTTAATGTCCTTGGGTGCGCTTGCAAGCGCCTTTTTAATATACCCTTCGCGCTGATCGTCCGTTAATGACTCCCATCCCGCAGTCATAGCCACGATATGTTCTTCCTCCTGCGCCGCCTGTTTGGCCTTTTCGGCCTCTACCGCTGCCTCGCGTCGGCGAGCTGCTTCGCTCAGCTCTTTTCGTTTTTCAAGCGGTAGATACCAGTCCGGTACAACCAGCGACGAACACAGGGTTTGAAGGTAACCTCCGGGGTTGTGCATCTCTTCCCTGCTGCTGCGCCGCCATGTTTCCGCTGCGATGTCTGCGGCCTGGGCTAACCGCTCAAAACCGTGCCGCTTGGCTAGGCCATGCATCTCTTTTGGAGTTATCTTGGACAAAGGAGTACCCGAAAACAACATCCGGATTTCATCTGTTGTTTTTTCTTTTCTGCTCTTGTCTTCTCTGTTCTCCAGCGTGATGTCACGTGACATGCTAACGTGACAGTCACGTGACAACAGTTGCGGTGATGGCAGGGCAAGCAACTTAGCCCGTTGGGTCTGTCGGTGTCTCAACTGCCTGATGCGGTCGTTATCAAGTCTCGCTTGCAGTTTATCCTGGCTTTGGTATTTTGCCCAGTTTCGGATGTAGATCGCGTTATCCTGCTGATCAATCATCGCAAGACTTGTCAATGTTGCAAGTCCCAAATCTACAATGGTTAAAGGTATGTCCGTCACCATACTCAGCGTCTCTGCCGTATAGGGTAGCATGTCGGAGATCATCAAATATCCTCCTCTGTTGCACTTGCCCGCTTCAGTCAGCATCAGTAACCACAGCAGCACAATCGTATTTCCCTCTGGACCCTTTCGTATCATTTTTATTTTACGATGATCTAATATATTACACATAATTTTAATCCAATCCATTTTTACCCTCCCTTGTAGTTTCCCGATCCAGGGCGATCAGCGCTTTAATTTCCTCAACGCGCCAGACTGATGTACGAGGACCGAGCTTTATCTGACGGGGATATTTGCCGCATCTGATCCCGGCCCACCAGCTACTCCTGGATATTGGTATAAGGGGCGGTATTGGGGGAGTTGACCTTGGATTGCCGATAATTTGAGATAGGCGCAAAAAACCTGTTTCCGGCAATGCTGTAGGTATTATCTTCATGATTCCTCCTCATATTCTCTACTTGTGTGATGTTGTACTGTTTGACTATTATGCGATTTTGATTCGATCAAAGTAAGCTCATGATTTGCCTTGTCGATCTGATTTCTAAACCATTCCGGAAATTCAGATCCATAATCAATGCGCACCTGAAGCTGATTGGCGCGTTCCTGTAAATCCTGGTATGTCTGGTATAGTTCTCGCCCAAGAGAGAATTGAACACGATAACGATTTGTTTTTATGTGACTGATTTTCGGCATACTTTGCTCCCTAAAATGTTAAATTTATTATTTGTTGAGATCAAGGTGTGCGAGAAAAAGGCATGAGCGGCAAAAAAAAAGACCATTACACATCAATATATGTGTGGTATGGTCTTTGCTCTTCCGCTAGGGAAGTAATGTATCGACTGCACCCGCGCTCATATATATTAGCTATGCGGGCCGTCCCATAATATGACGCGATGCCCATGCCGGCAATTATTTCGCGTCCTCTTTAATCATTACCATGACCAAGGCATGTTTGGCCATGGCCGCGACCGACTCATTATTTTGAATACCCGCGTAATCGGTCGCGCTGTTGTCAGCCGGCTCAACGGGGTAATTGGCCTCCGGCGACATTGTCTCTCTTTTTTATCGCCCTGGGAGGGTGACATCCAAGAGTAATCTATGTTTAATTAATCTTTTCTTGTCTATATGAATAGTGTTATTCTTTTCTCTTCCGATTGCTGGAAGTAATGTATCGGCTGTACCCGCGCTCATATATTAGCTATACGGGCCGTCCCATAATATGACGCGATGCCCATGCCGGCAATTATTCGCATCTTGTTTTATCGCTACCGTGGCCAAGGCATGTATGGTCACGGCCGCAATCGATTCGATTCTGTGGATACCCGCGCGATCGATCGCTGCGCTGTCAGCCGGCTCAACGGGGTAATTGGCCTCCGGCGACATTGGCTCTCTTTTTTACCGCCCTGGGAGGGCGACATCCAAGAGTAATCTAAATTACTAATAATTCTCTATAGTCCATCTAGGTATTATGCTATCTTTTACGGACTGACGAGAACCAAACCGGGCTATCCGCCCATCCATTTAATAATAGCTCGTGCCTACGCTCTCGCGTGGCTCACCATACTGGTCGATAGTGTATTATTTTTGCCGACATTAGTCAAGTTATTTTTTAAGAAATATTTTTAATATCAAACCCTTAAAGCTGCCAGCCCGGTGGCGGCAAGCCGGCAACATGCCACCAACATGGAGGCATTATCACTACCGCCGTTCATGAATTTTTATCACCTTAGCCCCTGCTTTCAGTTCATCCAGATAGTTAGCCCATGTCTGCATCATCTTTTTACGTTCGGTGATATGAGTTGTACGATTATAGGCATTACCTAAAATGTCGGGAACCCTGTGGGCAAGCTGGGCTTCGATTACATAAGGGTTAAATTGTAGGATCTCATGAAGAAGTGTTCGCGCCGTTGCTCTAAATCCGTGCGCAACTACAGTAGAACCGTCAAAACCCATGCGCCTGAGCGCCGCATTGATGGTATTATCTGACATGCACCGGGAAAAAGATCTCGTTGACGGAAATATATACTTTCCGTGGCCGGTCAGAGGGTGCAATGCTTTAAGGATCGTTATTGCCTGTGATGCCAGGGGGATTATATGATCTGCCTTCATTTTCATCTTTGATGCGGGGATGTTGATCTGTTCGGCTTCAAAGTCCACCTCTCTCCATTCTATGTGACGAAGCTCTCCAGGACGACAGAAAAAAAGAGGCAGCAACTTCAAGGCGCACTGGGCAATAAAGCTCCCTTGATAGGTATCCATGGCACGGAGTAGGGGAGCCAATTCTTTAGGGTCGGTTACTGCCGCCATGTGCTTACGGGTTTTGCTGGTGGGTGGGAGATATCCCTTAAGTCCCTGTGCAATATTGAAATTTGCCCTGTCTGTTGAGATGGCATAGGTAAAAACTTGATTGATTATTGTAAGCAGCCGTCGTGCTGCCTCGATAGTCCCCCGTGACTTGACCCTATCCACAACGCCTTTGATGTCTTTTGCCGTTACTGTGGTCAATGGGATTGCCCCAATCCATGGGAAAATATCTTTCTCCATGCGAGTTATTATCGTCGCTGCATGATCTTTCGTCCACTCACTCTTTTTATGGTCATGAAATTCACGGGCAATGGCTTCAAAACTGTTCGCTGCCGCTTCATTCCTTGCCGCTTTGATTGCTTTGCGGTTGAGTGAGGGGTCAACCCCGTTCTCCAGCAGTCTCTTTGCATCATCACGACGTTGCCGCGCCTCGGATAGACCGACAACAGGGTATGTACCCATAGCGAGCAACTTCTCTTTACCGCCGTACATATATTTGAGCCTCCATAGCTTGCCACCAGTTGGAGTCACCAGGAGGTATAGACCACCGCCATCTGCCAGTTTATAGTCCTTTCCTTTTGGTTTCGCATTTCTGATTTTAGCATCAGAAAGCGGGATAATTCTTCGTGGCATAAGGTTTTTCTCCTTTTTTGGGGTATCTAAATTATTTTTGGGGTATTTATCTTGAAATATACCCCAAAAAAAGCCGGATGTGAATGGATTTGTCTGGACGTCTTTGGATTGTAGATAGCAAAAAAGCCTTGATTAGTCAAGGCTTTTTGTGCGTTTTTGGATTGCGCTGGATAAAAAATGGCGGAAGTGCATGGGAATCGAACCCACCTGGGACGGTTTTAGCGCCCCACACCGGATTTGAAGTCCGGGAGGCCCACCAGTGACCTTGGCAC
>Ga0302248_1000484_pt1 | contig 38597 bp, 36 predicted proteins | sample AAG_UR_Leu_MG_FD_193528 | JGI IMG/M metagenome (GOLD analysis project Ga0302248, IMG submission 193528) | Enriched activated sludge microbial communities from anaerobic digester in WTTP, New Holstein, Wisconsin, United States - AAG_UR_Leu | ecosystem: Engineered > Bioreactor > Anaerobic >...
ATCACAGACGCAAGAATAATAAACAAAATCACTCAGAAAGAATTGAGAATAAGAACAAAATCACATCCGCTAATGTCAGAAATGTTATTAAAACTAAATTTGTCGCACTAAAACGGACAAGTCAGGAAAAGACAATTTCCACTTTTTTGTTTGTCCGTAAGTGGTTGACGAAAGTATCAATAGGGTTAATAAAATAATTCGTCGCATAATATTGAAAACGGTTGAAAACAAAGAATCATTACTTTGTCCTGCTATGCTTCTTGGGTGTCTGCTGTGCCATTACAGCCGCTGTTGGTAGTTCGTTTTTACTCTACAGGGTATTTGGAAATTCCAGGTTCACTACTTTCAAAAAGTCCTGTTTTATAGAAGTGGTTTGCCATTTTTAATGCATCTCCGTTAGAGTTCTTGGTTGCTCTTAATTCAAACCATTTAGGCATAAATTCATTTTGTTTTACTAATTCAGTATGTGTTTCCGCAATCTTTTGGTTCAAGTCTGTTAAATCATTTTCGTCAAATACTTTTACATAAAAATTACTTCCATAACTATTTATACATAAATTGCCAATTTGTTCCCAGATTAAATTTTGACAATTATCTGTCTTCATTGTATAGTGAGCATAAGCGATAATAGTCTTTTGCTCTAATTCTGAAATTATTTGTGTGATTTGTTCACAGGTTTTGGCAGATTTTAAACGCACTGGAATTTCTTTAAATTTATATTGACCTGCATTATAGATTGTATAAGCGTAATTTTGGTCAAAATAATCTATTGTCAAAATAAAACTCCGAATTTGATTTTCGCTGTATGATGTGTCAACTCCAATTAATATGTAGTTGTTTTGTAGTTCGCCTAAATAGTCCTGTTCTCCTTTATAATATTTGAAATCCACAAAGTCGCAGTTGCCATGTGGTATAGGGTCGTCACTTTTTTTACAACTTATGAGAATCAACAGAAAAACAAATAAGAAAATTTTTTTCATATCTTATTTTTCTCTTAAAGACGTGATTTCAGTCTTTAAGGTTGCATTTTTTTAAATTAAGCCTGACGGTTCGACTGTATGAAAAGTTGTAGATTGTAACTTGCTCCACTGTTCACCACTGTAAAAGCCAACACGTAACAACGACCACCAAACTACGTCCAGGTCACGCTTTTGTTGGCTATATCATGTTGCGCATAGTTGTTATTTCACCACAAACTTCCCAGTAGTATATTCAGCACCTCTTTTTGTAACTTTGAAAATGTAAATACCCGATACATAATCTTCATTTCTTAACACAATACTTGATTTGCCCGGGTGCATTGTTCTTATTTTAATACCATGAAGGGTGAAAATTTCTATCATTAGATCATTATTGAATTCACCTTGAATTCTCATTATTGACGAACTAGAAATAGGGTTTGGGATTATTTCAACACCAAATCTGTTAGTTCCTATCTCTCCGATTCCTAAAGTATTGTAGAAGCAGTCTTCATATTCCGGATTTGAATATATCAATGCATCATTCTCAAAAAAGCATAAGAGATCATACTTTGCGCCAGTAAACTCAAATGTTCCGCTTGACAAGATCCCACATAAGCTACCAATTCCTTCTATCCACTGCTCCTCCCATTGTTCCCCAGGCCCTCCACCGAATCCTTCAGGATGCACCCTCATTCTTTTCAGGATTTCGTTGTTGACCAATACATAGTCAATTTCTTCTACCACTAAAGCCATAGTCATAATAAAGATGCCACCACCAACAACACCAATCGTTATGCTATCACCGACTTCAGCTCCAAAATCATACAGGAGTTTCTCCATTTCATTTTTATCTCTGTAATAAACCCTTTTTAATGAGTCTTCCCTTATGTAGCCTATAACATCATAATCAGTCTGATACTCATCTTTTGATTCTAAAACTTTCTTATAGATCTTATCATCAATTGTTGTGTCAGCCGAAAACTTAATATAATTAGTGACCATTACGTGAGGTGGAGGTCCGGCCTTAGAATTTTGAAATAGATTACTCCAGAGTTTATTATCGTCAACAAGAGTTTTCGATACTTGTCCGTAAGTAATAATACTTACTGTCATTGCTAAAATAATTGCACAAATCTTTTTCATGGGTGTTTTTTTATGATTATACCTAACGTCTTATTTACGAGCCAAATATACAACATTTCTAAGCAGAAAGCATAATTTGCATACGGTATTTTTACTTTTTTTTAATAGAATAATTAAATTTCCTGATTATCAGTAGAATAGGAAGAAGCTGTAATCTTTTATTTAAACCAGCGAACATTTGTAAGTATCTGGATTAGAGTGTGCCATGTTAGTCTGCTTATGAAGTGTTATCCTGATCAGTGATTTTAGTTCCGGTTAAAAGCTTTTCTATTATTCTGGGATACCAGAAATGCTCAAGCTGATGAATTCTTTGAGCAAGCGATTCAGGTGTATCGCCATCAAAAATCTCACAGCGGGCTTGAAAAATAATATCACCTTCGTCGTATCTTTCGTTCACGTAATGGATTGTTATTCCGCTTTCCTCACAGCCCGTGGCAATAACAGCCTCATGCACTTTGCTGCCATACATTCCTTTTCCGCCAAAAGCCGGCAGTAAGGCAGGATGAATATTTACTATGCGATCAGGGAATTTTGAGATGATATTCACCGGCAACAGCCATAAAAAACCTGCTAATACAATCAATGAGGGATTTTCTTTAATCAATCGGTTCAGAACCAAGTCATCATTATATAAATCAGTTCGTGAAAAATACAAAGATGGAATTCTAAGGGATTTTGCCCTTTCAAGAACATAAGCATCATGGCGATTACTCATAATTAGTGAAATGTTGGCAACATCATGCTTTTGCAAATATTCTGCAATAGCCTGGGCATTAGAACCATTTCCCGAAGCAAAAATTACAATATGCTGATCCATAATTATTATTTATTCTTTGAAGACAAAGGTCAAAAAAAATTCTATTTATTTATAAAAATAAGCACTATTTGATAAAACTATTTTAAAAAACCTAAAAACCTCAAAATTGTTATTATCCTGAAAATCAATATTTTATCATGCGATAATGAAAAAATGCCTCATCATTTTTTTGTTATAAGCGTTTTAATGATTTTCTTTGCAGGCTCAAATCAATAAACAAAGGAGAAAAAATGTCAGAAATTGCAGCAAAAGTAAAAGCTATCATTGTTGATAAGCTCGGTGTTGATGAAAGTGAAGTTACACCTGAAGCAAGTTTCACCAACGATCTTGGTGCAGACTCTCTCGACACTGTTGAACTCATCATGGAATTCGAAAAAGAATTCAACATGGCCATTCCCGACGAACAAGCCGAAAAGATCGGAACTGTCGGTGAAGCAATCGCTTATATTGAGAACATACTTAAGTAATATTTTATTTAATTATGCTAAAGCGAGTTGTAGTTACTGGCTTAGGCGCACTGACTCCAATAGGCAATAACACCCAGGAATATTGGAACAGTTTGATTAGTGGAGTCAGTGGCGCTGCTGCTATTACGCATTTTGATGCTTCAAAATGTAAAACGCACTTTGCCTGTGAATTAAAAGACTTTAATGTTGCTGATTATTTTGACCGTAAAGAAGCCCGTAAACACGACAGATATTCACATTACGGCATTGTGTGCAGCGATGAGGCGATTAAAGATGCAGGTATTTCTCCGAAAATTGATCACGATAGAATTGGTGTAATATGGTCGAGCGGAATTGGTGGTATTGACACTTTTGCCGAAGAGATGATCAGTTTTGCTCAAGGAGATGGAACACCACGGTTTAACCCGTTTTTCATACCCAAAATGATTGCTGATATTGCAGCCGGACATATTTCAATAAAGCATGGCTTCATGGGTCCGAACTTTGCAACTGTTTCAGCATGTGCTTCTTCTGCTAATGCTATTGTTGATGCTTTTTATCTTATTGCAATGGGTAAGGCTGATATCATGGTGTGCGGTGGCAGCGAAGCAAGTATAAGTATTGCCGGTGTAGGCGGGTTCAATGCAATGCATGCCATTTCAACCAGAAATGATGATCCAAAAACTGCTTCGCGTCCGTTTGACAAAGACAGAGATGGTTTTGTAATGGCTGAAGGAGCCGGGGCTTTGGTCCTTGAAGAACTGGAACATGCTCTGAGACGTGGTGCTAAGATATATGCCGAGTTAGCCGGTGCCGGACTTTCGGCTGATGCTTATCATATTACTTCTCCTCATCCTGATGGCGAAGGTGCATATAAGTCAATGAAATACGCCATTACAGAGGCAGGATTACAATTAAATGAAATTAACCATATTAATACTCATGGTACAAGCACGCCTCTTGGTGATATAGCCGAACCAAAGGCTATTGTAAGGCTTTTTGGCGAAAATGCTTACAAAATCAGTATTAATTCAACTAAATCAATGACCGGTCATTTGCTTGGAGCAGCAGGTGCTGTTGAAGCTGTAGCTACTGTGCTTTCAATTGTGAATGGCATAGTTCCACCTACTATCAACCACTTTACCGATGATCCGGAAATTGACAATAAACTGGATTTTACTTTTCACACAGCGAAGAAACGTAATATCAATGCCGCTATTTCCAATACTTTTGGTTTTGGCGGTCACAACGTCAGCATGGTTTTTAAAAAATATAACAGCTAAAACCGTTTGACATTCCAGATTGCTTTACAATATTTTACATGAACTATTGACAGCTTTCTGCCCTGTACTCAAATAATGGCAAACAAATCATTGCCCACATGTTCTGTTTTGGTTACTTTAAGGCAATCTTCTCGCCTGACAGAGAACTATATTTAAAGTTAAAAAATATTTTTGGGTTCTACCCCAACAATATTTCTATTTATCAGTTGGCTTTCAGGCATAAATCATGCGCTTTACGTCATTTTAACGGAATAAGGATTTCAAACGAACGTCTTGAGTTTTTGGGTGATGCTGTTCTGGATGCAATAATTGCAGATCATCTGTTCAAATTGTTCCCATATAAAGATGAAGGTTTTCTGACCCAAATGAAATCAAAAATTGTAAGCAGGAACCATCTTAACAAACTATCATCAAAACTTGGCATTGACAAGTTGATCCAGTGTTCACAGGAAACCATCCCTCATCATAAATCAATGAAGGGCGATGCTTTTGAAGCTTTCATCGGAGCTTTATATCTTGATAAAGGTTACAGAATTACCAGAAGTATTATAATTGATCGTATAATACGGCTGCATGTTGATATGGATGAGATGGTTACTATGGACACTAACTTCAAAAGCAGATTGCTTGAATGGACACAACGTGAAAAGAAAACCCTTGAATTCAAAGTTATTGATGAGGTTGGCTCGGGATATCACAAGCAATATATCGTTGAATTGCTCATTGATCAGGTTGTTTTTGGACGCGGGCAGGATTATTCAATAAAAGCTGCTGAACAACAGGCTGCTGAGAAAGCACTGGAGAAAATATCTGTTTAAAAACAACAATCATTTTCCAGATATATATAAACCCTTGTGTTATCGGCTTTTAGTCTGGTTTCGCAACGTAAATCCTTATCGTTCTGTCGCAGATACGAGCGTATGATCTGCCGGGTATCGCGGTTGTCTTCAAAACTCCTGATACAATCGTCGAGTACTTCCGGATTCCCATTCAAAGCTGCAGGATCAAAATATCCAAAGCCTATATATTTCCCTTGTTCAATTTTTATCACTGATCTTTCTTCATCATGGCGCCCATTGCCGATAATCAAAATGTTCTCGCTGCCAATGGCAAGGCTGTCAAAAGCCATCTTTACCCTTTTATTGTATTCGTCAGGTTTTTCCCTGCCCACACAGGCACCTTTGCATTGCCCTATTGAATATTGGAAACAGGAATTTTGGGTTTGATACAAACCACATAATTTCTGGCATAAACCAAACTTACTTGTTATTGCAAAAAGATGCTCCCGCGATGCCATTTTGCTTGAATAAACTGAAACCGGAACTTCGTTTCGGCTTGTTTTATCAATTATCAGGTTCATATAGCCATTATCATCATAAGCATAATACAAACCATACTGCGCGAGAGTCCGGCGCTGAGACCGGTTATACAATGGTTTAACCCTTTTAATCTCGTGCGATTCAAAAAGTAATGCAACAAGTTCCGAACCAGTTTCTTCATAGCCAACACCTGCAATGGCATTTTTCATTTCCACTGCTCTCTGCGTATTGCACTGCAGCAGATGAGTTTTTACACGCTCCCGTATATTCAGGCTTTTACCAATATAGATAATTTCATTTTTATCGTTGAAAAAGTAATATACTCCTGTTGTTTCCGGAAGATTCCTGATCATTTCGTATTCGGGCGAAACTATTTTTTCTGATAACTCATCAAAATCTCCGGTTTCTTTTATTTCGAGAATATAGTTCAGAAGTTTAATTGTGGCAAGTGCATCGCCGGCAGCTCTGTGACGGTAATCAATTTCAATACCCAATTCCTTGCAAATATTTCCAAGGCTGTATGACCGATAACCGGGAAGATATTTTCTACTCAGTTGCACAGTGCAGAGCTTTGGGCGGCGGTAATCATATCCGAGACGCAAGAATTCCTGGCGGATGAAATTATAATCGAAGCTTACATTGTGAGCCACAAATGTTGTGTTTTCAGTGATTTCCAGGATTTTTCGAGCGATCTCACAAAATCGGGGGGCATGTGCTACCATTTGGTCAGTAATTCCGGTAAGCCGCGTAATAAAATATGGTATTGAACGCTCAGGATTCACAAGGGTAACAAAAGAATCTGTAATGTCAGATCCGTCGTAAACAAATACAGCCACCTCAATAATTCTGTCGCGCTGCGCACTTCCTCCGGTGGTCTCTATGTCAATAACAGCATACATTCTATAAGCACAAAACAGGTATTTACCGGCAAAAGTAATAATTCCGGATAGTTACTTACTTATTAATCCATGGCATAATTAGTTGCGATTTATAAACAAAGAAAGCCGGAATTTTAATTCCAGCTTTCAACATCTCAATTTATGAAACTGCTTTTACGCAATCTTTATGGTACGTGGGGGCTTTTCTTTTGCATCTTCCTTTTTGGGGATCGTTACATTAAGTACTCCATCTTTGTAAGCTGCATTGATTTTTTCAGCATCCACAGAGTTAGGTAATGTGAAAGAGCGCTGAAACGAACTGTAACTGAACTCTTTGCGCATGTACTTTTCATCGTTTTGTTCGTTTTTAACTTCTTTCTCTGATGAAATCACCAACACATTATTGTTCAGGTCAATTTTGAAATCCTTCTTGTCCAGTCCGGGTACTGCAACTTCAATTCTGAAGTCTTCCTTACCTTCTATGATATTTACTGAGGGTATGCTCATGCCGGTCTGGTTATCGAAGAAATTTGAGAAAAAATCTCTTCCGAGAAAATCATCCATAAAACTTGGGAAAGTAGTTCCTCTTCTTAATACTGGTAACATAATTTGGTCCTCCTTAGTTTTAATTTTCATTTTATTAATTTCATTTGCATAGTTAGGAGTCAATTTTTATGCCGCCAATTCTTTGAAATGAATCACTTTCTTGTTCATAATATTCAATTAATCTTATAAGGTATTGATATATTGTTGTTTAAGTATGCTTTTCTGAACCGGATAGTAGTTTATGTGATAAAAACCATTTATAAAAAAATCCTGTTGATCCTGTAAATATGGCACACATGTAATTTATTTTACAGACAAAATGTCGTATTTATGAAGATTTTTAAGCTTTTTGTAAAATCTTAAATGACCAGAAATAATAAAAATTTAGTACTTTTACTTTTGAATTAATGATAGAACATGGCTTCTGAAATCCAGCACTTTACTATCCCTGTTTTCATACCTATGCAAGGTTGTCCGCATGCATGTGTGTTTTGCGATCAGCGAAAGATAACTTCGGGCAATGAGGCTCCTGATGATATTGGAATAATTAAAAGAATAGAAAAACATCTGGAAACAATCCCCAGGCATAATAGTAAAATTGAAATCGGTTTTTTCGGAGGAAGTTTTACCGGATTGACGATTGAGCGGCAAAAACATTATCTGAACCTGGTTCAGCCCTGGCTCAAAAGCGGAATTATCAGCGGTATGCGTTTATCAACACGGCCGGATTATATTAATGATAATATTCTGCAGATACTTAAGGATTTTGGTGTGAACACGATTGAACTTGGTGCGCAAAGCCTTGACGATGAAGTATTGCAGTTAGCCAGACGAAGACATACATCAGAACAGGTTAGGCAGGCGGCGGCTTTGATAAAAAGATCAGGGTTTTCACTTGGATTGCAGATGATGCTTGGCTTACCCGGCGATACATTTCAGAAATCCATTAATACTGCAAAAGGCATTATATCATCAGGTGCTGATTGTACAAGGATATATCCTACATTGGTTGTGCAAAACACAGATCTGGAAATTATCTATAAGAAAGGTGAGTATCAGCCTCTTACACTGGATGAAGCGGTTGAATGGTGCAGTTCGATAGTGCTTTTGTTTGAAGAAGCCAAAGTAAAAATCCTTCGAATTGGATTACATCCCGGTGAAGGTATGATCCATGGGAACGATATCATCGCAGGACCTTTTCATGTTGCTTTTGGTGAATTGGTTCATACAGCTTTATGGAAAGATGTTTTGTTGAAAATACCCGAAGACCCATCTGCTGCGATCACTGTTTTTGTTAATCCCGGGCAATTAAATTCTGCAATAGGGCATAAAGGCAGTAACAAAAAATTGCTTCAGCAAAGGTTTAGGGATGTTAAATTTAAAGTTGATAAAAATTTGGTTGGACGAGAATTTTATGTTGATCATCGTTGATAAGAAAATGCCTGAAGAGGCTAAGCAAAAACTTGGTTTGTACGGGGAACTGCTAGAACTGCAAACATCCGGTATTGTTTATCCGTCAATATCCGGGCATCCTGATATTTTTTTCTGTCGAACTGAAAATGGGCTTGTTGCAGCACCTGGTATTCCTGATGAATATATTGATACTCTGAAATTAAATAAAATAGAATTTGTAACCGGTAAGCATAAACCTGGAAGTGTTTATCCTTTTACTGTTAGTTATAATGCAGTTGTGGGCAGGAAATTTCTTATTCATAATCTTGATCATACTGACCCGGTCATCGCAGATATAGCATCCGGCAAAACCTGCATACATACAGAGCAGGGCTATACACGCTGTAATCTCATATCGCTTGGTGAAGAGCATTTTATCACTTCTGATCAGGGAATTCAAAGATCATTGAAGCAAAACGGGCTGGATTGTACTTATTTTTCACCTCAGAATATTTACCTTCAGGGATTTAAGCATGGGTTTCTGGGAGGAACATGCGGTATTCTCAATAAAATATTATTCATCTGTGGTAGCCTAAAGCATTACGAATGGGCTGATGATTTCAGAAAACTAGTAAATAGGTTTGGTTTTGAAATCACAGAATTAACCGAAGATGTTTTATTTGATGTTGGGAGTATAATTTTTATAAGAAAAACCATTGATTAGCAGTTATTTACCAAAAAGTGTAAATACTTAATTCCTCGATGTATGATAACATTCATACAATAACTACCTTTGCAAGCGGAAAAATATTTAAAAATGTACGGAAAATATAAAGAATACCTGCAGGAAGAGCTTGAAAAGATCAGGCAAGACGGACTTTACAAGGAAGAACGCATATTGGTAACACCACAGGGCGTTAATATCAAGACAAAAGGTGGTCTTGAAGTATTGAATTTTTGCGCCAATAATTATTTGGGTTTATGTAACGATCATCGCGTAATGGCTGCAGCCAATTATTCATTTTTCAGATGGGGATTTGGTATGGCATCTGTGCGTTTTATTTGCGGAACGCAATTGGTTCATAAACAGTTAGAAGACAAACTCAGTGAGTTCCTTGGAACTGAAGACACCATTTTATACTCTTCGGCATTTGATGCCAATGGAGGAGTGTTTGAACCTCTGCTCGACGAGAACAGTGCCATTATCAGCGATGAACTGAACCATGCTTCAATTATTGATGGTGTAAGGCTGTGCAAAGCAAAACGATTTCGGTATAAGAACAATAATCTTGAAGACCTGGAAACAAAACTCAAGGAAGCTTCGGATTCAAAATTTAAAATCATTGTAACCGATGGCGTTTTTTCAATGGATGGAATAATTGCTCAGGTAGATAAAATTTGTGACCTTGCTGATAAATATGAAGCTCTTGTAATGATTGACGATTCTCATGCCACCGGATTTATTGGCGAAAAAGGGCGCGGCACTCACGAATATTGCAATGCCATGGGTCGTGTTGACATTATTACTACCACTTTTGGTAAGGCATTGGGCGGGGCTTCAGGAGGATGTGTTTCGGGTCATAAGGAGATCATTGATCTACTGCGCCAGCGCTCAAGGCCATATCTTTTCTCAAATTCATTAGCTCCTGCAATTACCGGTGCCACACTTGAAGTAGTAAATCTTCTGACAGAAACAACTGATTTACGCGACAAGTTGAACAAGAACACCAAAATGTTCCGTGAAGGAATGGAAAAAGCAGGTTTCAGAATAATTTCGGGTACCCATCCCATTGTACCGGTTATGCTTGGTCATTTGCCAAATGATGCAAAACTATCCCAGGACTTTGCCAATGAACTTTTACTTGAGGGAATTTATGTTATTGGGTTTTATTATCCGGTGGTTCCCAAAGGAAATTCAAGGATAAGGGTTCAGATAAGTGCAGCACATTCAGAAGAAAATATAGAGTTCGCACTTGAAAAATTCATCAAGGTAGGAAAGAAATTTGGTGCAATTTAGTCTTGAAATCAGACTTTTTTATATCTTGCGCCCTTAAATCTCTGACACTTGGTTTTTGGAATAGGCACAGATATCATTGAAGTTGAACGTATTGAAAAGCAGCTTGAAAAGAATTCAGGACTGAAAGAGAAGTTATTTACCCCGCACGAAATAGCTTATTGCGAAAATAAAAAAAATAAAGCTCAGCACTATGCAGCACGATTTGCTGCAAAGGAGGCTTTTCTTAAAGCTATTGGAACAGGCTGGCGTGATGGGTTGCAATTCAATGAAATAGAAGTGACAAATGATAAAATGGGGAAACCTATGATAGTGCTTTCAGGAAAAACCAAAGATTTTGTTAATCAGATCAATATTACCAATATACAGGTTTCGCTTACACATATCAAAGATGTTGTAAATGCGATCGTAATTGTTGAAAAATGATCTGTTGGAATTGATCGCAAACTATTGAATATCAGTTAAGTGGATTGAGATTTATTTGAAATGAAATCAATAATAGTTCTGTAATTAAATCAGTAATACTTATCTCATGACTAACATCCGCTCATACGAAGAACGTGTTAAAAACTTCAGTTGGAAGATTTCAGAAGACGAACTGGATTATAAACCAGGCAACATTATCAATATCGGTTGGTATTGTTCTGACCGGATCTGTAATATGGGTAAAGCTGATAAGATGGCATTGCTCTGGGAAAACGCCATGGGGGTGGAAAAGAAATATACATACAATGATGTCAGGCTGGCTTCCAATACTATAGGGCAGTTTTTACGTTCGCTAGGAATAGACGCAGGCGAAAGAGTTTGCATTTTTCTTGACCGTATTCCTGAACTGTATCTGGGGTTTCTTGGAATTCTTAAAATTGGAGCTATAGCCCAACCATTGTTTTCTGCTTTTGGAGAGGAATCTTTATTTGTGCGACTTAACAATGCTGAGACCAAAGCCATTATCACACAACGCAAGCATGTTGGCAAAGTAAGAAAGTTAATTGACAGAATGCCTTATCTGAAGCATATTATTATTGTTGACCATGACGGAAAAAAGGCATTGCAGGAGCGCGAAGTGGTATTCTCACTCGAAGAAGCTGCTCCGGTTGAGCATTTTGAGATATATCCGTCAACTGCTGAGACACCTTCGGTATTGCACTATACATCCGGAACCACAGGTCAGCCAAAAGGAGTAAAACATGTTCATTATTCACTGATATCGCAGTACCTTACCTCAAAATGGGTTCTGGACCTTCAGGAAGATGATATTTACTGGTGTACTGCCGATCCGGGCTGGGTAACGGGTACATCGTACGGGATAATAGGCCCTTTCAGTAATGGGGTGACTCAATGTGTTCTTGAAGCAGGATTCTCGGCAGAAGCATGGTACAATTTTATTGAGAAATACCGTATTACCATGTGGTACTCAGCGCCAACGGCAATACGCTCGCTGATGAAGGCAGGAGATGAACTGATCAAAAAATTTGAACTGTCGTGTCTGAGGTATCTTGCCAGTGTTGGTGAGCCTTTGAATGCTGAAGCAGTGATATGGTCGGAACGCGTTTTTGGAAAACCTTTTTATGATACCTTCTGGCAGACTGAAACCGGCTCTATGATGATTTGTAATTATCCGGGAATGAAATTAAAACCGGGAAGCATGGGTAAACCTTTTCCGGGTATCACTGCTGCAATCGTGAATTCTAAAACCTATGAACCAATTACAGAGCCCGGAATAATAGGTCTTATTGCATTTGTACCTGATTGGCCTGCCCTGATGCGAACATATTGGAAAAATGAAGAAACGTTTAAAAATAAATTTAAAAACGGGTGGTATTTAGCCGGCGACAGGGCTAAACTGGATTCAGAGGGTTATTTCTGGTTTGTGGGAAGAGACGATGATGTGATAAACACCGGAGGACATCTGGTAAGTCCCTTCGAAGTGGAATCAGCTTTGCTTGAGCATGAAGCGGTTGCTGAATCGGCTGTGGTAAGCAAGCCTGATGAGATCAATATGGAGGTCGTTAAAGCCTTTGTTACTCTTAAAACCGGATTTGAAGCAAATAGTGATACTGAACTTCAGATAATGAATTTTATCAGAAAAAAACTTTCGCCTCTGGCTATGCCACAGGAAATTGAATTTATTGATAAACTTCCCAAAACCCGAAGTGGAAAGATCATGCGCAGAATACTCCATGCAAAAGAATGGGGTCAGGAAATTGGTGACACATCAACTCTTGAAGATGATTGATATTTAATTGCAGTTCATTGAGCGATGAGTTTATGATAAAAATCCTAACATAATAATCAATTATTAACTTTTAAAAAGAAAAAATATGGAAGAAATGAAAGACGTTGTTTTGCAGTATGTAATTGACGAGTATCTTGAAGATCCGGATGAAGAAATTACATACAATACACCGCTTATTAGTGGAGGTATAGTTGATTCATTTTCAATGGTTTCTTTAAAACGTTTCCTTGAAAACAAATACAAGATCTCTATTCCCGACGACAAGGCTACTCCCGAAGCTTTTGACTCGGTGAATAAGATAGTTAGCCTTTTAAATGAATTTTTAAAATAAGAACCATCTGAGTAACCGGTTCCCATATGGTTCGTAGTTAACGGAACTATAGTTGATATGATAATTGTGGTTCTAAAAATTTAGATCAACAACATAGTAAGTTGAACCGATAATACTCAGTAAAAATTTTTAGAAAATGGCATATAGCGATAAAATCAGAGAAATTTATCAGCAAACCCTTGGCGAATTAAAAGATGCCGGTTTGTTCAAGGTTGAACGTTTTATACATTCAACACAGGCTGCTGATATTGAAGTGGAATTTCCGGAAGGCGCCTCACTGAAAAAGGTGATCAATATGTGCGCCAATAATTATCTTGGACTTTCAAGTCATCCTGAAGTCATTAAAGCGGCTCACGAAGGTCTTGACAGCCGTGGATATGGCATGTCGTCAGTAAGGTTCATTTGCGGAACTCAGGATATTCACAAGGAACTTGAACGTAAGGTAACTGAATTTTTAGGTACTGAAGATACTATTTTATTTCCGTCGTGTATGGATGCCAATGCGGGCGTGTTTGAGGCTATCCTTACAAAAGATGATGTGATGATAAGCGACCGTCTTGTTCATGCCAGTATAATTGATGGGATCCGTCTTTGCAGCGCTATGCATGATACTTTCAAGCACAGCGACATGAATCATTTGGAATCCAAACTCCAGTTACATAGTGATAAACGATTGAAAGTAGTTATTACCGATGGTGTTTTCAGTATGGACGGCGATACCGCCAAACTTGCTGAAATGGTTGACCTATGCGAAAAATATGATGCCATGCTATTCGTTGACGATAGCCATTCCACAGGTTTTATCGGTAAAACCGGACGTGGTACACACGAACATTGTGGTGTAATGGGTAAAATTGATATTATTACAACCACTTTTGGCAAAGCGTTAGGCGGAGCATCCGGCGGTTGCGTTTCAGGAAGAAAGGAGCTGGTTGAAATGTGTCGTCAGAAGGCACGCCCCTATCTTTTCTCGAACACTATTGCACCGGTTGTTGTAGCAGGTGTTTTAAGGGTATTGGATATATTATCTTCATCAACTGAGCGCCGCGATAAGCTGGAACGGAATACTGCGTTTTGGCGTAAGGGTCTGGAAGAAGCCGGCTTTGTTCTGAAAGATGGCGATACTCCTATTGTTCCTGTAATGCTTTTCAATGCCAAGCTTTCGCAGGATTTTTCCCGCGATTTGTTTGCTGAGGGAATTTATGCAATTGGATTCTTTTTCCCTGTTGTACCTCAAAGTCAGGCACGTATCCGTACCCAGATATCAGCAGGACATGAAATGCATCACCTGGAAAAAGCTTTGGAAGCTTTCATAAAAGTTGGAAAAAAATATAATATCCTGGGTAAAAGCAAACAGGAAATAATTGAGATGTACGGGATGTAAATGATATGTCTAATCCCTTTGGATAATATTTTTTACAAAATAGACCCAAACCTGCTTCTGGCTATTAGGGTTATGAATTCAGTAATAAAGGTTTGCCCGGATATTTTCCCGGTAGGGGATTTTTAAATTGGTAAACTTGAATCCGGGGTTATTGGATCAGATTATTGATTTACAGCTTTTTGTTTCAGTAACAATGAATTAATCAGTCCCAAACTCAGCAAAGCAAGCGCAATATAATATGATAATGTAGCTGCATTGTCCGGATAATTATCTTTCATAAAGGCAATTATCTGCGGTCCGATAATTCCGCCAAAGCCCCATGCAATAAGTGTTATTCCATAAATTGATGCCATCAGCCCTGCATATTTTTCTTTGATAAGTGAGGGAAGAACGCCAAAACCGCCTCCGTAGCAAAGTAAAATAATGCATACTCCAACAAAGAATATTATAGGATCCTTGCTGAATACTAAAATGCTGAATATTATTATTTGTAATAAAAATAATATCCTGAAAGTTGAGATCCTACCAATTTTATCCGATACAGCCCCCCAGAAAAACCTGCCCAGACCATTAAAAATAGCACTTACTGCTATTAAGGTGGCTCCCCTGTTCTCTATAATTATCTTATCAGTTATGCCTCTTTCACGAAGTAAATCCTGTAGAAGTGGTGATTGAAATGAAAGAAATATCATGCCTGCAATTATGTTAAACAAAAACATAAACCATATCAGGATATAATCAATACGTTTGATATAGGGGATGACACTTTCTTGTTTCTTATCTATGCTTCCCGGTTTTTCTTTAGGTTCGAGAAAAGAACTGAAAAAAGGCAGAATGATCAGAAGCAAAATCCCTATTGATAGAAAAGTTTTAGCCAGATCATTGTTAAACAGTTGCATAAATTGAGGTGCAATTAATTTTGACATAACAAATGCACCCAGTCCGAAGCCCATTACTACCATTCCGGTTACCAACCCCTGTTTATCAGGGAACCATGCAGACACAGTAGCTACAGGCGTAACATAAACCAGTCCCAAACCCATACCTCCAATAATTCCAAATCCCAGATACAACAAGGCAAGGCTTTGGGTTTTGAATGCAAAGTACGAAATAATATAACCGAAAGCGTATAAAAATGAGCCAGTTACAGCCATTTTCCTTGGTCCAAAACGATTTAGGTTTTTCCCGCCCCAGGCAGCGGTAACGCCCAGTACAAAAATGGCAAGGCTAAAAGCCCATGCTGTCATAGAATTGCTCCAGCCATAGCTTTGGGAGATCGGGTTCTGAAAAAAACTCCAGGCATAAACCGTACCAATGCTTAAATGTGCAAAGCTCCCCATTATAGCTATAACCCATCGCTTTTGTATTGTCATAATATGGTTTTTAAAGATTGAAATAATTCTTCTGCAAATTAACACTATTTATCAATTGGAAACAGCTAACATACGCCCACCTTTTTATTTCTAAATAAATTATCGTAGCTAACTTTCCTTATTTAAAAGCCATTGGCATATTTGCTTTTGGGTCTCAAAATAGCCTAACAGCAAAATCAATATCCTTAATATCATGTTTTTTGCTTATATTTACCGAATCTCATCAGTTTAAACTACTAGTCATACAATAACCCCAAAAGATATTGACTAAAGAAAATGTTACTTTTTAAATTATATGCGTCTAAACTTTTAGTCATGTGTATTAAGTGTACTGATTACATGACTTTAAAGTAATAGTAATTCATAGTATTAACACAATTAAACAAAAAAGAAAATGAAAAGAAAAAGTTTAATGGGTCTTGTATCATTGATGATGCTATTGTTTTTAGCTGGTTGTGGAAAAGTTCCGCAGGATAAGATTGATGCTGCAAAAGCTGCTATTGAGACGTTACGTGCTGCTGAAGCTGACGTTTATGTTCCGGAAGAATTTGCTAATCTGGAAAACCAGATGAAAACAATTATGGCAAGTATCGAAGCTGAAAATTCAAAAACGTTTAAAAACTTCAAGGAACAGATTGTTCAGCTCGAAAACATTGTTGCTTCAACCGGCGGGATTATTGAAAATGCTAACGAAGCTAAAGAAGTTGTTCTTGGAGAAACCGAAGGATTGTTTGAGCAGATTAAAACCGTGTTGGCTGAAAATAAGGATTTGATGGCTAAAGCACCTAAAGGTAAAGAAGGCGCTGCTGTTTTGGAAGAAATGCGTAATGAAATCGCAATTATTGAGACTTCAGTGGCTGAAGCACACAGTATGTTTGAAAATGGTAACTATAAAGCCGCCAGCGATAAAGTTAAAGCTGCTATTGAAGGCGTTCAGAGTATCAATACAGAACTGCAGGAAGCTATTGCTAAAATAAAAAGAAAGTAATATAAATCCTGTTGAAGTCGTTAAAGAGAGACTGTCTTAACCAATTATTAAAAAGGCAGTCTCTTTTTGAATTGATATGAGTTAGGTTTTATGGCAAGAAGGAAGAACAGGAAGAGATTAATATTTTGGATATTGGCAATAGTGATAATTATTTCTTTGCCAGTTGTTTTTTTAAAGATTTTGCCCGAACCTCCGTTAACTGAGGTGGAAATGGCCGGAATGTCTCTTGCCAAAGCTCGTGATAATCAGGCTGAGATCTATGCTACTGATCTTTATGATGAGGCAAATCAATATTATGATTCGGCAATGTCAGTATGGCGTAAGGAAAATGAACGCTTTATTTTACTTAGAGATTATTCACGAGTAACAGGTTTTGCATCTCTTTCAGTTGAGAAATCTGAAGAAGCTTTAAAACAAACTATTATTTCATCAGCCGATCTTGAGAAAACAACAACAAATAAATTAAATAAACTCAATGAGCTGCTTAAAGAAATGAATGGTGCTTTAAGCAGATTTCCATTGCCTGAAGAAATTAGCTCAGAAATTGCCCGAGGTAAGTTATTGTTTTCAGAAGCAAAGATTGTTTATAGTAATAAACAATACACTGAAGCTGATAAAATGTTGAATCAAACAGAAAGTATTTTAAAAAGCGCTCATAATAAGGCTTTTGACCTCATAATCAATTATTTTAAAGGTTATAATCAGTGGTCACAATGGATGGAGCAAACTATAACTGAGTCACGTAATAAAAAAACTACTGCTGTGATAGTTGATAAATATGCGGGTAAATGCTTTATTTATAAAAATGGCAAAAGAGTCAATGAATTTGATGCGGAGCTTGGTAAGAAATGGATGGGCGATAAACGCCATAAAGGTGATAATACCACTCCTGAAGGCCGATACCGGATAATTAAGAAGAAGGAAGGAAGCGCTACAAAATATTATAAGGCATTACTTATTGATTATCCGAATAATGAGGATAAACAGCGTTTTCAGGCGGCAATCGCTGATGGAACACTTCCGCGCAATTCTCATATTGGAGGTCTTATTGAAATTCACGGCCATGGAGGTAAAGGAGCAGACTGGACAGAAGGTTGCGTAGCACTGGTTAACAGCGATATGGATAAGATCTTCAGGTTGGTGAATATTGGCACACCAATTACTATTATCGGTTCAATATCTTCGTTTGATGAGATTTTCAAAAACTGATTGTTAATCATGCAAAATACATTAAAACCAACCGATAAGGAAGGTGGTGAAAAAGAGAAAAGGTGTTTTTTATTCCTTAAATATATCTCAAATGGATTTAATAAAGAGAAGTCAATCAGGCTGCTTAAATTAAGTGCGCTGGTAGTTGCATTATTTGTTACATTTATCGCATTTATTTATCTGTATGTTTTTTATGCGCCTGCAATTGGCGGGGTGTTTGTAAAAAAAGCAACGGTTAATAAGCAGACACAAAATGATTCTGTAACAAAACAACTAACACTATTAGAAAAAGAACTTAATACCCTGAAAACCAAATACATTTCTCTTACACCTAAACAACCCTATTTGGTTATAAACACAACTGACAATCATTTCTTTTTGTATAAAAACCGGGAACTAATCAGGGAGGGATTTGTGAGTACGGGGAGTTATATTCGTTTGCGGTCGGAAGATAATCGGGAGTGGCTGTTTAAAACCCCTAAAGGTAAAAGAACTGTTAAGGGGAAAATGACAAATCCTGTATGGAGGAAACCTGACTGGGCATTTGTTGAAGAAGGTTTACCAGTTCCTTCGGCAAATCATCCAAGCAGATATGAAGCTGGTGTTCTTGGCGACTATGCATTAAGTCTTGGTGATGGTTATCTGATACATGGCACACTTTATAAAAGATTTTTGGGAATGCCGGTAACACATGGTTGTATCAGAATGAATGATGAAGATCTTGAATTTATTTTCAAATCATTGAATACAGGTTCACATGTATATATTTATTAAAAGAGATCATGGATACCAGTAAAGAGGTCAAATCCCGTAATTCCAGGCTAAAGATATTTTTTAAACTAGCTATTTCATTGCTGGTTTTTCTTCTGGCATTTCTTGTTTTTTACATAGTAATGTCGGCATTTTCTACAAGCAGATGGGTGAAAGATGTTAATTCCCGATATTCTGAACAGGTACATGAAAGATATGATCCTCAACTGATCAATAATCAGAAATATATTGCTTTACAAAATGAGATTGCTTTCATCAAAGCACAATTATCAATGGCTAAAACTGATTCTATTGGTTTAATAATCAATATTCCGGATAGCACTATGACTCTTGACATCAGCGGAGTAGATGTAAGTGTTGCAAAAATAATCAACAGTAAATCCAGTCGCAGCTTATATGCAATTGATCATAGAGCATTGGCAATAATGCTTTCAGAACCTTTACGGATAACTAATTCAGTTGCTTCAATTGAAAAGGAACCCATTATAAATAAAATAGCACAAAAAGATACCACTGAAGCGAGTTTGCCAGATAAAACCCAGGAGATTATTAAGGATGAACCTGTGTATTTTGAATTAACTTTAGAAAATGAGCTTAAAATATTGGTTATTCAGCAAGAAGAATTAAGTAAGATTAGCCGTTTTAAATTTAGCCTTAATCTGGCAGTACAAAGAGCTATTAAAGATACAAAAAGCATATTAAAATTCAGGCTTCCTGATTATAGCCCTGTTATCCAATTAATTGTATCAGAAAAAGATGCCAGAGCAATTTACAGAGCCATACCTGAAAAGGGAAAAACTTGTTTATTTTTGATAAATTGATCGTGCTTGAACCACCGTATTTATATATTTGAATATTTAAGAATTCTTTGTAGAAAAATAAAAAAAGAGAACTCTTATTCGGTTTACATTGATTATTTTTGTATTTTTGAAAATGTTGTGTTGAAATCATAATTGAAACAAAGGATTGTATGTTAAAGGATTTAATGGTATTTCTGGAGTTTCACTCAAAATGGTTTTTTGCAATTCTGGTTTATCAGAACTTTCTTTTATTTATCATAATGTTTTATTATGGTAAATGGGCTTCCAGCCGCCCCAAGCTTATCCTTTCCCAGTTTTTTCTCATTTCGGGTATTATTTTTCTTGCTTTTCTTTTTCAGCATACCGGAAGAATTCAAATGGCGGGAAAGCTTAATTTCCTCCTTCCGGGTGGATTTTTTCTTATTATGCCATTTGCTTATTTTTATCTCAGATCTCTTGCAAATAAAAAATATGATTCATGGGTCTGGATCTTGTTTCACTTCATACCTGCAGCTATTTTGCTGATTGTTAATTTTGTTCTTATATTCACAAGGCATTCACCAACAATTAGTCTGATGAATATCCCCCATAATTCAATGGCAGTTATTATAATATTACAGGTAGTGTTGTGGGGACAGTTTTTGTTTTACACTATTCAGATTGTAAAATACCTTTGGAAAACAGGTTGTTTGTCATTCAGAAAAATATCATTTTCATTAGCGGCGCAGGCAAAATGGCAATTGCTGCTTTTTGTAGCTTTTGGGGCTTATTCCATAATCATGGTTTTTATGATTATGGATAGTATGGTTTATAAGAAAGAAACAAATGATATCATACTTTATATAATTGCCTTTATAACCATTTCCATAGTAATCGGACTTTTTGCTTTTAAATATCAGGAGCTGCCTGATGGTGTTACTGTTGTTTATGATGATTCCGGTGAAATAGTTTATACAAATTCAGAAATTGCCAATGTTCAGATAACAGCTAAAAAGAGCAGTGATGAAAATGAAACAAAGACAAAGTCACAATTAACACCTGAAAGAAGAGAAGAATTGCTTGCCAGATTCAATCAGCTAATTGAAGAAAAAATTTATTTGAATGTGGATTTTAACCTGTCGAGTCTGGCAAAAAGCATGAACTCTAACTCGAAATACGTTTCAGAAGTAGTAAATGTTAGCACAGGCAAGACCTTTTCGCAATATATCAGAGAACTTAGAATAGATGAGGCTAAGAAATTAATAGAGGAAAAAAATACTGAATTATATTCAATTGAAGGTATAAGCAGGATAGTAGGATATAATTCAAAATCTTCTTTTAATTCTCATTTTAAAGAGCTTACAGGAATGACGCCAAGTGAGTATCTTCAGAGAATTAAAGAAGTTTAGTTTTGGTGTAGTTACAACTGATAATTTGTTACATCCTCACCCGGTAAATCAATATTCACTTCATCAAGAAACTCAATTGTTTTTTTGATATCGTTATGCATAATGATATCGTCCTGTACGAAATTTACCCGGGTTCTGTATTCAGCAAGGAATTCTTCTAATACCGGAGAAGTTTTTAATGGTCTTCGGAAGTCCATAGCCTGAGCAGCATTATATAATTCAATTGCAAGAATCCGTTTCAGATTTTCGAGCACCATAAATGTTTTTGTAGCTGCATTGGCACCCATACTTACATGATCTTCCTGTCCTTGCGATGATTCAATCGTATCAACTGAAGCCGGTGTACAAAGCTGTTTATTCCTGCTGACAAGGGAGGCTGCAGTATACTGTGGAATCATAAATCCAGAATTAAGACCTGGGTTTACTACCAGAAAATGAGGAAGCCCACGTTTACCTGCAAGCAACTGATAAGTACGGCGCTCGGCAATACTTCCCAGCTCGGCAGCGGCAATACTTAAATTATCCAAAGCCAGCGCTAATGGCTGTCCATGAAAATTACCGGCTGAAATAATTAAGTCTTCATCAGGAAAAACAGTAGGATTATCAGTTACCGAATTAATTTCTTTTCTGAACACATAAGAAACATAATTTATTGAATCCTTGCTTGCACCATGTACCTGAGGGATACAGCGAAATGAATAAGGATCCTGAATATGAACTTTATGACGTGATATCAATTCACTACCTTCAAGGAGCGAACGAATGCGGCGGGCTGTTTTTATCTGACCCTTGTGGGGGCGTATTTGCTGTATCAGTTCATGAAAAGGTTCAATTCTGCCATCAAAAGCATCAAGTGAAATGGCGGCTATAATATCTGCCAGACGGGAAAGACGGAAGATCATCAAACAGCAATGTACACCGTAGGCACTCATGAATTGGGTACCATTCAATAAAGCTAAACCTTCTTTTGATTTTAGATTTATAGGCTCCCACCCAAATTTTTTCATGATATTCCCTGCAGGTTGCCTGCTGCCTTCATACCATACTTCTCCCAATCCCAGCAATGGAAGTGAAAGATGTGCCAGTGGGGCAAGGTCGCCGGAAGCTCCCAAAGAGCCGTATTCATAAACTACAGGAATTACATCATTGTTGAAAAAATCAATCAAACGTTTCACTGTTGCCAATTGTATAGCACTATGACCGTATGAGAGTGACTGAACTTTAAGCAGAAGCATTAATCTGGCAATTTCACGGGGTATTTCATTCCCTGTTCCGCAAGCATGAGACTTTACAAGATTTTCCTGAAGCTTTGAAAGATCTTCATTGGATATCTTAACATTATATAATGCACCAAATCCGGTATTTACACCATAAATAGGATCATCAGAGTTTTCTATCTTGTTATCAAGATATTCCCGGCATTTTACAATACTGTTTTTAGCTGAGGGAGCAAGCGCAAGATGGAAGTTGTTTTTTAAAATTTCTTCAATCCTTTCAAAATCCAGCAGGTCATTATTGATGTAATGTATGTTGTTCATTTTCAATTCTTTACTATTTAAGATTCAATATTGGGATTTTCTAAACCGGATTTTGCAAAAACAAATCAATGTTTTTAAAAGTTGCCTGTTCTCCGGTTTTCATATTTTTAATATTAATTACTTTGTTTTCTATTTCTTCATCTCCTATAATTGCAACATAAGGAATGTTCAGTGAATCGGCATAAGCAAATTGTTTTTTAAGCTTTGCCTCGTCAGGATAGAGTATTGATGCCACTCCTTTTTTTCTGAGTTCATCTGAATATTTAATACTTTCTTCAATACTTTTCCCTCCAAAATTCACAAACATGATTTTTGCCGAGCCGGCAAGGTTGTCTGGAAATAAATTCAGTTCATCAAGCACATCATAAATACGTTCAGCTCCAAAAGATATTCCAACTCCCGAAATTCCTGGCAAACCAAAAATACCGGTCAGGTCGTCGTAACGCCCTCCACCGCATACACTACCAATTCTTATATCAGCAGCTTTAACTTCAATAATAGCTCCGGTGTAGTAATTCAAACCACGTGCAAGTGAAGGACCAACTATAACTTCAGAATTTAAATCAAGGCTTTTAAGGTGCGTGAATATCGTTTCCAGTTCTTCAATACCTTTTAATCCCTGGTCTGAAGTGCTTACGATTTGCTTTAGCGAACCTAACAAAGCTGTGGTTTCACCTTTCATTTTCAGTACTGATAAGATCATTTTCAGTGCATCAGAATCTATTCCCAGACTTTTTAATTCTTCAAGCACACCCTCAGTACCGATTTTATCAAGTTTATCAATTGCTACCGTAAACGGAATAAGCTTATCGCCAATACCTAATACCTGTGCAATGCCTGCCAGTATTTTACGATTGTTCACCTGTATTTCTACTTTCAACCCCAATTTTGTAAAAACCAGATCAATTATTTGTATCAACTCAACTTCGTTCAATAAGGAATTGCTGCCAATAACGTCGGCATCACATTGAAAGAATTCACGATAACGCCCTTTCTGAGGGCGGTCGGCACGCCATACAGGCTGTATCTGATATCGTTTGAACGGAAATGTTATATCGTTACGATGCTGAACAACAAAACGTGCAAATGGTACAGTAAGGTCATAACGCAGTCCTTTTTCACATATCCTGGAACTTAGTGTGGCAATATTGCGTTCAGCCAGCAGCTCATCGCTGACGCCAGACAGGTAATCACCTGAATTTAAAATGCGAAATAATAATTTATCGCCCTCTTCACCATATTTTCCCAGTAAAGTAGTAAGGTTTTCCATTGCAGGTGTTTCAATGGGTTGATAACCAAACAAGCTGAAGACATCACGTATGGTATCAAAAATATAATTGCGCCTGATTGTTTCGAGAGGCAAAAAATCACGGGTGCCTTTTGGAATTGAAGGTTTTAGCGACATTTATAATATAATTTGTTAAGAGTGTGCAAAGTTAGTTTTTTAATAGAATTCTGAGCCTGATGTCTGCTTCTCTATATAAAAGAGATGAAATAATATTTGGGGGGTGCTTTTATCGGATCAGAATTATAATTTTGTATGTCATTTTTTAAAAAAATATTGAAAGTGAACTTTAAAATAAACAACTGTTATGAAAAAGAGATCTTTACTTTTTGCTTGTTTCATAATAGTCCTTTGGGGTAGTGTGTTTTCTCAAAAGCAGGAATACATTGTATTTACAGCTTCACAGGATTTTCTTTCACGGATTTATGTGCTTAATATGGATGGTTCAGTACATACTTATCATGAATATATGAATTATCGCTGGATGGATATGACTGTAATTGATAACGAAGTTTACGTTGCTGAAGCATTTATGCCCGGAATTTATAAGGTGGATATTTTCACCGGCTACCTGACTCTGATAATGCATGATTTCTCGTTGTATTATTTTTATGGGCTTGCCTGGGACGGCACGTATTTCTATGTGAAAGAGTGGTCAATGAATCGTTATGATATCAGTGGCAATAGTTATGGTTCTGCGTCTTTTGCTCATTCAGTTTATGGGGCTACTTTTAAGGATGGTTATTACTGGATGATAGGTAATGAGAATCTTGTGAGATGCTATGATTTCTCGGGATGGCCTAATCTGGTTGAGATTCCCGGGAATCAGTTTTTTCCTCCCAGTGCTGATTGTCGGGGGCTTTGGTATGATGGTGAAAATTTCTGGACAGCAGAATCTGTTGAAAATCAATTGGGGAAAATATACAAATTCGATCAGCAGGGGCAGGTAGTTCAGCAATGGTGGGCTCCGGCTTTCCGCGGATGGGGAGCAGTAAAAGTAAGTTTTCCTTCTCCGGTATTACCAGGTGATGCTAATTGCGATGGTTTGATCAATATTTTCGATGTAATAACAATTGTGAACAAAATACTTGGATTCGAGCCGGAACTATTCTGTTTTGAAAATGCAGATTTAAATGGTGACGGCATCATTAATCTGCTTGATGTAATAGCTGTAACAAACCTGATTATTCAGTCTGATTCAGGTTTTTAAGATTTTAAAAAGATAAGCTGATTTACCAAGAGCAATGTGTTTATATTCACTGCTTTACCCATTCAAAGAGCCGGTAAAACTCATCGTCCATTCCCACCGATTTATAAACGGCCTGAGCTTTCTTGTTGGTGTGAAATACATATAACCTGAGTCCTTTCAAATTTTTATCAGCTTCAACCAACGATCTGATATGATTATACATTTGTTTGAAAACACTTTTGCCTCTGAACTCAGGCTTTACATAAATTGACTGAAACCATAAAAAAGTTCCATTTCGCCAATCGCTCCATTCAGTAGTTATTAACATGCAGGCTATCACTTCGTTATTGATTTCAGCAACATAATACTGCCCTTTTCCTGGATTCTTAAAAACAGCCTTAACTCCCTCTGAAACAACTTGTTCAGAAAGAGCCACATCTTCGGTTTCCTTTGCCATTGCAATCTGAAATCCAGCAATCAGATCAGATTCATGAGGATTTGCTTTACGTACTACACAATCAATCATAATAATATGATTTATAATGAAATAGACATGGGTTCAAAGATAATGAAATAATTATTCGCTGTTAAAATTCAGTTTCATTTTAATTATCTCAGGTCTGGTCCCTATTCTAACCGGAGGTCCCCATGTTCCTATACCGGAAGAAACATAAACATGAGTACCGGATTTATTTTTATAACCCCAACCCACTTCGTAAATAGCATCAATAATATAATTCAGAGGCCATATTTGCCCGTTATGGGTATGACCAGCCAGATGGACATCAATCCCGTTTTCCACAGATTCTTCAAGTTTAAATGGTTGATGATCCATAAGAATTAGGGGCAGATCCTTATTTAACCCCTTCATTATATCAGGCAGAGCTTTACGCTGTTTGCCAAAAAATCCCCGATGACTGCGATCTTCGCGTCCGATAAGGTAAAAGCTGTTTTCAATCAATACTGCAGTGTCTCGTAACAATTGTATGTCATGACTTTCAAGATATGAAACCGCCGGATTTACTCCACCAATATATTCATGGTTTCCGGTTACTGCAAAAACTCCTGATTTAGCTTTCAGCATTTTTAATTCCGAACCTAAATCTTTACGAATAACAGGTTTCAGGTCTTCATCAATGATATCTCCTGCCAGTAATATAATATCGGGTTCTAAACTATTGATCTGATTTACAATTTGCAGAAGACGCTTTTTAGTATACATTGTACCCAGATGAATATCGGAACCCATTACAATATTAAGCTCTTTTCTGTTGCCGGCTTGTTTACGGATACTGATCTCAAGCTCTCTTATCAATGGTCTGCGGGCATTAAAATAACCATAAGTCATCAATATTCCGGTGGCTGCAATTAAACCCCAAAACAAATATTTTTTCCCATCGTGCAAATGGTTTGAAATACCGGACGATAAAAACGGGATAAAATACCCTGCAAGGCGGATCAAATCAATCAATAAAACGGCAATTAGTAAATATAACATGGCAGCCAGCCAGTACGAACCTATAATTGTAATGCCCATTGAGATTTTTGAAAGCCATATCCTTTCCAGAAACCGCCCAGCAAAATAAGAAACAACCAAAAACCAGAAAATTATTTTTACATACAGGGCGATTCCGGAAGTGCCCGGGAAAACCATGTTTAATCTGGAAAACAGATAATAATTAATGGAAGAATAAACAGCGAAAACTATTGCAAAAAATACCAGAAAGGTCATTGGCCTCATTTATAGTGTGTTTGATAAAAAGTTTAAATTAGTTTGTATAGTTTGAGTTTTATTCATTTCTGATCCCGGGATAGTACGATAAATGATTTTTATAAATTCCAGGTATTTGTAAAAATGTTAAACTTATCGGGTCTGATTACATAAAAACAGAACTTTATCGTGATTTTGTATAATAATTATTACAGTTGTCAGAAACCAAATGAATTTTCTGACAGACAACTCTGCAATTTCATCAATTAACAACTACCTTGTCAGGGTATTGTTTTGCAGGAATTTATAAAAGTATGAATCCAGATCTGAGGTGAAAGTTAATCCAGGCGCAGGATTATATTTGCAGTACGAATAATATCCAGCAGATCAATAATACCATCTTCGTTTATATCAGCATTTTCAAAACAGAATGGCTCAGGGTCATGTCCAAGGATATAATTTGAAATACAAATAATATCAAGCACGTCAACTTCTCCGTCACAATTGGCATCGCCGGTTAATACCGGATTTAAGACCATTATTGGCAGATAATCCACAAATCCAAGTGCAGGATCGTCGGGCTGATGTACAATTACCATTTCCACTGAGTCAACATCATTATAGCCCCAATAGTTGTTCTGAGCTATCTGGTTTTGGGCTGTATTGTTGTACATTGCGAAGATCTGACCGTTATTGCCGTTATCGTAGAATTTGTTTCCACCGGGATAAACTTCTGGATTGCTCATATCTCCAAGATTCGGAGTAGCCGATCCCTGTAATGTGATTCCCCAGAGATTTCCGCTTACTTCATTGAAGCTGACAATACCAGTATTTGTTGTGCCACCGTTGAAATTCAGTCCGCTACCACCAAGATTGGGGTCATTTTGTATGTCATTACCAAAGATCTGATTATTACGAACAATTGAATAAATATTGTTTCCAATGGCAGTATAACCATAGCGGTTGTTTTCAATATAATTATCTTCGACAATTGAAATACATCCGCCGCCAATAAGAGTAGAAACTGCAATACCTCCTGACATAAGATATTGTCCGATGATGGTATTTCCTATTATTCTTATGGTATCGCCTGAAGCACTGCCAAGGTTGATTTGCGGAGCATTGGTATTACCTGTGTTATTGCTCCAGATATTATTGTTAAAAATTTGTGGTGCTGCTGCACCGTTTGATGCTGAAGCAATTGCGGGGCCATGATTTTGATGTATTTCATTGTTTTTAATCCAGGTCCTTCCGTTTGAAACCTGTATTGCACCTGTTGTGTTCGAACGGTTAAAAAATCTGATAGTATTGCCTTCAAGCAACATTTGTGAACCGATTATCTGAATTCCTCCGGCATATTCAATTACGCAATTGCGTATTACAGAGGCATGCGAGCTTTCAAATCTGAATCCTTTGAAAAACTGGTCCTCAGTACTTACAGTAAACAATGACTGATCAGGTGCATCAGCAATAAATACGCCCTTTACTGTTAAAAGGATTGTTGGATCGAATTTAATTGTTTCATTTTCAACAACACGTAAAGTGTCGGTAAGCGAAACAGTAAGATTTTGATGTACAGTAAAAATTCCATTGTCAACGGTAACAACACCACCCGATTCCTGTACAAGATCATTAAATGTCCAGCTAACACCGGTTCCAGGAGTAATATACTGACCGTAAACCAATGAACTGAAACAAAATACCATAAAAAGTAATAATGTTCGTTTCATAAAAGTTAATTTTGCATTTATAAAAATTGATTTAATTCTGCAAAAATAAGGTTTTTGGTATAAGAAAATAAATTTTAACTTAATAATTGTGAGCGAACAAATTAAGCACGAATGTGGCATTGCCCTGATAAGGCTGTTGAAACCACTTGAATATTACTTATTTAAATATGGTACAGCTTTTTATGGCTTAAACAAGTTACATCTGCTGATGGAAAAACAACATAACCGCGGACATGATGGTGCCGGAATTGCCGGTATTAAGCTTGATACAGAGCCGGGTCAGAGATATATAAGTCATATGCGTTCAGTGGCTGATACGCCTGTAAATGATATTTTTTATCAGATGTTTGAAAATATTAACAAGATAAAAGAAAGCTATCCTGACAGATTAAGGGATGTGGAATGGCTGAAAAGTAATATTGATTTTACCGGAGAATTATTTCTTGGTCATCTTCGATATGGAACATACGGTGAGAATGATTTACGGAATGTGCACCCATTTATCAGGCAAAATAACTGGAAGACCCGAAATCTTATTCTTGCAGGAAATTTTAATCTGACCAACGTAGGCGAACTTTTTGATTTGCTGGTTGAGATAGGACAATATCCACTTGAAACATCTGATACTGTTACAATTCTTGAAAAGATCGGGCATTTTCTGGATTATGAAAATGAAGAACTATACCGAAAATTCAAGCAAAAAGGTTATTTAAAAAAAGAGATAAGCGCTCATATTGCTGAAAATCTTGATCTTCAGAAAATACTTACAAATGCTACTTCAAATTGGGATGGAGGTTATGTAATCGTAGGTATGCTTGGTCATGGTGATGCCTTTGTAATGCGCGACCCTGCTGGCATTCGTCCGGCATTTTATTACGCTGATGATGAAGTTATTGTAATCACATCTGAACGACCTGCAATTCAAACAGCTTTTAGTGTTCCGTTTGGCGAAATCAGGGAAATTAAGCCCGGGCATGCGCTTATCATCAAGCAAAATGGATATTGGGTTGAAAGCAAATGTATTGAACCTGTTGAAAAATCACCATGTTCGTTTGAGCGAATATATTTTTCAAGGGGTACTGATGCTGAGATTTACCTTGAACGCAAAAAGCTTGGCAAAATGTTGACCCATACCATTCTTAAAACTGTTGACTATAATTTGACTGACACTGTGTTTTCCTATATCCCCAACACTGCTGCAGTTGCCTATTATGGTATGGTGGAAGCTCTTAACGAATTTTGCAATAAAGTAAAATGCGAAAAATTATTACAACATAAAAACGAACTGAACGAGCAACTGATAAATGAGATTTTATCTTTCAGTCCACGCGTTGAAAAGGTAGCAGTAAAAGACCATAAACTGCGGACTTTCATTAGCCAGGATATAGGGCGCGACGACCTGGTGGCGCATGTTTACGATGTTACCTACGGAATTGTAAGAACCGGAATTGATACCCTTGTAGTACTTGATGATTCAATAGTTCGGGGAACTACATTGCGAAAAAGTATAATTCACATTCTTGATCGTCTCGGTCCGAAACATATTGTAATAGCTTCGTCTGCGCCACAAATACGTTATCCTGATTGTTACGGGATTGATATGGCTAAATTAGGCGATTTCATTGCTTTTCGTGCTGCCATAGCATTATTGAGAGAAAGTCATCAGTCGCATATTATTAACGAGGTTTACAGAAAATGTAAACAGCAGGAAAATTTACCTGCGAAAGAAATAATTAATCATGTAAAAGAAATCTATCGTCCTTTCAGTGCTGACCAGATTTCAGAAAAGATATCTGAACTTGTGCGTCCTGCTTCTGTAAACGCAAAGGTAAGTGTTGTTTTCAATACTATTGAGAACCTTCATGAAGCCTGCCCAAACCATAAGGGCGATTGGTATTTTACAGGTAATTACCCAACTCCGGGAGGAAATAAAGTTGTGAACCGGTCTTTTATTAATTACATAGAAGGAAGAAACGTCAGAGCCTATTGATTTCGAACCCAAATTGAGATTCAATGCTCTTAAAAAAAGACTTTCAAAGTTCATTTTCAATGAAAAAGCTTGCTGTGTCTTTTCTGATATCCTCAAAAAATATCAGAAATTCATTTTTATAATCCTGATAATCCTGTATTAGTGCTTCAGTTGCATGTTCCATGCGTGAGGTATATTTTGTACGCTCCGACATTAACGACAGAGCCTTGTGTAAACCCTGTAATTGTGCATAACTTGCAAGCCAGTCAGCTTCGATCATATATGGCATCATTTCACGTGTTCTGGGCGGAAGAATTGTAAGACTGTTCAAAATAATCCGGTAAATATTCAATGTGAATTCTTTTAACGGAATAGCCGAATAATCTTTCCAGTTGTTTGCAAGCAAATGATCGTAAAACATATCAACAATAACTCCCGAGTACCTGCCAAATCTATCTTTAAGCCTGTTAATGCTTTTTCGGACTACGGGATGTGAATCAGTAAAAGAATCAATGCGGCGATGCAAATCTATGCCAACCCTTATACCATCATTATATTTTTCAATTGCCTTTCCTTTTACATGGTCAGCAATAAAATTGCCAAGAATAATATTTTCATTGTTACCTGAAAGAAAGGCGTGAGAAAGGAAGTTCATTTAATTTATTTTAGTTTTGCAAAAGTATCGCCCTTTTTTAAAACAAATGAAATTGTAACATTACTGTTGTAAATTTGTCAAATAATTATTAAAGCCTTTGTTTTATTTTTGTTATAATTAGTTTTGGAGAAGTAAGGCTCAGAATATCAATGACATGATATAAGAAGCAACTCAAAGAATATATATCTCAATCTATAACTGTCGTTTATGAAAAAGCTTTTTCTAACATTAACCCTATCAGTTTCTTTCTTTTTCTTGTCTTTTGCTCAAAAAGTCTGGACTCTGGAAGACTGTATTCAACATGCATTTGAAAATAATATTCAGATCAAGCAATATATGCTTGGTGTTGAAAATGCCGAAGCCAGTTTATTACAAAGCAAGTTAAATTTGCTGCCAAACCTGAACGGATATGTCTCGCACGGTTGGAACTGGGGGCAGGCAATTGACCGGTTTACAAACCAGTTTGCTACCGAAAGGGTAAGATCAAACAATTTTTATGCTTCATCCACATTCAATGTTTTCAATGGGTTTCAAAAAATAAACACAGTAAGGCAGGAGCAGTTAAATGCAATGGCAAGCCGGCTTGATGCCGATAGTTTCATGGACGACCTCGCCTTGAACATAGCCACTGCATATCTTCAGATATTATTTGCCGAAGAAATGCTTGAAAATACAACAAATCAACTGAATATTACCCGTCAGCAGGTTGTACGTATGGAGAAACTTGTTGCTGCCGGAACTCTGGCAAAAGGTGATTTATTAACAATTGAAGCTCAGGCTGCTGCCGAAGAACTTCAAATGGTTGAAGCCCGTAACAATCTGGATTTAACCTATCTGACACTGGCACAAATGCTTGATCTGCCATCAGTTCAGGATTTCAGGATTTTAAAACCTGATATTGAATTGTATGAATCTCAGACCATGACAATGACACCTGAGCAGATTTTTGCAAATGCAGTTGTGAAAAGACCTAATATAAAAAGCGCCGAACTTAAGGTAGAAAGTGCGGTAAAAAACCTTGCCATTGCCCGTGGTGCTCAAAGTCCCTCAATTAGCATGAATGCATCATGGGGAACAGGTTTCAGCGGTGCTCAAAAAATCGGCGAGGATGCAATTACTATTCCTACCGAATTTGGCTATGTATGGTTTAATAATGTGAAAGTACCTGTTTTTACTGATTATACGCAATATTCCAAATACGAAATAAAGCCTTTTAAACAACAATTTAACGATAATAATAATCGTACTATTGATTTCAGGATGAGTATACCTATTTTCAACGGGTGGTATGTGCGAAGCAGTATTGAAAAAGCAAAACTGGCTATTCAGAATGCAAGCTACGAACACGAAACAGCTAAATTGCAGTTGAATAAAACTATACAACAGGCTTGGGCTGATGCTTCGGCATCACTTAAAAAATATGCAGCTTCAGGAAAAAAGGTTGAAGCTACTGAAGAATCATTCAAATATGCCGAACAACGCTTCAATCTTGGCATGCTAACTTCGCTTGATTATAATAATGCTAAAAATGAATTACAACGGGCACAGTCGGAAATGTTGCAAGCCAAATACAATTATATTTTCAAAACCAAGGTACTTGACTTTTATATGGGCATTCCGATTACACTTTGATGAAGAGTGGGAGTGAATGAATAAATCAGATGCTTATATATTCGGATTGAACGCTAATAGCATTAAAACTCCGCCGTTATTTAACATTATGTATTCGTTTTTAATACTTTTGACAAAAATTTCAGTCAGATGAAAAATAAGAAAAATTTGCTGAGAATCATTATAGGACTAATAGCTGTTGTGGTGATTGTTCTGGCAGTAGCCAAAAAGAAAGGATTCATTGGAGATAAGCCCGGGATCAGAGTTACTGTTGAAAAGGCTGAAAAGCGGACTATTATTGAAATTGTGGCTGCCAGTGGTAAAATTCAGCCTGAAGTGGAGGTGAAGCTGTCGCCCGATCTTTCTGGCGAAGTGGTGGAATTAAATGTTAAAGAAGGTGATTTTGTTTTGCAGGGTCAGCTTCTTGCCAAGATAAACCCCGAGATTTATATTTCAAACTACGATCGTATTGTAGCTTCGCTCAATATGCAAAGGGCTAACCTCGCAAATGCTAAAGCACGCCTGGCACAAACCAGAGCGCAGTTTATCAATGCTGAGGTAACCTATAACAGAACAAGATCATTACTCGATCAAAATGCCGTTTCTCAGGCTGATTATGATCAGGCTAATGCATCGTATCAGGTTGCAAAATCGGAAGTTGAAGCTGCCGAACAGAGTGTTGTTGCGGCTGAATACAGTGTTAAGAGCTCTGAAGCATCTGTTAAGGAAGCTCGTGAAAATCTCACTAAAACATCAATCTTTTCACCTATTGAAGGAACCATTTCTAAGCTCTCGGTTGAGAAAGGAGAAAGAGTAGTTGGCACATCACAGTTTGCCGGCACTGAAATTATGCGTATTGCAAGACTTTCGAGTATGGAAGTAATTGTAAGCGTGGCAGAGAATGATATAGTCAGAGTAAGGCATAACGACACGGCAATGATAGAAGTAGATGCCTATCTGAACCGCAAATTCAAAGGTGTTGTTACTTCCATTGCTACTTCGGCAAACCTTACCGGAGTTAGTGCTGACCAGGTTACAAATTTCGATGTAAAGATCAGAATACTTCCTGAAAGCTATTCCGACCTTTTAAGTGATAAAATGAGCGATTATTCTCCGTTTCGTCCGGGAATGTCGGCAACTGTGGATATTCAGACTAAAACTGAATATGGTGTGCTCTCTGTTCCTATTCAGGCAGTGACAACCCGTTCTGACACTTTGCAGAACAGCAAGTCAAGATCAGAAGACAATGAATCGGTTCGAACAGACAAAACAGATGATAATTTTAAAGAATACATATTTGTTTTTGAAAATAATAAGGCAAAACTAACTGAAGTCAAAACCGGAATTCAGGACAATATGTTTATTCAGATCACAGAAGGAATTGAAGAAGGACAGGAAATCATTACCGGACCGTATCGCGCCATTTCCACAACCCTTAGAAATGGTGATATAGTTAAAAAAGTGGAACGTACTGAACTTTTCACAGCTAAATAGCTTATGGCTTTTATACTTTGTATTGAAACTGCAACAAAAGCCTGTTCTGTTGCTTTGGTCAGCAATGGCGAAATTGTGGATAGCCGTCTGTCGCTCATCAGAAATGCACATTCCACAGTTTTGAACCTATTTATTGATGAGCTGATTAAAGAATCAGGATATAATTATTCACACCTGGATGCCGTAGCTGTGAGCAAAGGTCCCGGTTCTTATACAGGACTGAGGATTGGAGTTTCAACGGCAAAGGGTTTATGTTACGCTCTTGGCATACCTTTGATTGCACCTGATACATTGGCATGCATGGCTTCTGGTTTTATTTCGAACCAAAAAGATCTTCCTGACAATGCCTTGTTTTGCCCTATGATTGATGCGCGGCGTATGGAAGTTTATACTGCTGTGTACGATAAAAACCTCACACCCCTTGTTCAGGTTGATGCACTTATTGTTGATAAAGATTTTTTAAATCAGCTTGATGTTGATAAACCGGTTTATTATTTTGGTGAGGGTGCTGATAAATGCCTGGATGTTTTATCGGTTCGGCAAAACTGGAATCTGATCCCTGATTTTCATAATTCGGCAGCACATATGGGTAAAATTGCTTCAGAAAACTTTAAGTTGTCTCGTTTTGAAGATGTAGCTTATTTCGAACCTTTTTATTTGAAAGATTTTGTTGCCGGAAAACCAAATGTAAAAGGGTTATAAATATGTAATTTTAGTATTTATCATCATCTTGATATTTTATTGTTTAAATGAGGAAGGCTTTTGGTCATGGCAGTCATTCAGGCTTTTTTACTGATATTTTGGGTTCCGGGCAAGGCAGGGTTTAGTAAAATAAAACTCAATTTTCAAAAAATCAGTCTCATTAGCATTTAAAAACAAATTAGTTGTTATTTAAGTCATATTATTTTTGCATAGCTTTATTCATTGATAATCAGGATGTATGGTGTGAGTTGATAAAAATATATCAATCCCCGGACCTTTTAAATTTCATTTTTAGGTTAATTGCATCATGCATCAAATTGCTAATCAAAATATTATTTCTAATTTTGCACCCCTTAATTAAAATCCCCTAAATGTGTATTACAGACGTCAACTTCATATATCGTTTAGCGGCTTAAAGCTTGGAAATCACAGATTTGAGTTTGAAATTGACAAAAAGTTCTTTGATGAGTTTGAATATTCGGAATATAAGGATGGATTGATACATGTAGTGGTAGAAATGGAAAAACAGCAGCGCATGCTTATTTTTATTTTTACCATTTCAGGAACAATTGATGTAGTTTGCGATCGTTGTCTTGATGTTTTTCCTCTCGAGATCAGTGGAAATTACAGGCTTTTTGTGAAGTTTGGCAACGATAGCCATGAAGAAAGTGATGAAGTAATTGTGATCCCTGATAGCGAAACACATTTCGATATCGGACATTATATTTACGAATATATTGTACTTTCGGTTCCTATGCGCCATATACACCCTGAAAATGAAGATGGTACAAGTAATTGTGATCCGGAAGTATTGCAGAAATTAGCAGAACATAAATCAAAGGAACAGATTGATCCACGTTGGGGAGTTTTAGAAAAACTAAAGGAGTAACTATTAATATTTAATTAAAATGCCACATCCAAAACGAAGATCTTCTTCAGCAAGAAGAGACAAAAGACGTACACATTACAAAGCAGTAAAACCCACTCTTATTATTTGTTCAAATTGTGGTGCACCTGTACTTTATCATAGAGTTTGCTCTGAATGCGGTTATTATAAGGGCAAGCTTACTATTGAAAAAGAAGTAGCCTCTTAACCCATCCTAAGCCTTTTTTGAGAAAATCAACAACAGCCCTGGCAACAGCCCTGGCTTCATTGTATTTTGTTTAAGTGTGAGTAAAAATAACAATTATGAAAATTGGGCTTGATGTTATGGGAGGCGATTTTGCTCCCAAAGCAAATCTTTCTGGTGCCATACTGGCAAGACAAGTTTTAGGTAAGGACGATGATATTGTTCTGATTGGCAACAAGGAGCTTATTTGTGATGAGCTGGAAGCCATGAACAGTAATCCTGAGGACTTTATTATTGTTCATGCCGGTGAAGTAATCGAAATGGGTGAATCGCCAACCAGAGCATTGGTCCAGAAGCCGGATTCAAGCATTGCCGTTGGTTTTAAATTAATGAAAACCGGTGAAATAAATGCTTTTGCCAGTGCCGGCAGTAGCGGAGCTATGCTTGTAGGCTCAATTTATTCAGTGAATACTATTCAGGGAATTATCAGACCTACAACTACTGCAATTGTTCCTAAAGTTGAAGGAGGGTTTAATTTAATACTGGATGTAGGCACAAACCCTGACGCAAAACCAGATGTACTATATCAATTTGCTATTTTGGGTTCTCTTTATGCTGAGTTTGTCCATAATATTCAGAATCCCAAAATTGGTTTGCTCAATATAGGTGAAGAAGAAAATAAAGGAAATCTATTATCTCAGTCAGTCTATAATTTGATGAAGGGATCCAAAAAAATCAATTTTGTGGGAAATATTGAGGGGCGGCATCTGTTCAGAGATAAGGCTGATGTTATTGTATGCGATGGTTTTACGGGCAATATTGTTTTAAAACAGGCAGAAGCTCTTTACCGGATTATGATTAAACGTGGAGTAAGGGATGAATACCTTGATAGGTTTAATTATGAAAATTATGGTGGCACCCCGATCCTGGGAGTTAACGGTACTGTGATAGTGGGTCATGGAATTTCAAATGACAAGGCAATTAAAAATATGATCCTGCTTGCCAAGGAAGTTCATGAAGCCGGATTGACGCAAAAAATCAAAGAAGCATTAGTTCAACATTCATTAACTAATAAATTAGCTGACGAAATTTAAATCTGTTTAATTATGAACAAGATCAGAGCTGCAATTACCGGAGTTGGTGCCAATTTACCCGATTACATTCTGACAAACGATGAACTCAGCCGTATGGTTGATACTACTGATGAGTGGATAATGACCCGTATCGGAATTAAAGAGCGGCGCATTATCAAAGGACAAAAAGGAGCCTCTGAAGTCGGATACAAGGCTGTAAACCAGTTGCTTGAAAAAACCAATACTTCTCCTGATGAAGTTGACATGCTGGTGTGTGCTACAGTTACACCCGACAGGCAATTTCCGGCTACAGGCAATATAATCAGTGATAAATGCGGGCTAAAAAATGCATTCAGTTTTGATCTTAACGCCGGTTGTTCCGGTTTTCTTTACGCTTTGGTCACAGCTTCAAAATTTGTTGAATCAGGTTCACACAAAAAAATAGTTGTTGTGGGAGCCGAAAAAATGTCATCAATTGTTGATTATACTGATCGTGCCACATGCCCGATTTTTGGCGATGGTGCAGGTGCTGTTTTACTGGAGCCCACCACCGAAGATGTTGGTATAATTGATTCAATCCTTCAAAGCGACGGTGTTGGAAATATACACCTGCATCAGAAAGCAGGTGGTTCTGAAAAACCGGCTTCACATGAAACTGTTGATGCTCGTGAGCATTTCATTTACCAGGAAGGACAGGCTGTTTTTAAATGGGCAGTATCGAAAATGGCTGACGTTTCAGTGGAAATAATGAAAAGAAACGGACTTACTTCCGAAACCCTTCAATGGCTTGTACCTCATCAGGCAAATATGCGTATAATTGAAGCAACAGCCCAGCGTATGAAGCTTGAAAAGAGCAAGGTGATGATCAATATCCAGAAATACGGAAATACTACTGCGGCTACTCTTCCGCTTTGTCTGTGGGAATGGGAAGATCAGCTTAAAAAAGGTGATAATATTATTCTTGCAAGTTTCGGTGCCGGTTTCACCTGGGGTTCCATTTACTTAAAATGGGCTTATTGATCTGAGCCGGAATAAAGTAATATTTCTAAATAATGGATTTTTAAATACCCATTGCTTTCCATTTTCCAAAACTAAAAACCATTAATTCTTTCCTGACTTGTCCGCCTTATTGAAGTGCTAAAAATATTATATTGATATTCAATCCCAAACCCTAACAAAAATTAGGTAATTTTCTACAAAAAACCGGATAAAGCTTGTTTATCCGGTTTTTTTGTATTTATTTTGCACTACCTAATTAGGTATATATGAAGAAGAAATCAACACATCCGC
>Ga0302248_1000492_pt1 | contig 38069 bp, 50 predicted proteins | sample AAG_UR_Leu_MG_FD_193528 | JGI IMG/M metagenome (GOLD analysis project Ga0302248, IMG submission 193528) | Enriched activated sludge microbial communities from anaerobic digester in WTTP, New Holstein, Wisconsin, United States - AAG_UR_Leu | ecosystem: Engineered > Bioreactor > Anaerobic >...
CATATTATTTCTCAGATAAGAACTAATTGCTCCTTTTCTAATAATCATATCATTTGGATTGATATAATTATGAATAGTTTGAATTAAAGATGAAATTTCGATTTTGTTGAAGAAATGACCTATAGAATCTAGCATTTTAAATCTGTTCTCTTCTGCATATATCTGGCAAAAAATCATGTCAAACAAATAACCGAAAATATCTTCTCCTTCAAGATATTCCATTTCATTTGACTTAACATTATCTAAACCAAGATCTTTTTTCAACTGGTCAATCTTTGCCTGATATTGTGTTTTATCTTCCGAGCCTTTGATCTTTGCTATTCCTTCTTTTAGATCATCGTATCTCTTCTTTAAGATATTTCCATGAGCACGTTTTTGCCAATACTCACAAACTTTCTTTCCGAGATATCTTGAACCAGAGTGAATGGTTAACCAGACGTTGTTTTCTTCGTCTGTTCCCATTTCAATAAAATGATTACCACCACCAAGAGTTCCCAAAGATCTAGCAATATATATTGGATCAATATTAATACTCTTACATCTTTGGATAAAATAATCATAATTATAATCTGGAAACTCAATGGTTTTTCCATACTTTTTTTCCCATTGTTTTGCAAATACAGCAATACTTCTTGTTACAAGAACCCACGGAAATTCTTTCATGTTAAAAGGTTTATCATGAATATTGAAACCAAATGGAATTTTTTCTCTGATAAAATCATCAAGCTTTTGAAGATCTAAATCTTCTTTTTTCATGTTTGAAAATTTTGCTGAAAGCATACCACAATTATGAACAAATACTCCAGCAGATATTGCAAAATTATGATATTTTTCAACCTGTAAACAATAAACATCTTCTTTTTGAGGTATTGAAGTTACAAATAGAACTTTATGATTATTTGTACAATTTTTAGTATGTCTTGTATAGCCACCCTTTCCTTTAATTTGCCTTCCGCAGTTATTACATGTAAATATAGTATTATTATTTATTTTATTAAATTCTACAAAATATTTTGCACCCCTTTTTCCATTATCTTTAATTTTTTCTTTCCATTCTTTATTATTGTTTTGCATATATGTTTTAATATTATTTGTAGCAACTAGTTTTTTCTTTTCAGAAAATTTCGGATCATAAAATCCATTTTCTTTTAATTTCTTAATTCTTTTCTGCTTAAATTCATCTGTTGCCATATAATTTCTTTTCTTTGCATGGTCAGACGAGTGTTTATTTTTATTTACATATTCTAAGTTTGATGGATCATTGTTGAACCATAGTTGATCTATATGGTGTGCATATTCATTTTCTTTTCTTTTTCCTAAAAAATATTCAGATACTATATCGTGAGTACATCTTGCTTTTTGTTTAATAGATCTTATCACTTCGTATCCATCTCTAGTTTGATAAGATCTATATAATGGCATTAAACTATCTTTTGGATTTAAGTCTTTTGCTTCTTTATAATCTCCGTTTATAAGCATAAATTTCTGATCTGGAGTACATTTAATTATATCACCACCGCTAATTGCAACAATTACTAACTCTGTATTAGTTCTTGTTTTTAAAGCTTTTGCTTTTCCTGGAACAATATGTCCATTTTCATTCATAGAATATACATAAAATTCTTTACCAATAAGATCACCAATTTCATATTGTATTCCATTAAGAAGTGGAATCTTTGTATCTTTTGTAAAACAACCAATATCCACACCGATTACATTTGGAATTACTTTGTCTGTTAAAGGCATTGTAAATCCAATTACGGCACCTTTTCCAGCATGAGTATCTGGCATGATGGCTACTGGATTTACAAATGCTGGATGGTTTAGAAAGTTTGTGATTTGAGATATGCATTCTGGTTCTACTATATCTATCATCACCTTTGCCGTAGTGTATTTACCCTTGATTTCAAACATTTATTACTCCTCATTTTCTTTCAATAGTGCTGTTAATGAATTAACTAGCATATTTCTAACTTCTTCTACCTTTTTAATCTTTTTATGATATTCTTCAATATTCTGTTTTATTATTTGAAAATAATCAGGTAGATATCCACCATATAAATCCATACAACCAATAAGTTTCCATATCTCTAAAAAGAGATTTTGAACTTCAGGAGGAAGTTTTTTTGCAGCATACTTTACATTTTTTGTTGTTGGAATTTTTTTTCCATCAACAATAAAATATTGTCTCTTTTTCATCTCAATCTCCTGCTTTTAATTCTACCTTTGAAGAAAATGCCCTTGCTTCTTCTGTATAATGATATTTCATTTCAGTTACAGATACTAGTTGAAATATTCTTTCTCCATTGACAGATGTAATTTCAACTGGCGCTTCCTCATCACATTTTTGAAGTAACTCAATTAGTTGTTTTACTTTCATTTTTCTTCTCCAATTTTATTTTTACATCTTTAATAACAAGTTCTATATCTACATCATAATCCCCATCACGAGGATCAACTTTCAGTCTTGTGATATGATATCTTTCTTTTATGTCTTTAACTATTTTATCTTTTAACTCTTTCATCCCGTTACATTCTTCTGAGTAATCACCATTGTAAAGTTCATAAAACATTATATTATACCCTTGAAGGGTGGGTCTATTTCAACCCACCCTTTTTGTCTTTTAAAGTTTTTCTCTCTTCTCTTTATATTCAACACATTTTTCATAAAGAGAATTACATTTCCGTTCTGCTAGTTCCACTTTTGGATTGATATAAGAAGCAAGACTATGACCACAATCATATTTATCTCGCATACAATTGTAGAAATAATATGCTCTTCTCAATCTCAACTTGTAAAACATTTCACATATCCAATACCAGATCTTCATGTTATCCTCCTATAACTCAAATGGGCAACATGCAGGATCTTTAAGAAGTTGTTCTCTGAATTTCTTGAAAATATCAGAGTTATTCCAGACCTCTTTAATGGTCTTTCCTTCAAGAGGAATTCCATACTCACTCCCTCCAAATGAGCATGGAATCATCCTCATATCAGGAGAAATATACATAGACATTCTTGCCCCCTCACAAGTGTCCATGCTTTCTTCCTCCCTCCTGGTCAAATGAACACCAGATTTCTTGACCTTGTTGACAAGACATGAATCCATACCAAGCTTGAAATTCATTTTTCTTGTCAGTCTCAATACAGCAAGTTTTTTGTCAAAAATACCATGACAGAAAGCTTTTAGACCATCTGTATTGATAATCCAGTCAAGATTCTTTGCTCGCCCTTGTGGTTTGAAAAGGAGAAACACTATTGCATTGAGTTTCTCAGTGTTTACCCTTCCCGCCCACATATCATCACCTAATAGAATTCCTATTGCTTTTAGAAAAGTTTTCTTTGACAATAGAAAATGAATATTGGTTTTGATTCCGGCATTGATAAATCTGTTGATAGCTGAATATGTATAATCTTGTTCATAATCAGAAACAGCTACTGCACCACACATCTTTGAGATTTCAATCTGCTCATCTGTCAGATTTAATCCACTCGTAGTGTAGTTTGGAATAATGTCATTCTTGATACAATATTCAACTATTTCCTTGAAGTTTTCGTGTTCGTTTGGTGAACCACGACCACCGAGAGCAATCTGGTTTACGTATTCCTTACTCTCGTCAACGATTCTCTTGAAGTTTTCAAGAGACATGTTTGGTTTTTGGTCATCTCCTTGATAACAAAACTCACAACGATTACTACAATGCCCCATGATACCAATATCCATAAGACTTGGGTAGTAGAGAGAAAATGGATCTGGATGACCATTGATTCCTTCAAGTTCTTCCCTTCCAGTTGCCATATTGAAAGTAATTTTGTATCTGTCTGTCTCAACTTTCTTAATTCTTGGTTCTACAGAAGAGGTAATAACATATTGTTTTTCGTCAGGCATTTTCCATTCCTTTCAAATATGTTTTGTTTATACTGATACAAAGAGAATCAACTCCAAGAGAGTTTGGTTTATCCGGTAATTTAGATGTTTTATAGTACATCTCAAATTTCTCTTCATAAACTTCCATTTCTCTGTATAGCTGATCGTATGATAATGCACCACTTCTTATTTCTAGTAGATATTTTGCATCAGGTCTAGGAAATGTAATTGTTCCATTTAAAAGTAACTCTTCTCCTTCAGAAATCAATCTGATTAAATGTGATGCATGTTTTGTATCATATCCAAATTTCTCTTCTAGTTTTGCTCTTTCTGGATTTCTATTTTTCTTCCAGGTTTGATAACTATCCCACTCCCTTCTAGCATTTTTATATGCTTTGTTTTTAGTTACCAGTTTCATTAGATCTTCAGAAACTATTATATGATTTGGTTGAGATTGTAAAGACTCAAACGCACCAAGATCATCATCAGACATTCTAGTTTCTCTTGAAAGACCATAATCTTCTGGAGCAGGTTCTTTTAAAGGTGGGTGTAATAACCAGTTACGATGGGTTTTAATTCTTTTGAATTGACTGTGAGCATAACCAAGAAAAGTGTATTTGGCTTTTTTTGACAAAAATAAATTTCTGTTTTGGTGAATGAGTAACCATTCATCTGTTGCAACTTCCCACATTTTTTCCGGGACAAAAAGAAGTTCAATGATATTAGGATTGCTATCTAGAGCAAGATGCAAGAATTTCCTAATCTCAAAATATGTTTCATCATTCTTTTTGTCTTCGTATTGTTCAGTTGATAAAAGACATCCATAGAAGTATCTTTCATCTGGAATAAAAACACCTCTATAATCTATGTCTGATAGTGGGGTATTGGTTCCATATAAATGACTACCCGCTTTGCACTTGAAAATAAGTTTAAAGCTATTAGGCAGTTCAATCATTTTAATCCTCTTCTCTAAATTCAATTCCAAATTTCTTACAATCTACACCTTTCCATTCTGCTAAAGCTTTTTTTGTTGTTTCTCCGTTTGTATTTATCCAGCAATCAGTTTCTCTGGCATGCTGTGGTCTAACAGGATATATTTTACACTCTTTTTTCTTCTTGTCGAAAAATACACAATATCCTGTGTCATAAGTTCTATCCGAATCAATGAATGTTCCTGTTATGTCGAGTTGTGTTTCTTTGGCGGGAAAAATAAATTTATTCATCCAGTCATATGAATCACAAACGAAATATTTTTCAACCATTTCGTTTACTTTCATTTTTAGAAACTTTGCAATTTCTTTAAGTTCTTCTGGTGTTGGAATACATGGTCTCATTCCACAACAATATCCACATTTAAGGCATTCTTCTTTTTTGAGATCTAAAGCTCGTTTTCCTTGAAGTTTTTTTAGCCATGCATCATACGACATTGCTCTGGATAACCACCTCATTTTTTATTCCCTTTCTTAACTTTCTTAAATCCTTCTTCTATTGCTGAGTGAATTTTTCTTAGAATCTTTTTTCCTGTTTCTTCTCTACCTGTAAACGAAATATTATCATCATCAAAATCAAATTTTCTATATAAAACTTGCTTTTCGTATCTTGTAAGAACTGAATGTATTGCTGTAAAACAACCAATAATATTACGAAATTCCAAGACACCAAATGGACAAACTTCGCATAATTTTGTACTATAGTTAGTTAAGAGTAATGCATTGTCACAAAATATACATCTCGCATTATTTTTGTATTCCATATAATCATAGTAAGTATTTTCTACTTTCTTAAATCTTTTTGGATCAAATCTTTTTAGAAGTTTTTCATACTCTTTTTCCGTAAGATAAATATCTTTTCCCTTAATCTTTGCATATCTCATTTCTTAAATTTCCTTTCTTCTTTGATTATTGTTAAGATTCCATTTTCACTTTTTGAAATTCTATAATCTATTGATATAATTCCTGTTATACGATATGATTCTAATAAAAATGATCTATTTTTTAAATAGTTAATATTTTCTTCTATTAAATCATATGCATCATTTAAAGTTTCTGCGTCTCCTAATAATGTTGTGCACTTTTCATATACCTGTGTAAATTGTATATATGCAATACTTATTTTTTCAACTATAAATAATTCTTTACTTCTATTTCTTAGTTTCTCTCCTAGTTCTTTAGATATTACAAGTTCTTCCATTTTCATGCTTAAAATTTCACCTTTCTATTACTTCATACCTTCCGGATGAAGTTTCTATTTTTTAGATAACTTCATCCGGAAGGATTCTTACTTAAAACTCTAAGCGAACTGCATTGGTTTTTCTGCAATGGTTTAATTCCTCCAGAACTAATTTTTCGAGTGACTCCTTATTATTTAGTTCTGGATTTTCAACTACTTTATCTAAAATAAAAGTTAACATTTTTCCAACTTCTCTACCAGGTTTTAATCCAGTAAGATTCATTATATCATTCCCATTTAAAGCTAAATGGGAAAAAGAAGATACCGGATTTTTTCTTTCTACTTCCGTTTTAAACGCTTTATAAAGATTGTACACATCTCGTAGACCATAATAGCGATTTGTTTTGAAATTCCCCCTACGATCACTCACAGAAAGCCTGAGTAGACTTTTATAAGGGATTCCTGCATCATTGAGCATCACCAATGTTCTTCTAACTGATTTTGGTGATAATCTCTCGTATGAAATCCTCATATGAAGTCTAATCAAGTTTGAAATAAAGGAAATATCCTTATTTGAGAATCTCAAAATTTTAAGTTCTTTTTCTACTTGGTCTGCACCAACACTCTCGTGATCCTTGAACCAAACGTCGTTTGTTCTAGGATTGATTTCACATGCAATTGGTTTTCCAACATCATGTAAATATGAAGCTAATTTGATTAATGGATACTTCGTTGAAACACTATCTCCAGACATCATGTTATGATAAAATACATCTTCAACATGATATGGACCGTGTTCGTGATTCCAACATTCTGCTAGAGATGGAAAAATGAACTCAAGAACACCAATATCCCATAATGCCTTGAAGAATACTGATGCCTTCTTGATTTTCATTGCCTTCATGATTTCGAGTTTTATTCTCTCCTTATCCACATGCTCAGGAACATACATGGAATAGAAAAGAAGAGCTCTAAAGGTCTCGTCCTCAAAAGTTCCATCAATTTGAGCCAGGAATCTACAAGCTCTAATAATTCGATTTGGGTCTTCATATATTCTGAATTTTGCTTCCCCAACGAATCTGATAATTCTGTTTTTGAGATCTTCCTTTCCATTGACATAATCAATAATCCTTTCTTCAAATGGATCATATGCCATTGCGTTTATTGTTAGATCTCTTCTTAATACGTCTTCTTCAAGAGTTTTTGCTGGTTTGATTATTACATCGTGAGCATCAAATCCTTTGTATGTATCTGTCCGATAAGTAGCCACTTCAATTCCATCAATAAAAGAAACCAAAAAAGATTTTCCTTCTGCCTTATAAGTTGCATCTTTGAAAATTTCTTTAATCTCTTCCGGAGATGCAGAAGTAGCTATATCCTTATCTTTGGGTTTTAATCCCATTAACATGTCTCGGACTGCTCCACCGACAATATATGCTTCAAATCCTTTCTTTCTGAGTCTCTCAATAATTTGCTCAGCAGTCATTTTATCCTCTACTTTTAAATCGTTTAAATGAATCACTAATAGTTAAAGTTTCTGAGAAAGAATCTTTAATAAAGATAAATTCCACCTTGTCAAGAATTTCTTCTTTTTCTAATCTATCTTTAATAGTTTCCATAAAACTTTCTGCTTTTTCACAAGTAAAAGTTTTACTTATGTATAGATAAACTTTGAACTCTGTAACTTCACCGTGAGTTTTATCTTTACATTTTATATCGAACTTAAATATTATTTTGTATTTTTTAAATGTATACCCAAGTTGTTTTATTTTACATTTTAAACCAAACCATGAGTATGTTTTTTCTTCTTCTGTAATTTTTTCTCCTTCCTCTAAAGGATCTTTCTCTGCAATGTATGAAGTCCATGCTTCTCTCAAATGAGTAGAATTTGGAAATAGTTTTTTCGCTTCTTCTATGAACATTTCTTTAAACCATTCATATGTCATTAGTTTCTTCATGCTCGATTCCACCTCTTTGGATTCTTCATTAGTTCTCTATAATGTTTATTTCTTTGAATTTCCACAGCTGACTCTTCAAATAATTCCATTGGAGTTCCTGGATTTCCAATACACCTACATTCTGCTGAATGATGTTCTGGAGATAACTGTGGACAAACCATATTACACACACTACATAGATACCAATTTTGTTTCATTTGAACACCCCTGCAAATAATTGGACTGTCAAAATCAAAACACATGTATGTAAAAACTGGTCAAATCCAATGGTTGAAAAAAACGCATGAATTTTATTGTTTGTATAGTAATATGTCGTAATTTTACTTGTTATACCATCTATAATAAGATGAGCACTCCCATTTACGATTGCAATTTTAGCTGCCATTTCTAAATCTATAGCAACTAATAAGATAACCATAACACAGGTGTAAATTATACAATGCTCAACCAACGCGTTAAGATCCTTACTTTTTCTTTCTGCTATCTTTCTTGATTGAAAAAGAAAGTCAGCAACCCAATGACAGAAAAAAACATAAATCAATGTTGTCATATTTATCCTTTTCTAAATGTATGGAGGAATATGTAATACATCTTCAAATGTAGAAGTATCACTACTATAAAAATTGAAATAAACATATGCTTTAGCATATATAAAATCATATCTCAATGGGGTTGCTTTTGATATAGACTCAATTGTTTTTGCTGCTGTCCAATCAAGATCAATCCATTCTCCATCAGATTCTCTTTTATATGCTGTCCACATATGTCCAGAATAATGACTAAATACTAACTTTCCTTTTACACTTTTATAGTTTCTTGTAATTCCCCCATAAGTTCTTATATTTTCTGGTTTAACTCCAACATGAAGGAGCATTGAATGAATGAGAAATGCACCATCCTCACAATCCCCATGTAGAGTTCTAAATGATTCGTTTGCTGGAACCCAATAGTCAAATTTATCATAGAGTTCAAAATCATCAACATATCTGAAGTTTCTAGTTACCCAATTATATATTTTGGTAACTTTTTCATCTTCTGATTTCGACTCTCCTATGATTATATTTGACAGTACTGACAAATTATCAGTCGGATATGAAAGGTAATGTTGATAGTTAATATCATCAAACCAGCAAAAATTCGATGCATATTTTAATTCTACTCCTTGGTGAGAAGATAGTATAAATAGCATTAAACATGCAAGTGCTGTTACTGGTTTACATCTGTCTGGTTGCCTTGTCCAAAACGGAATGCGGGGAAGAAGTTTTTTCTCCCCCTTTGGATCGAAAAAAGCATCTATAAAAATAAATAGATATCATACACATAACAGGAATAAGTGTATAGAAACAAATTCTTAGTGCAAACGAGACTATTTTTACGTTTTTTGGTTCAGTCATTCCTGCTAAATATAATCCAAATGAAATTGTATATACAAATGAAATTATAAGCCAGCAAAGGAATGTCAAAGCATTTTTGTAACGATTTTTTTCTGTTATAGCTAGAAATGCAGATGATAGGATAAGAACCAAAAAAAGCGGAATACCGATAGTAAGATCCATTTTCTCCTCCCATAAACTTTTAAAATGTATAATTCCTTCTTTCTTATTTCACTAATTAATATATATAGTTTTCAATACTAATCTGTATCTTTTTTTAGAACAAATTATAAATTAATGTGTTCATCTTACGATAAATTATTTAAACATATGGAGAATTTATGCGGAATTTGGATAAGTACTTAGAACAAATTCAAAATAACGAATCCATATTTCCTATTGATTCATACCATACTGGCTTACCAGTTCAAAAAAGGATTAAGCCAACATATGTAGATGAAGAAGGAAATGTTATTCAACGACAAAAATTACTAGTAGATTTTGACGGAACTATCCACAAATACTCAAGAGGGTGGGCAGATGGGACTATTTATGATGGTCCATTTGAAGATGCTGCCAGAGCAATAAATGAGTTAAAAGATAGATACGAAATAATAATATTTTCTACCAGAGCTTCATGCAAAGAGAATTCTAATTGTCAGCAACAAATTACTAATATGAAACAATGGTTAGATAAATATGGAATTTATTATGATGATATTACTTCAGAAAAGATTGGTGCTTTTAGAATGATAGATGATTTAGCTATACCATTTAAAGGTAGTTGGGATGACGTGTTACAGGAAATCGACATAGCAGAAGAAGAATAACAAAAGTAATTTTGGAGGAAATTTGGAATGAAAACTTCATTCAAGAATCTAACAAGCAACCTGTTAACTAGAAAATTTGGTGGAACTACTGTTGGGGTTGCAGATCCTTATGTAACTGGATATCATTTTATATGGTTTGATAGACTACCATCCGCTCTTGCTACATATACTAGGCAGGGACCAAGTGGTTTAGATAGCATTGGTGATATTCAAAAAATCCTTGCAGCTTCATGTCTTTCAGTTACTCCTCCTGGTGGAACTCTTGCTAAAGTCGAGTTTACAGGACTGGGTGGTATTAAATGGGCAGTTCCTGGTAACATCGACTATGGTAACTCAGTTTCTGTAAAATTCTTGGAGTTCAGCAAGACCCCAATTCTTGACATTATGCATAGCTGGGTCAAGATGATTAGAGACTATAGAACAGGTGTTACTGAACTAGAGGATACAGATGAGGGTATCGGATACAGCAACAGGACTTATGCAGCAACTTTATTCTATTGGACTACAGCTCCAGATGCAATGACAGTTGAATATTATGCTGCATATGATGGTGTATTCCCAACAAAAGATCCTCAAGATCTATTCTCAAGTGATGTTGAAACAATTGGTAAATTGGATATTGAAATTGAGTTCAACTGTGATTATCCATGGCATGAACCTTGGGTTAAGAGTAAGATTGAAAATAACTACATTCCTGCTCTTATTGCTTCAAGGGATACTGTTAATAGTTATTCTATCTAAGGAGACAAATATATGAAGGAATTAAGATGGTTAGCTGAGTATGTTGTAGAATTCTCAGATATGTCTGATTTTGCAAAAGAGATTGCTCTTGACTTTATTTCAGAGGCAGATGAAACACAACTAAAAGTTCTTTTAATGGATGGAATGTTAGTGTTAGATGCCGATAAAAAATTGGTTGAGAGCGAGTTTAAAAAATCCAATCTTCCAGTACTATTAGAGTATGAAACATCTGGAAGAAAAACTGCAATGTCTGTTGCTGGATTAACTATTGGTCTTGGACCTGTTTGGTGGGCAGTATATCGTGCAATTAGATCTGCATTTGATAAATGTACAGAGAAGTGTGGTACATTCAAAATCAATAACCGAGAAAGACAAGTATGTATGCAAAAATGTAAAGAGGAGAGAGATAAAAAAATAGCAAATTTAAAAGCCAAAGCTAAGATGAGTAAAAAGAAATAGCTATTAAAACAAGAAATAGAAAGGAGATATATCAATGTTCAAAGGTTTTAATCTTAAGTATCCTGAGTACGAAGTCATAACACCACAAACAAAATTGTCATTTACTGTTAGATCCTTGAATGTTCAAGAGGAAGAAAGACTAAAAGGGAGTCTTCTCACACCTCAAAAAATTACTGAGCACTTAAATAAGTGTTTATATGAATCTCTGGTTACCAAACCAGAAGTTATTAAAGATTTTAAAACATTCCTTGAAAATGTTACTCTGAAAGATAGGGATGCTCTTTTATATGGTCTCTACCATATTACATACGAAGAAATTAGAAATTATGACATTAAGTGTGGAAACTGTAGAAAAGATTATCCTGTTACAGTAAAAGCTTCAAGTACATTTAATGCTAATCCTTATCCAGAAGAAGATGATATAAGAAAGAAGAAGATTTTGATTAATCTTCCTGTTTCAAAAGGTGTTAAAGCATATTTGAAACAACCTGTTCTTCTTGATGAAGTTGAAGCAATAAAGAATCTTTCTGCTGCTCCAGGTCTCACTATTGATAATATTGTTGAAACACTTATTATTGATAGATTTGAACAGGATGTTGAAGCAGCAGTTGAGCCTGTTGTCTGGACAGATAGAAATGATATTATTGATGCATATAGAAGTCTTCCAGCAAAAGATAAAAGATCTATTTACGAAAAATATAATGAAGAATTTGGTAAATATAATATCGAGTTAAAAATGAAAACATTTTGTATTCATTGTGGAAATGAAGAGACAATTAATATTGATCTAGTCGAAAACTTTTTTCGAATGGTATACAGTTCATGAGGATAAGATAGATCAATATCGAAAATCTCTGCAATTAAATATTTTTTCAGCAATAGAAATGCTAAGACAACAATATGATACAGTTATGTTAATGCCAGTAAAAAGATTTTATGACATGTTAAAATGGAAATCAGAACTTGAAGAAGAAAGATCAAAATTAATGCAGGAAAAAGCACAACAATTCCAAGCACAACAAAAACAAAAGAGTAAAAGATAATGGCAAATATTCTAGAAAGATTTAATAAATATTCTGTAGGAACCAGCAATGCTGATGCAGATTATACATCAAAAATATCATCTAAAGGTGACTTTACTAGAATAGAAGGTCTTAAAGCCATTTTAAATTCTTGGAATAACATTCTTCTTACTCCTTTGAGATCTGTAGATAATGATCCAGAATATGGATGTGAATTGTATAAATATGTTTTTGCTCCACAAGATGAAGTTACCAGAGATCTTATTAAAAGAGAAGTATATCAAAGATTATTTTACTATGATGACAGAGCAAATATTCAAGATGTCCAAGTTGGTTATTTAAAAGATAGAAAAGGATTTTACTTAAATATCTTTATTAACTATAAGGGACAAAAAGATAATCTTCAAGTTTTTATTGATGAAAATAAATACTTCAATGCTGTTCAGTCATAAGGGATAAAAAATGGATTTATACTATTCTGTTCTTAAACATTATAAAGGATTGTTTAAGAAGAGGCATGTTCGAAATACACACACATTAATGGTTCCTATAAGTCAAACACATAGTTTATATTTAGTTTTAGTTGGAAGATCAACTGAAGATGATACGATTTTTTATGCTCAATTAGTTAAAAAAATTCCAAACGATATTGTTGAAGACTTGCTAAATGCAGAAATTGATTATTTTGAAGAAAGATTCTCTGTATTAGAAAAAATTTCTTGTTCTGCATCTAAAATGAATGATATTTATATTACTAAAATTAATAACAAAGGAAAATATATAAAATCAAATATTTTAACAACATTTAATGAAGAAGAGAGTACAAATAAAAGAAGAATATATGTAATAAAAGCAAAAATAGATTTAGAATTAACTGATGCAATAACACCTGAGAATTTAGGAATGGTAGCAGCAAAGATAATGGCAAAATTTGGAGATTTGGATAGAATAAAGGTTTAAAAAGAACAGGAGGATTAAAATAACATGTTAGACAAAAAGTTAGTTGAATCAGCATGCAAGAAAATGATACTAACGGCTGTAATGGAAAGTGAAACTCTTTCTAAAAAACTTTCACTAGAAGAACACACCAAGCTATGTGAGAAAGTTCTTGAAATGAAGTATAGCGAAGTTCTTCCTTTGGTTTTTGGTGGTGATCCACTCCCAACAAATGAAGCAGAAGGAATGAGAGATTATGAAAGTAAATTTAAAAGAGCCGTGAAGTATGGTGTTGCTGGTGGAGCTGGTAGTTATGCTACTAGAAAAGCTGTTGGGAAAGCAACAGGTAAAAGCCTTACAGGACTAAAAGGTGTTGCACATCCAATTACTAAAACAAAATGGGGAGTAATTGGTTCTGGTCTTGGTATGGCAGCATATTATCTATACAGAAAACTCTCTGATCCTTGTAGAGCAAAAGCTGCTCTATCAACAGGAACAGCTGGTGAAAAAGCTACTATTAAACATCAATGTCAAGCTGAAGCATCAAAGAGAGTTATTTCGCAACTGAATTCTCAATTATCTAAATGTGATAATACCAAAAATCCAGAAAAGTGTAAGAAGGGAATTCAGAAAGAACTTGGTGTTTGGAAGAAGAGACTTCAGAATGAGTTAATTAGCCTTGCAAAAGCAAAACGCCAGGCATAATTAAACATGAAATTATTATCTTCTTATCTAAAATTTCTTTCTAATACTAACCAACTGTTATCCGAACAAGAAGAACAATTAGCTAGAAGATTAGCAAAATACATTATGTTAATGGCAGATGACGTTCTACTATTACTTAGTAAAAAAAGAGCTGTCATTAAACAGTATGGTCAAAACTCTGAGATAGTTAAAAAAATATCAGATGAGATTGAAGATAAGAAAAAGAAAATAGAAAAAGCAAAACAAAAACTAAAACTCTTAAAGGCAAAGAAATAAATGCAATTATATGGAAGATTGTATGAGTACATAAATGAGTATTGGAAACTAATACATGATACTTATGCTGTCCATGCAATTCCATTTTTAGTAAGTTATTACCATATTAATAAACAAGCAACAATTTGGGATAAGACATACATGATGGGTGGTTCATATGAGAAATTTGGTGAACTAACTGGAATGAAATGGGATAAATATTTACTACTCCCTGTATTTTATGTTGAAGAAACATTTACAATTTTTGATGCCCAAGAAATTGGATATGTAAACGAAGGTGAATCTGGTTTAGTAGTTCCTTCGAATTATGGTTTTATCCCTTTAGCAAATGATATGGTTAAATTTAATGTTGATTATTTAAGTAATAGGTTACCAGATCCAAGTAGTATATTTGCTGTTACTGGTTTACAACATCATCCTGGTATGGATAAGTCATACTGGAAATTAAAATTATCTGTTGAGCAGTCAGCAAATACAGAAATTATTGATAGACAAGTTGAGAATACATATGTATTTTATGACTATGATAAGAAGATGCATACTGTTCATGATTCAGCATCAATGACAAAAATGTTATCTAAACACAATACTTTGAAAGGAAGACTAAAAAATCTTTTCGATCAGAACTCTGGTTTTTATTTTGTCTAAAGGGAGTCGACTAAATGGCAAATAGCACAATGTCTGACCAAATCTATCTATCCAGAGATCAGGTCAGAAACCAAATTGTAGAGTTTGCAAAATACTATTTAGAGTTAGAAAATATAGTATTAGCTAAATCTTCATTTTTATCATTTGTAATTAGTACATTATCAACACTGACTTCAAATCTCCTGTTCTATGAAACTTCAGTATATAGAGAGTTCTTTTTAACTACAGCTCAGCTTCCAGAATCAGTTCTAAATCTCTCAGCATTTTTGGGTTATAATACTAAAGAAGCTGAGTATGCGACAGTCAATGTTTTGATGACTATTCCATTTGGATTTGAAGATTCTCATGCTACTTTTACTATTCCAGAGGCTTTTAAATTTTATGGTGGAGATGTTACATTTCAAACATATTATAAAGCAGATGTAAATGTATACAATAATTCATATGTAACTCTAGTTATTACAGAAGGAAACAAGGTTTATTCTCTTCCTGTAAACATAGACACTACATCATCAACACCTGTATTTGAGTTTGTACTTCCTTTGAGGCAATATAAAAAGGTTATTCAAGAATTTCAGATTGATAGCGATCTTCAAATTTATCAATTTACTACAATTGATGTTCCTCTATCAGGAAAAGTCTCAGAAATGTTTGTTGAAGTTAAAGACCCAGATGGTACGTCGTGGAGATTATATACTGAATTTCAAAGTTTATATTTAATGACGTCTACAGATTATGGATACGTTTCTCGGAGAACCTCTTTTGGAAGAAGGTTATACTTTGGTAATGGATTAATTGGTGTTCAACCACTTCCTGGATCTACTGTCAGAGTTACAGTATATGAAACAGAGGGAGCTGACGGAAATGTAATAGCTGGATCAATTGTATCTGGTGATAGAATTTATACTACAACATTAGCTGGATATACTAGAATTCTTAGTTATTCTGTTGTTAATACATCTGATGCTTTTGGAGGAGAAGACGAAGAATCAATAGAAGAAGTCAGATCCAATGCAATAGCAAGTTTGACAGCTCTTGGTCGTTTGGTTTCAGAAACAGACTACAAAGCAGCTAGTGTCGTAATTCCTGATTCTCCATTAGCAGCATCATCAATTCCTGTTTTGAAAAGATCTGATGTAAAAGTTAACGAAGTTCAGTTATTTACATCTATTATTTTTAATAATGAAATAGTTCCAACAAGAAATGTAAAATTAGAAACAGATCCTTCAGTTTTATATATTCCAAGAGAAACAATAATTATAGATGATGGTGAACAATATTATACGGTATTTGACATAACTGTCGACCAATTAAACAAGAGTGCATACTACTATTATATAATGTATGAAATTGAACAGATACCAACTCTTATTACAAGCTACGGAACAACATATGAGTTATATGCTACATTAGTAGTTGTTGGAAAAGTTGGAAGTACAGCATCAATATATTTATACTATTCATCAGATGAGATTGATTTTAATATTTGTGAATGTGAAATTACAATTTTACAAACTAATCAAAAGTTTACAATGACAAATGATTTCGCAAATAAAAGATTTGTATATACATTTGATCCATATACATTGATTCCAGAGGGAGATTTAACATATTATTTTACAATTTCTAGATCATCATCTCCGTTTGGTCAATATTCTGCAAAGTTTACATTTAGAAGATCATTGAAAGATTTTATGATATCAAATATGGAACTGGATTCCACAAGTGAAATTATATATGATATTCCATGTGTAAGAAAAAGTTATTACGATGATATAGACAAAAGAGACTTTGAAACCCAGGTGTTACAAAAATTAGTTGAGACTATGACATTTTATAACTATAGAATGTTAACAGATTTTACTAATCTAAAGTTTATTAATACTTGGGGAACAATGGAAAACATGCAACACAACGAAGTTACTAAACTTCCCGTAATTGATATTCAATGTAATCCACCATTAATAGGTGATTCCGGTGATAGATATATTGTAGCAAATGACCCAGTAGTTGGTAGTACTTGGGAAGGACATAATAATCAGTTTGCAACAATAAGTGATTCAACATCAATGGTATGGTCATTCATAGATCCATCAAGTAATGATATTGTATATATAGAAAATCAAGATAAAAAATATATTTACAATGGATCTAAATGGGTATATCCAGTATATCAAATTCCATTAAATTTAGAAATTGAAATTTTTAAATCTACCACGTATTCAGGATCAGACGTTGATTTAGCCAACACAGTAAAGAGTGTTGTGTATAGTGTATTTTCACAATTCTTTGGTGCAAATGCTCCACTATATAGATCAGAATTACTTGGTGTTATTCAGTCAATTGATGGTGTTTCATATTGTAGCTTAATCAAACCTGAGTCAGATATTTTCTTTAATTTTGATCTAGATACATTTACTCAAGATCAACTCTTAGTTTATGGACCAGAATATTTATACTTCTCAGAAAATAACATTTCGGTGAGGGTAATTTAATGAATAAAATAACAGAATCTTATTTGGAATATATTAACGAAACACAAATACCACAACAATTGATAACTGTAGCACTATCACTCGGAATTCTTTATTATATAAGAAAACAAGATGCTAAGTTGGGAGCATGTTTTAAACAAGTAGATATGTTACGAAAAAGTGGAAAAGTTGATAAAGGTTTTAATAATAGAAGGATAGCTATTTTTACATGTAGAATTAAGTTTTGTGAAAATATTTTACAAACTCTCAGATCTAATAGGAACAAATGTGAAAATTCTCCAGATAAAGATAGATGTTATAGAAGTGTTGATAATGAAATTTATAAATTTCAAAAGTTACTTGATAGATATACAAAGTCCAGAAAAAAAGTTCAAGATAATAAGTTCAGTCTTGTACGATACTATTGAGGAATCAGATAATACCGACGAGGGTGTTAAGGTGTTTAGCGATAATGATGTGGAAGGATAGTGTAATGAAAGAATTATTAGAAAAGAGTAAAGTTGATAAAACTAGATTAAAGTCTTATATTACTCAAAGAGTTGCATATGAATTGTCAGCATTATCCGAACCTTGTTATTATCCATCTCTTAAAAAAGACTTTTTTGAAATGCTTGCGATGTGTGGTTTAACTGAAAGAGATGTTAAAAGTCATGTAAAGAAATTCTATGCTGGAACAAAAGCAGCAGGATTTTTATTACAACAAGATCCACAAAGAAACTTTCTTATCTTTATGATGCATTATTTTATACATCAAAGAGATACTGCATCATTTATTACAACAATGGTATATACTACAGTTAGAGAATATACTAACTATATGAGTAGTAATCTTCCATATTGTAACCCAGCAATCTTTTCAGCATCTCTCGACAGGATTGCAAGAACACATTTATTTGCAAGAGAGAAGACAGTTCCAAATGCTCTATATTATTTAGCACAGGAATTGACAAAAAGATACTCAACAATTATAGCTGAAGCTACACCAGATGGAATTGCAAAATTTATTACTGAGTCAAGACATAGAGTTGCTCAAAGTGTCAGGGGATTTTTAAGAACTTACTATGACTTAAGTAAGTCTGGTATTGGATATAAATCACCACAAGAAACTGAAACTGGTGAGGAATATCAATACGATTCAATGGAAAAAGGTGAAAGATTAGTAAGTGAGATTACAAAGAAAATTACTGTTTATAGAGAAATAGATAGAAAGGCAATTGAAGATTCAAGGGCTTTAACAAAAATAAGCACATCTCTTGCAACTCTTCTTATTAATGAACTAAGTGATGTAAAATATTCAGATAATGTTAGAAGCATTTTGTTATTTTTTATTAAGGATTTAAAGAATGTTAAATCAATTTGTGGAAGTGCATATTTTACATATGTAAGAGATTTAATGGCAACTAAAAGAACAAATAAAACTATTTATTTCAAACAACAAGTTGGTGAGCTATTAGAAAAACTTCTTGACGAAATAGGATATAAGAATAGATTTAACAAGTTAAGTTCACAAACACAATTCTTAATCAGTCTTTTTCTCGCCTATTATATAACAATGGTAATGAGAAATTCCATTTGTTAATCTTACCTCTTTATAAATGATAATCCAGTATTTATAGCATTTGTCATTGCAGTTGATGCAGATGTAGACATTTCTTTTAGTTTTTGTTGTGTATTTGCAGCATAAGTTGTAGCAGTTTTAATTCCTTCCTCAAATCTTTCAGATGCTGTTTTTTCTGCAAGTTCTCCTGTAGTAGTTGTACCACCTGCATCTATAGCAATTTCATCCATACTTCTACTTCTCAAATCAGATGTTGGTGGAGCAACAGGAAGTTTTCCCTCAGATTCATCAATTATATCTTCTTCAATAATTGACTCATGTAAATCAATTCTTTCAGTATCTGTTTCATATGGATCTTCTGCTGTAGGAGGAATAGTTTTAGATATAGTTGAAGTTAATTGTATTTCTGGAATTATACCAGATCTATCACTAAATTCGTAAACTGGAGCAAGAGTTTCTTCACCTCTCAAAGTTTCCAAATAAGATTTTAATGTTGGTCTATCTAAATCATCTTTTCCCCCAGCAATCAAACTACTATATAAATTCACAAAATCAATTCTAACATCTACTTGACTCAGTCTCTGATTCCAAGCAATTTGATTCTGATCTCCACCCTTTGAAACAGAAATATTTGTGATTGCACCTGCCTTAATATCAAATAATCCTTTACATGTTATTCTATGGAAATATGGCCAATAGTATGTTTCACCAGATTCATCAGATTGTGGCAATGCTAATAACATCATTAGCGCTAGTGGACCAATAATATACTGATTAGTTACATCTAAACTTCCTGGTTTAGGATTAAATAATTTTATATTAATTGAATAAGAAGAGTTAAAAACACTATTTTTCCAGATCATTGGAAAATCAACTCTTTGCCCTCCTAACATTTTACTAACTAATCCCGCACCTCCAGCACCAGCACCTTGCATTCCACCAGCTTGTTTGTTTTTATTTACCCAACTTTCTAATTCTCCAGCTTTTGTAGTTAACATTCCTCCAACTGTTGCACCAATACCACCAAATTCTGTAAGACCCCTTCCTATCTTTTTAGCAGCTTCCATTGCATTATTTGTATTGGTCATTTGCATTAACTCACCAACACCTTCAGATGCAACATCTGCCATTTTATTTAAGAATGTTTCTCCATATTCATTAGAGAATGAATCAGTTGGAAAACTTTCAGCTTGAAAAGCTAATCTAATTGGATTTGGAGCTGAAAATCCAAATTCAGCTAATTTTGCATCAAAGTTATCTTCTGTCTTTGCAGCATTTCTAGCAGATTCTAGAGAGTATATATTTATTGGACTTTTTCCACTGGATGGAATACATGGTATAATTTCTAACACAGGCATTGTATTTCTTTTTAAATTATTTCCAGGAGCAAGACTTCCATCTGGAGGTAATCCAATAACATCTAGAAGTTTAATCATTTAGATATCTCCATTAACCAAAGTTTCCAGTAAGAATATTTTGTAACATTGGATCTGTTTGACCTGTACTTGATCCACCACCTTGTTTATTACTAACTGCATTTTGAACAGCATTAGAAATTACATTTGTCATATTAACAAGAACTGTACTCGTTTCTCGTCCAAATCCACTTAGAGCACCCCTCAATGCTGCAGAATTAGCTCCAACTGTACTTGCTAACATATCTGCTCCAGCAAATGCATCACCGACTTGCATTCTTGCAATATCTTTTTGAGACATTTTAACAGCTGGCCATGCATCTCCAATTTGAGCTCCTTTAGCAAGCTCAAGATGCCACCCTTCTGTTTTTCTTCCTGGACCCCCTCCCCATGGTGGGTACATTGGTCTATAGAATCCATATTTCTCCATTAAACCAGATGCATAGAGTTGATTTGCTTGCGCAGTATCAATATCCATTGCCATTCCTTTCTCGTGCCTTGAACGACCTGGGGGTGCAGCAAGGTGAGGTTTCATGGCATACAGTCTTGCTTGCTCTTCTGAAGATCTAAATGCATCTGTAACAGTAATTTTCTTTCCTGTTTGATCCATATATTCTTTTGCCATTCCAGCAAATCTAGATGCAAACTCAGGATTCATTCCTTCAAGATGAACACCTTTACCAGCTCTCTGAACAACAGCATCTGTTAATGATGCAGTTCCTCCAGCCAAGAATTGGGCTGCATGTTGAACTAAAGCTTTATTTGAATCTTCTATAACAGCTTGAGCTTTAGTTGGTGTTACTGCTGGTGTAAATAATGATGGGGCTGCTCCAGCAACAGTTGTTGCAGTACCTGCAATTCCACCAATTCCTGCCATAGTTTTCTTATCTTCCATTTCTTCTTTAACTATTTTTCCAACAACACTATATCCTTCAAGAATAGCATTTCGGATCATTAAAGCATCTTCAGTACTTGCACCTAGGGCAGAAACTCTAGCTGCTGTTCTTGGATATGCATCTCCAGCCATTGGAATTGCTTCTCCAGTTCCTGCTGCGCCATACGACTCTGGACTATATTCTCTTCCAGCAGTAGATGAAATCATTGCTGAAATCCAACCAAATAATCCTTTTTCTGCAATCTCTTTTCTTTGTTCTTTTAACCAATCAACTGCTTTACCAAAGATAGAAGCAACCATATCACAGAAATCCATTATAAGATTTACAACTGGATTTATAGCTTTTGCTATTCTCTCACCACCAATAAATCCAAGAATTGCTCCAATAGCACCACCAATTGCTGCTCCCTTTGGTCCAGCAATTGAGAATCCAAATCCTATTCCCTTTATTGCTCCATGCATTAATCCTTCAAATCCACTTTTAGTTCCTCCCAGAAATGCACCAATTCCAGATGATATATCTTCAGATTTTCCCGCTCCTTCTCCAAACCACTCCTTACTTTTTGACAACCCTTCCAACATATCAATTATTCCAGTTATTGCACCAGCTGCAGCTCCACCAAGTCTTCCAATTTTTCCTAAAAATTTTAGACCACCAAGATGCTTAAATAATTGAGCAAATAAGCTTACTCCTTTTCCTATTGTTGAGACAAGACCACTAATAGCTGGCATAACAAACAATAAAACTACATCTTTAATTGCACCAGTAACGTCTTTAATAGTTTTAAAACCAGTTTTTAAAATTACTGGTATTGATTTTAATGTATACCATGCTGCCTTAAATGGAAATGTTGCAATTGCTTTAGTCCATTGCCACATAGATTTAGCAATAGATTTTGTAGTATTTGCAATAGAATCTATTTTTTCTTTCATTTCCGCAGTTAGTTCAGCAGGTGTCTTTCTATACCTTGTAATTGCTGCTTTGAATTTCTCTCCTTTCTCTCGTATTACGTCTCTAAAATTAACAGCTTTTGATTGCATTAACTTTGCTTTTGCTGAACCAACAGCTTCTGAAATCATTGCATATGCTTCTTGTGGAGAACTTGCAAATCTCAATATATTTGATATGATACTCCTACTTTTTTCTTTAGTATCTTCTTTAACTTTTCCACCCTTTCCCTTACCAAAAAATTTTCCAACCATTGGAATCTTACTTGCCATATCAGAAATTCTATCTCTTAAGATTCTTCCCGTCTCTTTAGCTGCTTCTTTTATCCCCTCAGATTTATATTTAATCCATATGGAAGAAACTTTTAGATCATCTGCTTTCGTAGTTGGATTCGCCATACTGGGAATAGTTGGTTCAGCTCCGGTAAGACCCTTAATTAAAGTTGCTAAGTGATGAATAATAACATCTAATTTGTACATTCCATGTGTAAATATCAATCCTAGAATAGAAGTTACACTACCCAAACTTGCTGAACCTTCTGGAAGAAGCTTTCTATATTTTCCTCTTGCTTTTGTAAAAAATGTTCTAACTGTAGACAAAATTTTTTGTGTTGCTAAGTATCCCCTGACCAATGGAATATCCATAAAAGCTTTTGTCAATCTCTGCCCAAACTCGCTTTTTGCTCCAGTAAGACCATATCTCAACAATCTTAATTCATCTATTATTCTTTTATTATCTTCTTTTGCCATTGCAAAAGAGTCTCTCAAAGTTTTCAAAAATTTATCAACAGGAATAACAACTTCTGCAGCATGTAATCTTGCAATACCCCCCTTTTCAACATATCCACCAGCTTGAAGTGCAGGAATCTTTCTGGGTCTTTCTTTTATTTCTCTTATTCTCTCTCTTCCTCTTTTTCCAAATCCAAAAAAGTCTTTTATACCTTCTACCATTCTTGAAAACATTATTTTAAATCTATCAGAAACAGATGAGAATACATCGTGAAATTTACTTCTTACTTTTTCTGCCATGTTTTTAAACACAGCTGTTTCAAAAAACTTAGATGTAAAATAACCAAGAATAGGAGAAGACTTTGCAATTGCCATTGCTACAACATTTTGTTTATTAATACTTATGTCAGAACTTATAGCTTCACCATATTGTTGTACTGCTTCTTTTGTGGCCCTTGCAGTTTCTACTGTAATCTTTTTTACACCTTGAGATAGATTATCTACAACATATCCAAGTTTCTTTAAAATTTCATTCACTGAGTTAGTTATCTCTTTTACATCTTTACTTTCAGCTAATGGGGTTCTCTTATTCTTTCCCAAATTCTTTTGTTCTTCTAATTGTTTAACCATTAACGTATTAATATTTCTAGACATTTGCTGTTGTTTTTTTGCCGATTCACTCGCATTCTTCATAATTTTGGACATGGAATTGATTTGATTTGCTCTATCTATTTTAGGTGGTCCAGTTGGTGGTTTATCCTTAGGTGCCATTTATTACACATCTCCATTAATCGTTGTTTATTTCCTTTCCTGTTGATAAATTCTTAACTGAGTCTAAATAATTCGTATTTTCATCTTCGGGTTTAGCTTTATCAGAAATTCCCCTTATTTTATCAACAACATTAAACTCATCTGCCGCAGACGAAGCAGCCATAATTCCATCATCAATTCTCTGTTCTAAATAGATTTTATCTAATATCTCACTTATTTTTTGAAGAATATTACTCATTATAGTGTTGGTTTTCCTTGTGCAATTCTAATTTGCTTTTCAAACTTATCCTTACAAAGTCTAGGATTTTTGGTTCTTCCACACTTAGTCATAGCATATTTTAGAGCCTGAACCTGTTCTCTCCTTGCAGTAACAGGATCTTTCCCTTGCTTTCTAAGAGTTCTATATGTTTGAGCAGCATAATAGATTGCAGCAGCAAGAAGAGTTCCAACTGCTAAATTCTTAGCTGAAAGAGTTTTAGGATTGATAAGTGGTTTCTTTCCACCTTTGAATGACTTTTTCCAATTACTATATAACTTCTTATCAATATCAGGATTAAACTCAGCTAGAATATCTTCACAAATTCTATCAGATTCATTACATTCTTCAATTTCCTCTTCCTCTTCTGTAGTAACTTTTAACGCTGCTCCATCTTTATCCATGCGACATTCTTCAAGATCTTCCTCATCTTGCTCAAGAAGGAGATTAGCATCAGTAAATTTATCACCATACTCTTGTATAAACATTCTAACAATAGCTTCGTTTTCAAAAATAGTTCCCATATATTTTTCCTCTCTAAGTCTTTTTTGTAATTTTTTAATCTGATTTTGTATTTTTACTTTACATAAAATATTATTACACTTAGTTATAGAAGCAGCCAATTTATTAATTCTATTTTCTATATCTTTTTCAGCTGCTGTTATAACAGGTTCAGCTACCTTTCTAATTTGTTTATTTAACTGAGCTTTTGGTCCACCAGTATGTGTTAATTCATCTTCTATTTTTCCAACATACTTTGAAATTGTATCTGGCATTTTACATTCCTCTAACTAAGGTTTTAATTGCACTATAAACCTTTGTGTTAGTCTTAGTTTCTGAATAAATACATATAGTTTCTGAAACAGTGATTAGTTCTTGAATGCATAAATTATCAGTAACTCGTATTCCATATGTAGTTTTATATGCAGTATAAATTGGTTTTATAATATGAATAAATCTCTTAAAGTTATTTTTAAATGCTGTCATACTAGTCAAGAAAACTTTTATCAAAGAACAATACTCAACGAGAGTTTTTTCAAATAGTTCTTTTTTCATTTCTGTATGATCTTTAAATGTTTCATGTAGAATACTATAGTAATTATTAATATCTTTCATTGAATATCTAGATGAAAACTCAAGTGAATATATAAACTGAACAATTGGAAATACATCAACTTTGTCTTTTAGTTTAAAAATATCCTTAAAATAGTTATAGTAAAATGGTTCTAGTTCTGATCTAAAAATATTGACAAAATCTGTATTTCTTCCAGCAATCATATGCATAAGTTCATGAATTGTATATTTTGCTAATGCCAATCTTGAGTTAGATTCAAAATAATTGTTATTATTATTTGTAACTATATAAATCTTTTTAGACTCATGTGTATAAAAACCTAAAATTCCATGTAAAGCAATTAACTCATGATTTGGATTAATAGTTTTATGAACTATATATGATAGTAAACTCTTATTTACTAAACACGGAACTATCAATCCTCTATTTACTAGATGAGTAATTTCAGTAATTATCGGTCTTGTTTTTGGTGATTCAGCTAATGCTGTCAAAAACTGTTTCTTCAAAAATGGAGCTGAATATAATTTTTCTCCATTGAGTTCTGCTACAACTCTAGAAACTATGGGTACTGGAGCTGCCATAAACTCGTTAATTTTTTTCATATTTATCCTCTATACATCCCAAGAATATCTGCAAATCCCTTTACATCCCCTTCTTCAATTTTCTTTCTTATATCTTTTATTACTTGAGAATTTTGTGGTAAGTGATCATCTTTTCTTACATGTTTATTATCAGTATTCATATTCATAATGTCAGATAAGAAATTACCTGCTTCAGATCCTTGTAGATTTATTGCTAATGGTGGATCCCACTTTCTAACATAAAATGCAAGAGCAGAAGAAAGAGCTATATCGTCAGTACAACCAATGTCAGCTTCAACTTTTCCGTTTGGTTTACTAACTAAACCAACTAATTCAAGGGCTAATCTTCTAGATTTAACCATTTCTGGGAACTGTGTTACATATGAATACAGAGCATCAATCATCAATGGTCTTGTTTTTACGTTTGTGTTTAGACCTGGTGTTACTCGGTCTCCAATCTTTTGTTTGTATAACATGTTAGAATATTCACTATTATTAACATGTTCAACAACTTGGTTTCCATATGAGTTATTTTCAACTACAATGCATGCATTTGGATAGTTTCCACAAACATACATTACAACCTTAATGAAATCAAGAACTTGACATTTTCCTTGATATTCCCATACTTGCTCAAGAGTTTCAAAATCCCAAACTGAGATGGCGGACTTATCCTCTCCATGTTCAGGGGCAGTATCTATACCAATAATATAAAATTTTCCCGGTTCTTGATCTTTAAATTTCCAAATTTCTCCATTAAATAGTTTAAATACTTCTCGTGGTTCAGTAACAAGTTCTTGTAAAACCATACATGTTTTTTCGTCGAAGAATGATCCACTAGTTGGTAAGAACTTCAGTTCAAGCTCTTGTTGAATCTTCCTTGGATCATTATCAAACATGCGGCATTGATTACTATACCATTCAGGATCACTTGCCAATTCCTGAACTTGTTTCCAGTGAATAATAAATGGTTTAAAAATATCTGATCCTGAACAAGCAGACATATACTTAGAGTAAAACCATTTACCTGTTCCAACTGTTTTATTTGGAGTAGAAAGAATAATAGTACCATGAGGAATTCCTCTTCTTCTTGCATGCCTTTGGCTAGTTGCAAGAGCTGGTACCATACTAGTCCATGCATCTTCAACATACTCAATAAATGCAGCTTCGTCGATAATAAGGAAAGTAATAGCCTTACCACGAAGAGTTTTTGATGGAGCTTTTGGGTTTACTGTAGCTGCAAATACTTTTGATCCATTTGTCAAAATGAATGACTGCTCAGTATATTTATCGAATCCTGGACCACTTGCTCCCTTCTTTGGTTTCATCCAAGAAGGTAATTTTTCAATCATTCCCCTGATTGAACGAGCGAAGTCTGTTGCTTCTTTTCCATCCTTTGAAATAATACCAATAACAACGTTATCATAAAAGTTAGTTAACCAAGCACAGTATGCTTGAAGAACAGTTGAAATACCAATCTGTCTTGATTTCAATACTAAAACATTCTTTTGCTTTTGGATAAGTTCACATAATTCTTTCTGTTTTTTATATGGGTGAAGCAACATATCTCCACCGGGAAGTTCAATATAAATATAGTTATTACAAAAATAGTCAAAGTCGTTTTTGCACTTTAAGAACTCTTGAACTTTCTCTTCTGCAAGATCCTTAGCTTTTTGAATGTTTGGATTGAGAGATTGAGTTTGCAATTATGTATACTCCATACGCAACTTATTTATAATTTGTTCTTAGAAACTATCTAAATGTGGTTATTAAAATATGTTTTTACAGATTTTGAAACAGCATCTGATATTGTTTCTATTATAAAGTCAGATCTCAAAGCTAATTCATCACTTCTGTTTACAATAATACCACATTCAATTAAAATACTTGGAATATCTGTTTTTAAAACAACTAAATCGTCATATCTATAAATACCAAGTTCCTTATTTAAAAATTCTCTATTTTCTCCTTGTATTGGTTCATTGTGATGATATGTTGGATAGAGTCCTTTTTTAGAAAAGTTTTCACCAACCAAAGTAGCAAACCTTAAACTATTCTTAAATTTTTCATTCTTCTTAGATACAAATATAGAATATCCACTAAACTTATCAGAGTATAAATATTCTTTTCCATTGTATATCCATTTTGATAAATATTTCTCTTGAACTGAATCATGGTGAATAGAAATAACTAAATCTGGATTCATTCTTTTTATTTCTGCAACTCTTTCATTTAGGGGCAAATTTACAGCTAAATAAACATCATAGTTCATATTAGCTAGTTTTTGCCCTATTGCTTTTGCAGTTAAAAGATTAAAAAGGATTTCTGGATTTCCTCTAGCACTTATAACACCAGGTTTATCAACTGTATGACCAGCATCAATTACGATGGTCTCAGCAAAAGAAGAAGTTACTAAACAAAATAATATCAGTAAAGATAAAAATATTTTTTTCATAAGTTCACCAACTATTTTAGATTCTGACTCTTTTAGCTATTGACTTAATAAAACGAGAAGCTCTTTGCAATGTAGTTTTTTCTACTCTTGGTTTTGCAAGAGCAGACAACAGTTCTTGTGTGGAAGATTGAATTTGTTTATTATTAGGATATTTATATGATAGTTTCTTTAGTGCAGAAATTGTACCGGATCTAATTTTATTTAATAATTTTGGATCAGATTTAACTTCTGGCATACTCAGTATCTGTGGAATTTTTTCTTTCATTGTTCCTAGTGTTTGTTTTACTGATCTTTTCTCTATTTTTCTTAGTTTTCTTGCTTTTTCGTATGGTTTAGCTAGATGGTATTCATATTCTCTTCCTTTTATAAATTTCTCTTTTTGATCTCCCCCATAAACTTTACTTGTGTATGACATATATTTTCTTTCTTTATTTAAAACAGACGGACTTCCGTGTGTTCCACCAACAGACTTTTGTAAATCTCCTTGCGCAATTACACCATATTTTTTCATAGATTTTGATGTTGCTCGTGCTTCGTCCGCTTCATGTCTTTTAATATATGGTTTTATCTTTAAATAATCCCCCCATGTTTTTATACCATATTGAGTTTTTAGAATAGATGGAAGATTTGCTGGGGCATTTAAATCTACATTTTTTGGTACTTCTGGTAAATGAATTCCCCTTAAATTTTTATCTAATAAGTATCCAGATGCTGTTACTGGTCCATGAATCTTTTGTAGTTCAGTACCCTTTCTTATTGGCATATTACTTTTTCTTCTTAATATTTTTGTACCATGTTCAAACCCTTTAAGATATTTTTTCTCTGGTTTCACTATTCCTGATTTTTTCAATCTTTCAATTTGTTCTGGAGATAATTTTCCAGAAGCAACCATTTGCTTCCATTTGCTTTTTTGTTCATCAATATCTTTAAATGTTTCATCTAGATATTCTAGATACTGTTCTAAAAGGTTCATTTATTTATCCTCTTTTTAACTTATAAAAGAATCTTTCCATTTCATCCTTCGTAGCCGTAGCTGTTCCAATCTTTCCAACTACAATTCCTGCTGCATGGTTTGCTAATACTGCTGCTTCAGGAAATGTTGCTCCAGATGCCATTGCTAGAGAAAATACACCAATAGCTGTATCACCAGCACCAGTAACATCATATACTTCTTGTGCTACAGTTGGAATAGTAACTGGTTTTTTATCTTGTTCAAATAGTGTCATTCCCTTTTCACCCCTAGTAATCAATAACGCTTTAAATCCATATCTATTCATTAATAGATTACCAGCTAAAATCATATCTTCTTCTTTTCGTATTTCTCTTCCAACAGCTTGTTCTAACTCGTTATGATTTGGAGTTACAACATCAAAATTTTGATAAATTTCAAACTCTTTCTTTTTTGGATCTACACAAACTATTACTTTACTATTTGTTTCAAATAAAAGCTGTTTTATTTTATATATTAAACTCTTAGTAACAACACCCTTATTATAATCTGAAATTACTATAGCACCGATCTCTCTAAGTTTAGTTCTTATATAATCAACTATATAGTTTTCAACTTCGTTATTAATTTCATCTCGATTTTCTTTATCATATCTAACTACTTGTTGGCTATGTGCTACTACTCTAGTTTTCTTAGTAGTTGGTCTTTCTGTATCAGTTACAATACCATTTGTATCACAAACAACTTTTGATATTTCATCCATTAACCACTTACCTGCAAGATCTTCACCAACAACTCCAGCAACATGAACCTTGCCCCCCATTGAAAAAATATTATTAATTACATTTGATGAACCACCAAGGTGATAACTTTCACTGGTTACTTCAACTACAGGTACTGGAGCTTCTGGAGAAATTCTTGATACATGACCACAAATGAAATGGTCAACCATCAAATCTCCAATAACCAAAACCTTTGACTTTGAAAACCTTTCAAAAATTTCAAACATTCTCTTTTTACTAATCATATTCAATCCTTTCTTATGACATTATTTTATCCCTTTTTTAAGCTTGAAAATGTAATATGATCTCTTTGATACATCAACTTTTCATTTTCAGAACTTATTCTTCCTAGTATGTACTTTTGTTTATCTATTATTTTTTTTATTGATCCATAATACCAATCATCTATTTTTCTACGAGCATCCATATTTTCATAAAAATCTAATTTTTTATCTTTAAGTTCCCTTTCTAATCTATCTCGTTTTTCTTTTAACTTTTTTTCTGCATTGATTACTCTATTCTGAACTAGAATTCTCTTTCTGTTGTTTTCTTCTATTTTCTTTTCAATAACAGATCTCTCATTATTTAACACCGCATTTTGTTTTAATCTTTCTTTATCGAATTTTTTAATTTCTTTCTTGCTTTTTAAATTATCATACTCTCCAGTTTTCTTTCTTATATCAGCTATACCAGTTTTGTTTGGTATTACTTTTTTTCCATATAAAGATTTAGAAGTAGTTACTAATTCTCTTTCTCTTCTTAAAACCTCATCTGATGCATGTTTTCCTTTACTACTTAAATCTCGCAAATCAAAATCATGCAAACCTGTCTTCTTCTGTTGTTTAAGTCTAATTCTAGCTTCATCAGCTTCATGTCTTTTAATTATAGCATTATCTCCAAATTCTTTCTTTTTTACACCACTTGCAAAATTAGCTGTAACTTTATTATCTACATCAGCAGTAACATGTGACCCATATCTATTAGATCCAATACTATATTTAACATCAACATTATGTTTCTTTAGTATATTTTTAGTTCCTTTTTCTACCGCATCTAACCAAGATCTTGCTGATTTAACAATTCCCTTTTTAGCTAGATATTCCTGTGCTCCACGAAAATCCCCCTTTTTTAACAAAGCTTTGACATATAACTTATCAGGACCAGGTCTAAACTGTTGGATTCTTTTTAGTTGTGATGGAGTAATTTTTCCAGCTCGCAATAGAGCGGTCCACTTATTTTCAACTAATTCTATTTCATCTAAATATTCTAAATATAATTTTAAACTATCCATTTTAACATTTTTCCCCATTATATTGTTTTATTCGTTCTCATTAAGTTCAATCTTACAGTTGTTTCCCAATCTTTTCTTCTAGAAAAATCTATATCTGATGACTTAAGAATATATTTTCCTGATAAATCAACATATTCTAATGTTTTAGTTATAACTTTTACAGGTTCTCCAACATTCATCAAATTTAATATTCTTAAGTTTCTTTCAATATTTATTGATATATTTGCAAGGCTAATTAGTTGTCTTGCATCCCTTGCTGTAGCCCATGTAGTAGATTTTTCATAACCAATATGATCTGGATTTATTTGACTTCTTGTTACGTTATCATCTATATTTAAATCTAGTTGATTATCTCTTCTACTTTGATATACAGCACCAGCAGTCTTAGATAGTTCATCTAGTTTATGTTCCACAACATGGTATAAAGTATCTTTTGGATTAACAACATATTTTATATCTTTTGCCATGAAAGCTACTTTAGTGTTGGCATTATAACTACTATCAACTGAATCATATGTATAGAAGTTTTTTCCGTCTTGAGCTTTTTCAAATACATCAGATTCTTTCTTATCAGTAGCCAATACGTAAATTGTAAATGTTTGATCTTTATTCATTCTCTCACTAAGATTATACACTTGAACCTTATTATCATATGTGCAGAATCCAAGATTTGATGCTCCATCAAATAGACCAAATGTATTATCTAAATATTCTATACATTTATACAATGTCATTGGTCTAATAAGAACTTGATCTATCTGCTCACCATTCGCTTTATTGTCGTCATATATTAACTGGGCATCTGTATTCTTACTAACTAAATCCTGAAAAATATCTTTAACTTTTTTCTCAAAATAAATTCCTGTAACCATTGTAGTCATTGTTTTATATGGTTTTCTACAAACAGCTACAATAGATAATAATCCTCGTTCTGTTTGGGAGGCTCTTCCTTCAGATAATTGTGTTTTTGGAGCAAAATTTGAAGTAGATGATAAATACATAAGATCCATATCTATCTGTTCTAAAGTTCCTTGAACTACATCACTGAGAAGAGTAACCCTTAATTTTATAGGATCTTTACCAAATAGTTTATCTAAAATAATATCGTTTGGATCGAGAAATAAATCCAATGTAACTGTTTGATATGCAGTTAAAAGAGAAGAAATAATTTTAACTTTTACCAAGTCAGCTGAATAATCTTTATCTTTAATAAAGAGTTGAATATCATATCCTCTAGATGGCCTTAACGATCGTTTATCCTGAACATTCTCAGGCATATTTTATCTCCTTACTTTATTTCTGGTTCACTCTCATCTCCATAGTCAGTTCCCCATTGTCCCTCTGTTCTATGCTGACCTTTACCTCTTCCCTCACCCTTTCCTTCACCAGGTCCTCCAGCTGGACATGGTTTTACATTTTTTCCGCCCCTTTTCCCGCCAGGTTTTCCTTCTCCTTTTCCTTCTCCTGACATTGGTCTTTCAATACCTCTCGGATTAACAGATTCTTCTACATCTCTAATTCCAAGTTCTTTCTTTCCTTCTTCTTCCATTTTCTTTAACCTAGTATAATAGTCAGGAAGTTCAGCTAGATGATCTTTTGCAATCTCTTTTGCAATGGCAGGATTATCAGTATGCTCTTTTTCAACTTCAATTCCCATAGCCAACTGTTTTGGATCAAATTTATCATCTGGTACATCTTTATGTTTTCCTACTCCCTTTGGAACTTCTTGTTCAGAAAGATATAATTCTAAAAACCTTGTTGTTAAGTTTATTTTTTTACTCATATTTCTTCTCCTCGCATAAACCACAGGTATTTATAATTTGTTCTAAAAAATAAACAAAAAAAGACCTGGAGAGAGAGGTAGACCAGGTCTTTTATAAGAGGACTATCGTCCCCTTGAACGGAGGGTTTTTAAAGCTCGTTCTAGCTCTACTGGTAGAACGAGAACCCTCTCGGCAATATTCTCCATGAGAATTTTTGCATTTAGATTCTTTTCAAGTGTTGAGAATCTGGTAATTGCAAGGAATAAATCCCATGCATTGATACTCTGATTTTGTTTCTTTAGTTCAGCAAGATATGTTGAAACTTCTTCTCTTCTTCTCTTTCCAACTTTTTCAACAACATCAAAAATTGATAAAAGAACATCTTCCTGAACCTGAGCACCAAAGTTCATTGAAATAAGATCTTTGATATTTGCAGTAAATGCTTGGAGATATCCACCAATATTACTAGATACTCTTGATCTAGCATACTCATGGTGCATTTGCTTCATTGAACATAGTGAGAATGTAAAACCATACATTCTATTTCTTGTTCCAGCTTCATACAATGAAAGACCAAATGTAACTTCTTTTGATCCTCTTCCATCATATGTATTTCGTACAGCGATGTGTGGATAAATATCACCAACTCTTGGATCTGACTGACCATTTTGAATAATGATTTCTTTTGACATTGATGTATATCTTGGCCAGTTCATGTAGTGTGTTTCTTGAAAGATTGGAGTTCCAACATCAGAAATAGATTGTTTAATTCTATTTACCATGATGTCATTTCCCTCAAAGTCATATAGATCAGAAACAAATCCTCCAAATCTATATTCAGCTCTATCAGTTAGTGGTTTTGCATATACAGCATAATAAGGAATCTCTCCTTCACTTGCTGCTGTAAGAGTTTCATATTTAACAAAGCTAATTGAATCTCTATATTCAAATACTCCACGAGCCGGAATTGTTAATCCTTTCTCTAAAGCTACTTCTGCAAATCCCATAATAAACTCCTTTATTGTGGGTGTTGATGGTCTTCCATTTATATTATTAACCCAGTAAGTATATCCTGTTCCATTACACTTACTACACTTTACCAATCTATCATCTTCTTGTACACGCTTTCTTGTATGTTTCCAATTATAATGAATCTCTCTGAGTTTTTCCAAAAGTCTCATTGCAGACATTACAATTCTAACTAATCCAAATCCTACTAATCCAAATCCAGTCATCCATAGAAATGCAGAACTACAGAATTCCAAAAAACTCCTGAAAAACTCATTGTCTTTATAATACCAAAAAACATAAAAAGTGGGTGATATCAAAAGGATATTTATTAAAACATTTCTTATGATTTTTTTCATGTTATTCTCCAACGAAAAAATAACCCACTAGAGGGTTTTAATCTCTAGTGGGTTTTTCAGAAGGACTACTACGCCATCTTGACAATCTGACTACTGGTACACATAATAGAATATCCATTTTCTCTAACTTTGTACATAGTACAATGGGAATCTCGAAGAACCTTTTCAATCACACCATTTCCAGATGATGTTAGAATACATCCAAAATAACTCGATGCACCTCTGGTGATGTAGTTTACTCTATCACCAACCTTGAATGGCAGTATTCTGTTGTCCACTTTCCCTGTTCCCATCTTCCTCATTTTTCCCTGTTCCCATCTTCCTCATTCTTCACTACTCCTCCTTCTAAGTATTTAACTATTATGTCTCCATGACATTTTTCTGGTTTACAATAACATCCCAACTTCTTTCCTTTTAAAGATAAAACTTGTCTTTTAAATCTTTCGTTTTTCAATTTCTTGTAAAAATCTCTTTCATATTTTTTAATAACTTCATCACGATCTCCATCTTTTCCAATTATATATGGATTTCCAAAAGGAGATCCCCTCCCAATATAAATATAATCTTTCCTGGGATATGTTTTAATGTTTATAACTATTGTCTTATGAACTTTGCTCATCTTTACTAACTACTCCCCTTTTTCCAGTGATTTGTTCAACCCAATCTAACCATCCAGATCCCTTACATTTTGGACAAATATCTAATCCTGTAACCCTTTGTTGATCTCTCGTTTTTAAATATAATTTGAAATCAACAATCTCTTTTATAAAGTTTACAGCAGATATTCCAACACAAAAAGATAATGGAATAGATAGAAGAAGAAGAATTACTCTTCTATTATCATTAAATATTTCTATCCAAATCATTATATTAAGTATAATCACTGGAATTATATATGAACCTTCAAATACAAGTTTTTTAATTCTAGTTTTCATTTAGAATCCTTTTTGTATATTTTATCAAAAAGTTCTCTATTTGATACCATCTTATCTAGTTTCCATACTGAGTAATCTTTTATCATTTTTTCATAACTCCAAATGCAGTTATAAAAAATATCCTGAATTGTAATATGTGTAAATCTTTCTCTGGGAAATGACATAACAAATTTTACCATCCATGGATCACCATTTTTTAATGAAGTCTCTATAAAATTATCAACTGTTTTTATGTGTTTTTTAATTACTAAATCTACCCATACTCTTCTAAAGGATCTTATCATTAGATAATTTCCAAGTAGAAATAACAATATTATCATTCCCCATCCAGCAAACAAATTATATGTTTTTGGATTTTGAATAATAAATGTAACTGTTAACATTATTCCTCCACTTCCCATTCCTCTAATTTAATTGTATCATGTGGATAATTATTCCAGCATGTAAAATCATCACTAGATAAGTTTTCAATCATTTTTTCATACATTCTTGTTCCGTGAGTTTCTTCTCCCTCTTCTTTTTTAATAAAGTCAATCAAAAATTTCCAATCTGAGACTAGCTTATCTCTCTCTTCATACATTAATTTTCTTGCTTTATCATATGTTTTTGCTATTCTTAAAACATATCCAAAATCGGCTGCTGATTTACAAATAAGATAAACCTTCATATTTCAACCTTGTGCTTTTGTTATTCCTTTTACCCAGTCAATTGTTCCATTTCCCTTACACCTATGACATCCAGATCCCTTACATGATCTACATATAATCATTCCTTGTTTTTTAAGTTCTGCATCCATTAAATCTAGTTTTACTTCTTTAACCATACAACACAGATGATATATACCACCAGAAAACATAAGTAAAGTAACTATTATAGAAAATGTATATCCAATAGGAACAATTAATGGTTCTACGTGCAATTTAATAGTCCCCCAGTGATCTTTAACTATATAAAAAATCAAAATCAAAAGGGGAGATAAAAAGAAAATACTTTTAATCGCGTTTTTAACATAAAATATTTTTCTTTTTTTATCCATAATCTCTCTCTTATTTTTTAAAAGAATGGTAGGCGGGGGAGGATTTGAACCTACCGTAGATGGCTTATAAGGCCACTATTCTACCACTGAATTACCCGCCCGTTTTCTTGTTTGATAATTATTTTTTGAAATTTTCTTTTTGGTTTCTTCTGTGTGAGATCTATTTCTAAATCTATATGTATCTGTTTTCCAATGACAGTTTAAACATATATATTCTAAATTATTTCTATTCCAGTTATTTCTGTTTCCATCCTTATGATGTATCTCAAAAGGACCTTTTCCTGTAATAGAATCTGTATACTCAAATCCACACAAATCACATTTGTTTTTCTTTTCTTCTATAAATATTTTCTTAGCTAGTTCTTTTGGAAGATTATTGAAACTAGTAGTTTTTAGTAATAATTCTCTTTTATGTTTATAATGTAAAAGTAAAGAATTTCTAATTTTTTCTATACTGTCTTTAGTGTGAGAATGAGATGTATATGTTTTTGTAACATTCTTCATTGATTCTTTAATCTTTTCTTTAAAATCATTATTATTAGTATAGAATTTAATTTTACATTCCATATTACAAAATTTTAAATTTTTAGTTTTTGAATTACACCATAAGCAGTTATTTAATTTTTTCTTACCACAAAAATTTTTATGGTAAGATAAATTATTTTTAAATTTGAATGATCTTCCACATTTACAAATAAACATAAATTCCCCATTAAAGTTCTCCGGTTAGGGGTCGAACCTAAATTCCAAGATCCAAAGTCTTGTATCCTACCAATTAGATGACCGGAGATTTTAGTATTATCTTGAAGTTTCAGACAATATCTTCTTGCATTTGTCCTATTTGCATTTCTACTGGAGCTTCACTATAAAGCTTTCTTGATGAATCTCTGGTTATTTCTATAACACAATTTTTCTTGAAGATTGAATTAATAACATGTTCTTGACATTGCCTGCAAATGTCAAGTTCTCCCACTACGCTTGAAAATTTTAGATCTAATACTATTTCTTTTCCCATATAAGAAACACGTAACAATCTTCGGTCTCTCATTGCATTATTAGAAGTTACTATCCCACAAATATCACACGTAAATACTCTCATTTTATCCTCCGAGCTTTAAACCTCATATAGATACCTCTTCCATCAAAATCAAATGGTGTAGAAATATCTTCGACTACAAATCTTCCTTCCAGCTCAAAATAATACTTTGCTCTCAATGGAGACCACAAACTAAGATGTGGTGAACTTGATTCATTCACAACTTCTGTGGTTACTAGAATATCATGGGCTGAAAATTCATCAATAGATAATTCTCTTTCTTTTAAGATCATGTGTGCTAGAATTTCAATGTTTGGAACAATAACATCTACATATCCACCAATCTCTACTGCTGTGGATAAGAGATAAATAAAGTATAGTAGTCTATCCAAAGGAATATGTTCCATAAATCTATAGACAACTATTCTATCAAATTTAACTCTATATTTTTCAAGAAATTCATATGCATCAAAATTAACATATTGAACTAATGATCTTGATTCTGGACTTATCTTCCATTCTTCGTGTTCTTCCTCTAATCTAGGATGCAAATCACTTTGCAAATACATAGTATCTAGATTTATTAGATAGTATGGATTATCAGGAAGATCTAATGGTTTGATTTTACCTCCAGCAATATTGAGAATGTTATCATCTCGTAATACCATTTACTTACCCCTTCAAAAATTCGTTATAGTAGATTATATCTATAATTCCAGCTTTTTTATCTACCACGGTGTTTGTTA
>Ga0302248_1000495_pt1 | contig 38018 bp, 27 predicted proteins | sample AAG_UR_Leu_MG_FD_193528 | JGI IMG/M metagenome (GOLD analysis project Ga0302248, IMG submission 193528) | Enriched activated sludge microbial communities from anaerobic digester in WTTP, New Holstein, Wisconsin, United States - AAG_UR_Leu | ecosystem: Engineered > Bioreactor > Anaerobic >...
CCGCTGGCGCTCCGGAGAGGGCATACAGCGCATGCAACTCATGACCACGATCGTCAACAGGACCCCGTAGCTTGCGGCAGCGAAAGAGGATGGCCTTGCGGATGGAGACGAGACCATGAGCCCAGACCGAAGAACCTCTGGCGGATTCACCATGCTGGAGCTAATGATCGCGGTCACCATCCTCAGCGGCATCCTACTGGCCATCGCCCTGGTCCTGCAGAGCACCGGGGAAGTCGCCACCATCGAGGCCGCCCGCAACGAGATAGAGCGCGCCAACCAGGACGCCCTGGACCGCATGGCACTGGATCTCCGCGACTCGGCCGTGCGGGTCACCCAGGTGGCTGCCAACGGCTCCTCCGTACGCTTCCAGATCCCGGTGGACCTGAATGGCAACAACACGGTGCTGGACAACGCCGGCATCATCGAGTTCGGCTTCGTCGACGCCGCTGGAGCGCCCCAGGCGGGCACCATCACCTACCGGTTCGTCCAGGGCGTTCGCGGCGGCCAGCCCGACGTTCTCGACGAGGCCGCCCTGCGGGTCGATTTCAACAACGACGGGGACATTACCGACCGGTACAGCCGGGGCTATCTTGTGAGGGTCACCCAGGTCACCGGCGGCCCGGAGTTGGTCAACCCGGTGCGGGTGGGCATATGGGTCGCCCAGAGGGACGGAGCCCTCGGTGCCGACATCACCGGAGACGGCCAGCCCGATCCGATCTTCCAGATGGACGCCGCCAACAACCGACTGCTTGTCAACCTGTGGGGCATACACCTGGATGAGAACAAGAACCGGCACTTCGTGCGGTCCAGTTCCAGCATCTTCCTGCGGAACCGGTAAGGAGGCACATCATGAACGGCACAATGAACGAACGGGGCAACGCACTGATCGTAGTGCTGACCATGATCATGGTCTTGTCGGGCTTGTCGGCGTTCATGCTTTCGAACGCATTCCACAAATCGAAAGCAGCCGAGCTGCTGGTTGAGAACAGCAGGAGCCTGCACCTGGCCGAGGCCGGCGTCGACCGCGCCGTGGAGGCGATCAATAACGACATAGACCTGACCCAGAACAACGCCGTGACCCTGGCCGTGCTGGGGACGGACACCGGCCGCAAGCTGGCCGGCAACGGCAACTACTTCGTGACCGTCGTTGACTGGTCCAAGGACGGCGTCGACAACGACGGCGTCAACGGGGTCGACGACAACGGCGAGAAGTACTTCTTCACGGTCACCAGCACCGCCATCGGCGACCTCCGCGCCCAGTGGCCAGTGGAGAAGACGGTCGAGGCCATATTCAAGCGCCAGACCGGCGCGGGCTTCGCCAAGGCCATGTTCGGCAAGGACAATGTGACCCTGGGGGGAACGGTTTTCACCGACAGCTACGATTCCGAGTTCGGCACCTACAACGTGCAGAAGGACCCGACGGCGCCAGGGCACCTGGCGGCCTGCCGCCTCTGCAGCGCGCTGGGCTACATCGACGCCTCCCTGCACACCGACGCGCATTCCGCCGGCAAGCCGATCGGCTTCCGCAAGGGCGACGTCGGCTCCAACGGCCCGATCGGCGACGTCGGCACCGTGGACGTCTACGGGAACTCCACCGCCGGGCCGGGCTTCGCGACGACCATCACCAGCAACTGCTACATCTACGGTTCAACGGCCCCCTCCCCCACCCCGGTCCCGCTGCCGCTGGTGCCCTGCGATGCCCCCTCCGGATGTCTGCCCGTGCCCAACAACGGCACAACCGCCAGCACCCTGACCAACTCCGCCGTGCTGGCCGGCGGCACCTATCAGTGCGGGGCCATCAGCCTCGGCAACAAGCAGGTGCTGCAGATCACCGGCAACGTCGTCCTCTACGTGACCGGAGACATCACCCTGACCGCCAAGGAGGAAATGCGGATCACCGGCACCGGCTCGCTGACCATCTACCACAAGTCCGGCAACGTCAAAATCGTCGGCGGCAGCAACACCAACACCTCCGGCAAACCCCTGCAACTCAAGCTTTTCTCGGAGACATCCGGGACCATAGACATCGGCGGCAACTCCACATGGTCGGGCAGCATCTACGCCCCCAATGCCCCCACCAAGCTCGCCGGCAACACCGAGTACTTCGGTTCGGTTACCGGCCAGAGCATCACCTGCCAGGGCACCGTCGACTTCCACTATGACGAGGCGCTGGGCCGCCAGCAGATCTCCGTGGCCGGCCCGTGCGAACTGAAGGCCTGGAGAGAAGTCCGCTAGCGAGAAAGGCGAATCCTGAATGATCCGAGCCATATTGGCAGCCACCGCCGCGTTCGGCCTGTTCCTGGCCGTGCCGGCGGCGCTGGCTGTTGCCGAGGAACCTGACGGCCAACCATCGGGGGAATCGACCGAACCAGGGCCAGAGACCCCGCGCGAGAAGCTTCCGCCGCCAACCCGCGCGGAGGTCGAGCTGCTGATCTCCAAGCTGGGCAGCCGGGTGGATAGTTTCTACCCGGCTCGCACCAAACTGCGCGCATATCTCGACGCCGAGGATAACACCGTAGTTCTCAAGGCCCTGACCGACGCCCTGCCCAAGGTCAACAAGCTTCAGCGCTTCCACATAGTCAGACTGCTCGGCGACTGGGGCAAGCCGGAGGGCCTGGCCCTGATCGCCCCGTACATCGACGACAAGGACGATTCAGTCCAGCGCGCAGCCATGTCCGGAGTGACCCGCTCCAGCAACCCGGATCCGGCCGTTCTGCCATCGCTGCGCGCCCTGCTGTCCAGCAACGACGACAACGTGCAGAAGGAGGCCATCCTGTCGGTCGGCCGCATGAAGGACATGGCATCCGTCCCCCCTCTCATCGAGATGCTGCGTGGCGACAACGAGGGACGCCGCGTCAACGCCCATTGGGCCCTCAGGGAGATATCCGGCAAGGACTTCGGCATGAACGCCGACGCCTGGCAGGACTGGTGGGACTTCTACCAGAAGGAGGTCAGCACCAAGCGCAAGGAACCGGTGAGCGAGGACGCCATCACCAACAGAAAGCCGCCTCCAACCAACGGCCCCACACGGGAGGAACAGGAGGCCGCGACCGGAAGGTTCCAGCTATGGATGGCCGGGATACTCGGTCTCGTCCTGCTTGCCCTGCCGGCGGCCTGGGCGGCATGCAGACTCTGGTTGCGCGGGCGGATGAACCGGCTGCTGAAGATCGAGCCGGCCATGGCCCGAGACCCGGCGGTCATAGCCATGCGCTTCGCCGGATCGGACCACATGCCCGACTGGATCGTCTACCCGTTCCTTGCCGGGCGCATGTCGAAGGGCTCGCCGCTTGAAGTCAACATCGCCATGACCATTCTGATGTGCCGCCTCCACGGAGGCTGCGCCCCGGCCGCGGTCAGCGGCGGCAGGCTCCCGAGGGAAACCCCCATCCCAGGCGCCAAGGAGCGCATTGTGATGTTCCCACGCGGGCTCATAGCCGACATGGCCATGGCCGGATTCCCGGCCGGCCGCTGCCTGATACGCATAGCCGAACCGGAAAACCCGGCGTGGCGCCGGGACCCCACCGCCAAGGAGAAACTGCTCGCCGAGCGCCACCTGGCTTCGATGCACCGGCGCCAGCCGGCTACGTGACCTCTTCAACCGGCAGCAAGAAAGCCTTCACGCCCCGCGCCCCCTCCACCAGCCGCAGGTCGCGGACGCCGGCCATAATCCTGGCCGCGACAGCCTCGTCGGCGACCACCGCGGTCACATGGTTGAAGTCCGGCCAGACGTGGGTGTCGAGGTGGGTCCCTCCGGACCGCCCTGAACCGGCGGCACGCTCCCAGCGGGTGTAGCCGCTGGCACCTGATCGCGCTATGACCTCGGCCACATCGGGCTCAAGGCCGGAACCGTAGGCGATGAGCACGAGTTTGGTCGCCATCACTTGCCTCCCTCGTAGCGCACGTCCGCCCGCACCCCGCCCTGGCCCTCGGCCGGGCCGGCATCGCGCCACCAGCGCACCCGAGCCTCCTCCACCCAGGAGTAGATGGTGGGGATGAGCACCAGGGTAATCAGGGTGGAGATGGTCAACCCGCCTATCACGGTGACGCCCAGCGGCTGCCAGGTCTCGGAGCCCTCGCCCTTCTCGAAGGCCAGCGGCAGCAGCCCGAACAGCGTGGAGATGGTGGTCATCAGCACCGGGCGCAGACGGTTGTGCCCGGCCTGCACCACGGCATCGCGGATCGAGGCGCCCCGCGCCCTGAGCAGGTTGGTGTAGTCCAGAAGCACGATGGCGTTCTTGACCACAATGCCTACGAGCAACAGGATGCCGATCAGGCTTACCAGGCTCAGGGTCATGCCCATCAGGGCCAGGCCCCAGACCACGCCAGTCGCCGCAAACGGCAGCGAGAACATGATGATCAGCGGGTGCATGAGCGACTCGTACTGCGCTGCCATCACCATGTAGACCAGCAGGACGGCCAGCGCCGCCAGCAGCACAAAGTCCCGAAGCACGTCCCGGAATTCCTTGTACATGCCCCCTGTGCTCACGCTGACACCGGCCGGGAGCGGCAGCTTGGCCACCTCGCGCTCGATGTCCTCGGCAACCGAGCCCATGTCCCTTCCGAACGGGGAGCACTCCACCCGGACCAGGCGCTCCTGGTCCTTGCGGTCAATGGAGATCGGCCCCACGTCCTCGCGGACCTCGGCCACCGCCGAGAGGGGAACAGAGCCGCCGGCAAGCGTGGGGATCGGCATCTGCCGGATGTCGTCGATCGACTTGCGATCGCGCTCCGCCAGTTGCAGGAATATGTCCCAGTCGTCGCCCTCGATCCGGTACTGGCTGGCCGCCGAACCGTAGACCTGATCGCGAAGGGTCTCGGCCAGGACCATGGTCGATACCCCCTTCTGACTGGCCAGTTCGCGGTCGACCCGGACCTGGATCTCCGGCTTGCCGGTTTCGCGGCTGATGGACGGCTCCTTGGCTCCCGGCGTCCTGGCCATGATGTCCCGCACCTGCGCGGCCAGGTGGTCGGTCGCGGCCAAATCGTGACCGACGATCTCCACCTGGATGGGCTTGCCGCCGCCCATGAGCATGCGGTCCATGGGGTTCTGGGTTGAGACGCTCAGCTTGCAGATCCCCGGTATCTTCTCCAGCCGCTGGCGCACCCGGTCGGCCAGCGTCCTGACGTCCTGCTTGCGCTGGTCCTTGGTCACCAGTTTGGCGCCCATGCTGAAGATGTTGGGGCCCTCGTTGCCGAAGCGCATGCCCCGCACCCGGCGGTCCTGCCCCGCGGACAGGTAGGAATGCAGCAGCGCCTCGCCGCACTCCTCCTTGAGGATGGCCAGCGCCTGCTCGCCGACCCCCATGGTCTTCTCCAGGCGCGTGCCCACGGCGAGTTCCACGACGATGTTGATGTCGCCGGTGTCCTGCTCGGGCGCGAACTCCTTGCCGACCTTGGCCAGCGCCGGGATGGTCAGCAGCAGGACGCCGATGGCCACCGACCCGACGGCCCAGCGGTGGTTCAGCGCCCCGGTCAAGAGCCGGGCATAGCCGTTCTCAAGCCAGGTCAGCAGCCTCCCTCCCAGGGCGAAGACACCCCAGGTGCTGTGCTGGCGCATGTCGCGCTCGCGCTTCATCCATCTGGAGCACAGAGCCGGCGTGAGCGTGAGCGCCACCACCAGGGAGCATCCCAGGGTGACTATCAGCACCACCCCCAACTGGGAGAAGAAGATGCGGGTCATCCCGCGGACGAAGAAGAGCGGAACGAACACCACCATGGTGGTGAAAGTCGAGGCCATCACCGCGGCTATGACCTCGTTGGTCCCGAAGACCGCGGCCTCGCGCGGCCGCTCGCCGCGTTCCAGGTGCCGGCTGACGTTGTCGACAACCACGATCGCGTCGTCCACCACCATCCCAACAGTGATGGCGATGGCGAAGAGGCTGATCACGTTGATGGTGAACCCCAGAACATAGAGCCCCCCGAAGGCGGCGATCAGGCTCGTGGGGATGGCAGTCAGAACGATCAGACTGGCCCGCACGCGCCGAAGCAGGAACATGGTCACAACGATGACCAGCACGCCGGCCACCATGGTGGCCTTGGACAGGTCCCACAGCGAGCGCTCGATGAACTTGGCGCTGTTGAACACCTCGTTAAGCCGGATGTCCCGCGGCAGCCGCGGCTCGATCTCCCGTAGCTTGGCCTGCACCCGGGCCAGCACCTCAACGGTGTTGGATCCGCTGCGTTTCTGGATGATGAAGATGGCGCCCTGGCGCCCGTCCACCCGGACCTCACGGGTCTGCTCCTCGAAGCCGTCGCGGACCTCGCCAAGGTCGGCCAGGGAGAGCACCCGGGAGCCCTGGCCCGTCTTGATGACCGTCTTGGATATCTCCTCGACGGTCCGGAACTCGCCGGGCACGCGCAACTGGTACTCGCGGCTGCCCAGCTTGATGCTGCCGGCCGGGAGCATGTAGTTGTGGGCGGCAATCTGAGCCGCCACCTGGGCAGGAGTGAGCCCGGCCGCCTCCATTTTGGCCCTGTCCAGGTTCACGTTGATCTGCCTGACCATGCCGCCGAAGACCTGCACCGCCCCCACGCCCTCGACCCGCTTGAGCTGATCGCCAACCTCCTTGTCGAGGATGCGGTTCAGCTGCGGATAGCTCTCGGCGGCTGTGGCTCCGTAGACGGCCACCGGGAACATGGCGGTGTTGAACTTGAAGAGCATGGGCTGCTCGACGTCGTCGGGCAGCATCCTCTTGGCGAACTCCAGGCGGTCGCGGATGTCGTTGGAGGCCTCGTCGAGGTTGGTGCTCCACTCGAACTCGCAGGTGACCACGCTCAGCCCCTCGGAGCTAGTGGAGGAGAGCTTCTTAAGGTTGGACACTATGGCCAGGTTGTTCTCGATGGTGCGCGTCACCTTGTTCTCGACGTCCTCGGCGCTTGCACCGGAATAGGTGGTGAGCACGCTGATCACCGGCGGCTCCATCTCCGGGAAGAGGTCCCGGGGCAGCTTCATCCAGCTGACCAGCCCGAAGACCACCACGCCCATGAAGGCCATGGTGACCAGGACGATGCGCCGGGTGGAGAGTTCCGGGAGCGTCACGGGCGGCGCTCCCCGGAGGCGGCCCCGGGCTTGGCCGGCTCGACCGCGGCCCCCTTGTCGGCCGGAGCCCGGCCGGCGCCCTCCACCGGACCAGCCTCACCGGCGGTCACCTGTACGCGGGAGCCGTCGGTCAGCCTGGTAACCCCTTCGGTGACCACCTTGCGGCCAACCAGATCCTGGGGCTCGCGAAGTTCGACCAGCCAACCGAGTTCGCCGCGGGGGGCGCCCAGCTTGCCAAGGCGAACGTCTTTGCGCTCGGCGGCTCCAGCATCGGTGACTACAAACACGAAATCCCGCTTCCCGTCGTTGCGCACGGCACTGAGCGGCAGCACTGGAGCATCCTTGCGCTCCTCGATGACCAGCTCGATCCTGGCGCTCATCCCCGAGACCAGAACCCACGGCGGAGTACAGGTTCTCCCGCCGGCCGAAGCCCCCGCCGGCATCGCCCGGCGGCGGTTCCGGACGCTCAACTCGATTGGGGCGCTGAGCGTCGCCGGATCCAGCGCAGGTTCAACCTTGGCGACCAGGGCGTCATCGAATGCCCCGTCCACGCCCTCCACCGTCACGCGCGCCCGGGTCTGACCCGGGACGAGCAGCGGCAGATCGGCCTGGGGCACAGAGGCCAGCACCTTGACGGTGCGCAGGTCCTGAACCGTGAAGAGCGGCTGGCCCGGGCTGACGAAGTCGCCCTGGTCAAAGCCGCGGCTGGTGACAGTGCCTGTCAGGGTCGCAGCGATCCTGGTCTCGTCGAGGCCCGCCTGGGCGCCGGCCACGGCGGCCTCGGCCTGGGCCTGCTGGGCCGCAGCCAGATCGCGCGCGGCCAGGGCCTTGTCCCTGGCCTGCTCGTTGATGGCGCCCTGCTTGAACAGCCCCTCGGCGCGGGTCCAGTCGCGGCTGGCATCAGCCAGTGACACCTCCGCCAGGGCCAGGGCCGCCCGGGCCTGCTTGAACTGGGCATCCAGCAGCTTGCGATCCAGCACGGCGACAACCTTGTCCTTGACCACCTCGTCGCACGTGTCGGCTCCCAGTTCCTCAATCCTTCCGGCGATCTTGGTGAAGATCCGGACCTGACTCTGCGGCCGAACGCTGCCCGAGAGAATCAGTGTGCGCCTGACCTCGGCACGGCCGACGGTTTCGACCGCCACGGGGACGGGCGGGAGCTCCGCATCTTTGCCGTCGCCGGGACCGGGCTTGGCCTTCTTTCCGGACCCCGCCCCGCAACCCACGGTCATGGCCAGCAGCACGCCAAACGCGAATGCCGGCATGACCACCCTTGTCGTATGCGAACGGCTCATGGCTTCCTCCAGGAGGATTCAAGGACGCCGGTGGCCTGATCCAGGGTCAGTCTGGCAACCGCGTACTGGCTGCGGGCGCGGACCTGGCTGAGCTTGGCCTGCTCCCACGCGTTCCTGGCGTCCTGAACATCCAGCTCCGTGCCGGCGCCGGCCTTCTGCCGGGCCTCCGCCAGCCGGAAGGCCTCAGCTGCCTCCTGGACGTTGGCACCCTGGCTGTCGAGCAGCGCCCTGGCATTCTCCAGCCGCAGCACCGCCTGCCGAACCTGCAGTTCGATGTCCGAACGCAGGCCGCGCTCCTGCCACTCATAGCGGGAAAGATCGGCCCTGGCCTCAGCCACCCGCGCGCGGGTGAGGGCCCCGTCGAACAGGTTCCACTGCACCTGCACGCCGATGCGGCCGGCCTCGGTGAGGTGGTCGTCGGCGGTGGGGTCCTCAGTCGAAGTGCCTCCCCAGGAAGCCGTGCCAGAGACCTTCGGCAGGTACCCGGAGCGGGCCGCGCCCACCGAATCCCGCTGGGCTCTGGAGGCGAGCATGGCCGAGGCCATTTCCGGCCGCTTGGCCATGGCCGTGCGGATGGACTCCTCGATGCTCCGCGGGGCCACGCCCTCCGTATTGAAGTCGGTGACCAGTTCGACCCGGGAGTTCTGCGGCAGACCGGTCTCGCGCAGAAGCGCGGCCATGGCCAGGCTGGCGCTGTTCTCTGCGCTGATCACCTGGGTTTCCTGGTTCTGCATGGCCACCTTGGCCCGGAGCACGTCGAACTTGGAGGCGGTCCCGGCCCTCTCCCGCGCCTGGACGTCCTCGAAGTGCCGCTTGGCCAGGTCGTAGCTGCCGCGGACCACTATCAGCTCTTCCCTGGCGAGCACGGCGCTGTAGTATCCCTGGGCCACCGTAAATATGGTCGTCTGTTGCGCGGCGCGCACGTCTTCGCCGGCCGCCGCCCGACGCTCCCGTGCGGCCTTGACGCCGTAGTAGACGGCCCCGCCGGTGAAGAGCGGCTGGGTCAGCTGCACCGTTCCGCTGTAGAGATTAGCATACGGATCGGCCGGAGTGCGGACTCCGCCCACCGTCTGGACCTCGGTCTTGCTGCGGGTCAGGCTGCCGGTGGCCGCCACCAACGGCAGAATCCCGGAGTAGGCCTCGAGGACCGCCCCGTCGGCGCGCTCGTGCCCGGCGCGCGATGCGCCTATCCTCTCCGCGGACGACAAGCCCAGCCTGACCGCCTGCTCCAGGCTGAGGCGAAGCTTCACGTCGTCGGAGCCGGCCGGAGCCGCCGCAGTAGGTGGCGCCGTAGGAGCAGTCGTCTCAGCTGCCCCGGCAGACCCGATGCCGACAGCAACCGACACGGCACTCAACAGAACCAGCTGGTAGATCCCACGATTGTCTTCAGATCTCATGCCTCAGCCTTCCTTCCGTTCTTGGCGCGCGCCTCGATGGCCCGCCGCTCCAGGTTGTCGATGAACGCCATCTTCACGGCCTGGCTGACTGCCGAGCCGGACGGGAACACCGCGGGTATCTGGCAGCGGGTGAGCAACCCGTCCACGCAGGCCAGCAGCGCGGCCGCGATGAGCTCGACCTTGACGCCGTCCAGCTCGTCAACGCCCAGGAGTTCGCGGTACATGCCGGCCACCCGGTCGCGGAAGACGATGTGCGACTCCCGGATGAACTCCTCCAGGCGAGCCCGCAGCGGAACCGGCAGGCTGCTCCACATGCCGATCATCTTGCGCCGGAACTCGGTCATGTCGTCGCGAACCCAGCGGTGAACCGTGACCAACTCCTCCAGCCGCTCCCGCGCAGATCTCCCCGGTCCGGCCATGGCTGCGAAGTGCTTCTGCGCAGTCTCGGTCTTCTGGCGCACCAGTGCCAGCAACAGCCCCTCCTTGTCCTTGAAGTGCAGGAAGACCGTGCCTTTGGCCACTCCGGCGGTCCGAGCAATTTCTTCCACCCGGGCACCGTGAAAGCCGCGCTCGGCGAAGACATGCTGGGCGGCCGCCAGGATGGCCTCGCGGGAGGCTGCGGCGTCCCGCGTTCTTCTGGGCCTGGTTATTGTTCTGGACACGCTTGTCCCTCCACAATCATTCGTAGCGCAGGGCTTCGATGGGGTTGAGCCTTGCAGCCCGCACCGCCGGGTAGAAGCCGAAGAAGATGCCCACCGCGGCCGAGAACACCAACGCCAAGCAGATGCTGAACGGGTCGGTGCGGGTGGAGAACTCAGTCAACCTGCCGATCAGGGTGGCCAGCCCCGTGCCCCCGAGACATCCGAAGGCCCCGCCCAGCCCGGTCAGGATCACCGCTTCGAGCAGGAACTGGCCGAGGATGTCGCGACGTCGAGCGCCGATGGCCTTGCGGATGCCGATCTCCCGCGTCCTTTCGGTTACCGTGACCAGCATGATATTCATGATGCCGATCCCGCCAACCAGCAGCGAGATCCCGGCAATGCCGCCCAGCAGAATGGTGAAAGTCCGGGCTGCGCTTGATACGTTGGCCAGCAGTTCGGCCTGGTTGAAGATGTGGAAATCGTCCTCGGCGTCGGCGGCCAGGCGGTGGCGCTTGCGCAACAGCGCAGTCACATCCGCACTGACTGTGTTCAGGTCGGCCTTCTCCACGGCATTGATGTCGATCTCCCTGAGACAGGTCAGACCGAACAACTGCTTCATGGCGGTGCTGTAGGGCACGATCACCTGGTCGTCGGGGTTGAACCATCCCTGACTGCCCTTGGCCTTCAGCACGCCGATAACCTGGAAGTTGACGCCCTTGATCTTGATGGCTTGGCCGACCGGGTCATCGTCCCCGAACAGGTTCTCGGCGGTCACCGGACCGATCATTGCCACCCGGGCCTGCCGCTCAGCCTCCTGCTCCCGGAAGGCCCTGCCCTTCTCGACTTCGAAGCCACGCATGGGCAAGTAGGTGACCGATGATCCGGTTATGGTCACACGGCTGTTCCTGTTGCCGTACTTGACCTGGGCGCTGCCTCCGACCACAGGCGCGACCAGGCTGACATCCTTGACCTCCTGGGCCACCGCCAGGGCATCTTCCAGCGTCAGGTTCTGCTGGCTACCGCTCATCACCCCGCGCATGCCACGCTGCCCCGGCTGAACGATGAGCAGGTTGGTGCCCATGGCCGAGAAGCGCTCCAGTACCTGCTGCTGGGCTCCGGCGCCCAGTTCCATCATGGCGATGACCGCAGCTACTCCGATGATGATCCCGAGCATGGCCAGGAAGGTGCGCAACTTGTGAGCCGAGAGGCTGCGCAACGCGGCCTTGACCAGCGTGCTCAGCAACACGATCAGCCCTCCTCCGCAATGCGGCCGTCGGCCATGAGCAGGCACCGGCGGCAATGCCCGGCCACCTTGGGGTCATGGGTAACGATCACTACCGTGCGGCCCTGGGCGTTGAGCGTCGCGAGCAGCCCGAGGATCTCCTGGCCAGTGTGACTGTCCAGGTTGCCGGTGGGCTCGTCGGCCAGGATCATGGTCGGATCGGTGACAATGGCCCTGGCCACCGCCACCCGCTGGCACTGCCCGCCGGAAAGCTGGCTTGGCTCGTGCCGCATACGGTCCGCCAGCCCCACGGTCTCAAGGGCCTTGGCGGCCAGTTGCCGAGCACCGCTCGCTCCGGCATAGAGCAGCGGCAGTTCAACATTGTCCAGTGCAGAGGTTCTGGGCAGCAGATTGAAAGACTGGAAGACAAAGCCGATCCGACGGTTGCGCACTCTGGCCAGTTGATCGTCGGACAGGGCCGAGACGTCCTCCCCATCCAGTACGTAGTGTCCGCCATCCGGTCTGTCCAGACACCCGAGGATGTTCATCAGTGTGGACTTGCCCGAACCGGAGGCGCCGGTGATGGCCACCATGTCACCGTCCGCGATGCGGAGGGAAACGCCGTCAAGGGCCCGGACGGTTTCCACGCCCATGCGGTAGGTCTTGACCAGGTTGTCAGCCTGGATCACCGTCGTCCTCCCATGATCATGGGGGGATGCGGCCCCGGGGGGCCACCCTGTCTCGCTCCCTGCCCACCCTTCTACTTGCTGTCAGCCGACTTGTTTAGCAGCACCGTGTCGCCCGAGGCCAATCCACTCACTATCTCGACCCGGGTGCCATCGCTGATGCCGACGGCCACTTCCCTCTCCTGGGATGGCGTACCAGGGGAAGCCACTACCTGCACGCTGTGCCTGCCGTGCCGACGCGTCACCGCCTCCGCCGGGACCAACAGTGCCTCGGCTTTCTCGGCTGCCACGATCTCGACATTAGCGGTCATCTCCGGCTTGAGCAGCGTCTTGTTGTCGCTCGCGACTTCGATCTTGACGGGATAGGTCACAACGTTCGAGACGTTCTCTCCCTTGGCGGCGATCTGCACAACCGTGCCCAGGAATCGCTGCCCCGGGAAAGCGTCAACGGTGACCTGCACCACCTGCTCAGTCTTGACCTTGCCGACATCACTCTCGTCCACCGCGGCCACGACGAAGACGCGAGACAGGTCCGAGATGGTCATCACCGTTGTGCCACCGCCAACATTGCTGACCCCGGATGCGATGATCGCCCCCTTCTCCACATTGCGGGCCGAGACCACCCCGGCTATGGGCGAAACCACCCGGCAGTAGCGGCGCTGCTGTTCGGCGTCGGCCAGGGCGATCCGGCACATCTCAGCCTGGGCCTCGGCCTCGGCGGCAGTCGCGTCGGCGGCATCGAAATCGTCCTGCGAGGCGCCTCCGGGCATCATCTGCTTCGTGCGCTCCGCCTTGACTCGCGCATACTTGGCCCGGGCGGCAGCCTCGGCCAGCGCCGCCTTGGCCCGATCCACGTTGCGCTGCATGTCCGCAGGATCGAGTTCGAAGAGCAGATCGCCGACTTTTACCTCGTCACTGACGTTCTTGGGCAACTGGATGACCTCACCCGAGGCACGGCACTTGATGTCCACGTCGAGGTTCGATATCACCCGCCCGGTGGAGGCCACCGCCATGCGGATCGGCCCGCGCTCGGCCTTGGCCGTGGATGCCGCCCCCTGATCCACAGCCGTCGCCGTGCCGGAGCGCTTTGGCCACAGCAGGAATCCGCTGGCCCCGACAGCCACCACCGCCGACACCGTGATGATCATTCTGGAGGTCTTCACCTCAGCACCCTCCGGGCCCAAGCGCTACTGACTGACTGGTCAGTCAGTAAGGAGTATAACCATCGGCCCGGGGCAAAGCAATCGGAATTACCCTGAATTCCGCCTGCGGACCGCCTGCGTTCTTGAGGCTGACACGGCCGAAGGCAACCCGGAGCAACACCCGGGCGCGCTCAGTTGCCCCCGCCCGGCATGCAGGGTACAACTACTCTGCTTCCCAGTCCTCTGTGGAGGCTTTCCGACTCATCCTGAGCGCTTCCAACAACGTGACGGTCCGCCTCCGTCCGACCGATGAAACTCCCTTGACTTTGCCCCCCTAGAGCCTAGCATATCATGGAGTTAAGGGGCAACCCGAATGGCCTCGGCGTGCGTTTGGGTTTTCCCCTTTCACCTAGTCGGGAGGAGAAGCATGCGCAGTCTCCGCCTTATCTCCCTGGCCGCTGCCGTGGCCCTGTTTTCCTGCATGATGGCCGCTTCCCTGGTGCGAGCTGGCGACCGTTCCGGCGAAAACCAGGGAGCCAAGCAGTTCACGCAACCTGCGCCGGTTAAGCAGTTCGACCTGGGCAAGCTGGACCTCTCCAAGCCACCGGTCGAACCGGCCCCTCCCAAGGCTCCCGAACAAGCCGAGCAACCCAAAGCCAAACCGATTGTCCGCTACCGCGCCTCGGAACTCGCGCCTGAGGGTGCCGAATTCGTCCTGGAGATCCCCGACCTGCAGCGCACCTACCGCTCCGCCGGGGCCTCGCCTCTCGGCAAGCTCATGTCGCCGGACGCCCTTGGCCCGGCCTGGAGCCGGAACATTGTCCAGCGCATGCGCAACCTGCCGCCTGCCGGCGAAGGGCTGCCCAACGGCGACTCCTTGGTCAGCCTTGTCGAGCGGGTCAGCGGCATGCTCTCCGGAGAAGTGATCATCGGCATCTACCCGCCGGCGGAAGGCGGCAAGTACAAGCGGTTCCTGCTGGTGGCCGGCATGGAGGGCACGCAGCGCACCGCATTCACGGACTCCATTGAGGACTTCAAGAGCCTGGCCGGCTTGAGCCGGGAGACCCTGGCGGAGAACCTGACCAAGGGTGATTTCACATTCCAGCGCCTGACCGCCAAGAACGGACTCAGCGCCACCTGGGGATTCGTGGGCAACCAACTGGTGGTGGAGTTCGGCCGAATCAGCCCCAAGGCCGGCGGCCGGCAGCTCTTCGCCGACCAGGTGTTGTCCGCCGCGCTTACCCGAGGCGAGAAGAGCCTGGCCAGGGAGGAAGCGCGGGCTGAACAGGTGGCTGTTCTGGGCAAGGACGCCGACCTGTACATTCGCGCCGACATGAAGGCGCTCTGTGGCCTGACCGCCCCGGCCGGAGTCAAGGACCGCCCGCCCATGGCTGCCTGGTTCGAAGGCGTCAGGTACGTTGCGGCAGCCCTGCGCTTCGAAGCCGGCGCCGTCCGGGAGAAGCTCTTTGCCGCCATGGATATGGAGAGCCCGCTGGGCAAGCTCATGCCCAAGGCCGCCTCAACGTCCGAACTCGCCAGGTTCATGCCCTTGGACGCCTGTTACTGCGAGACTTCACGACTGTCCCCGACGGCTACTACTCAGAGCCTGGCCCTGGCCATGGCCGCTCTCCCCGAGGAAGTCCGAGCCCAGGTCGACGAGCAGATAGCCGCCATCGAGAAGAAGTCGGGACTGTCTCTGGAGAAGGACATAATACCGGCCTTCTCCGGCGAGTGCGCCTCAGCTTACACTGTCCGGGCCGTAGGAGCCGTGCCGGATATCGAGAGCGTCCTGATCCTCCAGCCTGATGACATGGAGAAGATCAAGGCCGTGCTGGTCGGGCTGGAGAAGGCCATTGCCGGCGCGGATGGGTTCAAGACAGACAACTACCCAGGCACCCAGGTGCGATACCTCGAACCGCCCAAGGACGCCGCAAAGAAGGAGCCCGAGAAGCCCGCCAAGCAGCCCGGCGCCGCGTTCTTCGGCGCGGGACACCTAACGGGGAGTGGAGGCGACCGCGACCTCTCGCCGCTGGCCCTGCGGCTGCTGCGCATCAACGCCTATGCCATCCATGGGCAGTGCGTGATACTGGGCAGCAGCCCGCGGGTGGTCAAGCTGGCGTTGCGTCAGAGGGACCCGGCGCAGCACACATCCAGCATCCTGGACAAGGCTGACTTCAAGAGCGCCCGGAAGATCCTGGGGCCCCATCAGGCCAACGAGCTTTCCTGCAGCTACCTGGACCTGCACCGCGTTGGCGAACTACTCTACGCTGCGGCCGGCGCCAGCGGAGACATCCCGGACCTCCCTCCCGCCGACCGGGTCCTTGATGACATGACCGGCATGACCTGGGTCGTTCGCCAGGAGAAGCAGGGTGTGTCCGTCGAGGTGCTTTCTCCGGTGGGGCTCATGCCGCTTAGCGCGGCGGCCATGGCCAAGAGCGCCCTGGACACCATCGACGCCATGGCTGTCGCCGAACAGCTCGCCCACACGGCCAAGCTCAAGGCCATCTGGCGCGGGATGGAACTGTTCGCGACGGAGTTCGGCCGTTATCCGCTCAGCCTGGGAGAGCTCTTCCCGGCCTACGCCAAAACCGGCGCGCTCTTCCTTACGCCCGAGCAGGAGTCCGGCGAGGACAAAGTGGTCATCGAGAAGGCCGAGGAAGTCGAAGGCAAAACCGGTTACAGGTACATCTCCGGCCGCACGCCGAACTCCGAGGGTGCCTCGCTGCTCCTGTACTCGGTGAAACCCACGGTGCGGGGGACCCACTGGTGCCTGCTGGCCAACGGCAAGGTCCGCGAAGTCTCGACCAAGGTCCTGGCCGACATGCTTGGCACCAGAAAGCCGGCGGGCCTGGGGTCCGACAAGTAACGCCAGTTCCGGTGAGGGGGAAAGGGAGACCGGCTTGAACTGCCCGCGCTGCTCGGGGACGCTAAGCCAGGTAATGGTCAGCCTCTGCCGGGCACACACCTGCCAGGCCTGCGGCGGGGCATGGGTGCCATTCGAGAGTTGCGAAGCGGTGATGCCCAGGCTCGCCGAACTGGCCCCAGAGGGGACGCCTGCACCCCTAGCGGCTGCTCCCGCCAAAGTCAAGTGCCCCGGCTGCGGCGGAGACTTGGTTCCGGTCAAGGCTCACGCCTCAGGCGGCATCACCGTCCGCACCTGCATGGTCTGTTTCGGTCGCTGGGTGGACGGGTCCGAGCTTCTCCGCACCCGAGGACAAGGGCTGCTTGGCATGATCAAGGCCATGTTCCGCCGCATGGCCCCCAAGGACAAGGCGCCCAAGAACGCTCCGGCACCCGGCGAAGCCGAGCCCGCCGCACATCTGCGCAGCGAGGAAAGCGCGCGGACCGAAACGCCCGGCCAGTCACCCACACAGGAATAACCCGCTCAAATGCCCAACACCAAGAAAGACCCCCGGCTGCAGCGCATGACCCAGGATCTCGTGTCCATGGCCGAGCTGGTGGAGCGAAACGTCAACACTGCGGTCATGGCCCTGGTCGACGCCAACACCAGGTTTGCGTACGAGGTGATCTCCCTCGATGCCGACATCGATGAGATGGAGGTGGTCATCGATCGGGAATGTCTGGCCTTCCTAGCGGAGGCCGGCCCCTCCTCCGAGACCGACTTCCGGTTCGTGGCTGCCGCCATGAAGATCAACAACGACCTGGAGCGCATCAGCAACCAGGCCGTGCTGATCGCCAGCCATGTTCTGGCCATCATTCGTTCTCCCGGCGGCGTGGCCCCAGTGGCCGAACTGGGAGAGATATTCGACCGCATCGAAGACATGGTTAGAGAGAGCGTGGAAGCCCTGATCACCCGCAACGGCGAGTTGGCCTGGCGGATATGGGAACAGCACATGGCGGCCTGCGAGGACATGCGCCGCATCATCGATGAACTCACCGACCGCGCTCAGAACAACCCGCGCCAGACCTCCGGTACCATCCGCCTGATCCGGGCGGTGGTGGCCATCGGCCAGGTCATTGAGTACGCCAAGGACATCGCCGAAGAAGTCATCTACATGCGCGAAGGCATCATCGTCAAGCACCACGAAAGGGAGTTCCTGAGCAGGAAGAAGGCGGCGGCCAAGCCCGGTTCCGGGCAGGCCGCCAGCCGCTGATGGCGCATCCGGACCGGCGCCTGTTGGGAGGGCCTCATGCGTAGCTTCGGAGTCCAGTTGCTCATTGGTTTGGCGTTCGTGCTGACAGCCTCCACCGTCGCAGCCGAGGAGGGCAACATAGTCGGGGTAGAGGCCAAGTTGTGGGCGCCCGAGGTCGGCGCAGACTTCAGGAGTTCCACCGACGCCCTCAGCGGAACCAGCATCGACATCGACGACGACCTTGATCTAGACACCACCAAGGAAATACCCTACGTTAAGCTTTGGCTTGGAGGCCGCCACCGCCTGGCCGCTTCCGCAACCCGAATCAAAGTTGATGGCGATACTCGCCTCGATGAGCAGATCATCTTCAACGGTGAGACCTACAACGTCGGCGAGGACGTTTCCATAGAACTCAAGGCCGACATCTACCGCTTGGCCTGGGAAGCCGACTGGATTAGCACCGATCGCCTGCGCATCGGCACCATCCTGGGCGCCGAGTACTTCGACGTCTACGCCTCGATAGAGAGCGACACGACGGGCGCCGAGGAGGAGGAGGAAGTGAAGGGGCCGGTGCCTATCGTCGGCCTGCTGGCCGAGGTTCAGCTGATATGGGGGCTCTCCGTCTATGGGGAAGTTGCCGGCATCTACGCGAAACACGGGGACTTCGAGGGGTCTCTGATCGAAGCCGAGGCCGGCCTGAAGTTCGACATCCTCAGCCACGCCCACCTCAGCGCCGGTTGGCGTCAGATGAACATCAAAGTCGAGGACGAGGACAACAAGTTTGACCTCTCCTTGGGCGGCTTCATCGTGGGCGCCGGAGTGCGATTCTGAGGGCAGTCCTCGGCTCCGCAGGAGGAGCGGGAGGGATGTGCACTCCCGCTCCTCCCGGAGACCGCTGTTGTACAGCATCGCAGCTGCGGACTTCAGCCGCCCTGATCCTCCTTGCCACAGGCTGCGGCAAGACAACGGCTTACGCAAGGACACACAACAACATCAGGCGTCATCTGTGGCCCGCCGGTTGCACCGGTGAGAAGACATGAGCGGCAGCGAGTTCGACCTACTGATCTCCAGAATGGCTCTCCGTATTCGCATGGTCCAGACCATTCAGCGGGCATTCCTGCCAACTGCCGTGGCGCTTGCGATAGCCTCAGCCGGCATTGTCACGGCGAAGCTCCTCTCCCCCGCCCTGCCGCGCAACCTCGCCTGGGCGGTTGCCGCCCTGGCCGGGGCGACGGCCCTTGTCACATTGGCCGTCTCCTGGTTGCGTCGTCACGCCACGCGCCTTACGGCAGCCGCGGAAATCGACAGGGTCGCCGGGCTCAAGGAACGGGCCAGTTCACTGGTCGCGGCACGCTCCGGAGCGGTGCCCGCTTCGGCCGCCGGCCTCGCGCTTGAGAAGGACGCCGAGGCTGCCCTGGCCACCCTGGACCCTGATACCGTCTTCCTCCAGGCCTGGCCGGTCATTCCGATGCGAACCAAGATGCTCACCGTCCTGGCTGCCATCTCGCTGGTGGCCCTGATCGTGCCGTCCCGGAATCCGCCGGCCGAACCCAGCATTGCGGAAATGCTGGCCGATGGCGGCGAGATTCTGCAACTGGCCCGGGCTCGGGCCGGCGGGATCTCCGACCCGCACGCTGCGGCAGAGCCTCCCAGAGGCCGGGCCGCCAAGAAGGCCATAGCCATTCTCGGGGGAGCGCCGCCCAGGAATGCAGCCGACGCTGCGCGAAACAAGCAGGACCTGCTCAAGGCGGCCGAGGAGTTTCGCAAGAACGGCAGCGCGGAGGACCGAATCCTGGCCGGGAAGCTTGAGGCCGTGGCCGAGCGGATCGCCAGGCTCGCCGGGGCGCCATCCACGGATGGCGCCGGCGGCAGCCAGGGCTACGGCGCGCTGGCACCGGAGACTCCGGGGGTCGACTACCGCCGCCATCATCCGGAATACGCAGATCTGCTCGCCCGATACTTCGGGACAGAGTAGAAGGCGCGACAGGACGGGACTGTGGCCAAGGGCCGATAAGGAGGGCGTGCGATGAGACGCATCATGGGGTTAGGCTTGATCGGACTCTTTGTGGCTGGAATGGCGGCATGCTCCGCGTCTGCCGGAGAAGGCACCCGCGACGACGCGCTCAAGGCGGCCAAGAAGGGCGCCGAGTTCCTGATCAAGCAGCAGAACCCGGACGGCGGCTTCGGCCAGAGGGAGGGGAAGCCCTTCTCGATGGTCGGCTACACCGGACTGGTGGTGGCCGGCTTGGTGGAGAGCGGAGCCGTTACCAGGGACAACGACGTCGTCAGGAAGGGCGTGGAGTTCATTCTGACGAAGAAGCAGCCCGACGGCTCGATCTGCAACAAGGAACTCGGCTTCCAGTCCTACGAAACCTCCATCGCCATCATGGCGCTGGTCGCCGTCGACAAGGAGAAGTACAAGGCTGAAATCAGGAAGGCCGCCGACTACATCGTCGGCATCCAGGATGAGGGCAAGATCGTCCCCTCCTCGGCCGGCGGCATCGGTTACGGCTCGGACGGCAAGAACAGCAACATGTCCACCACCCACTACGCCCTGGTGGCCCTGAAGGAGGCCGGCGTCCCCGAGGACTCCGACGTCTGGAAGCGGGCCGTGGCCTTCGTGGCCTCCTGCCAGAACAACGCCGAGACCAACAAGGCCGAATGGGCAGGCGTGGCCAACGACGGCGGCTTCATCTACGCGGCCAAGCCCGAGAGCAAGGCCGGCGAGGTCGAGGTCCGCGGCAAGAAGGGCTGGCGCTCCTACGGTTCAATGACTTACGCCGGATACCTGTGCTACGTGTACGCCAAGCTCCCCAGGGACGATCCGCGGGTCAAGGCCGCCTTCAAGTGGATCACAGAGAACTACACGCTGGATGAAAACCCCGGGATCAAGGACCAGGGGCTGTTCTACTACTATCACACCTTCGCCACCGCCATGGCAGCACGCGGGGAGGCCATCCTCAAGGACAAGGACGGCAAGGATCACGACTGGGCCAAGGAACTTACTGCCAAGCTCATTTCCCTCCAGGCCGAGGACGGCTCGTGGCTCAACAAAGCCGACCGCTGGCACGAGGGAGACAAGATCATCTGCACGGCGTACTGCATCCGGGCCCTGGCCAAGGCCGCCGGCAGCATGCAGCCGGCCGGCGACCCGACCAAGGGCGCGTTGGACCGGACGCTCTAGACAGGAGCTACTTGCCTGTGTAATGTAGGGGCACGGCATCCGTTGCCGTGCCCCTGCCCTCAGGAGGAACTCCGATGCAGCTCCCCAGATCGGCTCTTGCCGCGCTCCTTGCCACCGGGCTCTGCACCCTGGGCTCTGCCGCCATCGCCGAGGATGCCACCGAGCCACCCATCGCCCTTTCGGATCTCAAGATGGAACGCCTGCGCTACGATACAGACAAGACCCCCAAAGTGGTCAAGGCGGAACTCAGGATCACGAACACCGGCAAGTCGCCGCTGACCGACATCAAGTCCCGCATGGTCTTCCTGGAAGCCTCCGGACAGGTCGTCAAGGAGACCCCCTGGGGCTTCGAGATGTCGCTGGCCCCCGGCGCCGGCAAGGTCTTCAGCTACCACGAAGGGCTGGTACCGGCCTTTGAGGGCTATGAGCTGGAAATGACCTGCAAACTCGATGGTCGGGACCAGCGATGGACCTGGCGCTCGCCCGACCCGACCGAACTCCCGCAGCTCAAGAACACCAAGCCAGTCCCGGGCATCTCCCGGCTGGTCATCCTCGGACGCGAATCGCGGCGCAACAGCCAGACCGGGCAGGTCACGGTCTTCTGTCGGATCAAGAACGAGGGCGAAAAGGATGCGCAGCGAGCCCAACTGATCTGCGAGTTTCTGGACGACAAAGGCAAGATCCTGGCAACCCATGAGCAGCTCATCGGCGACAACGGCACTGTATCCGGCGGCAAGGAACTGCCCCTGAACATCAATGTCCCCAAAGCCGTGCCCAACTACCATGCCATGCGGGTCAAGCTCTCTTCGGCCAAGGTCTCCGACGAGGAGTCCCTTTCGGGCGGAAAGTTCTCCGAGCGGGCCGAGGTCGAGGTTGCAGAGGTCACCTTCGCCCGCCAGAAACCTACGGAACTGACGATCACCGCCAAGGTCCGCAACGGGCTCAAGAAACCGGTTGACCGGCCCACCGTAGTCTGGTCCTTCGCCGACAAGGACAAGGAAGTCAAACGAGTCTCCGGCCAGATCCCGTTGCGCCTGGAGCCCGGTGAGATCAAGGCATTCCAGCTGACCGTCCCCGACTGCCCATCCTTCGGTTCGTTCGGTTATGAGGTAGACTACCAGGAGACCAAGGAGGCCGCCTACCAGCCAGTGACCGCCGAAATCGCAGCCGGCAAGGCCGGAGCCACGCGCATCGAACTCTCCAAAGACGCCGAAGGCAACCTTAAGTTCAGGGCGCAGGTCGGAAACCGCGCACCCCATGATGTCACCGCGTTCTCCATCACCTTCAAGCTGATCGGCGGCGCCGACGGCAAGACGGTGGTCGGACAATGCGCCGGCGGCGTCGACCGCCTGGCGGCGGGTGCCCGGGCCATGGTCGAAGCTGAGTATCTCAAGCCTCCCAAATTCGCCAACTACACGTACCACGTCACATACAGCGAACCAACACCGGCGAAGTAGCTGCAGCATCTAGCAGCCCGCTGAAGAAGTACCGGGGTGGCAACCCGATCCCCGGCGCTTCTTTAACGGGCTGCTAGGGCCCCTTCCCTTCCAGCTTCGGGAACCACCTCAACCTGTCGGCCTCGCGGCCGAACTCGGTCCTTCCACAGCGACGAACCAGCGCCTTGTAGAAGTGGTCGGTGGCCTTGGGGTCGCGGTTCTGCAGCCAGGTCCCGACTTTGCAGAGCACCCGGGCGGTGGCATTGGCGTTGTCGGGCATAAGTCCGGCCGCCTCACAGGCCAGCTCCGCAGCCCGGTACCGGTAGTGGAAGTGCTTATCGGGGGAGTTCTCATTCTGAGCCAGCCTGGCGAGTTCCTCCTTGCCGGCGACGTTGATCCTGGACGCTGCCACGTACTTCTGGTGCTTGAGCCAAGGGTTTCATCGCATCGCGGCCCTTGGCGCAGGGCGGAGGCCAGTTCGTTCAGCCTGGGGTGAAGGGCCGCAGGAAAGAAGGCTTCTCCGGATGCTTCATTCTGCCCCTCCGCTGCCTGCTATATGGCATCTAACCGCTTGAAAAGCCGCGGGCACCGGCCGGACCGGCCGGTGCCCGCCAGCGATGAACCCGGGGCGCGGCGTCTATCCAATCTCCGCGTGGTAGGCCTGCAGGGACTTTACCCCGGCCTGGCCCGCCCGCCGGGCAGCGATGCCCTCGGCGGCGGCCCGGCCGGCGGCCACGGTGTGCAGGCAGGGCACGCGCAGGCGGATGGCCTCCTTGCGGATGTAGGCGTCGTTGGTCACGGCCAGCTTGCCCGCCGGCGTGTTGATGATCAGGTTGATCTCCTTGTTCTTGATGCCGTCGAGAATGCTCGGACGGCCCTCGAACAGCTTGAAGATCGGCTCGGTCTCGACGCCGTGCTTCTTGAGGAAGTCATGGGTGCCACTGGTGGCCTTGACGGTGAAGCCCATTTCTCTGAAGCGCCTGGCGGTCTCGACCAGTTCCGCAGTGCGGTCGAGCTGGCAGATGCTCAGGAGCACCGTGCCTTTATCCGGCAAATAGAGCTTGGCTCCCCGCAGGGCCTTGTCGAAGGCCAGGCCGAAGGACGAGGCCAGGCCCATGACCTCGCCGGTCGAACGCATCTCGGGACCGAGCTGCGGGTCGACCTCCGGGAACATGGCGAAGGGGAAGACCGGCTCCTTGACGCCGAAGTGCCTGAACTTCTTCTTCTCGAGCTTGAGCTCGGAGAGCTTCTTGCCGAGCATGATCTCGGTGGCGACCCGGGCCATGGACAGGCCGCAGACCTTGCTAACGATGGGCACGGTCCGGCTTGCCCGCGGGTTGGCTTCGAGCACGTAGACCTTGTCCTGGCAGATGGCGTACTGGATGTTCATCAGCCCAACCACCTTGAGCTCCTTGGCGATCCGGGCGGTGTACTCCTCGATGGTCTTGAGGTGCTTGGCCGCGATGGTCGGCGGCGGGATCACGCAGGCGGAGTCGCCGGAGTGGACCCCGGCCAGCTCGATGTGCTCCATGATCGACGGGACGAAGGCGTCGGCCCCGTCGGCGATGGCGTCGGCCTCGCACTCGGTGGCGTTCTCCAGGAACTTGTCGATGAGGATGGGCCGCTCGGGGGTCACGCCCACCGCGGCGGCCACGTACTCGCGCAGGTCGGCCTCGTCGTGGACCACCTCCATGCCCCGGCCGCCGAGCACGTAGGAGGGCCGGACCATCAGCGGGTAGCCGAGCTTCCCGGCGATGACCAGAGCCTCCTTGACGCTGCTGGCCGCGCCCGACTCGGCCTGGGGCACGCCCATCTTCTTCATCACCTTGGCGAAGCGGTCGCGGTCCGAGGCCAGATCGATGGCTTCGGTGCTGGTGCCCAGGATCTTGACGCCGGCATCCTCGAGCTCCTTGGCGATGTTCAGCGGGGTCTGGCCGCCGAACTGGACGATGACCCCGTCGGGCTTCTCCTTCTCGTAGATCTGGAGCACGTCCTCGACGGTCAGCGGCTCGAAGTAGAGCTTGTCGGAGGTGTCGTAGTCGGTCGAGACCGTCTCCGGGTTGCAGTTCACCATCACCGTCTCTACGCCCATGTCACGCAGGGCGAAGGCGGCGTGCACGCAGCAGTAGTCGAACTCGATGCCCTGGCCGATGCGGTTGGGACCGCCGCCCAGGATCATCACCTTGCGCCGGCCCTTGCTCACCGGGACGGTGTCGGGCGCGTTGTAGGTCGAGTAGTAGTAGGCGGCGTTCTCGGTGCCGCTGACCGGCACCGGGTGCCAGCCCTCGACCAGCCCGAGCCGCTTGCGCTGCTCGCGGATGCTCTTCTCGGGGACCTTGAGGATCTGGGCCAGGTACTTGTCGGCGAAGCCGTCCTTCTTGGCCTGGGTCAGCAGCTCGTCGGGCAGCTTCTTGCCCTGGTGCTTGAGCAGCTTCTCCTCAAGCTCGACCAGCTCCTTCATCTGCTGGATGAACCAGGCCTTGATGTAGGTCTTCTGGTGGAGCTCATCGACGGTGGCGCCCTTGCGCAGGGCCTCGTACATGATGAACTGGCGGGTGCTGGTGGCGTCCTTGAGCAGGGTCATCAGCTCCGGGAGCGTCTTCTGATTGTAGTCCCGGACGAAGCCCAGCCCGTAGCGGCCGGTCTCCATTGAGCGGATGGCCTTCTGGAAGGCCTCCTTGTAGGTCTTGCCGATGCTCATGGCCTCGCCGACCGCGCGCATCTGCGTGCCGAGCTTGTCCTCAACCCCCTTGAACTTCTCGAAGGCCCAGCGGGCGAACTTGACCACCACGTAGTCGCCGGAGGGCGTGTACTTCTCCAGGGTCCCGTCGCGCCAGTAGGGGATCTGATCCATGGTCATCCCGCCGGCGAGCTTGGCCGAGACCAGGGCGATGGGGAAGCCGGTGGCCTTGCTGGCCAGCGCCGAGGACCGCGAGGTGCGCGGGTTGATCTCGATGATCACCACCCGGTCGGTCTTGGGATCGTGGGCGAACTGGATGTTGGTTCCGCCGATCACCCCGATGGCCTCGACGATGTCGTAGGAGTACTTCTGGAGCTTCTTCTGCAGCTCCGGGCTGATGGTCAGCATCGGCGCGGTGCAGAAGGAGTCGCCGGTGTGCACGCCCATGGCGTCGACGTTCTCGATGAAGCAGACGGTGATCATCTGGTTCTTGGCGTCCCGGACCACCTCGAGCTCGAGCTCCTCCCAGCCGATCACCGACTCCTCGACCAGGATCTGCCCGACGATGCTGGCGGCGATGCCGCGGGCGGCGACCTCGCGGAGCTCGTCGATGTTGTAGACGTGCCCGCCGCCGGTGCCGCCCATGGTGTAGGCCGGGCGGATGACCAGCGGGAAGCCCAGCCTGGCGGCCACCTTCTCAGCGTCCTCCACGCTGTAGACCGCCTCGCTCTTGGGCATGTCGATGCCGAGCTTCGACATGGTGTTCTTGAAGGCGGTGCGGTCCTCACCGCGCTCGATGGCGTCGAGCTGCACGCCGATGACCTTCACCTTGTACTTGTCGAGGATCCCGGCCTTGGCCAGCTCGCTGGTCAGGTTGAGCCCAGACTGCCCGCCGAGGTTCGGCAGGATGGCATCGGGTCGCTCCTTGGCGATGATCTCCTCCATGGTCCCGACGTCCAGCGGTTCTATGTAGGTGGTGTCGGCCATGCCCGGGTCGGTCATGATGGTGGCCGGGTTGGAATTGACCAGCACGATCCTGTAGCCCTGCGCCCGCAGGGCCTTGCAGGCCTGGGTGCCGGAGTAGTCGAACTCGCAGGCCTGGCCGATGATGATCGGGCCGGAGCCTATGATCATTACCTTTTCGATGCCTGGGATCTTGGCCATGGGGTCCTCCTCTAAGACCCGCCACCCGGACGGCGGCGGGATGGTTGCGGAATGGGCCGCTGTGGGTTCAGACCGCCTCTATGCAGCTGGGCGGCTTGCAGCCGATGTTGTAGGTCACGCTGACCACGCCGGGCACCTCCGAGGTGATCCGGTCGGCCATCCTGCGGAGCTTGGCGAAGGGCACGTCCGTGGGCGTGGCCTTGACCGCGTCGGTGCTGTCCCAGCAGCGCACCTCGATCTGGCGGCCGAACTCGCGCTTGCCGGCGCGGATGCCGGTGACCATGTCGTCGTGGAGAATGGCCAGGCACTGGAAGGCCTTGACGTCGCGGAGTTCCTCCTCGACGATGGCGGTGGCTTTGCGCACCAGGGCGATCTTCTCAGGGGTCACTTCGTTGATGACCCGGGCGCAGAGCGCCGGGCCCGGGAAGGGCGGCCGGGCGTAGATCTCGGCGGGCAGGCCCAGTGCCTTGGCCACCTCGCGGACCGCCGGCTTCCTGAGTTCGATCAGAGGCTCGAGCACCTTGTAGCCGAAGGCCTTCTGCGGATCGATGCCGATCTGTTCGAAGACGTTGTGCTGGCGCTTGATGCCCGCGGCAGTTTCCTCGATGTCGGTGAAGATGGTGCCCTGGAGGAGAACCTTGGCGCCGCTCTGTTTGACCAGCTTGGCGAAGACGTCCTTGTAGAAGACCTGGGTGATGCCTTTCTCGCGCTTCTCCTCGGGGTCGATCACGCCCTTGAGCGCCGCGAAAAACTTCGCCTTGGCGTCAACGATCTCCACCGGGACGCCCAGGTCCCTGAAGATCTTGACCACCCGCTCCGGCTCGCCCTCGCGCATGAGCCCGTTCTCGACGAAGTAGGTCTTGAGTTTGGAGCCCAGCGCCCTGTGGCCGAGCATGGTGACCACCGACGAGTCCACCCCGCCGGAAAGGGCGTTGATGGCCACGTCATCGCCAACTGCATCCCGGATAGCCTTGATCTGGGCCTTGATGAAATCCTGCGAGTTCAGCGCCTGAAGTGTGATTTCCTTAGTCCCCATGGAGCACCTCCTCATGCCATCCAGAGTGCGTTCCGAACGCCAAAGTGGAGTTCGGGGATGCGATAATAGGCAAAGCACTGCATGGTGCAAGGGCGAGAACCCGGGAAGTTGGGGCATGCGGCATGCACACCCCACGGTCTCCCCGCCAGGATCTCTTCCAGCACCGCCGCTGCTATTGCTGCTGCGGGCTCGCGGTGGGCTTGCGGAAGGCCCACACCTCCGAGGAACTCACACCTTCCTGCCCAAGAAAGTCCACCGCCAACACGCAGTAGCGGCGCATGCCGTCGCCGGGGAGCGACTCGTCGGCGAACTCGAGGGCCTTGAGCACCTCGGCGTTCATCTTCTTTGGCTTCTCGTAGGTGGAGGTGATCCGGTAGACGTTGTAGCCGACCACCGAAGGCGACGGGTGCTTGGCCCACTTGATGGTCACCCTGCCGGCCTCGGCCTTGGCCACCTCGGGAGCGTCCATGCCCTCGGGGATGGTCAGGGCGAAGGGCGACGGGCCGCTCTCGACGCCAAGCTTGTTGACCGCGCGGACGTGGTAGGCCCAGACCGCGTACTTCGACCCGCCGGGCTCCGGCAGCGTGAGGTCCACGGTCTTGTCGCCGAACTTGGCCTCGGCCACCGGCTCGGCATTGAGCTTCACGAAGGTCTCGGCACCGCCGAGGCGCGAGACCTGGCCGCTGGCGGCGGCCAGCACCCTCACCCGGGCGCGGTAGACGTTGTAGCCGGCCAGGTCCTTCTCGGCGTTGGCCGCCCAGGCGATCTCGGTCTCCCTCTCGTTCTTGAGGATGACCAGCGGGCAGGCCGGGACGGCCGGCTGGGCGCGCAACGGCGTGGTGAACTGATCGCCCACCTTCAGACGATACCAGTAGACCTTGCCGCGCTCGACCTTGGCGTCGCGGAGGATCATGCCGCCCTCATTCTCGGGGGCCGCCGCGAAGCCGGGAGACAGTTCGATCCATGATAGCTTCCAAGGATACTCGCCCTCCGCGCGAAAAACGGTGCTGGCCTCATAGGCCCGCTGCGGCATGGGCTCTTCCCTTACGGCCACCGCCTTTTCCTCTGTGAGGACGCTGAACTTCCTGACTGGAGACGGACCGGGCGCCTTGCCCTCCTTGTGGCGGTAGGTCCAGGTCTCGCGGACCGTGGGGTGGCCGGTCTTCCAGTTGGTGTGGCCCGGGCCGACGATGTGGATGTTGAGCTCCGGGGCGTAGACCGCCGCGTGGTTGTAGTAGGCCGGGCCGGCCCCGGCGGGAGTGACGTCGGCCCAGTCGGACTTGTCGAGGTCGAGCGCCCAGACCAGCATCCGCCACTTGCCCTTCTCGGTAGCCTCGACCGCCTCGAAACAAAGGGTGGTCGCCGCGGCCTCGTCGTAGACCGGCACGGCGTTGGGGCCGGCGGCTGGCGAGTGCTCGGTCCGGAGCTCCTTCCAGAGGTTCGTCGCCGGGTCGAAGGTCCAGAGTCCGCGCGGGTTGGCCGGCTTGCCTACCTCCGGGGCGGCGGGGGCGAGCATCACGAAGACCTTGCGCTTGCGGTCGTAGACCATCCCGGCGCCGAGACAAGCGGGCGGCCTGGCCGCCCCGCCCATCTCGAACCAGGCATTGGCATAGCTGTCGTAGGCCCAGGTGTCGTTCTTCTGCCCCTCGCCGGAAAACATCAGCGATACGAAGTGGTCGGGGCTGTAGGCCAGTGCCTTATAGGGGCGGGTGGCCGGTCCGAACGGCGGACGCATCGGGGCCCAGCGATCGGCGGCCGCGTCGTAGAGCCACGGCCCGCCGGCGCGCAGCCCCCAGCCCTTGTGGCGAATGAACTGCCAACCGTGGCCGCCGCTGTGGCCCTCGAGCTGCACGACCCGACCGGCGACCTCGTCGTAGGTCGAGTCGCGCACGCAGCAGGAGCCCATCGGCCGGCGCGGCGCGGCGCTCTCCCTCCAGGCGTTCGCCGCGGGGTCGTAGATCCAGGTCTCGTCGAGCTGCGGCGAGTCGCACTGCAGGCCGTGGCCGCCCCACATGACCGCGACCTTGTTGTGGCGGTCGTAGGCCAGCGAGGACTCGTAGCTGAGGCGCGGCAGCAGGCCCACGTCCTCCATGGGCCGGGCGGCCAGGCGCCGCACCCAGGTGCCCGGCTGCTGCTCGGCCAAGGACGGTGCCGGGGACGGCGGGGGCGCTGGTTGCGCTGCTGGTTCCCCGGCCGCGGCAAGAGCCAGGACCAGGACGAAGGCCAGATCAGTCATGCCGCCTCCCGCGTGTGGTAAATCATTTCTCGTAGGCCTCGAACTCGGCCAGGGCCGGGCCCAGGCCGTCAGCTCGGGCCGACTCGTAGCGCTCCACCTCCAGCAACAGGGTCCGAACCTTGGCGGCCGGCCAGGAGAGCTCCTGCGCCACGAACATGCCCGGGGCCTCGGCCATGCCCTTGGCCAGCGTGATGGCCGCTCCGGAGGCATCCACGGCCACGATCCGATACTGGGTGATCGGCCTTTCCGACGAGCCCAGGAAGCGGATCCGGGACACCGTGACCTCCTTGCCCAAATCGACGCCGAAGCGCCCTCCGGGGCCGGGCCGCAGGATCGTGCCCGTCCCGGGCTTGCCGTCGGCGAAGTTCTCCGCCTTATTGCCGCCAACCTCGGCAGCCAGGGCCGAGACCGCGACCTTGCCGCCTCCGCCTTCGGCCAGCGCCGCAGCCACAAGGCCAGGAACGACCTTCCCGTCGTCGCCGGCCAGCAGCAGGGTGCGGGCCTTCTCTAGCTGGACCATCTCTCCCTCCAGCTCAGGGCTTCTGCCCGAAGGCGCCCGCAAGCCGTAGGCGTCGCCCGGGTTCATGTCGAAGAGCCGCGGCTCCTTGCGGCGGTTGTAGTCCCAGGCAGTCTTGACAGCTTCGAGAAGCAACCGGCGCTTCTCGACCGGGTCGGCGGCACCCTCGGCGCTCCTGATCAACCTGGCGGCGTCGGCACAGGACTGCTGGTGGTCGAGGACCGCGCGGAGGTGGAGGGCGATCCGTTTCCTGGGCGGAGTATCGGCCCTGGTCTTCTCCCGGGCGCCGCGGAACCTGTCCACCAGGGTCTTCCACCTACCGTACGTGGCATCGTTCAGGAGGGCCTCGGGAGCGGCCAGTTCCGCCCCCATGGCCTCCAGGCCCAGAAAGTAGGCGGCGATGTCCTCACCGGCCTCGCCGCCACCGTAGTAGCGCCGGCAGTGGTCCCTGACGAACTCCTCTGCAGGCTGGGGGCCCTTCCACGCCGACGCGGCAAAAAAGCCGGCAGCAACGCTAGACTCATCGAAGAGCAGGCGCCTGGGTGGGCAGGGGATCAGCACGGCATCCCTCCGGGGCTCCCTGCCAACCAGCGCGCGGATGTCCCCCAGTGGCGCGCGAGGGCCGGCGAATGGCGCGCCCAGAGGGTCGGCATACCCCCTGGCGGCCACGACGGCCTCCAGGGTGCTCGCGACAGCGCCTGGGGCCTTCTCCACGGCCTTCCGCTGGGCCTCGCCCAGCCGCGCCGCGACGTCCTCGGGCTTCTCATCACCCTTGAGTCCAGCCTGAATCCGCCACCAGGACTCCGGGGCGCACAGCTCCAGTGTCAGACCACGGCGGGCCAGTTCCCTGGACGTGGCCGCGACGGAGCCGACCCCGACCAGATCGACGCGGACCACCAGGCGGTTGAGCCCGTTGAACACCATCCAGTCCAGGTAACGAGGCATGACGTCCCCAAGCGAGTCAGTCACCGTTGCACGTATGGCGACGACCGGCGCGTCCTGGATGGGTCCGGCGGGCATGGCGGTCTTGGGGTCGATGGCCACCTCGCCCAGGTCGTGGAGGGCGCGGAACCGCCAGCCACGTTCGGAGAGCAGTCGGGCGGAGGCGTAGACCACGGCCCGGGGACTGGCACCGACCAGCACTGTGGCCCCGCCGTCAGTGGTGATCAGGAAACCCTCCGGCGCATCCTTGGGCAGATCCGCCCTGAACTTGGCCAGCGCCGGGTTGCTCTCGGGCGTTCCGAGAATGATGGCGGTCGCGTCACCGGCCGCCGGCGCGGAGGCTCCGACCGCCGCCTCGGCGCCGAGACTCCTCCGAAGACGCTCGGCCAGGAACTCGGCGGCGAACTTCTCAGGGTCGGAGGATTTCTCGCCAAGCACGATCACGAACCGGGGAGCGGTCGCAGCCTGTCCGGCGGGCGGTTCTCCGGCCGGAGCCAGGCACACGGGGAAGACGGCCGCGCCAAGGAGCAGCAGTGACCACAGGCGGAGCGGGTTTGCAGGCTTCATCGGCTGCAACTATTCCCACGCGGCCCTAAACTTCAAGAAGAAATCGGCGGCCTTGACACCCCGCCCTGCGCACCCAGGATGCCCTGCGGTCCGCGGAGGCAGCAATGCCGGAAGCAGCCGGGCCCCAGCCCCAAACCCCTCCCCTCCTCGACATTCACGTCCACGCAGTGGGCTCCGGGGACTCCGGGTCCGGGATCTGGGTATCCCCGCGCTACCGACGCTCGCCGGTCTGGCTCTTCGCCAGGTGGCAGCTCGGCCTGCTCAGCTGCGGCGGACGGTTTGGCCACACCTACGCCGAGAAGCTCGCTGCCGCAGTGCGCCATTCGCCGCTGGACCATGACGTGGTCCAGGGCTTCGACGGGTTCTACGACGAACGCGGGGTACTCGACTGCAGCCGGACCGACTTCCTGGTGCCCAACGAGTGCGTGGCGCAAACGGCCAGGGCCTTCCCGGAGATCCTGCCGGCCGCTTCGGTCAACCCCCATCGTCGGGACTGGGCCGACGAGCTTGCCAAGTGCGCGAAGTTGCGGGCCCTCTACGTAAAGGTCAACCCGTGTGCCATGCGCTTCGACCCGGGCGATGCACGCTGGCGCCCGTTCTACAGCAAGATGGCCGAACTTCGCCTGCCCCTGATGTGCCATATCGGCCCGGAGCGGGCGCTGCGCTCCTTCGGACACACCCTGGCGGACCCCGCCAAGCTGGAACTGCCGCTCTCCGAAGGTCTCACGGTAATCGCCGCCCACGCCGGCAGCGCGGCCATACTGCTCGACAGGTTCCCGTACTTCAGCCGCTTGCTGGACATGCTGGGCCGTCACGAGCGGCTGTACGCCGACAGTTCGGCGGTTGCCCAGCCGCTGCGCTGGCACTGGATGGAGCGCGTGGCCGGGAGCGAGTTGCTCCGATCCCGGCTGCTCCACGACAGCGACTATCCCTTGCCTCCATCCGCCCTGCCCTGGCGCGGCATGACCTGGCGGCAGTGCCGGGAACTGCCCAGAGACAACAACATCGCCAGGGATTACGCCATCAAGGAGGCCTACGGCATAGGCCGGGAGGCCGCCGAAAGGGCAGCGCGAGTGCTGGGTGTGGGCCGGTCGACCGCGCTCAGATCCTGAGCAGGATCGCCCCGGAGTTGAACCCCGCCCCCGCGGCCACCAGCATGACCAGGTCGCCGGACCGGACCCGGCCTGAGGTGACAGCCTCGTTGAGGGCGATGGGGATGGAGGCCGCCGCGGTATTGCCGTGCCGGTCGACGTTGACCTCGATGCGATCCATCGGGTAGTCGAAGGTCCGGGCTATCTTCTCGATTATCCGGTAGTTGGCCTGGTGTGGAATGATCCGGGCCAAGTCGGATGGAACCAGCCCCTCGGCGTCCAACACCTTGCGGATGCTGCTGCAGCAACCCTCCACCGCCAGGCGGAAGACCATAGGCCCGTCCATGAATATGCGATCGGCGTCGCCGGTGGAGCAGCCCATGTCCTTGCGACCGGCGGTTCCCCCTCCTCGACAGCCCAGGATCTCGGCGTGCTCACCCTGGGAGAACAATTGCGTCCGCAGAATGCCGGCCCCCTCCCGGCCGCTGGGCGGGCCGAAGAGGGCTGCTCCCGCGCCGTCCCCGAAAAGCACGCAGACGTTGCGGTCGCTGAAGTCCAGGATCGACGAGTAGATCTCGGCCCCGATGACCAGGGCATAGCGGGCCAGCCCCATCCGTATCTGGGCGTCGGCCGCGGCCAGGGCGAACAGGAACCCAGAGCAGGCCGCGGACACGTCGTAGCCGAAGGCGTTCTTGAGGTCAAGCCTCCGGATCACGAAGTTGGCAGTCGCCGGCAGGCGCATGTCGGGCACGGAGGTGGCCACCACCACCAGGCCGACGTCTTCCGGCGAGATCTTCGAGCGCTCCAGGGCTTCCAGGGCGGCCCGCGTGGCGTAGTCGCTGGTGCGCTCCGAAGGCTCGGCGAAACGCCTCTCGCGGATGCCCGTCCGGGTGCGGATCCATTCGTCGCTGGTATCCACACGGCCCTCGAACCACGAGTTCGGGACGATCCGTTGCGGGATGGCCATGCCCGTGGCGATCAGGCTGGATCCTGGCAAGGAAACGGTCACTTTTCAGGCCTCCGTCGGCACGTGACGCAACTCAACTCCCGGGGGACGGATCCAGACTGAACCCCGGGTAGCAGCCTGCCAGATAGGCCCTGGCCGACTGCGAGGATTTCGGAATCAGCGGTCGCGCATCCACGAAGAATCGGCGCAGGGTGACCTCGGTGAGCGGCCGCCGGCAGCCCCGTAGCCAGGCCACGAGCGCCGGCTCGGTGTCGGGATCCACAAAGAAACGGTAGAAGCTCCTGGGGCCTGAACCGTACTTATCCCGGAAGCGCTCCTCTGCGACGGTCAGGTCCAGGGACATAAGCAGACCCGGTGAGCCCCCCGGCCCGCCTTCCGGCCTGACCGGGCTGACCGGCCGGAAGAGCAGACGCCGCTCGAAAAGCGACTGGTGCTGGGGACTCACCCGGATGACCAGGTCCGTGGCCTGATCCAGCCTCCTGGCCAGCAGCCAGGAAAGCCTGAACAGATGGTTGAGCGTCTCTGCCCCGCGATGGTTCTCCGAGTCGACGCTGGCCAAGTTGGCTATCTCGCAGAGTTTCCGGCCGGGGACACGCAACCCCGCCAGCTCCGCGCCATGGACGGTGTCGGCAGGCAGGCCGCAGGGGGAGTCGGGGACGACGGTCAAAGCCGCCACGGCCTGCCCCGCGCGTTCGACCAGGAACGTGGCCGTCTCCGGCAGCGCGTCGTGCAGCCCGTAGCTTAGGTGATCCTCGCTTATCTTGGCGAAACCCTTGGCCAGATAGACCCCGTAGACCAGCGCCCAAGCACGGGCCAACTGAACACCCGCCACCGCGGCCCAGATCTGGCAGTCTCCACAGGCCCCGAACGGGATCGGAGGAGGTGCTTCCGGCAACGGCGTGAAGGCGGCCGAAGCCGGCTTCTCGCCTCTGCGCTTGAGGAACCCCTTCAAGGCCTGGCTCCCGGGGATGGTGTCTGCGGCATGACAATGAAATATACCCCGCTCCCCGCCATTTGCCACGGCCAAAACAGGTCGGTCAGCAGGCCCCCCTCGCAACCGCAGGCGCAATCTGGCGCTGATCCGACGCGCCCTGGTCCGCTGCCAGACCGCGGCCACCCTGGAGATGTCGCCACGCATTAGGATGCCGGGCGCGCCCTGCACAGACCGGCTGGGTCGCGGTCCGGCGATCGTTTCCAGTCCGAACATGCGGCGATAGAAGCTATCTCAAGACGCTGGAAGATGAGGGCCGCATCCGTCGCGTGCACACCTCGGGCGCACTGTGAACCTCCTGCTTCGTACCCTGCGGGGAAGCCGGGCAGCAGACGCCGCCGGATGCCGGTTAGCTTGCGTCCTCGGCCCGGCCGGCTAGGATACCGCCGTCAACCCGACCCAGGGACGAAAGGAAGACCATGGATTCATTCGCCTACCGCAACGGGAAGCTCTGCTGCGAAGACATTGCCGCTGCCGACCTGGCCGCGAAGTTCGGAACGCCGCTGTACGTCTACAGCCGGGCAACGCTGCTCGATCATCTTGGCAAGATCCAGGCGGCCTTCGCCAAGGCCGAACCGGTGATCTGCTACTCGGTCAAAGCCAACAGCAATCTGTCACTGCTGCAGGCCCTGGCCGGAGCCGGCTCCGGCTTCGACGTGGTCTCGGGCGGCGAACTCTTCCGCGTCCAGAAGGCCGGGGGCGACCCCGGCAAGGTGGTCTACGCCGGCGTGGGCAAAACCGCGCGCGAGCTCGACGAGGCCATGGCAGCCGGAATCCTGCTCTTCAACTGCGAGAGCGAGCCGGAGCTCGACGCCCTGCAGGCGGCCGCCAAGCGCGCCGGCCGCAAGGCGCGGGTGGCCCTGCGCATCAATCCGGACGTCAAGGCCGGCGGCCACGCCAAGATCTCGACCGGTCACAAGGCCACGAAGTTCGGCCTGGCCCCCGATCGGGCCGCGGCCATGCTGAAGCGCGCGGCCTCCTGGCCCGACCTGGTCTTCGACGGCGTCCACGTGCACATCGGCAGCCAGATCCTCAAGCCCGAGCCATACGTGGCGGCGCTGGACCGCACGGTGGAGTTCATAAAGGGCAACCGTTCCAAGACCGCACCCCTGTCCTGGCTCGATTCCGGTGGCGGCTTCGGTGTCTTCTACAAGGCCGAGGATGAGGCTGCGGGCGCCGCGGCCTTCGCCGAGGTGATCGTCCCGCGGGCCCAGTCGGCCGGCTGCCGTCTGGTGCTTGAGCCGGGCCGCTTCATCGTGGGCAATGCCGGCATCCTGCTTGCCCGGCTGCTCTACGTGAAGGATTCCGGCAGCAAGCGCTACTACGTGGTAGACGCGGGGATGAACGACCTGATCCGACCGTCGCTCTACGAGGCCTTCCACGAGGTCTGGCCGGCCGAGAGCAATCTGCTGCCGCCATCGCGCGGCGGCAAACCGGACGGTGCGACTCTGCGCGTGGCCGACGTGGTCGGGCCGATCTGCGAGTCGGGCGATTACCTGGCCCTCGGCCGGGCCCTGCCCGAGATGGCCGCCGGCGACCTGGTGGCCGTCTTCACCGCCGGCGCCTACGGCTTCGCCATGAGCAGCAACTACAACTCGCGCCCCAGAGCCGCCGAGGTGCTGGTGACCGGCAAGACGGCCAAGCTGGCCCGCAGGCGAGAGAGTTACGAATCACTGATCGCCGGGGAAACCGACTGAGGCCGCGCCTTTAGCGCCTGACTCGGGGGGTAACACGGATGTCTCTGCGGCTGCCGGCACGGTGGTCCTTCTGTCCGCTTCGATCTCCTCGACCCGATATTCGAACCGCCCGTCGGCGCCAGCCGACTCGTCCAGCCACCGGTACTCGCTGCCGCTAGGCTCACCGCCGAACACCGCTGCCGGCACCTCGACCAGCTTCTTCCATGTGGCGGGTTGCGGGTTGCCCTTCGGTGAACTCAGGGCCCCGAGCGACGTTGTCGAGGGGCGGTTTGCGGGTTGCGCGTTCGGCGCTCCAGCCGGAACAGGCCGCCGCAGGATCGTGTACCCCACAGTCCCCCGCTCGCTCAGCGCGCTCCAGGCCACTTCCACGCCCTTGGCCTTGCGCTCCGCCCGGGCGGCGAGGCCAACGGCCGCGGTCGGGGCCCACTGGACGTGGCCCACCCCACCGGCGTTGTCCGTGTCCAGGTCGGAGGTGTTGCCAGACAGCCACGTGTCCCCCGTGCTGTAGTAGCTGATGCACACCTGGTCATCAGCACTCGTGTTTATCTGCACGCTCTTGCGGCCGTCCACCTTCTCGAAGCTCACCCCCTCGAACACATACCCGGCCCAGGCCGAACTCTCGATCTTCAGATAAGGATCGTTGCCGCCCCCCTCCTCCCCATCGAGGAAGGTGACGTTGCTGAACTCCGTGGCGTCCGCCCCGCCCAGCGTCAGGCAGTTGGCAGCCAGGTGCCGGATTTCGGCGTGGCTGACGTCCACGACCCCGCTCAGGGTGATCTCGCAGAAACCGGCCCCGTCGTTCTCGTTCTTGATCACCGCCGGACTGCCGGCCGTGCCAGCCACCCGGAAGGTGCTTCCGACCGCCGAGGTCAGCGTAGAACCGTCGCCGATCCCGAGCGTCGAGCCGGCGGCCAGCTGCAGGGTCGCCGTGCCCGACAATGCCGTACCCCCCGTCACGGTCAGCGACCGCGTCGAGTCCACCACGTACGTGCCCGCGCTCATGCCCAGATCCTCGGCCACCGTCACCGCCGCCGCCGGCGTCCAGCTACCAGACCCACTGATCGTCAGGTTCCGGTAGCTGTTCCCGAGTCCGGCCGGGAAGCTGGTGTAGGTGCCCGCTCCGGTGTACTCCACCGTGCTGCCCGCCTGCAGGTCCAGCGAACCCCGTGTCACCGTCTCGCCGCCCTGGAGACGCAGGGAATCAGTCACTGTCAGCGCCCCGTTGGTAGCCAGGTCCAGCCCGGCCAAGTCAAGCATTCCGGACGCAACCGTAACGTAGCTGCCCGCTCGGCCGGCCCTCCAGGGGCTGGTCGAAACCGTGACCTTCTTGCCGGCGTCCTTGGCCACGACCAGCGGGTAGAGCAGCCCGGCGACGTAGGTCGGCGGCGGGGTGAGCGCGCTGTCGGCGCTGCCGCTCATTCTGATGACGCCCGTACCGTACTGATAGTAGTTCCCGGCGGACATGTTCACGGCGCCCTTGCAGTCGATGGTCCCGTTGTTGATGATTCCGTACCAGCCAGCCACCCCCTGCATGCTGTCCGTGAAGGTGTTGTTGACCGTCACGGTGTTGCCCTGAAGGTTGAGGGTGGTGTTACCGGTGGTCCCCGCGCCCCTGGTCATGGTCAGATTGTGGAAGGTCGGCGCACCGTAGATGTTGAACTGCGAGCCGAAATTCGAGTTGGTGGACATTTCCAGCAGGGCGGTCGTCGTGTTGGTCGTGAAGTCGGTCGGGGTCGTGAAGTATAGGTTCATGGTCCACAGGCTGCCGGCATCGGCACCGCCTATCCAGCGATTGTCGCCGCTGTAGGTCAGCGTGCCGGTGGGCTTGTTGACCGTGTAGTTGCCGCGCAGGCTGAGATAGAGATCCGTCTGGGTCTGGGCCCCGTCGCCGCCGATGGTCAGATTGAAAGTGCTGGTGTTGGAGACCACGTAGCGGGAGTTGCCCACCACCGGGCCTTTGGCCACCAGCGTGCCGCCGCCATTGAGGCTCACGT